>Ga0075425_100004826_pt1 | contig 13969 bp, 9 predicted proteins | sample SoiMethybrSBSTD4_FD_75300 | JGI IMG/M metagenome (GOLD analysis project Ga0075425, IMG submission 75300) | Bulk soil microbial communities from a Populus tree surrounding site in Tennessee, USA - Soil MetaG P. TD hybrid SBSTD4 | ecosystem: Environmental > Terrestrial > Soil > Tree plantation...
GCATCGCCCGATGCGACGTCCGACGGCGGATGCATGTCGCTCTGCGGCCGCGACGAGAACGGGTTGTGGAAGAAGTTCGGCTCGATGAACGCGTAGCTCGGCAATGCGCCGGCATTGGCGTCGTGGAGAAACGCGTCGAATTCCGCGAAGTTCTTTCCGTATTTTGGCGACAGCAATTCGCCGAATTGCAGCCGCGTGAGCGCGGTGAGGCTTTCGTCGTAATAGACGCGCCACGTGAGCTGCTTCTCATCCAACCGCTCGAAGATCGTCGTCGCGTTCCAGACGAACGGGTTGTAGATGTTGTTCTCCATCCCGCTCGCGGTGCCGCACAGCGCGAACGCGCGATTCGGCCACGTTTCGGATGGAAGGGATGAGAACCACGCGTCGCACACGGCATAGCGGTGGCAGATCTCGGCGAGGTTCGGAATCAGCGACGGATCGAAGCAGGTCATGATCTCCGACGGCGTCGAGTTCTTCACCGTCGCGTAGTTTTTGACGAAGCCCTGATTCGCATTCTCGATCTGCACGATGACCTGCTCGTAGCGCTCGTGCGCGTTCGGCCTTGGCAACCGCGTGCGCGATTTCTCGCGAACGATCTTGATCGGATTTCCGTGTACGTCGGGATTCGTTTCGTCGCCTTTGAGGCCGTCGAAGCGATCGCCGCTGGGCGAGAGGTTGTGGGCATCCGTATACAAAAAGCCGACGATGTTGTCGAAGGAACGATTCTCGAGCATGAGGTGGACGATGCTGTGGACCGACGACAGATTGCCCATGCCGTCATTGTGGCATGCCGTGTTTGCGGTGCTCCTGCTATTTGTTGGAGCGGTCGCGGGAGCACAGACGATGTGGCTCGATCCGCCGAATGCGGATCAGCACACGCCGGTCGACGCCATCGTGAGCGGACGATGGATCGACGATTGTGTGCCGGTCGTATCGGACGTCTCGATTGCCGGCTCGACGATCACGGTGCGGCTGGTGGCGAACACGTTCGGCTGTCTCTTCGTCACCACGCCGTATCGCAACATCGTGCACCTCGGCGTCCTGCCGCCGGGCAAGTACACGGTCATCGCGATGATGAATACGACGACGCGCGGCCGCTCCGAGCTCGCCAGGCGGACGCTCGTCGTGCGCGACGTCGACACGCTGCACGTTTCTCCGTACGCGATCACGACGGCGGGCGGACGCGTGCAGATCGACGCGAAGTCACCGACGAACATCACCATCGACGGCGTGCCGGCGAAATTCACATTCGCCGGCGACGCTGCATTCGTCGACGCGCCGCCGCACGCAGCTGGTGCGGTCGACGTTGCAGTGATGCAGGGGACGGCGACGCTCGTCGCCAAGTCGGCATTGATCTACTACGACCCGCACGACGCGGATCCGGCGTTGTTCGAGCCGATCCTCTTTCCGCTTGCACTCGAAGGGATCGACGAATTCGGCTCGCGCTGGACGACGGAGAGCTCCGTCTGGGTCGGCTCGATCGCGTTTCGCGATCCGATCGTCACCGGCCGCTTGCCGAACGTGTCGCAGCCGTGGGGGCAAGTGCTCTACGCTCGGCGCGAGCCGGCGGGGACGTTTCACCTCGCGCTCACGCTGTTCTCGTCGCGACTCCGCGAGCTGTCGAAGCAGCCGTACAGCGCCGGAACTGAAGTGCCGATCGTTCGCGAGCGCGACTTTCGCGACCAGCGGCTCTGGTTTCTGAATGCGCCGGTAGGTACGAACCTGCGCGCGACGCTGCGCGTTTGGTCGCTCGACCCTGACGACGATGTTTCTTACAGCGCGGCCTTGAGTCCGATCCATGTGCCGCTGTCGAAAGTGCCGGGAACGAGCCTCTACTTCGGCTCCGTCGACATCACGAAGCAGACCGGTAATCTCGTTCGCGTGGGAAGCGATTCGGGACTGCCGCGCATCTGGGCGATGATCACGTACGTCGACAACGACACGCAGCAGGTCACGATCGCGACGCCGCATCAGGAGTAATACACTTCTGCGGGATGGAGAACCTCGAGCACCTCATCTACGACTGGAACGTCGCCGGCGAGAAACCGTCGCGCCCTTCGACGAAGAAGATCGAATTCGACGACGAGACGCTGCGCGACGGATTGCAATCGCCGTCGGTGACGAGTCCGTCGCTCGACGAGAAGCTGCGCATTCTCCATTTCATGAATGCGATCGGCATCGACAACGCCGACATCGGTCTGCCGGGCGCGGGACCGCACGTCGTCGAAACGGTCGAACGCATCGCGCGCGAGATCGTCGAGCAGAAGCTTTCCGTCTATCCGAGCGCCGCAGGACGCACGCACGAGAACGACATCAAGCCGATCATCGAGATCTCCGAGCGCGTCGGCATCGCCATCGAAGCGGACCTCTTCATCGGCTCGTCGCCGATCCGGCAGTTCGCCGAGGAGTGGGACTTCGATTGGATCGTGGAGCAGTCGGCGCATGCGGTGAAGTTCGCCGTCGATCACGGCATCCCGGTCATGTACGTCACGGAAGACACGACGCGCGCGAAGCCGGAGGAGATCGAGAAGCTCTACACGGTGGCGATGGAGAACGGCGCGTCGCGCATCTGCGTCACGGACACCGTCGGCCACGCGACGCCGTGGGGCGCGCGCAATCTCATCCGCTTCATTCGTCAGCTCGTCGACCGTGTGAATCCTAACGTCAAAGTCGACTGGCACGGACACATGGACCGCGGCCTCGGCGTCATCAACTCGATCGCTGCGCTCGAAGCGGGCGCCGATCGCGTTCACGGATCGGCGGGCGGCATCGGGGAGCGCGTCGGCAACACGCCGATGGACATCTTGATGGTGAACCTGAAGTTGATGGGATGGATCGACAACGATCTCACCCAGCTCGGCGACTACGTGAAGTTCGTCTCGAACGCCGTGCGCATTCCGCTGCCCGATCAGTATCCCGTTTTCGGCCGCGATGCGTTCCGCACCGGAACGGGCGTGCACGCCGCTGCGATCATCAAAGCGAAGAAGAAGGGAAGCGAGTGGCTCGCCGACCGCGTTTATAGCGGAGTCCCTGCCGGGATGTTCGGTCTCGAACAGATCATTGAAGTCGGTCCGATGTGCGGCCTATCGAATGTCATCTACTGGCTCGCATCGCATGGCTATCCGCAAGAAGAGTCGCTGGCGAAAGAAATTTTCCAACTCGCCAAGTCGACGGATCGCGTGCTGACCGATGATGAATTACACTCCTGCGCTCGCCGCTGGCAGGATGTACACGCGACAACGGCCCGAGTGGCGGAACGGTAGACGCGAAGGTCTCAAAAACCTTTATCCGCAAGGGTGTGCCGGTTCGAATCCGGCCTCGGGCACCACATTTTCATGACAGCGGGAACGCTACGCGAAACGTATATCTGACGATGCGAATCCGCTCACTGGCTGTCTCTCTTCTCCTTCCGCTCACTGCTCTCGCGGCCGACCGCGGCGGAATCCTCGAACGCGATCGCGACGAACGTCCGGCGCGGCACTATGTTCTGCAGCCTCAGCACGTTCTGAGCGATGCCGAGCGCGCCGACCTCGCGGCCGACGGAGTTCGCGTGCAGCGTGCTCTGCCGAACGGCCGCTATCTCGTGCGCGTCGCCGCCGACTCGGCGTTCGATGCCTCCGATCCGCGCGTTCGCACGCTGAGCGCGTTGACTGTTTCCGATAAGTTGCAGCCGTCGGCCTATCGCGCCGCCCGGCGCGGAACCGCCTTCGCCCGCCTCCACGTGGTGTTCAATGACGACGTCTCGCTCGATGACGCGCTTGCTGCGATCGAGGCAGCGGGCGGATCGCCCGAGGAGTCTCTCGTCGTCGATTTCGCGCCGCTGCATTCGTTGAAAGCTCGCATTCCGCCGTCTGCGCTGCAGCAGTTCGCGGCGGACGAACGCGTCTTGAAAGTGTCAGGTGCTTTGCCGCATCAAGCAGTGAGCTACAACGCCGCCGCCGCCGCGCTCAGTCACGTCACCGAGATTCAGCAGGCGCCGTACAACCTCACCGGCAAGAACGTCGTCCTCGCGTACTTCGAGCTCGCCCCCGCGGATCCGACGCACCCCGAATTCGAAGGACGTCTCACCGTCCACTTCCAGTGCAACGGATCGAACGACACGTCGTGCACGGGAACGGAGAATCAACAGCATCCGACGCACGTCGCCGGAACGATGATCGCGAAAGGCATCAACCCGGACGCGAAAGGGATGGCGCCTGAGGCGACGCTGCATGAGTATCGCGGGGCGGACTCGCGCGGCACATGGCTCGTGCAGAAAGACTCGACGCTCCGCGACCTCGGCAGCGTCGGCGACAACAACTCATGGGGCTTCACCGTCGGCTGGTCGGCCCAAGGCTCGACGGGATGGACGTGGACTGAAGACGACGAGCTCCTCGGCGGATACGACGACACGCTCTCCGCGGTCATCGACAAAGCGGCGCGCGACAACCAGACGCTGATGTTGTATGCCGCCGGCAACGAGGGGAACAACCCGGGTCCGTCCGGTCCGACCTTTCCGCACAACCACGTCGACAACAACGGCAAACCGACGAACGATACCTATTGCTACTCTGCAAACGGCAGCGGCACCGACTGTCCGGTGAATCCCTGCTCCGCGGGAGCGAAATTCTGCGAGACGGAACGCCATCCGGTTCGCAGTCCTTATGGATCGATCGGCTGGCTGGCGAGCGAGAAGAATGTCGTCTCCGTCGGAGCGACGAACTCGCAGGCCAACATCGCAACGTTCAGTTCGCGCGGTCCGGCGAAAGACGGACGCGTGAAGCCCGAGCTCACGGCGAAAGGGCAGACGCTCTTGTCGACGATTCCTGGGAACAGCTATGCGCGTTTTCAAGGAACGTCGATGGCGACGCCGGTGGTCACCGGCACCATGGCGCTCTTTACGCAGTTGTGGCGCAACATCACCGGCAACGCCACGCTGCGTCCCGATCCGGTGTTGTTGAAAGCGGTGGCGATCGCAGGTGCGGACGATCTCGGCGTGGCCGGACCCGATGCGACGTACGGATTCGGATTTCTCAACGCGAAGAAGTCCGCCGACATCATGGTGGCCGACAACGCGCAGGGAAAACGGATCAAGACGGATAGCGCGGCGCAAGGCGCGCAATTCGATTATCCGGTCACGATCAACTCGGCGCAGGACCTGCGATTCGTCTTGTCGTGGTTCGATCCGGAGACGGTGAACATCAGCTCCGATCCGGCGCAGCCGGTGCTCGTGAATGATCTCGATCTCAAGGTCACGGCTCCCGACGGCTCGACGGTGCTGCCGTACGTTCTCGACAAAAACGATCCTTGCTACGTCTACGGAAATCTCGTCGCCTGTCAGCCCGCTGCCCGCGCGGTGAACGTCGTCGACAACAACGAAGAGGTCGAGATCAAAGCGGCGGCGCCGGGGACGTATCACGTCGTCGTCACTGGCAAGAGCGTTCCGCAATCCGCGCCGCAAGCGTTCGTGCTCGTGTCGACGAACGGAGACTTCGGAGCGTCCGTGCCGCCGTGCACCGATGCCACGGAGCCGAACGACACCGTGTCGACGGCGTACGGACCGCTGTCGCTCAGCCAGACGATCAACGCCGCGATCTGCTCCGACAGCGACACCGACTTCTTCAAGTTCTCCACGAACGCCGCCGGCGCAGTGAGCGTCACCGTGACGACGACCGACACCGCGGTGACGGTGACCGTGACCGCGCCGAACGTGGCCACGGCATCGAAGACGATCGCCGCGAATTCGACCGGCGTGGTGACGACGAATGTGAGCACGTCGGCCACGACAGCGTTCCTCGTGCAGGTGACGCCGAACGGCGCACGTGGCACGACCGGAATCTACAGCGTGCACGCGAGCTTCCCGTTCTCGGCACCTTCGCATCGGAGACCGTCGGGCCACTAGGCCGCTCCAGTGGAGGATAGGCGCCTCGCCTGTCCCCTTTCCGACAGGCGAGGCGCCTATCCTCCACTGGATTCCTCTTACAATGCGCTTCAATGCGCATCCCTTACGTCGTCCTCGCGCTGCTTCCCGTAGCCGCTTTCGCTGCGACGCGTCACGTGATTCTCGAGCGCCAGAGCGTGCTCACGGAATCCGATCGCGCCGCGCTCGCCGCGGAAGGGATCGAGATCCAGCGTCCGCTCGCGAACGGCCGCTATCTCGCGCGCGTCGCGACGGACGCCGTCATCGAGAACGCCCGCGCGCTCACGCTCGACGACAAGATCCATCGCTCCGCATTTCACGCGGCGCGCTTGAAAGTCTTCTTCCACGACGACGTCACGATCGACGATGCACGCAGCGCGATCGGCGCGGTCGGCGGAACGCTGGAGCATCCGCTCGCCAGCCAGTTCGACGCGCTCCGCTCGCTCGTCGTGCGCCTTCCGTTCGGCGCGCTCGAAGAGCTCGCGTCCGACGATCGCGTGCTCGTCGTCTACGGCGTTCTTCCATTCCAGGCCATCTCGTACAACGCAAACGCCGCGGCGCAGTCGCACGTCGATGCCGTTCAGGGCGGACCGTACAACCTCACCGGCAAAGACGTCGTCCTCTCATACTTCGAGCTCGCGCCCGGCGACCCGTCGCACATCGAGTTCGGCGGACGCGTGACGATCGAGTTCACCTGCAACGGATCGAGCGACTCGCAGTGCAACAGCGTCTCGAATCAGCAGCACGCGACGCATGTCGCGGGGACGATGGCCGCGAAGGGCCTCAATGCTGCGGCGAAGGGAATGGCGCCGGAAGCGACCGTGCACGAGTATCGCGCGAACGATGCCGGCGATCAGTGGCTCACGATCAAGAACAGCGGGCTGAAAGCGCTCGGCGCCGTCGGCGACAACAACTCGTGGGGATTCGTCGTCGGCTGGTGCTCCGCACGCTGCAGCAGCTCGACCGGACAGACCTGGACCGGCTTCGACGAACTCCTCGGCGGATACGACGGCACTCTCTCCGCGGTGCTCGACGACGCGGCGCTGAACAACCAGACGCTGATGGTGCACGCGGCCGGCAATGAAGGCGGTGAAGCGGGACCGAGGGTCGCGCCGTTCCGGCACAACCATGTCGACAACAACTTCCATGCGACGGCCGACATTTGGTGCATCACGCAGAACGGCAGCGGCACCGACTGTCCGAACATCAAGAGCTTCGGCGCCTCGGTCTGTTCGGCAGACGTGAAGTTCTGCGAGAAGAGCCCACATCCGTCGCGTAGCCCGTACGGATCGATCAATTGGCTGGCCAGCTCGAAGAACGTGCTCTCGGTCGGCGCGACCGACGGCAACGGCGAGATCGCGTCGTTCAGCTCGCGCGGTCCGACGAAAGACGGCCGCGTGAAACCGGAGCTCACCGCGAAAGGCGTGAACCTTTTTTCGACGTTCCCCGCTAACACCTACGCGCTCGATTCCGGCACGTCGATGGCGACGCCGGTCGTCACCGGCACGATGGCGCTGCTCACGCAACAGTGGCGCAACACGACGGCGAATCCGCAGGGACATCCGAATCCGCTGTTGTTGAAGGCGCTGGCGCTCGCGGGCGCCGATGATGCCGGCACGCCCGGTCCCGACGCTACATACGGCTACGGATTCCTCAACGCGAAAGCGTCGGCCGACTTGATCATCGCCGACGGTGGAGTCGGCAAACGTATCCGCTTTGATACCGCCGACGCGAACACGCACGCCGATTACACGCTGAATGTATCGAGCGCGCAAAACGTCCGCGTTCTTCTCTCCTGGTTCGATCCTCCCGCGCTCCCCCTCGGCGCGGACGAAGTCACGACCTCGGTCCTCATCAACGACCTCGATTTGAAAGTCGTCGGACCGAACGGAACGACGCTGCCGTACATGCTGGTGCAGGATGACGCCTGCTATCAGAACAGCAATACGAACTGTCAGCCCGCTCCGCGCAAGGTGAACACGGTCGACAACAACGAAGAGGTCGAGATCGCGAACGCAGCGCCCGGCGTCTATCACGTGATCGTCGACGGGACGAACGTGCGAAAAGGTCCGCAGCCGTACGTCGTCGTCGCCTCGGGCGGCGACTTCCCCCCGGACTGCAAAGACACGACGGAGCCCAACGACACGCCTGCGACGGCGTACGCACTTCCGATGAAGACGACGGTGAGCGCCGCGCTTTGCACCGATACCGACGTCGACAACTTCAAGGTCACGACGAACGGCATCGGCGCGGTGAATGTAACACTCGTTACATCGGACTCGCCGCTGACGGTGACGATCTCCGGTCCCGGCGTCACCACGCTCACGAAGACGCTCCTCGCCGGCAGCGGCAACGGCTTCGGCACGCTGACGACGACCGCGGCGCTGTCGCCCGTGAACATCGAGGTGAAGGTGAACGGCGCGCGCGGCACGACCGGCGCATACACGATCAGCGTCGAGTATCCGACGCAGATTCCGCCGCACCGTCACGGAGTGAAGCACTGACAGTGGCCGCCTACAAGACGCTCATCGTCGACGAAAGCGACGGCATCGTTTTCGTCACGCTCAACCGGCCCGAAGTCCACAACGCCTTCAACGACGAGTTGATCGGCGAAGCCATCGATCTCTTTTCGAGCGTCCCCGCGAGCGCGCGCGCGATCGTGCTGCGCAGCGGCGGCGCGAATTTCTGCGCCGGCGCCGATCTGAACTGGATGTCGCGCATGGTGTCGTACACGCGCGACGAAAACGTCCGCGACTCGTCGCAGCTCGCGAAGATGTTCGCGATCATGAACGAGTGCCCGCTGCCGATCATCGGACGCGTGCAGGGAGCGGCCATCGGCGGCGGCGTCGGACTCGTGGCCGTCTGCGACGTCGCCATCGCCACGCGCGACGCGAAGTTTGGATTGTCCGAGGTGAAGCTGGGGATTCTGCCGGCAGTGATCTCGCCGTACGTGATCGCGAAGATCGGCGAGTCGCACGCGCGTGCGCTGTTCATGACCGGCGAGCGATTCGACGCCGAGCGGGCGCTGCGGATCGGACTCGTGCATCGCGTCGTGGATGACGCTGCGTCGCTCGACGCCGCCGTGAACGACGTGCTGTCGCAACTGATGTCGTCCGGCCCCGAAGCAGTGCGCGCGTGCAAGAAGTTGATCGCATACGTCGCGACGCACGAGCTCGAGGACTCGATTCCGTACACGATCGAAACGATCGCCGAGCGCCGCGTCAGCGAAGAAGGGCAACAGGGGATGCAGGCGTTCCTCAACAAACGAAAGGCTCCATGGAGCGCGTAATCGTCCCCAACCGAGCGGAGATCGCCGTGCGCATCGCGCGCGCTTGCCGCGAAATGAAAATCACCTCGATCCTCGGCTACTCGAATCTCGACGACATTTCGTACACGCGGCGCTTCTTCGATGAAGCGATCTCCCTTGGCGACAGCTATCTCGACGTCTCCAACGTCATCGACGCCGCGAAACGCGCGCGCGCCGATGCGCTGCATCCGGGCTACGGATTTCTCTCCGAGCGTGCCGAGCTCGCCGCCGCTTGCGAAGAGAGCGGCATCACGTTCATCGGCCCGAAATCGTCATCGATCGCCGCGATGGGATCGAAGGCCGAGTCGCGGCATCTCATGCAGAAGCTCGGCGTGCCTGTCGTTCCCGGTTATGACGGCGACGACCAATCGATCCTCATTCAGGAAGCGCAACGCATCGGCTTTCCCGTGCTGGTGAAGGCGAGTGCGGGCGGCGGCGGGAAGGGGATGAAGATCGTGCGCGCCGCGTCGGAGCTGCAGGCGGCGATCGAGTCGGCGCAGCGCGAAGCGATGAAGGCGTTCGGCGACTCGCGATTACTGCTCGAGCGCTATATCGAACATCCGCGGCACGTCGAGTTCCAAATCTTCGGCGATGCGCACGGCAACATCGTTCATCTCTTCGAAAGAGATTGCTCGATTCAACGCCGGCATCAGAAGGTCGTCGAGGAATCGCCAGCGCCGCGATACAGCGACGAGCTGCGGCAGCGCATGGCGAAGGCGGCGATCGCTGCGGCGCGCGGCGTCGATTATCGAAATGCAGGCACGGTCGAGTTCATCGTCACGCCGCAGAACGAGTTCTATTTTCTCGAGATGAACACGCGACTGCAGGTCGAGCATCCGGTGACGGAGCTCGTCGTCGGCGCCGACCTCGTGCGCGCGCAGATCGACGTCGCCAATGGAAAACCGCTGCCGTGGAAGCAGGAAGATCTCGCGCAGCGCGGCCATGCGATCGAGGTGCGTTTGTACGCTGAAGATCCGGACGATCGCTTTCTGCCGCAGAGCGGACGCATCGCGCTGATGCGCGAGCCCTCCGGTCCCGGCGTGCGATTCGATGCAGGCGTCGAGACCGGAAGCGAAGTCGGCGTGAAGTTCGATCCGATGCTCGCGAAGTTGATCTGCTACGCCCCCACGCGCGACGCCGCCATCGACCGCATGGATCGTGCTCTCCGCGATACCGTCATCCTCGGCACGAAGACGAATGTCTCCTGGCTCCGCCGCGTCGTCGCGCATGAAGCGTTTCGCGCGGGCGAAGTGTCGACTGCGTTTCTCGAAGAGCACGCGATCGCACGCGAAGTGCCGGAGGTTGTCAACGCGATCGCGAACGCGCTGGTCGCGCAAGCGCCGCGCACGCGACGCGGAGCCACGAGCGTGTGGGATTCGCTTGGAACCTGGGGGAGATCACTTTCCTAGCGCCTCCGGCGCGCGCACGCGTCCGGCGATCCCGCACAGAATCAACAGCGTCACCACGTACGGCACCGCGAGCAGCAGATGAAACTGCACGCCGCGGCTCGCTGCCTGCAGCGCGTACTGCAACACGGCCGCGGCGCCGAACAGCGCGCTGCCGAGGAGGACGCCTTTCACTTTCCAGCGTCCGAAGATGACGATCGAGAGCGCGATGTATCCGCGGCCGGCGCTCATGTTCTCGGCGAATCCCGTTCGCGCGAGCTCCGCGCCCGCGGTGCCGACGAGCAGCGCTTCGATGATGAGCGCGGACCAGCGCAGCATCGTCACCGAGTATCCGCTGGCGCGTACCGCTTCCGGATTCTCGCCGCACGCGCGGAGGCGCAATCCGAATCGCGTGCGCCACAGCATCAGCGCGAGCGCGATCGGAATCACGATCCATGCGGCGACGGCGATGGCGCTCGAATCCACATGCGGCACGGCGCCGGCGAGACGATCGTTCCATTCGCGATATGCGAATCCGGTGACGCCGAGCGCGAAGAGATTGATGGCCGTGCCGGTGACGATTTGATCGGCGCGAAGACGAATCGCGAAGACGCCGAAGAGCACCGCGATCAGCAGCGCGCCGGCGAGGCCGCCGAAGAAGCCGAAGAGTACCGTCGTCATCGCGGCGGTGAGCATCATTCCTTCGATGCCGAGGTTGATCATGCCGGCGCGTTGGACGATCAACTCGCCTTCGACGGCGAGGAGGAGCGGAACCGTCGCGATGATGGCGAGCTCGATCATGACGTGCGGCTCCGCATGCTGCCGAAGAGGATGAGCACGAGGATGACGACCGCTTGTCCGAGTGTGGCGACCGATGATGAGACGTTCGCTGCGCGCTGCAGTTCGCCGGCACCGGTGACGAGCGCGCCGAAGAATGCGGCGGCGCCGATCGTCGCCAGCGGATGGAGTTGCGCGAGCAACGCCACCGCGATTCCGGAGTAGCCGTAGCCGGCGGCGAAGCGCTCGAAGAGACGATGCGTGACGCCGAGAAGCTCGATGCCGCCGGCCAGTCCGGCCACGCCGCCGGAGATTGCCATTCCGCGCGCGATCTGCGCGTTGACGTTGATGCCCGCGTAGTGCGCGGCGCTCGGATTGAATCCTGTCGCGCGCAAGCGCAGTCCTTCTTTCGTCCGATAGATCAAGAACCACGACGCGATCGCGGCGATCAGCGCGAGCGCGACTCCCGCGTGGATCTCGCCGAGCTGTGGCAGCGACGCGGCGACGGCCTCGCTCTGCGGATACTTGCCGCTCGCTTCCTGCAGCGGTCCGTTCACGCAGTAGCCGAGAAGCTCGATGCCGATGAAGTTGAGAAGGATCGTCGTGAGCACTTCGGGCGCGTTGCGCCAAGCGCGCATCAGCGACGCGATCGACGCCCACAGCGCGCCGGCCAGGATCGACGCGACGATCGCCACGATCGTGCCGAGCGGCGCCGCGACAAATGCGGCGAGTGCTCCGGCGATGAACTGTCCTTCGCCGCCGATGTTCCAAACGCCCGCGCGAAATGCGATGACGACGGCGAGGCCGGTGAGCAGCAGCGGAACGGACTTGAGCAGCGTGCCTTCGATCGCGAACGTCGATCCGATCGAGCCGGTGACGAGAACGCGAAGGAGGTCGGCGTGGCCGCTGGCAATGCCGACGATCCACAGCAGCGCGATCGAGACGGCCACCGCTGCGAGCGCGCGCTTCACGCGACGCCTGCCATCAGCGCGGCAACGCGCGACGACGCTTCGCCGGGCGTCATCCGTTCGCTCAACTTGCCGCGATAGATCACCTGGATCGCGTCGGCCAGCGCGAACGCTTCGTCGAGGTCGGATGTGATGAGCACGATCTTCGCGCCACGATTCGCGGCGCGGCGGAGTTGCTCGTGCACGAAGCGCGTCGCCTCGATGTCGAGTCCGCGCGTCGGCTCGGCGGCGACGATCAGCTCGGGCGCGCGATCGAGCTCGCGCGCGAGGATGACCTTCTGCTGATTGCCGCCGGAGAGCGCGCCGGCGAGCTGGTCGGGTCCTTTCGCGCGAATCGAATACTGCTCGATGAGCTGAGGCGTGCGCCTTCCGTCGCCGACGAGCGCGACGTTCTCCGCGATCGACATCTCGGCGACGAGTCCGTCGCGCGTGCGGTCTTCGGGGATGAAGCCGAGCCGCGCGCGCGGATGTTCGCGAAGGTATGTGTCGGCGAGCTCGCGTTGGCCGTTGCCGGCGACGCCGACGATGGCGACGATCTCGCCCGTGCGCGTCTCGGTGACCGGCGCAAAGTCGCCGCGCGGCGTGTCGACCATCGCCGCCGCCAACTCTTCCGCAGTCATCTTCGCCGACTCGACCACCACGCGTCCGCGCCGCATCACCACCACGCGCGTCGCCACCTCGATCACCTCGCGCACTTTGTGACTGATGAAGACGACCGCCGTTCCTTCGCTCGCAATGTTTCGCATGACGCGAAACAGCTCGTCCGACTCGTACGGCGTGAGCACGGACGTCGGCTCGTCGAGGATCAGCACTTCCGGTTTGCGCGCGATCGCCTTGATCAGCTCGAGCTTCGACTTCTCGCCGACACTGAGATCGCGCGCGCGCCGCGTCACGCCACGCAACTCGATGCCGCTGCCGGCGATGATGCCCTCGGCCTCGCGCGGCAGCGCGCCGGTCGCGAGCGCGAGGTTCTCCGCGATCGTGAAGTCGTTCACCAGCATGAAGTGTTGATGCACGAATCCGATGGATGTGGCACCGCCGCCCCCGGCGGTGCGCGCCGCCGAGGGCGGCGGCGCCACATTGATCGTTCCCGCATCCGCCGCCAGCTCGGCGGCGACGATCCGCATCAGCGTCGTCTTCCCTGCGCCGTTCTCGCCGACGAGGCCGACGATCTCGCCGGCCTCGATCTCGAGCGACACGTCGTCAACGGCGCGCGTGGCGCCGAACGACTTCGTGACGTGATCGATGCGGAGCGTCACTAGAACTTCCCGCGCGGCACCTCGAACTTCCCGCTGCGAATGTCGCTCTCCACTTTCTCGACTTCGGCGATCGTCTCCCGCTTCATCGCCGGCTTCAGTTTGTCGTTCCACACCAGCGACACGATGTGTTCATTCATGCCCAGCATGTAGACGTGCGGTTTGAACTGGTTATCGTGAACGAGCTTCGCCATGTAGACGAATGCAGAGGGAACGTCGAGCACTGCCGAGGCGACGATCACGTCGGGCGCGAGATCGTTCTGATTCTTGTTCGATCCGAAGCAGCGCACCTTCTTCTCCTGGCACGCCTGGAAGACGCCGCGTCCCGCTTCATTGGCCTGATGGAAGATGAAGTCGCAGCCGGCGTTGATGAGCGA
>Ga0075425_100004827_pt1 | contig 13968 bp, 14 predicted proteins | sample SoiMethybrSBSTD4_FD_75300 | JGI IMG/M metagenome (GOLD analysis project Ga0075425, IMG submission 75300) | Bulk soil microbial communities from a Populus tree surrounding site in Tennessee, USA - Soil MetaG P. TD hybrid SBSTD4 | ecosystem: Environmental > Terrestrial > Soil > Tree plantation...
ATCGGTGCCGGGCAAAGCCCGCTCAGTGCAGGCTGGCGATCTCGAGCTCGTCACCCATAGCGTGGCCCAGAGCGGCCTGGCGGCTGTCGGTCAGCGCCAGCGGTGTGCCATCAGCGGCATGTAGCGCGAAAAGATCGATGCCGGGGGGGATGCCCTCAACCGCCGGGAACATCTGCTTGGCCTCATCGGCCGTCATGACCTTGATGTAGGCGATCTTGCCACCACCAAGCTGGGCGAGCTCGCTCATGCTCATGGTGGGCGGCGCAGTGAGCTTGCCTTTCGGACCGCTGCCGGCCTTGGTGTTGTTCTTGTCTTCCACGACGCTCACTCCTTTTATCGGGAGGCGTCACGCGCTCCCAGGCGAAGCCGAGGCCTGCACCAGCTGGCACCTGCCCCAGTAAATTCGCAACAACTTTCCCTATCTTCCCGCGATTCGCGTGTCTGTACTGTGACCGCAACGACTCACAGTTTCATCGCCCGTCCGATTTCCACTTTGCGCACCAGGCGATCGGGCTCGCGCCGAACAAGGTCGATGCACAACAGGCCGTCGCTCAAGTCGGCCGATTTGACCTCGATGCCATCAGCCAGCACGAAGGCCCGGCTGAACTGCCGCGCGGCGATGCCGCGGTGCAGATACTCGCGCGTCCTGTCCTCCTCTTGCCGGCCGCGAATCACGAGCTGATTGTCCTCAACCGTGATATCCAGCTGGTCGCGCCTGAAGCCCGCCACTGCGAGCGTAATGCGTAGACGGTCGCTTCGTTCCGCGCGCCCATCGTCCGTGCCGGCGCCGTTGGCGGGGATGCGTTCGATGTTGTAGGGGGGATAACCGTCGCCCTTGCCGACCCGGTCGATCAGCCGCTCCATTTCTTCAAAGCCCAGCAGCAATGGGCTCGACAGCAGAGACATCCGCGACATGTGCAAAGCCCTCCATGAGCGGCCTTGAGCTGTGAACCACTGGCCTGCGGATCCGGACCCGGCCTCCGCTGCCCCCCAGCCCCATCGGCGGGCGCTGGTTGTGTTCACGAGAAGATATGGTGTTCAGCAAGGCAACTTCAAGCAACGGCCCCTCACCGCCCTGGAACAGCCCTGGCTGTCGGCCCGATCCTTGCAAGCCCGATCCTTGCAGGCAAGGAAAGGGGCGCTAGCGAGGGAGCTCGGCCGGGGAGGGGATCGGCCGGGGAGATCGCCCGGGGGAGATCGCCGGAGCGCGGCCGGGGGTGCCCGGCAAGGGCCAAGGCCGACCGCGGTCGGCGTTGCGGGCAAGCCTGTTCGAGCAACGATGGGCCTGAGACCGAGGGCGCACCCGCCAGCCGCATAGCGGCGCGGGCCTTCGCGGGATGGCAAGGGTGGCAGCGCATGATGCTGCCGCGGTGCGAGGTCCAGTTCCAGAAGCACGACGTTCGCTCCAAGCTCGCAGCGCGATGGCGACCTTTAAGGTAAAGATGCAGATCCAACCCAAGTCACCATCAGCCAAGGAAAAGCCGTGAAGGGGAGCCTCAACTGGGGCAAGATAGAGACACCCAGCTCGCCAAGACGGCGCTGTGGTCTGCGAGGGCCGCGGAGAACGCCGTGGGCTGTTGAAGGCATCGTCGTCGACGACATCAACGAGTTCATTGATACGAGGTGCAGGGAGTTAAAGAACGAGTGGCGGGGCAAGTAACAGTGCGACTTTGCCAACGGTGCGCCCTTGATGGCGCCCCGAACCGATCGTGCCTGTGCGGTGCCTGGCCGACACTGCCGCATCCGCGCCAAGGGCACCTCTTGCCATGACGACGGCGCTCTACTTGGTTCTGAGCGGCATTCTGATCGGCGCCGGCATCAGCCTTATTTGGCGCGACGTGCGCAAAAAGAGCCGCGGCAGCTTCACCTTGCAACGGGATGCGCGCAGCGTTGCCGCTCACGAGGTGGAGGTTACCATTGCGCGCACCGCCGAAGAACCCGTCCGGCGCGCTCCTCGACGCGCCGCAGCAGCGCTTGCGCCTTCCTTCGCGGCCGCCCCTGGCGCGAATGGCACCCAGGCTCTGACCAGCGCCGCTCTGACCAGCGCCGCTCTGACCAGCGCCGCTCTGACCAGCGCCGCTCTGGCCAGCGCCGCTCCGGCCCATGCCGTTGATCCTTCGCGTCAGAGTGCGCGCCTGGCACTTGAGCGGCAATGGTCGCTCCTGCAGCCAGCGATTGCCGCCGCGGTTGCGCGCACCAATACGCTTGTTGCTGCGGTGCAGCTCTTCATTGGACCGGCGGGAGAGCCCGCGTGGAGCTACAAGAACAGGGGCTATGGTGTGCACCGACGTTTGCTGATGGGAGGCGAGAGCGTCGCGTGGTTGCGACTTGAGCTTCTCGCCGAGGGTCGGCTGCGCGCGAACGTCAAGGCACACCGCGACGATGGGGCCGGCTTCAACGCCAGCGCTGAGACGGCGGTGGTGGGCGTTGATGGCGAGCGGGTCGGTGCGCTGCTTCTCGAGTGCCTTCAGCCGGCTACTGCATTTGCGGCGCACCACGTTGAGATCAGCGAGGTGGAGGCCAGCGAGCGGGCGTGGCAGAGCATCAATAGTATGATTGCCGCCGCGCTGAGCGCGACCAACGGCGCCCTGGCGCAGGCCGGAGCTCAGCTCATCGAACTTGCCCCCGCAGCCTGGGAGAACGAGCTGCGTCGTCATCGCCTGGCCCTATCGGTCGAGGTCAACGGCGATGACGTCGCCCGCATGCACATCGAGCAGCTGCCGCACGAGCTTGAAGTGGCGGTGGGCGTGCGCGAGCCGCAGCTCGCGGCGCTCGGCCGCCGCCGTCGCATTCCCGTGGACGGCATGACGATCCACGCCCTCGCCGAGTTGATCGCCAGCTGCGCGTGGCCGGCGATTGCTCGCTTCAGGGAAACGCCGCGGCAGGCCTGACGCACCACGCATGCGCTCCCTCGCAACCGTGTCGCTCCTCGCCATCGCGGCTGCCGTACTGGGGTGGTCGCTGGTCGGCATTTTCACGCTGGTCATGAGCCGCTGGCGCCGGCTCGACGAGCCAAATGAACGCAGCATGCACAGCCGCCCGGTGCCAGCCGGTGGGGGGATTGGCATCGTGGCCACGGCGCTCGTGCTCTGGCCCTGGTGGCACACGCGCACCGACGCCTTCCAGCTTGTTCTGCTCGCGGGCTGCGTTGGACTAGGCCTTGTGTCATTGGCCGATGATCATTGGCGCCTGTCGCCAGCCCTGCGCTTGGGCGCTCAGGCCGCCGTCGTTGCCGCCTGCCTCCTCGCACTGCCGACCCAAGCGCGCCTCGTGCCGATCCTGCCGCTCACCCTCGAGCGCGGTCTCGTGGCGCTCGCCTGGTTGTGGTTCATCAATCTTTTCAACTTTATGGACGGCATCGATGGCTTGGCCGGCAGTGAAGCCGTCGCCGTCGCGATCGGGTACCTGGCGGTGGTTGCCTTTGCCGGTCTCGACGATCCCTTCTGGCGGCTGGCGCTGGTGATCGCGGCGTCGACCGGTGGCTATCTCTTCTGGAACTGGCATCCGGCCATGGTGTTCATGGGGGATGCGGGATCTATTCCATTGGGCTTCCTGTTGGGCTGGCTGATGCTCGACCTGGCGCTCGCTGGGGAGTGGTCCGCTGGCCTGATCTTGCCGCTTTATTTCGTGGCCGACGCGACGCTTACTCTGCTGGCGCGGGCGCGACGAGGCGAGATGCTTTGGCGGGCGCACCGCCAGCACTTCTATCAGCGCGCGGTCCTGGGGGGCGCCACGCCCTCCGGCGTGGTGTGGCGCGTTGGCGCCGCCAACGCCACGCTCGTCGCCCTTGCCCTCATCTCCGTGCACTACCCCCTGCCAGCGCTTGTGGCGGCCGCTGGGCTCGTTTGGGCGCTGCTTGCCCATCTCAACGACTTGGCTCGCCGACGCTCATGAGACCTGGCTGTCGCGCAGCATCGCAGCGTAGGCTGCCCGCAGCGATTGCTTGACGTGCGCCTCGGTAAACCCCTGCAGCAGCCGCAGCCGCGCAGCTTCGCCCATTCGCCGGCGCAGCCCGGCATCGCGCGCCAAGCGCTCAAGTGCGGCGGCAAGCGCGGCGGGGTCCTCCGGGGGCACCACGAAGCCCTCAACGCCGTCGCGCACGAAGTGGCGGCACCCCGGCACGTCGGTGACCACGAGCGCTCGCGCGCTTGCCGCGGCTTCAAGGAGTGCGCGCGGCATTCCTTCTCGACTGCGCGCCGGCAGCACGAAGACGTCCGCATGCCGCCACACCTCGCGCACGTCCGCAACATGGCCGAACCAGCGGGCGTCGCATTGGGCGCACCAGGCGCTCAGTTCCGCAAGGGCGACCGCCTCGGCATTGTCCGCGTCCGCATCGCCATAAAGCTCCAAGCGAATGGGCACGGCACGTTGCTTGAGCCGGTCGAACGCTGCCACGAGGATGTCCACGCCTTTGGGACGAATCATGCGGCCGACAAAGGCGGCAACCGGCGGCGTATTGCGGGGCTGCGGCAGGGCCGGGAAGGCTTCCGCATCGACGCCGGCGCCCCCCAGGATTGTAAAGCGCGGGCCCGGATCGACGCCGCCGGCACGGAGCAGCGCCAGATCGTCGGGGTTCTCCACCAGGAGAAACGAAGAGGGCCTACGCAGCATCGATGCCATGAGGCGCAGAGCGGCACCCCGATAGAGTCGCAGCAGCTGGCCCTGTCCGAATGCCAGCAATCCCAATCCCGTCATATGCGCAACCACGTGCGCCGCCGGCATTAGCTTGAGAGCCAATCCGCCGAGCACCACGGGTTTCATGGCCACCAGGTGGACCACGTCGGGATCCTCGGCCTCGAGCACGCGCGCCAGCGCCCACGCCGACTGAGCCTCGCGTAGGGGTTGGCTCGACGCGCGGCGGAAGTCGAAATCGATGACGCGGGTGCCCAGCGCCTCGATCTCGCCCAGACGCCCCGACGAGTGGGTGACCACGACCACGCTGCGCGCCACCTCCCGCAGCACAGCAATGAGGGGTCGAAAGTGGGATAGGGCGAACCAGTCCTCGGTAATGCACAGCACGACTTTGCGGCAGAGCTCCGAGAAGGGTTCCGCACCGGGCCGCACCTCTTCGGCCGTCGACTGCCAGGTCTCGCGCGGCATGCCCCCTCGCCAAGTTCGCGCCTCTCCGCAAGAAGCCTACAGCATAGTGTTGAGAGGAGAGAACGCCACGGGTCCGGCCCCTCCTGATGCTGTGTTCCTGTTGAAGATTGAATTGCCGTGATGGGTGATGCGGGGCTCGCGCCACCAACGGTCGAGCGCTCACAGCCCTCGCTGGCCCGGTATGGGATACCATCCGTTGGGATTGCACGGCTACGGCCGGAAGGCCAACGTCGGCAATTGGCGTTCCTGATCGCGTGGCGGCGGCAGGCGCACGCGCGCAACCGCCTATGTGCCATTCCCAGGCGGCGGCGACCTCAACCTGTGCCGTGCCAATTTGGTCCGCGACAAAGCCGATCCGCTTGGCAAATGGCTGCGCACCTGCCAACGCAAGTTGCGCGGGGGCCAGTCGCGTGGGGGGCAGTCGCGTGGGCGGCCCCGCACGCCAGCGCCAAGATGGTGTCCTTGCTCTTCGGCCTGGGTCGCGTTGGCCTGGGTCACGTTGGCCTGGGTCACGTTGGCCTGGGTCACGCGGTTGGGCGCGCTCGGATGCGCGCACTGAGCCCGGCCCAAGAGGAACCCGCAAGTTGCTGGCGCCTCGACTCCTCGTCCCATCGGTGCCACGATTCGGCCGCAGCGTGGCGCCCTCAGCTTCGGCAGCCCGGTGCGAGGCGCCGCTCCGCGATTTCGATCCTGTTGCGGGAGAACAACCGATGCTCGGCAGGCGCAAGAGCGACGACGGCTTTGAGTGGCACAAGTACGTGCGTACGGCCGTCAAGCTCAGGCGGGAGGAGCGTCGCCGTCGCATTCTGGAGGCGCGGCGCGCGGCGGTCCAACAAGCAGGCGCGGCCGGCGTGGCCCTCGCGGCCGGATCCAAGGCGGCCGGCGCGGCGGCCCTTGACGGCGCTCGCGTGGGCCTCGGGGTGGCCGGTCTCATCGCTCAGGCCGCCTGGAACATCCTGGCCACTCTGGTTGCCATCGCATGGCACTATCTCGCCGCCGCCTCGGTGGCAACGCTTTGGCAGCTGGCGATCCTGCTCCGGCCCCTGATGGAAGCGCTCGCACGGCCCAAGATCGGCGGACCGGTCGCGATCATCGGCGCCCTCGCGCTGGCATTGGGGATTGGCCGCTCGAGCGGCGCCGGACTGGATCGCGAGGCCAGCATCGCGCTTGCAATCGGCGTGGTCCTCTTCGCCGCCGCCCTGCCCCTCCTGTTGCAGCTGAGCGGGATCCGGTTGCCGCACCCGCGCGCGCTTGGCGTCTCACGGGGGACCACGCTCATCGGCGTTGGCGTGGCCGCCGTGATCGGCGTCCTCGCCTGGCTGGGGAGCAACGGCACGACGCACCTCGCCGGCATCGCCAGCCAGCTGCCCATGGTCGGCGGCAGCAAAGCCTTGCTGGGGCGCGCCGAAGCCGTCGGCGGGGACCTTGTGCGCGTCGCCGGGACCACTGTGCGGCTCGCCGGCATCGAAGCCCCCGAGCTGCAGCAGTCCTGCGGTACCTCTGTCCGGCGCACCCGCTGCGGCGCCGCCGCGCAGGCGGCCTTGGGCAAGCTCGTCAACGGCCGCACCCTTGCCTGCGCCGTGAGCGGTGCCGACAGTGTCGGTCGACCGCTCGGCACCTGCACGCGCGGCGGGCTCGACATCAATGGCGAACTGGTGCGCCAAGGCCATGCGTTTGCCGCCTCGGGGCTCTTTGCGGGATATGCTGGCCTCGAGCGCCAGGCGCGCGAGGCCAAGCTCGGCATCTGGGCTGTTGGCGACGTGGAGCGTCCCGCCGAGTTCCGCGCCAAGATCTGGGACGAGGCCAAGCGCCGAGCGCCGGACGGCTGCCCGATCAAAGGCCTCGTCACCGGTGAAGGCCGCGTCTACGTGCTGCCCTGGTCGCCCGACTACGACCGCGGCCGCATTCAAAAGACCCGTGGCGAACGCTGGTTCTGCTCCGAGCGCGAGGCTGAGGCCGCAGGCTTCAAACCCGCCGTGCGCGGGTAAGCCGACGGTCAAATTGCCCGCACAGGGGAGCGCCTCCGCGCCATACCCCGAGGCGGGCGCTGATGGCAGCCACCCGCCACTCGCCTGGTGGCCAATGGCGCCGGTCCACTTTATCGTGCCAGTCGGTCGGGCTTCTCAGGAAAGGTCGCATGCAGCATGACAGATCGGCTCAAGGGCAAATTCGCCTTCTGCACGGCCTCCGGCGCTGGCATCGGTCGAGCCACGGCGCTCGCGTTCGCGCGTGCGGGCGCACGGGTGGTGGCAAGCGACCTCAACGAGGCCGCCATGACGGGCCTCAGGGAGGCGGGCATCACCGAATGCGTTGCACTCGATGCGCGCGACACGAGCGCGATCGAAGCGATGGCAAAGCGGCTTGGCCCCGTCGATGTGCTCTTCAACGCTGCAGGCTTCGTCCACCACGGCACGGTGCTCGACACCTCCGAGCGGGACTGGGACTTCAGCTTCGACCTCAATGTGAAGTCGATGCACCGCACGATCAAAGCGTTCCTGCCGGGCATGCTGGCGCAAGCGCGCGGCTCCATTATCAACATCGCCTCCGCCGTCGGGGCCGGCAAGGCGGCCCCGAACCGCTACGTCTACGGAGCCACCAAGGCCGCCGTGGTGGGCCTTACCAAGGCCGTGGCGATCGACTTCATCGGCAAGGGCATCCGCTGCAACGCCATCTGTCCCGGTACCATCCAGACGCCGTCGCTCGACGAGCGCATCAAGGCGTTGGGGCGAGAGGTGGGCGGGGAGGACAAGGCGCGTCGCATGTTCATCGAACGCCAGCCCATGGGCCGGCTTGGCACGGCCGAAGAGATGGCGCACATCGCCGTCTATTTGGCCTCCGACGAGTCGCGCTATACCACCGGTTCGACATTCTTCTCTGATGGCGGCTTTACGCTGTGATCCGGGTCAACGTGCTGCAGTCGGCGGAGGTGGTATTGCGTCGCGCCGGCGCCACCGATTTGGCGAGCGTGTTCGCCCTGCAGCAGCGAGCCTACGCCAAGAACCGCCCGCTATTGGGCGTTGAGCCCATCCCGCTGCTGGCCGACTACGCCCACATCTTGCCTACGATGGAGGTATGGGTGCTTGAAAGGGATGGCCGGCTGCTCGGCGCCTTGATCCTCGAGCCACGCCCCGACGACCTCCTCAACGGGAGCCTCGCCGCCGATCCCAGCGCCGAGGGCATGGGCATAGGTCGGGCCCTGTTGGCTGCTGCCGACCCGCGGGCGCGCCAAATCGGCCGGCCCCTCCTGCGGCTCTACACCGGCACCCCGCTCGCCCACCTCGTCGCCTGGTATGGTCGGCATGGCTACTCGATCGAGCGCATCGAGGCCTTGAGCGACCGCTCGATCACGCACATGATCAAACCTCTAGGTCCCCCATTGGAGCCGTGCAGCCCATGCCACGCTTCTGCGCCAACCTGAACTTCCTGTTCGCCGATGTGCCGCTGCTCGAGCGCTTTGAGGCGGCGGCCAGGGCTGGCTTCAAAGCCGTCGAGATTGGCAACCCCTACGAGGCCTCCGCAGCCGCCATCGCCGCGCGGCTTAAAAGTCATGGCCTCGAGCTCGTGCTGATCAACACGTCCGCGGGCGATCCCTCCAGGGGTGAGCGCGGCCGATCGGCGCTGGCCGGCCGCGAGAACGACTTTGCTGGCGACATGGAGGCCGCGCTCGCCTATTGCGCGGCAACCGGCTGCAAGCTGATCCATGTGATGGCGGGCCTCGTGCATCAAGGTGCGCGCCGCGAGGTCTTCATCGCCAATCTCAAGAAGGCCGCGCGCCAGGCTGCAGCCGCGGGCGTCAGCACCGTGATCGAGCCAATCAACCGGCGCGACATTCCTGGATACTTCCTCAACAAATTGAGCGAGGCCCGCGCCATCATCTACGAGGCGGGCGAACCAAATCTCGGTCTGCAGTTCGACATCTATCACCGGCAGGTGGAGGACGGCGACGTTGCCGTCGCGATGCGCGAGTACGCCGCGCTCACGCGCCACTACCAGATCGCCAATCCGCCCGACCGCGGCGAGCCTGACGCGGGCGACCTCAACTACCGCTGGCTGCTCGCCGAGATCGATGCCAGCGGCTACAACGGCTGGGTCGGCTGCGAGTACAAGCCGCGCCGCACCACGCTGGAGGGCCTCAGCTGGACCAAGGCCTGCGGCGTCACCTTGGGATAGCCCTTGATGGGCGGCGACGAGCGCCTGGAAGGCATAAGGATGGCCCATGAAAATTCTCATCACCGGCGGTGCGGGCATGATTGGCCGCAAGCTGGCTCAACGGTTGGCAAGCGACGGTGCGTTGGCAGGCAAGGCGATCTCCAAGCTCACCCTCTACGACGTGGTGCCGGCCGTAGCGCCGGCGGGTGCTGGAGTACCAGTTGATCTCGCCACCGGTGACTTGCCGGCCATGGGCGAGGCCGACAGGCTCATCGCCGATCGGCCGCACGTTATCTTTCATCTGGCCGCCATCGTCTCCGGCGAAGCGGAACAGGACTTCGATAAGGGCTACCGCATCAACCTCGACGGCACGCGTAGCCTGCTTCAGGCGATCGCCAAGGCCGGCTACAAGCCGAGGGTCGTGTTTGCGAGCTCCATCGCCGTGTTCGGGGCGCCGTTCCCGGATGCCATCGGCGATGAGTTTTTCAACACGCCCCTCACCTCCTATGGCACGCAGAAGACCATCGGCGAGCTCCTCATCAGCGACTACAGCCGCAAGGGCTTCATCGACGGCATCGCCATTCGCCTGCCCACCATCTGCATTCGGCCCGGCAAACCCAACAAGGCGGCGTCCGGGTTCTTCTCCAACATCATGCGCGAGCCGCTCGCGGGCGAGGAAGCCGTGCTACCCGTCGGCGAAAGCGTGACGCACTGGCACGCTTCGCCGCGCGCGGCTGTTGGCTTCATGCTGCACGCCGCATCGCTCGATCTCGCCCGCCTCGGCTGGCGCCGGGCGCTCACCATGCCGGGTCTCGCCGTCACGGTCGGTGAACAAATCGCCGCGCTCAGGAACGTCGCCGGCGATCGGGTCGTCGCGCGCATCCGCCGCCAACCCGATTCATTCGTGGAGGGCATCGTCGCCGGTTGGCCACGCAAGTTCGCGCCAACGCGGGCGCTGGAGCTCGGCTTCACGGCCGACGCCAGCTTCGAGGAGATCATCCGCATCCACATCGAGGACGAGCTCGGGGGCAAATTCGCCTAACGCCCCGCGACTGACACGCCAACGATCCTCACCGATTGAACGCGCAGGTCACACCGGCAGGGCCGAGCGTTGCTGTTTGAGAGCAGCGTAGTAGGCCCACAACAGCCGGGCAGCGACGCCGCGCCAGGGGCGCCAGCGCTGGGCGAGCTCCAACATCTGCAGCTTGTCGGGGCGTTCGGGCAGCTCGAGGGCGCGTTGGGCTGCAATTTGCAAGGCGAGGTCGCCGGGCGCCCAGCCGTCGGCGCGGCCCAGGCAGAACATGATGTAGACGTCGGCGGTCCAAGGTCCGATCCCCGTCACCGCCGTCAGCGCCCCGTGGATTTCCTCATCAGAGGCGCGCTCAAGTCGCATCAGATCAAGCCCGCTGCAGCAGGCCTCGGCAATCGCGCGCAACGTGCGGATTTTCGGGCGCGACAGCCCGGCACCGGTCAAGTCCTCGTCTCGAAGCGCGAGCAGGACGCTGGGCTCGAACGGCACGCAGGCGGCCACGGTGCGCTGCCAAATCGCCGACGCGCTCGCCACCGACAGCTGCTGGCCGACGATGACCCGAGCCAGTCCTTCAAATCCCGCGGGCCGACGGCGCAGGGGCGGAAGTCCTGTCAGATCATGCACCCGGCGCATGACTGGGCATTTGCGCCGGAGCGCACGCACACCCGCGCGGATATCGCTCTCCTCCACGATGATCCGGGGTGGTGGCCTGGCGGGCCATGCTCGCGATTTCGTGTCCACCGCCCCGGGCTCCCTGATCCAACGCGCGCCTCCTCGTTAATGGGGAAGGGCGGCGCGGGCAACAGGGGGGTGGCGCATGGCATCGGTAAGCCAGGCCACCGGGCGCCGGCCTGAGGGCCTTGCCGCGGTCGCCTGCGCGGCAGCCCAGAACGAGGTCAGCGTTGCGGCCTACCGCAACGAGCGGCACGGCTTTTTGTCGAGCTGTTCGGCGGAGACATCATGGTTCGTCCTCTCCGGTGCACCGAACAAGCCTCATGACGGGCGCCTTCAACATTAGTTGGGCCATGCTCTACCCGCCCAGGAAACGCGACCCCATCGTTGAAAGAGGTGGCGCGCAGCGGTAGGCCAAGCGAGCCCTTGCAAATGCGGGCAGCTCGGGGCAAGGCCCCCAGGATGGGCGCGCCTAGACAGCGTCGCGCCCGCTGTCTATTGCCTGCAACGCAAACATGAACAAACCCGTCTTCCGCTTTGCACCGAGCCCCAATGGGGAGCTGCACTTGGGCCACGCGTTTTCCGCGCTCGTTGGCTACGAGCGTGCGTGCGCCAGTGGTGGCAGATTTCTGGTGCGCATCGAGGACATCGATAAGGGCCGCGCGCGAGCGCACTACGTCGCCGGCATCCTGGCCGACCTCGCCTGGCTCGGCGTCGCCTGGGAGGAGCCCGTCGTCTTTCAGTCCCGACGCTTTTCTGCCTACCGGGACGCAAGCGAGCGCCTCGAACGCATGGGCCTGCTCTATCCCTGTTTCGCCACCCGGGCCGAGATTGCAGCCGCCGCGAGCTGCGACCGCGATCCCGATGGCGCACCACTCTACCCTGGGCTCTACAAGGGTCGCAGCCCCGCCGAAATCGCGCGCCGTCGTGGCGCCGGGGAGCCCTACGCGCTTCGCCTCGACATGGCGGCAGCGATCGGCGCCGCTCGCATGAAACTGGCGCGCATCCCTCTGCGCTTCGTCGAACTCGACGAGGCGGGCAGGCCGCAGATGATCGAGGCACGGCCCGAGCGCTGGGGCGACGCGGTCATCGTACGCAAGGATGCCGCGGCGAGCTATCATCTGGCCGTCGTGATCGACGACGCCTGGCAGAGCGTAAGCCACGTCACGCGCGGGCGCGACCTCTACGCCGCCACTGATCTGCATCGCCTCCTGCAAGTGCTGCTCGACCTTCCAGCACCCATCTATCATCACCACCGGCTGATCACCGATGCCGCAGGCCGCAAGCTCGCCAAGAGCGCCCGCGACACAAGCCTACGATGGCTGCGCGAGCAGGGTGTTACGCCAATGGACATTCGCCGGCTGATCGGGCTCGCTTGAGACGCCGCAGGGCCAGGCCGCCGGGTTCCATGCAATCTCGCGCGCTTGAAGCGCTATTTGGCGACCTCGCGCTCGAAGCCGGAGTGGCGATCGCGGCCTATGTGCGCGCCATCCTCCATCCAAGCGGCAGGCCTTGCCAGGAGCGCTGCGGGGGAACGATACTTTTTGCCTGGCCCTCTTCGAGGGCCGCCTCGCACGAGCCAACGGGATCGCCAGGCCACGCAATGTCGACGCCATCACCGCAGCACGCAGGCAGGCCTGTGATCGAGCTCGCTGCCGTCTCGAAGACGTTCAGCAGCGCCTCCGGCGAGCGCGTGCGCGCCCTCGACAACGCAAGCTTGCGGGTCGGCGCAGGGGAATTTATCACCGTCGTGGGCGCGTCCGGCTGCGGCAAGACCACCCTTTTGCGCCTGGTCGCCGGGCTTGAGCGGTGCACCACAGGCACCATCAAAATCAATGGCGCCCCACAGGTCGGGCCGTCCGAACAGATCGGCATCGTGTTTCAGGACCCAACGTTGCTGCCCTGGCGGACGGTGCTTGAGAACGTGCTGTTGCCGGTGCAGGTTCTCAAGCTCGACCCCAAAGTCTATCGCCCGCGCGCCATGGCGCTCATTGAAACCGTGGGTCTCGCCGAATTCCAGAACAAGTATCCCCATGAGCTGTCGGGAGGGATGCGCCAGCGGGTGGCTATCGCCCGCGCCCTGGTGCACGATCCGGCGATGCTGCTGATGGACGAGCCGTTCGGAGCGCTCGACGCCCTGACGCGCGACCAGCTCAACCTCGAGCTCATCGACATCTGGTCAGCGACCCGAAAAACCGTGCTGCTCATTACGCATTCGATCACCGAATCCGTCTTTCTCGCAGACCGCGTGATCGTGATGTCGCCGCGTCCCGGGCGGGTGGTGGAGGAGATCGCTGTGGACCTGCCGCGGCCGCGCGGCCTCGCAATAATCAACAGTGAGCTGTTCGGCAGGCACGTTGAACGCATCCGCGCTCGCCTCAGCGATGGTGCCGCTCGCCACCCCATAGAGGCGATGGCATGAGCACCCAGACCCAGCGCGCAATCGTCGCCGCGCCGGTCGGTACAACGTCGCTTTGGCGGCGAGTAAGGCGGGCGATCATCGATCGCGCCGTCTCGCCGTTGTTTGCCGCGCTCGTCCTCATCTATTGGGAGTTTCACGTGCGCTATTTCGCGGTGGAGGCACTGCTGTTGCCGCCGCCAAGCCACATCGCCATCGCGTTCTGGAACGGCATGGCAAGCGGTCTATTTCTCCACCATTTCGCCATCACCATCTACCGTGCCCTGTCGGGCTTCGCCATCGCCGGCCTCTTCGGTATTGCGCTCGGCGCCGCCATCTCGCATTTCCGCTTCGTCGAGAAGACCGTCTATCCCTGGGTCGTGGCGCTGCAGACCGTGCCCAAAATCGCGATCGCGCCGCTCATTCTCGTATGGTGCGGTTATGGCTCCCTATCGAAGGTCGTGACGGCCGCGCTCGTCGCGTTCTTCCCCGTGCTCGTCAACACCATTATCGGCCTCAAGAGCTGTGAGCAGAGCAAGCTCGATTTGATGCGCTCGCTGCGCGCCAGTCGATGGCTAACATTTCGTTTGGTTGAGCTCCCCAACGCGCTGCCTTACAT
>Ga0075425_100004830_pt1 | contig 13965 bp, 14 predicted proteins | sample SoiMethybrSBSTD4_FD_75300 | JGI IMG/M metagenome (GOLD analysis project Ga0075425, IMG submission 75300) | Bulk soil microbial communities from a Populus tree surrounding site in Tennessee, USA - Soil MetaG P. TD hybrid SBSTD4 | ecosystem: Environmental > Terrestrial > Soil > Tree plantation...
GGCGACGGGATCGACGTGCGTTTCGTCGCCGTCGAGCAGGAGACCTACCGCAGGTACTACGACGAGTTCTCCAACCGCGTGCTCTGGTTCGCGCACCATTACTTGTGGGATCCTCCTCGAACGCCGACGTTCGGCGAGGCCGACGCCGACGCGTGGGACGCCTACGCGGACGTCAACCGCCGCTTCGCGGAATCGGCTGCGAACGCGGCCCCCGAGGGCGGGATCGCGCTGATCCAGGACTACCACTTCGCTCTGCTGCCGGCGCTGCTCCGGAAGATGCGACCGGACTTGTCGATCGGCCACTTCTGGCATATCCCGTTCGCCCAGCCCGACTACCTTGGCCTCATGCCGGACGCGTGGGCGCAAGGCATCGTCGAGGGCCTGCTCGGCGCCGACGTGTGCGGGTTCCACACCGACCGGTGGCTGCAGAACTTCCTTGCTTGCGTTCGCTCGGCAGAAGGCCTGCGCGCCAGGGACCGCTCCATCCGATTCGGCGACCGGCGCGTGCGCGCGGGCGTCTACCCGATCGGCGTCGACCCCGAGCACTTGACCGAGATCGCCGCGCAACCCGGCGTGAAGCACGAGCGTTCGGAGCTGAAGCGCTGGCTCGGAGACCGGCGCCTGGTCCTGCGCGTGGATCGCACCGAGCTGTCGAAGAACATCCTGCGCGGCTTGCGCGCCTACGAGCTGGTGCTCGAGCGCCGGCCGGATCTGCGCGAGCGGGTCGTGCACCTCGCGCTCCTGCAGCCGTCGCGTCGCTCCGTGCCCGAGTACCGCGAGTACATGGAGCAGGTACAGCGCGAGACCGAACGGATCAACGCGCGCTTCGGGCCCGAAGCGATCCGGATGGAGATCACCGACAACTTCCCACGCTCACTCGCCGCGTACTCTCTATACGACGTGTTGGTGGTGAACCCGGTGTTCGACGGTATGAACCTCGTCGCGCGCGAGGGACCCTGCCTGAACCGCAAGGGCGGCGTCCTGGTGCTTTCTCGCAACGCCGGCGCGTCGGTAGAGCTCGCTCCTGCCGCGCTCACCGTGAACCCGGTCGACGTCGACGGCACGGCACGCGCGATCGCAGACGGGCTCGACATGGGTGAGGCCGAACGCCAGGACCGCGCGCGCAAGTTGCGGCGGCTCGCGCGCGGCCGTTCACCGGCGCGCTGGCTGGACGCGCAACTCCGCGACATCGAGCGGGCCCGCGCAGCGGGAGCTTGAGGCGCCGATCCAGGTAATGGGCAAAAAGAGAAGGGGGCGCGCTACGCGGCCTTAGCTGGTCGCTAAAGCACGAATCCCACCGTGCCTTCCCGCGTCGATTGCAGGCCGAGTTCGCAATCGATCACCCATCGAAGCTCACTCGGTGGACATTTCCATTTCGACGACGGGGTCCGACGCACCTGCACCCTACCAAGACAACGGGGCCAATCGGCTGGGGGCAAGAGGTCGCACTAGTTGGGAAGGTCGCTCTCCAGACGCCCGCGACCGAGTCCCTCATGCGCGCTTGGCATGATCGCGGAGTCCGGTAAGCTGGCCATGAATCATCCTCTCCTGCTGCGCAAAATATTTAGCGGCCGCCACTGCGTCGGCCAGTAGCTGGCGAACGTCCGCCGCCGCGTCTGAGGAGGGCGCGGTGGGCAACGCGACCTGTACAAGGAGGCGGGCCTCCTTGCGCGAGAACTTTCCGGTCCGGACACCTTGGAACTCCGGCTCAAGACTTCACTCATGGGTCGCTCGCGCAACTCATCATCGGAAGTGGCTTTCCTCGATGTCGAGCGTCGCCGACAACGAAGCGAGAGCGCCGTCGACGTCGATGCCCAGAGTTAGCCGAGGCCCGCACTCGAGGAGGCGTCTGGGCTCGGCTCCGGCGATGTCGACACGGAGGCCATCAGGGAGCCGGTACGGTCGCAGCAGCAGCTCCACGTCGATGACCTTCTCGTTTCCGTCCCACGGTGCCGTGTCCATCACGAGACCGCAACCTGGTTCGGGCGTTACCGTGGGATATGGCGACGGAGACTCAGGCACGATTGCCCCGAGCGAGAGGACCGCCAGCACGAGGAGCTCGCCAGAGAGGCGGTCGATCCTGAGTTCCAGCTCGCCGCCCGCCAGTCCGGACACTCGGACGTACATCGGCGGCGGGCCCTGCCGCAGAGCGGGCGCAACCCAACGGATCTTCAGTGGGATGTACGGATCGGTCTCGACGGTCGGTGTTCGACCGGTCGTCAGCTCGGCAACGCGAAGGAGAGCCTGATCGGTCATCCGAGGTACAGGGCGTGGTAGAGGACCGGATAAAGCTCGCCAGCACGAGGAGCGTCAAACATGAACTCCCAGCCGCCGATGCGCGTCATCTTCCCAAGGCTGATCCCCTGCTCGTTGGCAGCCTCGACTGCCGACCTGAGACTGGAGAGCATGTTCTGCGTCTGGATGGGCTGCAGGCCCCCAGAGACGTTGCCGATGCGCTCAAGGATGTGTTCAGACGCATTGGGAGCTACCCAGACGTTCTCGCCTTCGCCGACGTTCATTACGAAGGACCGTGGAAGCTCCGTTCCTTCGTAGACCGGCTGCGTCGCGGAGATCGAATCCCACACGGTCCCAGTGCCTGTTTCTGCGGCAGAGGATTCGAGGGTTGTCGCTGTTCGCGTCGCGTCGTTTGCCGCAGCGCTCCCAAATGTTTCGAGAGCGTCGTCGGCAGCGGCGGTTGTTACCGGCTGAGCTTCGGCCGCAACGTTTGAGAGCGTCCCGGCTGCGGATTCGCCGATTGCTTCAGAGACCATCTCAAATCCTGCCTCGATGGCGTGGCCGATCCCGATGGAGACGAACGTCAAAGCAGCGTCGAGTCCGAGCGCTTTCCAGTTGCCTTCCTGGATATGAATCATCGGAGCAAGGATCGGCGCATCGATGACTCCAGCGACCTTCTCGGCCAACGAATCCTTGGGCATCTCCAATACGAAGTCGCAGACGCCCGGCAGGTAGCTCCCCAGACCGTTGCTGTATGACTCGACGGGGCTGACTCCGGCGCCTTCGTAGAGCCTCCGAGCGCACATAGGCGCAACGACCCGCTTGGCTTGTTGGAGTTGGGTTAGGCCGGTGTCGTAGGAGCTGTCGTGCAGCGGTCGATGCCCGGTCGGGTCGGCAAGGTTGATCGGGTCGCCGTTGACGTACGCGTAGCCGTTGCGCGTGAGCGGATCGACACCGATCGACAGGTTCGCCCTCGCAGGACCAGCCCGATAACGGTCCGGGGTCGTGAACGTCGCCTTCGCCGGATCGTAGCTACGGCTGCCGAACTGGTACGCGCCGGTGGTCGCGTCCCGAGCGGCCCCCTTGAAGAACAGCGCGTCCTTCGGCTGCGCTCCCGTGTTGCAGATCGTGGCGGATTGGCTGCCTTGGGGTTCGCCGAACGGGCTGTACCGCAGGGTGCATTTCACCGCCGCGGAGTCGTCGGTCACGGTCGCCACATTCCCGATCCCGTCGCCGGCCAAATATTCGATCGCCGAATCGCTCAACGATTTGAGCGCGTGCGCTTCTCCTCTGGAACCAAGCTCGTACACGACGTCACCCGACGAACGCGTCTCATCGATCAGACTCGACCCGATCCCGTCATAGTGCGACGACGTCGTGCCGATCCCGGACTCGGTCCGCGAGCGTTGACGATCCAAGGCATCGTAAGTGTAGCCCGTTGAGCCGGAGCAGCCGGTGCCACTCGCGGTCGCAGAGATCGTGCGATCGAATCCGTCGAACTGGTAGGTGAAGCACCCGTCGCTGTGCATCCCGCCGAACGGGTCGTATCCGTAGGAGCGATCAGGCGAACCCGTCTTGGTCTCGGCGATGATCGAATCATCGGCCTGATAGTCGAAATGATGACTGGCTCCGATGTCGGTGCGGTTGCTGTCGTGATCCCACGCGATCGTCTCCGCCGCGGCGCTGCTTTTCTGGAAGCTCGACACACGACCCGCAACGTCATACGCATAGTGGAAGATGTCGGTCAGGAGCGTTCCGGTCGCGCCGGCGGTGCCGCTGAAGGTTTGATCGGTGACGCGATAATCGTTGTCGTAGGAGTATCCCCAGGACGCGATCGTCGACGCGCCGCTCGTCAACACGTGTGTCGCCAGGGTGTCGTCGAGGTTGTAGGTGAGCGCGAGCGACTCGCCGTTCGGCTCGCTTTCGCTCGTGCGATGGCCTGCCTGATCGTAGGACCACGTTGTCGTCAGATTGCTTCCTGAGGGCGAGGGAATCCCGGAACTCATCGACGTGGCGAGCTCAGCGTTGTTGTAGGCGAAGGTCGTTGGGTAGCTGGCGGCACCCGAGACCAGTTTGCGCCCCACCGGATCCCCGGCGCCGTCGTAGCAGTATTGCGTGGTGCAGCTGCCATCGTCGACGGTGCGAATGCGGCACGTATAGAACGTCAAGTTCCGCCTGGACTGCAGCTCTTGTCTCTGAATCGAGAGGATCAAGTACGGAAAGGCAGTAGTGCGACCGTTCTCCAACAGTGTCCTTCGGCGCGCGCACAAATACCTGTGGGACCCGCCGCGAACGCCGACTTCGGCGAAGCCGATACCGACGCGTGGCATGGTACCCGATGGAGAAGAGCCGCCGAATTTCGAACAAGTGGCTCCGAGCCGAATCGGGCAAGGCTTGTCCAGCGAATCGCCGGCGAAGACGACTGGGTTGCCGATCTCGCCGGTCGGCTCCAACTCACTCGCCACCAACGGAACGAAATCCCACCGTGATTCCGTCGACCGCCGCGCGAACTAGGGCCTCCGTCGCTGGAGGGAGAGGCGGATCAACCTGAAGGAGCCGCTCCAGCGTCAACCGACTTTCGCCGAGGAACTCAGAAGGCGAACCAGACGCAAATCGGGTTGCGCGGTGGATCTCTGCCGCCTCGTCATTACGGCCCCCTGCTATCAGGTCTGCCTCGATCCTTTTGAGCATCTCGAGGAGAGTGCCGAATCCTTGGGAGTCACTCATCTTGCTCCTAACTCACGGCAATAGAACCAGGTGAGCAGGACCGTCGTAGTCGCGCGGAGACCCCCTGATGGACTCCGGGCAGACATCCAGACGCCCCCCCCCGAAATCGGCGCAACCGCCCAAGGCTGTTCGGACAATATGGCGCGCACAGGTCGTAGTCGTGGATTGAGTCAGTGGCGAGGGCAGCGGCAGCACCCAAGAGGCCCATGAGGAAGATCAAGGCCGGCAGGAGGAAGGCTTCTCGCTTGCCGGACACCGTTATCCCAAGGCCTCCAGAAGAGATGAAGACAGGCCGCTTGGATCGGTCGGCCTTTCTGACAGCAGCCGAACGACCGCCCTCGCGAGAAGGGTGAACATGATCGGACTCGACCCTATGACTCCATGCGCCGCCCGGTTGAACAGAAGCATGCCTGGACCTGGATCCGGCCCAAGAATCAGCTGTTCGTTGACGCCAGCGAAAACCGCAGACACCAGGTTCTCGGGCAAGCCGAGAACCGGCTTCTCCGGTGGTACCGCAAGCGTGCTATCGAATCTGGGCCCTAAACCAAACTCACCTGAGTGACCAACCTCGACAACGAGCAGGGAACTATCTGCGTTGGGGGTGAACGTCGCTCCCAGTGCCCCGTAGTTCGTCATGCCACCGCGGGGAAGAATGGCCTCTAGAGTCACCGTTCCTGGCGGTGAGGCTTCAGGAGCGTGCGTCTCGAATTGACGCCGTTCTCTGCCGGCCTCCTCGAACATGGGGAGGTCGACTTCATCGAGCCACACCCGAACTCGCCGGTGAAGACCAAGATCGAGCAAGGTCATCCTCCCATCCCCCAGAAGTCTCTCCATGGAGTGCCGAACTCCTGTGAGTACTTCGCGATAACTTCGGGGTGATAGACACTGTAGGGAGACACTCCGTACTTGGCGAGTGCTGCAGGGTGCGCAACCTCGTAGGCGAACCCCCTTCCCATCAGCGTGGATTCTGAGAGCTCGTGCATGTAGAAGCTTGCATCCGCACCAGTGACGCGCAGACCGCTCTCCATTGCCGATCTGAGCCTCGCCACCATGGCCTGGTTCGGCTCGTATGATCCGAATCCGGCCAGATGAGATTCGACCTTCACCATACCGCGCTCGCTGACATTGATGGCTCGGCCGTGATGTGGAAGGTCGTGGTCGGATCCAGCTGATAAGGGAAGGCCGAAACGGGAACCTGCGAGTCGTCCATGACGAGACTCACCCGATGTCCCGCCTCAAGACGCCAAGACCCCAACGGGTAGATCCCGTCGTCAGCCCCGATCGCCACCGGAGCCGGGACCGAGAACACGTCGCTCTCCAACGCGCCGTTCACAACCGACAACGGCGCCGCGCCACCCAACAACACGTACGGGAAGGTCAACGTCCGCGCGCCTAACGGCGAGGAAACCGTCGCCCACAATTTGATACCGCTCTTGCGCGTGCTATACGTCCACGTCAAACCTAGCTCGCCCTTGAATGAAGCATTCCGACCCGTCACCGTCGGCGCCGCCGCCGTCGGCCAAAAGATCCCCTTCCCCGAAAGCTTCTCCGCCGCTGACACGCCCGACCCAGTCACCTTGACCACCAGATCGTGGCGATCCATCACATGCTCGCCACCCACATTGCGGAACGTAAGATCCACGGGCGCCCACGCGCCAGAATCATCGCGATAATGCAAGACATGGCCGACCATCGTCGTGAAACTGCCATCAGAATTGCGGAACGTCTCCGTATCGCGCGTCCGCAAACCAATAAGCTCGACAGGCGGCGCCGAAGGAGCCGGTGAAGGAGAAGGAGAAGCAGTCGGATGCGCCGAGGAAGCCTTCGGCGAGGGGGTCGGTGTCGAGATCGGATCGTGTACCGACGCGCTACGCGGCCGGCGCATCGGCTTCGGATAATGAACCGGCAAGGACGGGCGCGCGGACGCTTTCAAGAGCGGTTCAGCGATCGCATTAGCCGAGACGATCCCGACAACAACTGCCGCAAGCGCAACGATCGTCGCGACGCGAACAACCCGAGCCGACAACGAAGGACACGATCGACTCGCGCGCATCAGCATCCCCCGCTCAGATTTCTGCTCAGACCGCGGCAGAGACGACCCGAACGATCACGTGCGCCACACGCAATTCGCGGCGGCGTCCCTCACCGGCCGCACACTTAATCGACTCCAAGACAGCGCTCTTGAGAGCCCGACTCGGACAACTTCCGATTGGTCAGCGATGGAAACGGGCCTTACTCACGGGATGGGCGAGAAGCTCGGACGTCGCGCTTAGCGCGAATGCCACGGACGGGTCGGGCTCGTCACCCAGCCGTGGAGAGGCGCCGCAGGAGCATCACGTATTCGTCTGGAGATGCCACCATGAAGTTCGCTCGCGCCATGAGCTCAGCGGGCCCTTCGCTGCTCGCGACAGCCACCCGAATCGAAAGAGGCAACGCGGCGACCGCATCGAATGCTGGGACGTCTCCCAAGTCGTCGCCACCCACCAAAGCTGCAGTCAGCTTCGCGTCATCAACGACCCGCCTGACGGCGTCTCCCTTGTCGCCGCCGGTGTTCGGTCGCACCTCCAGGATGCGTCTCCCCGGCACGACGCGGAGACCTTCGCGAGCGGCGACCTGACGCACGAGCAGCGACGCCGCGGCCTCCGTCGCCTCGGGATCGCGCGCGCGCCGGAAATGAACCGCAAGCGCGAGTCCCTTGCGTTCGAGCAGCGCGCCCTCAGGCAAGGCGCCGTCGAGCGCGTCCGCGGCGCGAGCGACGGCATCGCGTGCCGCGGCGGCTTCCGAGGTGACGTGGACCTCGCCGTCGATCCACTCCTCAAGCCCATGCAACCCGATCAAGCGCACGCCGTGAGCGTGGACGCGGCCGGATAGATCGGCCGCCGAGCGTCCCGAGACGACCGCAACCACGCGGAAGCGCGACGCGAGGGCCTCCAACACTTCGTCCGCGCCGGGCACGGCCGTCGCAGCGTCGGGATCGGCGACGATCGACGCCAAGCATCCGTCGAAATCCGAGAAGATCCCAGCGCGCGATGCTTCGCGCGCGAGCCGGGATAGGTCGTCGGTGGACACCGGGCCGATGCTACCGCCGCGCGACGGGCCCGGCAGCGATGCCCCGTAGACTACGGGCCGTGCGCCGCGCCCCGATCGCTTGGATGCTGGTGCTCGCCGCGGCGCTCACCTCTTGCGCCGCGCCCGAGTTCCGGATGGACGCGCGCTTCCGCTCGGGAGAAACCCGCGACTATCGCCTCGTGGCCGACGCGGACGTCATCATCACCGCCGGCGCGGCTTCGACGTCGGAGCACTCGCATCTGGTGGCGCTCGCGCGGATCGATGTCGTCTCCACGACGCCGCAAGGGTCGACGATCACGCTCACGATCACCGCGCAGTCGTTGACACGCGACGGGAAGAAGACGTCGGCTCCTCCACCGCAACAGGTCGGGTTGAACGTCGGGCCGGACGGTCGCGTGACGCAGGTGACGTCCGCGGGGCAGGACCTGTCGCTCGACGCAGCCGACATCGAGGATCTCGTTCCGCTGATCGGCCCGCCGGTGCCCGATCACCGCGTGCATCTCGGCGACCGGTGGAGGGTTTCGCCGGCGCTCCCCACCCCGACGCCGAGCGCATCCCCGTCCACTTCACCATCCCCGAGCACCTCACCGACACCGTCGAGTGAGGAGGCCCGGCTGGCAGCGCTCCGCGTCGTGGATCACTTCGACTGCGCGATCGTCGCCGTGTCGACTCGACGCCCCGTCGTGCGGAACCGGCTGATCGGCGGCCAGCCGCTCGAGCTCGACGGCGTCGAGTACGCCGCGACCGAGATCGCCTTCGCCTTCCGCATCGGGTTCCCCGTCACCGTCCGATCGAACTCGGAAGCGCGGCTTCAGGTCGCCGGCAGCGCTCAGGGCGGATCGGTCGACATCTCGACCACGACGGCGCTGACGCTGCTGAAGCGCTCGGTCTGAGCGGCCCTTACGGCCAGTCGGCGCCGATCACGGCACGCAGGATCTCACCGCCGGGGTTGTCACGCTCACGCAGCACCGTGAAGTCCGGGAACGACTTCTGGAACGCCAGCGCCTCAGCGCGATGGCCGGTCGCGAAGTAGATCGTCGACTTGGCAAGCGCCGGCGCGTTGTCCACGCGAACGACCTTGTAGCCCTGCGCCCTGATCTGATCGGCGGTCCGTTTCGCCAAGCCGCCGCGGTTCGTGCTGTTCTGCACGTGAACCGTCACGTCGGACACAGCCATGATCGTCGGGGCCGGCGTCGCCGGCGTGCGCGTCGGGGTCGGCGTAGGGCGCGTGCTCGACGCCCGCGTCGATACGGTCGGGCTCCTCGTGTCGATCGCCGGCGAGCCCGTGGGGTGCGATCCGCCGCGCCCAAGCAAGATCAGGACCGCCGCGACCATCAGCGCAACCGCGCCCGCGGACGCGCCGATGGCCTTACCGAGGGAAACGTAGAACGACTGGGGAGAAGCGGGCGCGTGCTTGCCGGGCATCGGCCCCTATTCTGGCAGACCGAGGCGGCGCGCGACTCGTTGACGCTGGCGCGCGGCTCGCATGCGCTGCAAGCGGCGCACGAGCATCGGGTCTTCGCGCATGGCGGCGGGCGACGCGAGGAGCTCGTTCAGGATCTGGTAGTAGCGGGTCGCGGAGACGCCGAAGCGGTCGCGGATCTGACGCTCCTTCGCTCCGACGTGCTGCCACCACTCACGTTCGAAAGCGAGGATCTCGCGATCGCGATCCGTGAGCTCGTCTGGAACTTGTTGCGGCTCGGACACGACGCCTCCACGCGGCCGGAACGGCGTGATTCTGCCACAGGAAGCGGTGGATCCCTCGGAACTACGGGAAAAGCCCTCGCGCACGGTGCGCGTCTGCGACGCGGCCGATACCGATGGCCAGCGCAGCGAGGCGCAAGCGCACGTTCTTCTCTTCCGACAGCGCTCTGACCTCCCCGTATGCGCGTTCCATGACGTCGCGCATCCGCACGTTGACCTCGTCTTCCGTCCAGAAATAGGCCTGGATGTCCTGGACCCATTCGAAGTACGAAACGGTCACCCCGCCCGCGTTGGCGAGCACGTCGGGGACGACGAGCACGCCTCGCTCGGCCAGCCGGTGGTCGGCCTCCGGCGTTGTCGGACCGTTCGCGCCCTCCACGATGATCTTGGCCTTGACCTGGTCGACGTTGCGCTCGGTGATCTGATCCTCGATCGCCGCCGGGACGAGCAGGTCGCATTCCATCGCGAGCAGCTCGTCGTTGGTGATCGCGTCCGCGCCCGGATACCCGGCGACCGTGTCGGCCTCGCTCTTGTAGCGCATGATCGCGGTCGGGTTGAGTCCGCGCGCGTTGTAGACGCCGCCTTTGTAGTCGGCGATGCCGATCACGTTGAAACCGGCGTCGTGGAAGAGCTGCGCGGCGAACCCGCCGACCTTGCCGAACCCCTGGATCGCGACCGTGCGTCCTTCCGGATCCATCCCGAGCTGCTTCAGCGCTTGCATCGCAACCGTCACGACGCCGCGGCTCGTGGCGCCCGAGCGACCCTGCGAGCCACCGATCGATACCGGCTTCCCGGTGACCACGCCGGGCACCGAGTAGCCGGAGTTCATCGAGTAGGTGTCCATCATCCACGCCATGATCCGCTCGTCGGTGTTCACGTCGGGCGCCGGGATGTCGCGCTCTGGGCCGATGAACGGGAGGATCTCCGACGCGTAGCGGCGGGTGAGGCGCTCGAGTTCGGCGTCGGACAAGCGCTTGGGATCCAGACGCACCCCGCCTTTCGCTCCGCCGTACGGGATCCCGACGACCGCGCACTTCCAGGTCATCCACATCGCGAGCGCCTTCACCTCGTCCACTGACACGTCGGGGTGGTAGCGGATACCGCCCTTCGCAGGGCCGCGCGCGAGCGAATGATGGACGCGGAATCCGGTGAAGACCTCGACGCGGTTGTCGTCCATGCGGACGGGGATCGACACGGTGAGGATGCGCTTCGGGGTGCGGAAGACCTCGTGGAACTCGGGCTCGAGGCCCATGAACGCCGCGGCCTCGTCGAGCTGTGAGAGCGCGGTGGACCACGCGTTCGTCATGTGGGCAAGTGTAGCGCCGGGCCTACGCTACCCTGAGGCATCCTCGCTGGGGTAGCTCAATCGGCAGAGCAACGGTTTTGTAAACCGTAGGTTGCGGGTTCGATTCCCGCCCCCAGCTCAACTCGAAACGGACGCTCTTCGCAGATCGCGTCGCAGGACGGCGAGGTACACCAGCGTTGCGATCGACGCGAAGATGAACCACTGCACCGCATACGAGAGGTGCGGGCCCTCGCTCAGGTCCGGTAGGCCCGGCGGAACCGGCAACTCGCTCTGCGCCGGCGATTGCCTCTCCAGGCGCAGATACAACGGCAACACTGGATAGTCGAGCTGCTTGGCGATCCGCGGGATATCGACACGCGGGATCGTCGTGAGGCGGCCGGTCGGAGCGATCGAGGGCGCGAAGATGGTTTTCCTCTCGCTCGCGAACAGAACACCGGTCACCGTCACGTCGGTGAAGAGCGGCGGGCGCGCAGCCTCTTGCTGTGCGGAGGTCGCGTCCAGCGGGATCCAGCCTCGATCGACGATGAGCGCCGGACCCGACGCGGGACGCAACGGCGTCAACAGATCCGATCCCGGCGATCCCTCGTTGGAACGGTTCGCCAGCTCGATCTCGGAAACGCGGTCGAATCGCCCCGTGACGATGACACGCCGGTAGACGGCTCGCGTGCCCGGACCGACGACGGAGGACAGCGGGACGGCTGGCTGCGACATCGACGCTCGGATCCGCGCGTTCTCGGCTCGGACGCTGTGCAGGCGCCGCAGCTGCCAGAACCCAAGCTCGACCATCACGACGACGGCGGTTGCCGCCAGGATCGTCATCACGATCCACCGCCGTGTCAGAAAGCGACGAGGCATCCCGAGCGAGCCTAGCGATTCACGATCGTGGAAACGAAAAGCACGGCCGCGAGGCCGCGCTCGTCCCCCGCAGGTCGCTAGTACGCCTCGACGCGCCTCCGGTCCATGTGCGCCTCGACCTTGCGTTTGATCCGCTGCAGCGCGTTGTCGATCGACTTCACGTGGCGCTGCAGGCTGGTCGCGATGTCCTGATAGCTCTTGCCCTCCAGGTACAGGTGGAGGACATGGGCCTCGAGGTCCGACAGGATCTCGGAGAACGAGGTCTGCATGCTGCGGACCTCTTCAGAGGAGATCACGAGCTCGACCGGGTCCGCCGCGGCGGTCGTAGAAAGAACATCGACCAGGACTCGGTCCTGGTCGCCATCCTCGTGAGACACCGGGCGATTGAGCGATACGTAGGAGTTCAGTGGGATATGTTTCTGACGGGTCGCGCTCTTGATCGCCGTGATGATCTGACGGGTGATACACAGCTCCGCGAAGGCACGGAACGAGCTCTGGCGCTCGGGCTGGAAATCACGGATCGACTTGTAGAGGCCGATCATGCCTTCCTGAACGATGTCTTCCTTATCGGCGCCGACCAGGAAGTAGGAGCGCGCTTTCGCGCGGGTGAAGTTCTTGTAGCGGACAAGGAGGTACTCGAGCGCGACCTCGTCCCCCGCCCGAGCCTGCTCGACTAGATCTTCGTCACCTGCGTCTCGAAGTCTTTCGTCGACTTCTAACGCGCCAAGTTCTTGACGCAACTCGCTCCCCCGCCGCTAGGGAAGAAAAAAACTGACACGAGCGTCGGACGCTCGGCGCGCATGGTATAGCCCGAAAGAACTACCGGTCAAGGTGACGTACTTGAGCAATCCTGACTAGTTCTAGCAGCGAAAACGGACAAAAAGGTTGAGCGGATCATCGGGTCATGACGTGCGCTCAACGTGGCGCCTCCGAACGGTCTCAAAGAGGGCCACGGCTCCGGCCACGGCGGCGTTCAGAGACCCCACAGAGCCCTTGAGAGGGATCGACACGAGAGCGTCCGACCGTTCCGCGACCAACCTGCTGAGTCCCTTCCCCTCGGCCCCCACGACCAAGACGAGCGGCTCCACGAGCAGGTCGCACGCCCAGATGGGCGTTTCGGACTCGGCGGCCAGGCCAACCGTCCAAACGCCGCTCTTGCGGAGGTCGGCGAGGGTCGACGCCAGGCTTGGGACCTGATCGACCACGAGATGGGAGAGCGCACCGGCGGCGGCTTTCTCGACGACCGGCGTGACCGAAGCGGAGCGACGGAGCGACAAGACGACCCCGTGGGCGCCGGCAGCTTCGGCACTTCGGCAGAGCGACCCGACGTTACCGGGATCGGTGATCCCGTCGAGTGCCAGCAGAAGCGCGGGCTCGTTCCGTTCGGCGGCCAGGTCCAGGGCGCCCCGCCAGGGCCGGTAGCGGAAGGACTCGGCCTCGGCGATGACTCCCTGATGCGCGCGGCTCTCTGCCATCCGATCGATCGTCCGGCGAGCCACGCGCTCGACGGGAACACCCACGCTCCGGGCGGTTCGAAGGATCTCGGCGATCGCGTCGCCGGTGACGCCTTCCGCGACGAGGAGGCGGCGGATCCCGCGACCGCTTCGGAGCGCCTCGCGGACGGGGTTGCGTCCTTCGATCTGATCGGGACGGTCGCTCACGACGTCAGGCGGCGCTCGGTCTTCAGGCTCGCCCGAGGTGCCAGCGCGCCCCGCCGGGCCGATCCTCGATGACGATCCCAGCAGAAGCGAGCTTCGCACGGATCGCATCGGCCCTCGCGAAGTCCTTCGAGGCGCGGGCTTCCTCGCGGAGCTCGAGCAGGTATTCGACGAGCGGCGCGATGTCCGCCGTCGCTCGAGCGGTCTGCGGCCAATCGCGAGACGGGCTCACGCCGAGGACCGTCGACAGCTGGTCGAAGGTGGCCCAGAGTGCGGCAAGCTCTTGGATGGACGCGCCATCACCGCGCTCGACGCGCTCGATCAATGGGTTTGCCGTGGAGATCAGATCGAAGAGGACGGCGAGCGCTTCAGGCGTGTTGAAGTCATCCTCGATCGCTGCGGTGAACTTCG
>Ga0075425_100004831_pt1 | contig 13965 bp, 16 predicted proteins | sample SoiMethybrSBSTD4_FD_75300 | JGI IMG/M metagenome (GOLD analysis project Ga0075425, IMG submission 75300) | Bulk soil microbial communities from a Populus tree surrounding site in Tennessee, USA - Soil MetaG P. TD hybrid SBSTD4 | ecosystem: Environmental > Terrestrial > Soil > Tree plantation...
GTGAGCTCGGTCAACGGCATCGTCCGCAAGGCCGCGACGAGCGACTTCCACATCCCTACGGTGCTGCCGTTCCTCTCCAAAGCGATCGCGCTCGAAGGCGTGAGCACGAGCTCGCCCGAATACCAGGCCTTCTTGAACATGAAGCAGTGGAGCGATGCCGGCGGCCCGTTGCTGCGAACGGGAACCGGTGCGACGTACCGCTTCCCGGGAGTCGCGATCTACGATGACTGGCGCAACCGCCTGCAGCACACGCTGCTCGACGATGAGCTCGGTGCGGCCAATCACGGGATGGACTACCCGGCCGTGATCGAAGGCGACAACGAGGACGACCACGGCAGCTACCTCACGCCCGACAGCGTCCTCTACCACGTCCTCACGCACGCGCCTGAGCTGGCCGGTGTTGAGCCGGCGACGACGCTCGCGCCGTCCCTCGACTACTGCGACACCGGAACCACGCATCAGACGTGCGCCGCGTTGCTCGTTGCGACCTTGCAGCAGTCCGTCGCCGCGCTGACGTCACGGTTCGGATCCGCCGATCAATCGAAGTGGCGCGAAAACGTCGTCGTCAGCACGATCCCCGCCCAAGGCGCCGCGCCGGAGATCACGATCGAGCGTATGAACCGGGGGAGCTTCAACCAGCTGCACGACTTCGGGCCTGGGGCCGCCTTCCGGACGTTCAACGTGGTGCCGCCCGGCGAGAGCGGGATGATCGATCTGCTCACGCTGGCGAAGAGCCAGGTCGCGTCGGACCCGGTTGCCGCCGTGAACGCGGGGAACCCGCACGTCTTCGATCAGGCGCCGCTGTACCAGGGTTGGCGGTACAAACCGTTCGTGCTCGACGAACACACGCTGGTCGCGCCGACGAGCGAGTCGATCCCCTACGTACGCGGCGTCGTTCCCGACCCCGACCCGACCCTCCTGCGCACCATCTATCGTTTGCTGGAGTCGCTCGGTATACGGCTTCCGAACATCGACCTGTTCGGAGAGATCTCCAGCGAGTAGAGACGCCGCGCTGGGATCAGGTCTCCATCAGCTCGTAGATCTTGCGCGTGGTGTTGGGGTTGCGGACCGTCATCTCTTTGTAGAGAGGCGTCCGGTTCACACGGGCGACGCGGCTCTTGGATAAGTCCTTCCAACCCACGGCCCAGTACAGCACGCCTTTGCGGTGTTGCAATGTCTCGATCTTCGGCGCGGGCCCGATCTCTTTGACGATGGACGGCTTGTCGATGCGGTGACTGAGGAAGATGACGTTCCCTCGCCACTTCTTCGCATCGCGCCACGCCTTCGGCATGCCTTCCGCGATGCGCTTCATCTCGGCGCTGCTCTTGACGACAACCCGGATGGGGGCGCGGAACCTCTTCTCCAAGGCTTCCTCGATCGTGGCTTCGAGCTTCCGCGGCGTCGCTTTGGCGACCGAGAAGATCACGTTGCCGCTGTTGATGTAGGTCGTGACCTCATCGAAGCCGAGCTCTTCGAACGCCGCTCTCAGCTCCTTCATCGGTACCAGGGTGTTGCCGCCGACGTTGATCCCTCGAAGCAGCGCGACGTACTTCATCCCCGGAGCGCCGCTCTCGACTATCCCTTCCGGTACCGGGCGATCGAGATCGACGCGAAGAGGGCGACCAGGCCGATCGACCAAAGGAACGATCCGATTACGTAGTAGCTCGTGTGATGTCCGAGGAGTGCTTCCGCTTTGACTCCCTGCGTCAAAGTTCGCACCGCTTCGATCATGAACGTCATCGGCTGCCACTCCGCGATCGCGTGCAACCCCTTCGGGAGCGAGTTCGTCGGGACGAACGCGCTCGAGATGAACACGAGCGGGATCAGCAGCAGCGACATCCCCTGGGCGGCCTGCGCATTGCCCGCATACAGGCCGAGCGTGATGAAGACCCACTCGAGCACGAACCCGTAGAGGATCAACAGCGCGAACGCGAGCACGCCGTGGGTTACCGGCGCGTGCAGGCGGAACCCGATGGCGAACGCGATCAACGTCATGATCACGAGTCCCCACACCTGCGTCGCCGTGTCGGCGACGGCGCGGCCGGCGAGCACGGAGCTGCGCGGGATGGGCAGCGAGCGGAGGCGGTCGAAGAAGCCTTGCTCGCGATCTTCTGCGATCCCGGCGGCGGACGCCATGCCGCCGAAGATGATGCCGGTGGTGATGAACCCGGGGACGAGAAAGTTGACGTAACTGACACCGCCTCCGGCGTTGATCGCGCCGCCGAAGACGTAGCGGAAGATGAGCAGGAACATCGCACCCTGCACGGTTCCCACGACGACGAGCTGCGGCGTGCGGATGAACTTGAGCCAGGTTCGTTTCGCGATCACTGCCACGCTTGCCGGCAGCGAGGCTTTGTTGACGGTCATCGAAGCGGTTGCCATCTGGAGAACCTCCCTACTTCTTTCGGCCGGCGGGCGCGGGCTCGGTCTCGGTGTCGATCTCCTCGAGAACCTGGCCGGTCAACGCGAGGAACACCTCGTCGAGCTTCGGCTGACGCAGCGCCACGTCATCGAGCGTGATCCCGAGCTTCTCCAAGGGGCGAAGCGCCAGGCTCAGGGTCTCGGCGCCGCCTGTGACCGCGACGGACACGCGATGCGTCGACTCGTCGATCTGCGGTTCGCTGCCGTCGCCGCATTCCGCGAGCGCCTTCGCCGCTTCCCGGATGTCCTCGCGGTCGCGTACGTGGACCTCGATCACGTTGCGCCCGGCTTTCTGCTTCAGCTCGGTGGGCGTGCCGTGTGCGATCGTCTTGCCGTGGTCGATGATGACGATGTGGCCGGCGAGGTGGTCGGCTTCGTCGAGGTACTGGGTCGTCAGCAGAACGTTCGTGCCCTGACCGACGAGCGCGTTGATGTTCTCCCACAAGTCGAGACGGCTCCGAGGGTCGAGCCCCGTCGTCGGCTCATCGAGCAGCAGGAGACGCGGCGAGCCGACGAGGCTCGCGCCGAGGTCGAGCTTGCGCCGCATGCCGCCCGAATAGGTTCGCACCAGCCGGTCGGCAGCGTCAGAGAGTCCCATACGCTCGAGAACGACGGCGCTGTTCTCGCGTGATGCTTTCTTGTTCTGTCCGAAGAGGCGCGCAACCATCTCGAGGTTCTCGCGCCCAGTCATGGCAGGCTCGACGGCGGCGAACTGTCCCGCGAGGCCGATCGTCTGCCGCACGACCTCCGGCTCGCGCGCCACGTCGTGTCCGAAAACGCGAAGCGTTCCGGCGTCGGGCTTGATCAACGTTGCGATCGATCGAACGAAGGTTGTTTTCCCGGCCCCGTTCGGCCCGAGGATGGCGAGGATCACGCCCTCTTCCGCTACAAGATCGAGTCCGTCGAGCGCGACGGTTTCGCCGAATCGTTTGACTACTCCGGACGCTTCGATGATCGCAGCCATCCGCTCTCCTCCCCACGCGGTTTCTGGTGACACGCGCGTCACAGGATGGCGCGTCGCATCAAGGTCGGAACCCTATCGAAAGGTTCTACGCCCTGCCGCGCGGGATAATTCCCGCGACTGAGTAGAGAGACTTCGTGAGCTGCCAGTAGCCCCCTCGAAGTGTGGCGTGGTAATGACTGTCATCTGAGCGGTGCGGTGCGGAGCGCATCGGAGGCGCCATGGCGGGGCAACGGGGGAGAGGGTCGTCGTTCCGGCTCGCGCTGAGGCAACCCGATTTCCGCCTCCTTCTCTCGAGTCTCGCCGTTTCGACCGCCGGTGACTGGTTCTACAGCGTCGCACTCATCGTCTTCGTCTACGACCGGACGCATTCAAGCGCATGGATCGCGGCGACGACGATCGGACGGCTCGCGCCGTACGTCGTCTTCGGGCCGCTCGCAGGGACGATCGCCGACCGCGTGGACCGGCGGAAGCTCATGATCCGTATCGACCTGATGCGCGCCGCTTTGATGGTGGCGCTCGCGGCGTGCGCCGCCGCAACGCACTCCCCGCTTCTCGCGGTCTCGCTGGCGTTCGCGTGTTCCGTTGCGGGCACGCCGCAGATCCCGGCGATGACCGCTCTAACCCCGACCGTGGTGCCCGAATCGGCTCTCACGGCCGCGAATGCGCTTACCGGGATGGCGGACTATCTGGCGCTCGCGCTCGGCCCCGCCCTCGGGACGATCGCGGTCATGCTCGGCTCGCCATCGATCGCGTTCGCGATCAACGCGGCAGCATTCGCCGCGTCGGCAGTAGCGATGTCGATGACGCAGCTCCCCCCGGTCCGTCGCGTCGATCATGTTCACGAGCCGTTCTTGCGTCGGGCGGTCGGCGGGGTCGGCCTCATCCTTCGGTCACCCGACACCGCGGTGCTCGCGGGGTTCTTCGTCGGACAGGCATGGATCTACGGTCTGGAGAGCGTGCTGCTCGTCCTGGCGGCGAAGTCGCTACTCGGGATCGGCATCGCAGGGTACGGCTGGTTGCTGGCTGCGATCGGGGCGGGGGGCCTTCTCGCCGCGATGGGCGCCGGACGGTTCTCGGAGATACGCACGCCTACGCTCGTCCTCGTCGCGGGCGTCTTCGCGGTCGGCCTCCCGCTCGCGTCGATGTCGATGATCCACCACGCATGGATCGCGTACGTGCTTCTGCCGCTCGACGGCGCCGGAACGCTCTTGACGGAACTGCTCGCGATCACCGCGCTCCAGCGAACGATCCCTGAAGACAAGATCGCGCGCACGTTTGCCGCGATGGACTCCTTCGCATTCGCGGGCGTCATCGCCGGCTCGGCGATCGCGCCTCTCTTGATCCGGTTCATAGGCCTCCGATGGGCGCTCGTCGTCGCCGGGGGGAGCGCGCCAGTCGCCGCGCTCGTCTGCATCCCCTGGCTGCGCAACGTCGACCGATTGGCCCGGCAGCGCGTCGAAGCGCTCGGTCCAACGATGCGTTTGCTCGCGCGCAGCCCGGTCTTCGAGGGAACCTCGAGCGCGTCACTGGAGATGCTCGCGGGCGCTTTGACTGGCGTTCTCGTCAACGCCGGGAGTGTCGTTGTGCGCGAGGGTGAACCGGCGACCGAGCTCTTCGTGATCGTGAACGGCCACGTTACGGTTCACGCCGGCCGCGACGACGACGTCATAACGACGCTCGGGCCCGGCGATCATTTCGGAGAGATGGGCATCCTCGAAGGCGTTCCACGCACCGCGACCATCCGCGCCGAATCGACGTGCGCCCTGTATCGGATCCGCGCGGCCGACTTCCTGGGCGTGGTGAACAAGTCACCGGTGATGCGGGGAACGTTCCGCGACGTGGCGAGCTCCCGCCACACGCAGACGACGTCGCGAGGGTCCGGCTAAGCGCTCGACGGCACGATGCGCCGTCCCCAGACGAGCCGGTCGTGCCAGTAACCGTCGCCCATCCAGTCGAGCGCGACGCCGGCCTTCGATCCCGACGAATGGATGAACCATCCGTTGCCGAGGTAGATGCCCGCGTGCCCGACGGCCTTCGCCGAGCGGGTGTATCCACCCTCGACGTCCCAGAGCAGGATGTCGAGCGGGCGCAGCTTCGACAAGGTGATCCTCGTCTTCGTCCCCGAGGCGATCCCGGCGGAGGATCGCTGCGGCAGCGACCAGCCCGCGTAGCCGCGGGAGGCAGAGTTGCCCATGCCCTTCCGCAGCACCCACCACACGAATCCCGAGCAGTCGACGCCGGTGCTCGCGGTCTCACCGCCGTAGGTGTACGGCGTCCCCGCATAGCGCAGTGCGAATTCGACGACTTTGCGTTTCGTGGGGCTGAGGGTCGGCAGCACGACGCTCGAGAACTGCTGCTGGAGGAACCAGGTGCGCCAGCCGGTGTCGGCGAGCTGCGAGAGCGCGTACGCGAACTCGCCCCGCTTTATCCGCGTTGTCTGGAAGATCTCGTGGTGCAACGTGTTCGGGATATTGAAGTAGGTCCGCAGCTGATGCGCGACGGTGCTGTATCCGAACGTGCTGGCGTGCTTGAACTTATAGCCGTCGGACGACGAGATCGCGTTGATCGCGGCGACGGTCGGGAGCATCTGGAAGACCCTCGCGATCGCGACATTGAGCTGTTTCTTCGTGACGGTGCCGCTCGGATCGAACTTGCCGCCGGACGCCGACAGCCACCCTCTGCTCACCGCGACGTTGGCGTACCGGAACCAGGAGCTGGTCTTGGGGAGATCGCTAAAGGTGATGTTCGCGTCGAGCACGCTGTCACGACCGAACGTCCGCACCAAGCCGTACGCGAGCACGTATCGCGTGAGCGAGGCATCCGGATGGAAAGAGGAGCCGGCGAGCCGGAGCCAATCCTGGCTATATGCGACTGCTCGTATCGAATCGCGCGTCCAATGGCCGGCGATGTCCAGATAGTTCGGCGTCGTGCTCGGAGGGATGACGAGCGGATCCGGGCACGGTTGGAGGTCGGGGAGTTCGGGCGTCGGGTCACCGCACGTCGGTGGCTGTGGCGGCGGAGGTTGGGTCCAGTCGGCTCGCGCCACTCCGCCGACGCTCAAGAGCGCCGCGGCGGCGATGACGAGTGCGATCCCCCTCTTCCCCATGCCCCAGGAGAGTCGGCATCAGACCGCGCAAATCTTTAGCGTTCCGAGGTCTTTGCGTGAGAGGTTGAGGACTTCGGTCTCGGTCGTTTGCAGCGGCTTCCACGTCGTCGTTGCCGCATCTCTGAAGAATGCGCGGCGCTCGCTCGCCGTCCAAAGGGTAGGGTTCCGGACGTGGAAGTCTCGCGGCCGATGGAAGCGCGAGCTAGACCCTCGTCTGCGCCGGTCGCCTTGGATCGCGAGGATCGCATCCTCAGGGCCGCCGCCGTCTTCTTCGTGCTGGCGGTCCTTTTCCACAACAGCGACCACGCTCGCCGAGGAGGCACCTCGGTTACCACCGATGTCTTCTGGATAGGAGGCCTCGCGCTGGTCCTCGAGGTGGGCATCGTCGCGTTGATCTTCATGCGCCACCGGGATGCTCCCCTCGCCGCGGTGGCGGCCGGATTTGTGCTGGCCCTCGGGTACATCTTCGTTCACTTCACGCCGCACCGCGCGTGGCTGAGCGACACGTTCATCGTGGGGAGGCCGGCCCTCATGTCACGCATCGCGGCGTCGCTGGAGGTCGCGGCTGCGCTCGTACTCGGGTTCGCCGGACTCTTCGTCTTCCGGCGGCGACGAGCTGAACCGCGTGAGGGCGGAGCGATTTCCCTGACCGAGACACTCCTTCACCCGGCCGTTGCATCGATGGCTCTCGGTAACCTCGTCATCTTCATCCTGGTCGTCAGCAGCCGCTACGGCTAAAAATTAGACGTCGCGGCCCGTTGACCACGGGCAGGCATGGGATGACACTCGTGGCGAAAAGGGGTGCAGCTATGGCTAACCAGCCCTGGATGGACCAGAAGTTCGCCGGATCGGCGTGGGTCACGAACCGAGACGCGGTGTACGCCGCCCAGGCGATGCGGCAGCGGCAAGAACAGGAGCATGGGTACGGCGCCATCGCTTTCTCGCCCGCGACCGGCCGGTACGGATGGTCCTACGGGCAGCCCGATCAGGCCACCGCCGAGCGAGCGGCGCTCGAACAATGTGGAGCGCCGGATGCGAGCGTCCTCGCTCGCGGGTACGACGCCACGCTCGCGCTCGCCATCGCGGAAGACGGCTCGTATGGCTGGGCAGAGCACACGCAGCCGTGGCAAGCGGCCAAGCGGGCCTTCAAGAATTGCGCCGGGCCGAACCCGCGTATGGTCGTGATGTTCAACTCGCGATCGGGCCCCTAGCCGCGATGACGAACGCGCGATGATGGCTCAGGGGAGCCTCGTCATCTTTGGTTTGGTCGTTACCAGGAGCTACGTGTGAGCTGGACCGGGACTCGCGCCTTTCGCAGGAATCCGAAGGTCTACGGCGAATCGTACGTTCGTCAGGTCTTGTAGCATTCCAGGGAGTTAGCCGTGAAGATCGCCATCCGACTCGTCCCTCTGCTGCTTTTGATCGCGGTCGCCTGGCCGGCGGCAGCCGCCGTGCCTCAAGTGCTCGAATGCCGGGCGGTTGGAACGCTCGGCGATTTCAACGCGTATCCCGATGGCGGCTACCTGCAGGGTAGCGGGACGTGTACGGGAGGCCTCACCGGTCCTTACACCGTCACGATATTCACGCCCTGGGGGTCAGGCGGTGTCGTCCCGTGTATCACGCTCAACGGCGAGGATTCGATCCCGGTGACGGTATCTTTGACGAACGCGGCAACCGGAACGACCACGACCCAGGTTCAGGAATGGAAGCTAGACACGGTGATCGCCGGCGTCCCCGCGATCGCAGTCAAGGTCCTCGATCCGGCGGAAGGTTTCCCGGCCATCCGCGGGGCCGGCGTAATCGTCACGCGCGTCTTGGCGGCGCTCACCTGCCACGGCATTGGCCACGAGCAGCCCTCGGCCACCTTTGAGTGGCTATTCGTCAAGTAGCGGTCCCGACTCGGAACAGCTGGTCTAGCCCCGACCCTTCGACTGACCGCTCCTTGCGCGTGCTCCTCGCCGGGTGCGAGCAGGATTTGGGGTGGATTCTGTTGCGAAGCGGGCGATGAATTCGAATTCGAGCTCGAGCATCCGGTGGGTGTGCGCGGCGATAGCATGCGCTCCGCCCTGAAGAACGGTCTCTTCGCGCGTGTGCCACATCGTGCGCAACTGCCGCTTAAGATCTATCTCGCTGAGCTGACCGGCTGGGACTCCGAGCTTGCCTGCGGGCATCGCGGCCTCCTCCCAGTGTTGCGTCGCGGGATCGATCGTACGCGAGAGATCACGACGCCCGCGCGGCCGTCGTTCTGGCTCAGTTTCAGACCTCGACCTCGATGGCGTCGCCCTCAACGCGGACCCGATACACGGGCACCGGCTCGTTCGCCGGCGGGTTCCGTACCTCTCCGGTTGTCACGTCGAACTGACTCCCGTGGCAGGGACAGGTGACGATGATGTCGTCGAGGTCGCCCTCGGCAAGCGAACAGTGAGCGTGCGTACACGTGTCCCCAAACGCGAAGAACGTGCCGTCGACGTTTGCGATCGCCACCGTTGCGCCGTCGACGGTGAACGCGGTCATCCCTCCCTGATTGATGTCGGCGGGTTTGGCGACCGACCGGAACTGCGGCATGTTGACCTCCTTTGCTCTGGATCGGGCGCACGCACGGCGTGCGCCCGATCATCAACTAATCATCTGTTCCCGTCGCGTCGGTTGGGCCGTCGACGATGGAGTCCGGCGCCGACCGCTGGCCCTTCTCGCCGTTCTCCCGGCCCTTCTTGTCCAGAGAAACCTCACAACCGCACTGTGCACACATCGCTGATCACTCCTTCTCGTCGTGGCATCTCATGGAGTGGACTCAAGCTGCTGCCCTGATGGGCGTCGATCCTCTTTGCTCTCGTGCGAGCACCGCCGTTGCGAGCCGGGCGAGCGTGAGCGCACCGAGTGCGAGCCCGAGATCGCGCAGCGCGATGTCGTAGAAACGCGGCGCGTTGGCGGTGAGCAGGTTGATGATGATCCCGCCGAGCCAGGTCGCAACCAGATAGCCGCCGAACCGCGGCGCGAAGAGCACGGCCATTCCCGCGAGGATCTCTATCGCTCCGGCCACGTACATGAACTGCTGCGCGGTCCCGGGGACGAGGCGGTCGATCCACGGAGCCAGGTAGTTGGGCCAGTGAACGGTCCAGTTGAAGAACTTGTCGAGGCCGGACAGGATCGGTGCGGCGGTGAAGCCCAGTCGGAGGATCGTGAACGACTGGAAGACGGGATCTCGGGGGTTACCCTTGAAACTCTGTATCCGAGCCGACATGCGTTCTCCTTTCTCTCGGCGGCCGCTACGCGACCGACGTTTGGGTTGACGGCGTGAGCCGGGGGGCAGGGAGAGGCGAGGGGCACGCCTCTCCCTGCAGGGGGCCGGGTGCGCCGGCGAGGAACGCAGCCGTTTGTGTCTTGGCGCGTTCGATGAGCTCGTCGGCTTTGGAGAAGTCCCGAAGGCCGATCTGGGTGCAGACCGGAGGGATCCGGATCACGCGCAACGATGGGTGATGTGCGGGCAGGTGATCGCCGTCGAGACGGACGCGTTGCGAGAGCAGGATCCCGACCGAATGCATCAACACCGCGCGGGCGGACCGGTGGTTGGCCGGTGGCGGGCACGGGAAGCCGACGGAGAGAACGTAAACCGTGTCCGCGCCGGCATCGACCGCGGGCGTGAGCGCGACGTGGTCGACAAGCCCGCCGTCCAGATACAGATGCTCGCCGATCTGATGTGGGGGGAAGACGCCGGGAAGGGCCGTGCTCGCCAAGATGGCATCGATCACCGGGCCCGAGTCAAAGACGACCTCGCTCCCATCCTCGAAGTGAGTGGCGACGATGCGCAACGGCACCGCCGCGTCCTCGATCCGCGGATAGGGGATCTCGCGTTCGAGGAGTGCTGCCCACGGTTCGATCGGGAACAGGGCCCCGCCTTTCGCGATGGCGCGCACCATCGCCAGAGGATTGAGCGGAAACACGTCACGCGAGCGCACCCGCCGCCACAGCTCGGAAAGTTCGCGCGCGCGGTTGAGCGAGGGGTCGGCCGCGAGGAAGGCAGCGTTCGCGGCGCCGATCGACGTGCCGAGCAGAACGTCGGGACGGATACCGGCTTCGAGCAGCGCCTCGAGCATCCCGGCCTGCTCGGCACCGAGGTTCGCCCCGCCGGAGAGCACGAAGGCATTCACTGGAGCCCGCCCTGGTCGGTCATGTCGTCTCTCCTTCTAAAACCATTACCCGCTAGTCTTAGAAGAGGATAGGCCCGGTTGGCGGCGGATGTCAAGCCGCATTTCACGTGCGACACGGGGTTTTGTTGGACGGCAACCCAGCTCCAGCCTCGTTACACCCACAACCATTAGCGATATCATGGGGGTCGTGATCAGAGGGGTCTCGCAAGCCGCCGACTCCATCGCCGTGCTTGGCGAGGAGACCCGTCGGCGCGTCTATCTGTTGGTCCGCGCCCGCCGCACGGGCATCAGCCGGGAAGAGACTGCCGTCGCGCTTGGGATCTCCCCCAAGCTCGCCGCGTTCCACCTCGAGAAGTTGCTCAAGGCCGGCCTGGTCAAGGCCAGCTATGCGCGGCCTGCCGGCCGTGCGGGACGCGGGGCGGGGCGGACCGCGAAATTCTACTCGCCCTCCGATGTCGAGATCGAGGTCTCCCTTCCGGAGCGGCGGTATGACCGGATGGCGTCCATCCTCGTTGATGCGGTTCTCGAGGCCCGACCGGGGGAATCTGCACACGAAGCCGCGTTGCGCGTGGCGCATGACAAAGGCACCGAGCTGGGATCGGAGGTCCGCAGCAGTCGATCTCTGCGCAAACCCGGACCCGAGCGGACGCTGGCAGTCGCTGAGGATGTTCTCGCGGAAAACGGGTTCGAGCCGTATCGCGAAGAGCCGGCGGTCGTGGCCTTGCGGAACTGCCCATTCCATTCACTCGCGCAACGCGCCCCCGATCTCGTCTGCGAGTTGAACCGATCGTTCCTGGACGGCGTGCTTCGGGGGATGGGCAATGAGTCCGTAGAGGCCGTGCTGGCATGCAAGCCCGGCGACTGCTGCGTCACATTGCGCGCACCCGCCGCTCCGAGGGTCGCCAAGTAGCGACGGCGAGCGAGATCTTGGCGGCTTCACTGCGTCGGATATCACAGTGAAACGCGCGGCGGTTCGCCCGGTTGCTTCGGATACACCGGTGGCCAGTGCGCGTCCATCAACCCGTTGGCCATATCGCGCTCGTGCATCGCGAGCATCGGCTCGAGGGATTGGGGCCGGTCGTTCAAGTCCTCCCACGGGTCCTCAATGGTGCGAAGGCGGTCGGGAGGCGTGGCTATGGTCAGCTCGTCGGGGTGGATCTGATCGATCTCCTCCCAGCGGAGTGGGGTCGACACCTGTGCGCCGGGACGCGCGCGGACGCACGAGCTCGCGCGCGATCGCCACTGCCGCAGACCGCACTTGATAACAGTCCCAGCGCCGTTCGAGACGCACGTAGACGTGCAACCCTCGATTCCCCGTCGTCTTCGGGTACCCCATGACGTAGAGCTCGTCGAGGATCGCGTGAAGCTCCTTCGCCGCGGCCCGGATGTGCGTGAAATCGGTGCCGGGCTGTGGGTCCAGGTCGAGCCGAAGCTCATCGGTAAACGATGGATCTGCGGCGAGATAGGGCCAGACGTGGAACCCGAGGCAGCCGAGCCCGACGATCTGTTCGGGCCCGGCCATGCCATCATCCCACTTAGGGGGGTGGTCCAGAGACGAGGGCTCAGCCACCCAGGGCGTTGCGGTCCTCGATCTGCCGGGCAATCGCCCATCTGAACAAGGAACATCCAGGTCGGTGGCGAATCCAGTGCTTATGCGACCAATCAAACGATTCACCTCGCCATTTGCTGTTGTTTCCCTCGCGATGCTGCTCGGCCTGGGGAGCGGCCTTCCCGCTGCCCACGGGCTGAGCGTGACGACCCTCGTCGTCGCCAGTCGGAGCCAGTACGTGCCCGGCGACAATAGGGACCACCTTCCCGTCGTGGCCATCAAGGGAGGGAAGATCCTGTTCCGGAACGCGGATCCATTCGCCTTCGGTCCCCACACGCTGACGGCGGACGGAAGGCTTCCGAACGGCGCCCCTCTGTTCGACTCAGGGGATGTGGGCAACGGCAAGAGCGCGACGATCAATATCTCGACGCTGAAGCCCGGTACCTACACGTTCCACTGCAACCATCACCTCATGTTCGGCACGCTTCGCGTGGTCGGCTGATTCCCAAGGGGGGAAACTCATGAAGCGTGCCATCCTGAACTTTGGCATCGCGGTCGCACTTGTGGTGCCGGGGTTCGCGTGGGCCGTGACGCCGGGATTCCTAACCGGACCGTGCGACTATCCCGCCGGCCATCCGCTCCCGGGCTCGGGTGCCGTGCTCCACGTTCCCGCAGATTTCCCGACCATCCAGGCTGCGGTTGACGCAGCGAATGAGGGCGACGAGGTTCTCATCGCGTCGGGCGCCTACGACAACCGGACGCAAGGCGCAGGTCGGCGAGATGCCGAAGACGGCAACCACCTCGCGATGGTGCTGGTGCCGCGCACCAAGCCAGGGATCCTGATCCGCGGTGAGAGCCGTACCGGCGTGGTCCTCGACGGCACGCAACGGAACGGCTCGGGCGGCGCGGTCCTCGACGCCAAGAACCTTCCGAAGTCCTTCTACGACATCGGCGTGCAAGTCGAAGCCGATCGCGTGGTAGTCGAGAACCTGACGGCGCACAACTTCACCTACCACGGCGTGCACTGGCACAACATCACCGGCTTTTGGGGTCGGTATCTGACGACGTACAACCTGGGGGACTACGGCATCTTCGCGATCGGCTCGCGCTGCGGCGAGATCAACGACTCGTACGCGAGCGGTGGCGCGGACTCGGGCATCTACATCGGCGAGTGCTTCCCGTGCGACACGGTCATCCACCACATCGCATCCGAGCGGAACGCGCTCGGTTACTCGGGGACGAACGCCGGCGGGAACCTGGTGCTTCGCGATTCGATCTGGAACGACAACGGTATGGGCATCGTCCCCAATTCGGAGGACGGCGAGGAACGGCCGCCCCAGCGAGCGATCATCATCAAGAACAACATCATCGACCACAACAACGGAAAGACGGCCCCCGGTATCGGCATCCAAGCGAACTTCTGGGGGATAGGCATCGCGATCGCCGGCGGGCAGCAAGACGTCGTGTACGGGAACGAGATCGTGGACAACGGGATCAACGGCGTGGTGCTGGCCCCGCTCCCGGACCAGAACGTGTACATCCCGTCCAGCAACGCGATCTGGGGCAACACGATCACGCACAACGCCAAGACGTGGCCAAACTCGGTGGATATGGCACAGGGGGCGACCTCGGGCCCGAACAACTGCTGGTCGGACAACGTCTTCGGCACGTCCGAGCCGCCGCTCCTCCAGACGCTGTGGAGCTGCGACGTGACCGCCGGAACGTGGGTGACACCGCCGGGTGGGGACCCCCGCGTCGAGCTCAAGCTCGTCCTCGA
>Ga0075425_100004833_pt1 | contig 13960 bp, 15 predicted proteins | sample SoiMethybrSBSTD4_FD_75300 | JGI IMG/M metagenome (GOLD analysis project Ga0075425, IMG submission 75300) | Bulk soil microbial communities from a Populus tree surrounding site in Tennessee, USA - Soil MetaG P. TD hybrid SBSTD4 | ecosystem: Environmental > Terrestrial > Soil > Tree plantation...
TCGTCGAGTGGCTCGGCGGAGACGCAACCAAAGTCCGGACTGCGTCGCGGCTGATCGCAATAGCGGCCATGCTGATCTGTGCGGTCGTGTTTGGTGTGACCGCGCTTCCCGGAAGGAAGATCGAAATACGAACCATGCCGCTGCCGCTCACCATCGTGCGGTACATTGCTGCCGCAGGCGCAGCAATTTTGATACTCCGGTTTTTCGTTCCACTGGCCTGGCTTCGGCTTTTCGCAACGGACTACATGATCAGCTTTATTTTTTTAGCGGGGCTGATCCTGTGGATACAGCTGCCACGCCGGCCGAAACTGCATTTCGCGAATCTCGTGCAGGCTACCGCAGCGGCCACATTCATCATCGGCATTGGATTGATTGCCGCCGCACCAATCCTGCACATGTCTTTGTCCGACGGCCGGTGGTGGCGATTTCCGTTCATTGCCGCCGCCAGCCTGCCGCTATTTCTATTCGATGAAACGACGATCAGAAGAATCCACCCGCTACGCCTTTCTAACACCATGGCGGTCATCACGAGAGCCGTCCTCTGGGCGGGCCTCATAACAGGCGTGTTGCTTCTGAACCGTGACGTGGCGTTTCTCGTTCTGATCGCACACCTGGTGGTATTCTTCTGGATTGCGCTCTGGTTCGGAGCGTACGTCGTCCATCGACACACCCAGGATCCATTCGCGGCCGCGCTGTTTGCGGCGCTTGTGCAGGGCTGGTGTTTCGCAGCGTGGTTTGTAGTTCGCTAACAGGAGACGATCATGCGTCTGCTCGCACCGCTTCTGGCGGTTCTGCTTCTTCAGTCGCCTTCGGCGAAGCCGAAGCCTCTGGAGTACAAAGAAGCGAAACTTCCAAATGGCCTGACTGTCATCACCCACGAGGATCACTCGACCCCTGTCACGAATCTCCAGCTGTGGTATCACGTCGGCTCGAAGGACGAAAAGGAAGGTCGTACCGGCTTCGCACATCTTTTTGAACATTTGATGTTCAAAGGTTCGGCCCACATCAAACCGGAAGATCACGACAGAATCATCACGAACGCCGGTGGCGTGGCTAATGCCTACACGCAGGATGACGTGACGGTTTTTTGGGAAACATTTCCGGCGAACTATCTGGAGAAGGTTCTCTGGATGGAATCCGATCGCATGTCGACGCTCGACGTCTCCGAAGAAAACTTCAAATCGGAACGCGAAGTTGTGAAAGAGGAACGTCTGACGCGGATCGAGAACCCGCCGTATGGCGACCTGCTCGAAGTCCTGTATGCGAATGCCTTCGACGTTCATCCTTACAAGCACGTGACCATCGGCAGCATGAAAGACCTGGATGCCGCGACCATTGAAGACGTGCGCGCATTCTACAAGACCTATTACGTTCCCGACAATGCGACGCTCGTGATCGCCGGCGATTTCAAGTATGACCAGGCGATGGATTGGATCCAAAAGTACTTCGGGAATATTCCAAAGGGACAGAACCCGATCGTGAGATCAAATGCCAAAGAGCCGCCGCACGAGAAAGAGCGGCGAATAACCCACAAGAAAATGGTGCCGCTGCCGGCGGCCGTGGCGGGTTATTACATTCCGGCGGATGGGCATCCGGATTCGTACCCCTTGGTCATTGCGTCGAAAATCCTCTCCGAAGGGCGCAGTTCAAGAATCTACCAATCGCTGGTTTATTTAACCCGCCTGGCCGTGCAGGCGGATGCGAGCGGCAACTTCACCGAAGACCCGAATCTTTTCATCGCTACGGTGATCATGAACCAGGGTCAGTCGCTCGCAGCCGGCGAGAAGGCTCTGAACAGTGAATTGATGCTGCTTCAAACCGAACCCGTCACCGACATGGAGCTGGAAAAGGCCAAGAACAAGATTCGTTCTGAATGGGCGTTCGGCCGACAGTCCGTACAGCAAAAAGCGGAAGCGCTCGCCCACGCCGCGGTCATTCACAAGGACACGGCTACCGTGAATTCCGAATACGACCTGTTCATGAAGGTCACGAAAGAGGACATCATGCGAGTCGCCAAAACCTACTTGCGACCGGAAAATCGGACGGTCGTTATTGTGCAGCCATGAAACGCGCGATACTTGCCCTATTCGTTTTGATTACATCGTGCACGGCACGCGCGCAAAAAGATGAACCGCCCACGCCTCAGCCGCTGGGCAGAGTTGATTTCCCGGCATACGAGAAGCGTGTTCTCCCCAACGGCTTGACGGTCTATGCGCTCGAATACCACGAACAGCCGGTCGTTGCAGTTCGCCTGCTCATCGGGGCAGGTGCGGAAAGTGATCCTCCGAACCTTCCTGGTGTGGCCGCTTTCACAGCAGACTTATTGAATCAAGGAACGCGGACAAAGACGGCGACGCAGATCGCCGATGCGATCGAGCGCGTTGGCGGAACTCTTCAGGCGAATGCGGACATGGAAAGCACCAGTGTATCGGCGGCGGTTCTCACGGATAACACCGGTCTCGCGTTCGAATTGATGAACGACATTTTAATGAACCCGGCCTTCGCGCTGGACGAACTAGCGAGGTCGCAGCAGCAATCGCTTTCCGGACTTGCCGCTCAGCTGGAGGACCCGGATTTTATCGCAGACGCGGTTTTCAATCGGCAGATCTATGGGAAACATCCCTACGGTCATCTTGAAGCCGGCACACCAGAGTCGATTCCGAAGATCAAGCGCGATGACCTGGTCAAATTTCACGACACCTACTACGCACCGAACATTTCATCCCTGGCAATCGTGGGAGATCTCAAGGCGGCAGACGCGTTCAAATTGGCGGAACAATGGTTCGGCTCGTGGCAGAAGAAAGACGTCCAGCGTCGGACGGAGGCCGAGTTGCCGAAATTTCAAGGGCGACACATTGTCGTTATCGACAAGCCCGATGCCGTGCAAACGGAAATTCGAGTTGGACAGACCAGCGTTCCGCGCAAGGACCCGGACTATTTCAACCTGCTCATGGCCAGCTACATCCTTGGCGGTTCCGCAGGCGGACGCCTCAATCGAACGCTTCGCGTCGAGCGCGGCCTCACCTACGGCGCATACGCGACAATCGTCCCCAGAAGAGGGCCGGGCAGTTTCTATTCGACCACCGATACTCGAACCGAAAAAACCGACGAAGCTTTGGGTCTTGTGTTTGAGGAAATCGACAAACTCCGAACGGTCGATGTCCCGCCGCAGGAACTTCAGGATGCGAAATCGTTCATCATTGGAAGTTTCCCGCTGAACATCGAAGTTCCGAGCGACCTCGCGACGAGGCTCGTGACAGTCTTCCTTTACGACCTTGGAGACGACTACCTGAAAACATACCGCGATCGTCTGGCCAACATTTCTGAAAAGAATGTTCAGAAGGCTGCGGACGAAAAGGTGTCGAGCCAAAACGTTGTGGCCGTTCTGGTTGGGAATGCATCCGCGTTCAAGCAGGGCCTCGACAGCATGGGCACGGTTGAGGTGATTCCAATCGACAAGTTGAACTTGAATTAGATAGGCTCGGCGCAATTGTTCGAGCCACAAGTCGTCGAGGAGGAGTGCAATCAGAGCCATTCTGGTGTCGGTTGCCATGCTCGTGACGGTGACTTCGCTGAGCGCCCAAGCCGCCCAGGAACAGGTCACATTTACAAAGAATGTTGCTTCGATCCTTCAGGAGCGCTGCCAGGTCTGCCTGGCCGCCGCCATCCAACGCGGCATCCAGGTCGTAAAGCGCGGAGAACCTTACCTCATCGACGCGGTCACCGGCTCCCGGTAGGTAGGCGCGGGCAATAAAGCCCCCACCTACAAAAAATTCCTTCCCATTTAGCCGGTCATTTATGGTTAAATATTCACGTCTATGAATAATTATGCACACCGTGTCGCAGTCGTCGGAATTACCGGCTATGCCGGTCAGGAGTTGGACCGGCTTCTTGCGAACCACCCGAAAATCGGCATTGACGGACGGTTCGCATCCAAAGCCGATCCGAAGAGCGGAATCGAAGCGTTCTCCGTTGAGAACGTGAGCGCCCATTCACCAGATGTGGTCGTTCTGGCGACGGAACACGAGCTTTCCATGGAGGTCGTGCCGGAATTCCTGAAGGCCGGTTATCGAGTCGTTGACATGAGCGGCGCGTTTCGGATGAAGGATGCAACGCTTTATCCGCAGTGGTACGGGTTCGAGCACACCGCCACCGCAGTGCTTAAAGATGCGGTTTACGGCTTGCCCGAGTACTTCGCCGATTCCATTCGTACGGCGCGCCTGGTGGCCAATCCAGGCTGTTATGCAACGGCCGCAATACTTCCTCTCGCACCGTTATATAAGGCGAAAGCGATCGACCCCGAGTCCGTCATTGTAGTCGACGGTAAATCCGGGGTTTCGGGCGCCGGACGCGCGCCGAAACAGCACACTCATTTTTGTGAGGTGACGGAAAATCTCAGTGCTTATGGCGTGCTCCAGCATCGGCATACTCCGGAAATGATTTCGTACATACCGGGAGCGACGTTCGATAAATTCGTTTTCACACCGCACCTGATGCCAATCAATCGCGGCATTCTGAACACGATCGTCGTACGCACGCCGGACCGCGTATCGATTCGGTCGATTCTTGCCGAGACATATGCGCAGCAGCCTTTCGTGCGAATTCTTCCCGAAGGCCAGCTGCCGAATGTTCACAACGTCGTACGGACAAACCTTTGCGCGATTGGTGTGGTGACGAAGGTCTCGAACACGGTGATCGTTTCAGCGATCGATAACCTCACGAAGGGCGCATCAGGACAGGCACTACAGAATCTGAATCTGATGCTGGGCTACGATCAGACGCTGGGACTCCTGTGATGAGTACAGTCGTCAAAATCGGTGGTGTCCTGCTGGAAAATCCGACAAGCGCTGTTGTACAGATTCGGCGCGTGATGAAGCCTCGCACCGCGGTCGTTCATGGTGGCGGAAAGCAGATCACACGGATACTCGAACAAATGAAGGTCGCATCCACATTTATCGACGGCCTCCGCGTTACGGATGAAAAAACGCTTCAGGCTGTCGCGATGGCGCTCATGGGAGAAGTGCACACAGCACTTATCCTGGAGTTCGCGAAGAATGGTTTACCCGCCGTCGGAATGTTCGGCTGTGTTCAGGCAGCAAACAAAGCAGGGCCGTGGGGTCTTGTTGGAACGGATGTTCGGGTGGACTCCCACGCCCTGACCGCATTGCTGGACGCGGGGAAGCTTCCGGTGATTCCAACGCTGGCTGTCGGACCGACATCCTTGCTCAATGTGAATGGCGATGAAACGGCCTCGGCGGTCGCGATTGCCCTGAAAGCGGAGGAGTTGATATTTCTTACCGACGTGGACGGAGTCCGCGACGGCGAAGGGAAAGTATTTGAACAAGCTGCGCGGCCGGATGAACTGCTGAAAGCCAGCTTTGTCAGTGGAGGTATGATACCCAAACTGCGGGCCGTCAAGGCGGCCATGGACGCGGGCATTCAAACCGTGCGCGTGGGACGCACAGTTTTCGGAAACACGTAAAGATGAAGATCAGACCTGCCGACCAGAACGATGTGGATACGATGGTGCGCATCATCGGGCACCATGCAACCGAGGGGCTTATGCTTCCGCGCTCGCATGGAGCGTTGTACGAAGCCTTGCCGCGATACATCGTCGCAGATCATGACGGTGAAATCGTCGGATGCGGCAGCCTCGAGCCGTATTCCAGCGAAGTCGCTGAAATTTACGGCGTGGCGACAGCACCCGATGTGTCGCCTCGCGGGACGGGCACTGCGATCGTCAAAGCGCTGATCGAAAGAGCGCGGCACGAAAACCTTTCGCAGGTTTTCGCTCTCACTCTTGCTCCCGCATTCTTTCAGAAAATGGGTTTCAGGATCGTCGAACACAAAGACCTTCCCATGAAGGTCTGGCGCGATTGCGTCTCGTGTCCCAAATTCGGCAATTGCGATGAAATCGCAATGGTTCTGGATCTCAACTGAAACGCGCCGTCACACTCCACAAAACGCCGGAAATTGCGATGGCGGCCGGAACAATCAAGACCGCGCGGGCGAGGCTTGTCACGTCCGCGAGCAATCCGATGATGGGCGGAGAGATCGCATCACCCAGGACGTGAATTGTAAAGATACTCACCGCCATCGCCAGCGCGCGTGAGCCAACCGGCACGACGTTCACAATGGCTACATTGACGGGACCGGTGCTCAGAAACAGCAGAAACTCGGCAATGAAGAACCATGTGCGGTACGAGCCGGGTGCGACCGGCGCGAGTGCCAGCCATGTAGGCACGATTGCGGCGACGCTCGAAATTCCACAAAGCCAAAGTTGACCGTGCTTGACCCGTTTTGACAACCAGTCGCCCATATAGCCGCCGGCGAACGTGCCAAAGAGGCCAGCCAGAACCGTGACTGCGCCGACAACATAGTTGGCTCTGGAAAGCTCCATGCCACGGACCTGTTCAAGGTACTTGGGCATCCAGAAGGCAAGTCCACCAAGCCCGAATGTGTAAGCGGCGTACCCGAGAACGGTTCCGGCGTACGAGAAGTTCGACGAAAAACCGCGCAATGTGGCCACGAAAGGTATAGCGGCGACCGACTGTCCGTTCTCTTCCATGGCTCCCCGCGGTGGATCGGGAACAGTCAACGCCAGCAACGCCATGACAACTCCAGGCAACCCCACAACGAAAAATGCGGCACGCCAACCGAGTGCGGGTTCGATGGCCCCCCCTAGCAGATATCCCGCGGCGGCGCCGACCGGGATAGCGACGTAAAAAATCGCAAAGGCGCGACCCCGCTGGGACTGCGGAAAGTAGTCGGAGAGCAGGGCCGGCGAAATCGTTGCATATGCCGCCTCACCGACTCCGACACACGATCGAGCCGCCATGAGCTGTGCAAAATTGCGCATCAGTCCTGTGGCCGCAGTGGCTGCGCTCCAGGCACAGACGCCCATGGCCATCAGACGGGTGCGCGACAGACGGTCGCCAAGCGTGCCGAAAATCGGCGATGTGATGAAGTACGCGACGAGAAAGGCCGGCGCGAGCAGGCCGGCCTGAAAATCCGACAATGCAAGCTCGCTCTGCACGCGCGGGAGCACGGCGGCGAGAATATACCGATCGATGTAGTTCAGAAAGTTCAGCGCCGTGACGACCGCAAGACCGAAGTAAGCAGCCCGGCGCGTCATTTAAGGAAGCACGGGCGAATGGCCTTTTCGGTTCACGATGTTTTCCGGCGTCAGGTAATCGGAAGGCAATCCTTCAAACAAAGGTGAATAGGTCGTCAGCGGAATTTCCCCGAGCTGCTTGTTCTGCTCGACGGCTTCGCGCACAGCACGGCCGACAATTTCGTGGGCGGTTCGGAACGGGACGCCTTTCATGACAAGAAAATCCGCCAGGTCCGTTGCGCCCATAAAGGAGTCCGCGGCCGCTTTCTGCGTGCGATCAGTCTTGACCGTGACTGTTCTCACCGTCAGGCGCAACACGGTCAAACAAAGGCGCACATTCTCGAATGCCTTGAGAAAGGCTTCCTTGTCTTCCTGGAGATCCTTGTTGTATCCCGTGGGCAGACCTTTCACCACAGAAAGAAAACCCGATAACAGGCCGGCCGTCATCGCAGCCTTCGCGCGGATGAGTTCAAGGCTGTCGGGGTTTTTCTTTTGAGGCATGAGGCTGCTTCCGGTCGTTACCTTCTCCGAAAGTTCGAGAAAACCAAATTCTTCGGTCGAGTAAATGATCCAGTCTTCCGCGAGACGGCTTGCATGAGCCATGGTGATTGCGACGTTGGAAAGAAACTCCAGCACGAAATCACGGTCGCACGTCGCATCGAGGCTGTTTGCTGAAACTCGTTTGAAGCCGAGCTCCCTGGCCATTGCCACGCGATCGACCGCGAAGTTCGAGCCCGCAATAGCACCGGAGCCCAATGGCAGCACATCGACACGGCCGAGCGATTGTTCCAGCCTGTCGCGATCACGACTGAACATTTCCACAAATGCGAGACAGTAGTGGCTCCAACGGATCGGCTGAGCGCGCCGCAGGTGCGTGTACGCGGGAATGATGACGTCCGAGTGCCGTGCGCCGCATTCAACGAGGGCCAGCTCGAGCGCTTCGAGATCCGAGAGCACCAGCCCGACAGCCTTGCGCACGTAGAGGCGAAAATCAGTTGCGACCTGGTCGTTGCGGCTTCGGCCGGTGTGGAGTTTTCCTGCCGCAGGTCCGATCTTCGAAGCGAGTGTCGCTTCGACGAACGTATGGATGTCCTCGTATGGCATCGCCTTGACCTGGTCGGGCGTGTATTCCGAAAGGATCTGCTCCAGGCCCTGGTCGATAGCCTTCCATTCTTCCTGCGTAAGCACGCCGCAGCCCAGCAGTGCGCGAGCGTGGGCGCGGCTGGCCTTGATGTCGACTTCGAGGAGAACAGCGTCAATTCCGAGCGACCGGTTCATCTTTTCGAAGACCGGGTCGCTCTCTTCCTCAAACCGCCCGTGCCATAGTTTCATATTGCTTTTTCATCAAACTGGAACGTACTGCGATGGGCAGGCCGAGCAGATTAATGAACCCTTCTGCATCGTGTTGGTTATAGCCGGCAGTATCGAAGGATGCAATGTCCCTTCGATAAAGACTGAACGGCGATTTCCGACTCCTGATGGTCATCGTACCCTTGCAGAGGCTCAGTGTTACCGAGCCGGTAACGACTTCCTGGGTCTTCCCAAAGAAAGCGTCGAGCGCCTCTCTTAACGGTGTGAACCAATGGCCGTCGTAAATCAACTGCGCGTAGGCGCTGGCCAGCTGGTCTTTTTGATATCGGGTCTGGCGATCCAGGCAGAGCGCTTCGAGTTCGCGGTGCGCCGCCATGATGAGTGTCCCGCCCGGAGTTTCGTACACGCCGCGCGATTTCATGCCGACCACACGATTTTCAAGCACGTCGGCGCGGCCGATGCCGTTGGTGCCGCCGATTTCGTTGAGATCCTCGAGCAGTTGGACCGGTGGAATCCGGTATCCGTTGAGCCCGACGGGCACGCCCTGTTCGAAATCGATGCTGATTTCGCTTTCGCCTTCAGGACAGGATTTGGGATCGAGCGTCAGAACAAAAAGATTTTCGGGTGGCGCCTGTTCGGGATCTTCAAGAATGCCGCCTTCGTGGCTCATGTGCCAGATGTTGCTGTCGCGGCTAAAAATTTTCTCCGCCGTGGCCGTGACCGGGATATTTCTTTCTTTGGCGTACGCTATCGCGTCCTGCCGTGACTGAATATTCCACTCACGCCACGGCGCGATGACTTTCAAATGCGGCGCGAACGCTTTGTACGTTAGCTCGAACCGAACCTGATCGTTGCCCTTGCCGGTGCAGCCGTGAGCGACGGCGTCCGCACCGACTTCCACTGCCACTTCAATCTGTCGCTTTGCCAACAGAGGCCGCGCAATGGATGTACCGAGCAGGTACTTGCCTTCGTAGACAGCGCCGGACTTTACCAGCGGCCACAGGTATTCCGTTACGAATTCATGGCGAAGGTCTTCGACGTAGCACTTGGATGCGCCCGTCTTTAATGCCTTTTGCCGGATTCCGTGGAGTTCCTCATCTTCCTGGCCGATGTTGCCGGCCATCGCGATAACTTCACACCCATAGTTTTCCTTGAGCCACGGAATGATGATTGAGGTATCCAAGCCTCCGGAGTAGGCCAGAACGACCTTCTTCACCTTCTGATTCATTTTGCTTCTCCATGAAACTAACAAGAATGGCTTTTTCAACAGGCAGCCTGTTAGCGGCCTGTTGAAATACAAGCGACAGATCGGATTCCATTACGCCGTCGGTGACCTCCTGGCCGCGATGCGCAGGCAGGCAATGCATAAAGAATGTGTCCTTGCCTGTGTTCGCCAGGAGCTGTTCATTCACCTGGTAGGGACGAAAAACTTCCAGCCGTTCGGCTAATTCGTTTTCCTGTCCCATGCTGGCCCACACGTCCGTGTATACGGCATCCGCCCCGGCGACATCGTCAGGCGCGGTTGACCACTCTACATTTTCTGCACTGGATGGGCCGTACCTTTCGGGACAGATTGCGCGGAACCGCAGGCCAATGATTGAACAGGCATGCCAGAGGGAGCGCGATACGTTGTTCCAGTCTCCGATATATACCAGTTCGCGGCCGGCAAAGCTTGGCCACCGTTCGCCAAGCGTAAGGAGATCCGCAATGATCTGGCACGGATGCTCACGATCACTCAGAGCGTTGATGACGGGCACGGATGCGAACAGCGCGAGATCTTCAAGATTCTGGTGACTGAACACGCGCGCAACGATGCCGTCGACCCAGAATGAAAGATTACGCGCCACGTCCTGGACGGCTTCACGTTCGCCCAGGCGGCTTTCGGTCGGACCCAGCAGAACGGGCCAGCCGCCGAGCTGGCGGACGGCGACTTCGAAAGTTACTCGCGTGCGCAGCGAGGGCTTTTCAAAGATCATCGCCACCGACTTGCCATCGAGCGCATCGGCGAACATCGTCTTCGACCGGAGATCGCGGGAAAGCGCCATCAGCGCGAGCAGCTCCTGCCGTTCGAGTTGCGTGATCGACAAAAAATCCATCCTGTACCCTCCAGCCGGCCAGCCTGAATACTTATTCACTAAGATGCATAAGTATGCGGTGAGTACAGGGCGCAGTCAATCATTTTGTTATAATCCCCGCCGCTATGAGACAGCGTCACAGGGTGATCATGGATCTCGTGAAAGATCAGGAGATCACGAGCCAGGAAGACCTGATGCGAGCGCTGAAGGGGCGGGGCATTCAGGTATCTCAGTCGACTCTTTCGCGCGATATTCAGGAACTGCAGCTCGCAAAAACGGGCGGACACTACGCTATGGTGGGTACCGAACCCGCTAAACCCGACGAAGATTCCCTTCGCTGGATCGTTCGCGAGTTCGCCGAAGGCGTTGAGACCGCCGGGACAATGGTCGTCGTGAAAACCGGCCGCGGCCATGCCTCGACAGTCACCGAGGCGATCGATGACGCCGGGTGGCCCGAATCCGTGGGAACTATTGCCGGCGAGAACACGATCTTCATCGCGACACGATCGACACGCGACGCGGAGAAGGTCGCACGTTGGTTGCGAGAACTTCTAGCGTAGCGGCGCACCGAATCGCTGGACCATTCCAGGGTCGTTCACACGTTCGAATAATTCGCGGACGGTTTTGCCGGTGACAGGATCGACAACGCTGGGCGCAATTTCGACGAGCGGCGCGAGGACGAATCGGCGATTGCGGAACTCTGGATGGGGAATCGTCAAGCCGGGCTTTTTCACAATCCGGTCGCCGTAAAGAATGATGTCGATATCGAGTGTGCGCGATTCTTTCCCGCTCGTTCGCTTTCGAAAATTTTCTTCTTCGACTGCCAGACACGTTTCGAGTAGTTTTTCGGGACGCAATAACGTATTAACCTCGACGACCGTATTCAGAAACCACGGGTGGCCGGCGGACATGTTCTGTGGTTCGGTCGAATACAGCGAAGCAGAACGAATTACCTGGATTCCTCGACGCGACAGGCCATCGACAGCGGACAACAGGTATGCTTGACGATCTCCAAGGTTTGAACCCAGGGCGAGATACACGACCATGAAAACGCAGGTTACCAAAACTCCGCTTGCCGATCTCGTCGTTGTGAATATTGAGTATTTCAAGGACGCCCGTGGATTCTTTATCGAGTCCTGGAACAAAAGGGATTTTGCACAAGCCGGATTGACCGATGAGTTTGTGCAGGATTCGCATTCGCGTTCCGGATATGGCGTGCTTCGTGGGCTTCACTATCAGGACATGCGGGCACCGCTTGCGAAACTTGTGCGCTGTACGGTGGGGCGAATTCTCGACGTCGCCGTGGATCTTCGGATGAATTCGAAGACATTCGGAAAGTGGTTCAGCATCGAATTGAGTTCTGAAAATCAGACGCAATTGTACGTGCCGATTGGTTTCGCTCACGGCTTCGCAACGCTGTCGGAGGTTTGCGAAGTGCAGTACAAGCAAACCGCCTTCTACCGGCCCGAGTACGAAAGCGGTATCGCATGGAATGATCCCGACCTGGGGATTGAGTGGCCGTATTCAGAGCCGATACTGTCGAAGAGAGACCAGAATCAGCCAATTCTTCAGAATTATCTTCAAACACCAGCATTCAAATAAAGGATCAGCCGCGGATTGACGGATTGAATCTGCGTAATTCGCGTAATCTGCGGCTAATGTGCCCGTTCGCGTTTCGCTGCGTGTTCCAACTTCCGGTAAGCGGCGACGGCGCGATTGTGTGCGTCGAGCGTTTCGGAAAAAGTGTGCCGGCCTTCTTCGGTCCGCACAAAGTAGAGGTAATTCGTCGCGGCGGGCTGGACGGCGGCGAGTAATGACGGATACCCCGGATTCATGATGGGGCCGGGAGGCAAACCCGGCTTGACGTATGTGTTGTAAGGGGATTCGAAGTGAAGATCGGCGAGCGTGAGCGTACCCCGATATTTGTTGGCAAGATCGAGCGCATAGATCACAGTCGGATCGCACTGAAGCAAGATCTTGCGGCTGAGGCGATTCAAGTAAACAGACGCTATGAGCGGCCTCTCTTCAGCATGTGCCGCCTCGGATTCAACAAGGGACGCCACGATCGTGGTGTCGTGCAAGTCGTGCTGCCAGTTCGATTCCGGAACGGACTGCTCCAGGCGCGCAATCATCTCCTTGAAACGGTCGATCATTGATGCGATTGCCTGACGTGCGGTGGTTCCTTTCGGGAACGAATAAGTCTCCGGAAAAAGATATCCCTCGACCGACATCGCTTTGTCGTCAACGGTCCGAGCCAGGTCGAGCGCGCCAGCCGCGGCGTGGAGAAAATCTTCGGCTGTCCCGAAGCCTTGTTCTTCCCATTTCTGCGCAGTTTGTTTCACGGTCAGACCCTCGGCGACCGTAAACTTGTGAAGATAAACCTCGCCGGACGTGATTTTTCTTACAACATTGCGCGTCGTCAGGTGTGCATCGAACATATACTCGCCTGCCTGGAGCTTGTTGTAAGTGCGCGTATAAAAGATGTAGGCCAGGGCGGCGTACTGGTTGCGGATCGAATTCTTCTCCGCCAGCAGATTCACCACTTCGCGCGCCCGCAAGCCTCGGGGAATTTCCACCGTCGTGCTTTCGCCAGGCCCGGGCGCGTCCAGCTCGGAGCGAACATACATCGCAGCCGCAGCAATAAGGACGCCGAGGAGCAATAGGAACAGGAGCAGGCGTTTCATTTGTTTCCGCTGGAGCGGCTATCGAGGTAACTTTGCAGGATCATCATGGCGGCGATTTTATCAATGTGGTCACGCCTTTGGCGCCAATTAAGACCCATTTCTTCGAGATGTTGTTCGGCGGCAAAACTGGTCAGGCGTTCGTCCCAGAAGACAACAGGAAGGTGGAGAGCGTTCCGAAGTTGCTCGGCGAATTTTGCAACCTTTTCACTCTGCAGGCTTTCCTTGCCACTCATATGGAGTGGGTTGCCGACGACGATCTCGTGGACCTCGTTCTCTTCGGCGAGCCGTCCAAGAATAGAGATATCGGTCTTAAGATTCTTTCGATGCAAGGTGGGACGGGCCTGAGCCGTAAGCAACAAGGCATCACTGATTGCCACGCCTATCTTTTTTTCACCTACATCGAGAGCCATCACACGCATATAATGAATGTACTTTTGTCGTTTTGGAGGTCCTATTGAATTCGAAGAGCAAGTACGCCGTTTTGCTGCTCTCTTCGGTCCTTGTAATTTACGCGATCATCGGCGGCATGCTTGGCCGCGTCAGCGCGCAAAATGGATCGTATCAGCAGCTATCGATCTTCATGGAGGTTCTGAGCCGCATCCAGAATGACTATGTTGACGAGCCCTCTATAAAGAATGCCATCAACGGCGCGATCCGTGGATTGCTCGAAAACGTCGACCCGTATGCCGGTTACCTCTCTCCCCAGGAAGTCGCATTTTACAAGTCCTATAATCCATACAAAACAGCAGGCATTGGAGCTCTTATCGCGAAGCGAT
>Ga0075425_100004835_pt1 | contig 13957 bp, 14 predicted proteins | sample SoiMethybrSBSTD4_FD_75300 | JGI IMG/M metagenome (GOLD analysis project Ga0075425, IMG submission 75300) | Bulk soil microbial communities from a Populus tree surrounding site in Tennessee, USA - Soil MetaG P. TD hybrid SBSTD4 | ecosystem: Environmental > Terrestrial > Soil > Tree plantation...
CTTCGTTGTCGATGTCGAGCATGCGGAACACGCGCTCGGCGGCGGAGAGCGCCGTGTTCAGCGAGAGATTCACTTTGTTGAGCTTCTTGATCGGCGCGTACATCAGCGCGAGCGCCGTCACGAAGCTGCCGAACTGTCCGCCGGTCAGCGTGCCCGCGGCGATGCGCCCCTGGGCGTAGACGAAGAGCGCGACCATGCAGCAGCCGGCGAGCAGCTCCATCACCGGCGAGGTCAGCGCCTGCACGCGCTGCGCGCTGAGATTCCAGCGCAGATGTTTCTGCGACGCGTCGCGGAACCGCCCGATCTCGAACTTCTCCATCGTGAAGGCCTTCACGATGCGCACGCCGCGAATGGTCTCCTCGAGCAGCGTGGCGATCTCCGCCATCCGCTCCTGCGACTTGTGCGTCGTCTTGCGCAGCCGTTTTCCGAATTGCACGACCGGAAAGACGATCAGCGGCGCGCCGACGAGGCTCACCAGCGCGAGCCACGGATTCAGCCAGAAGACCCAGCAGGTGAGACCGGCGAGCGTGATCGATTCCTGAAGAAGATCGCCCATGCGCGTCGAGACCGCGGCCTGGATCGCGTCCGCATCGGACACGACGCGGCTGACCATCTCCCCCGTCGATCGCTCCGCGAAGAAGCGATGGCTCTGATGAATCATCCGCTCGTAGAGCTGATTGCGCAGATCGCGCACCGTCGAGAGTCCGACTTTCTGGAACGAATACTCCGAGAGGAACGACGTGATGGCGCGGATGACGAAGATCAGCAGCAGCACCGTCAGCACGCGCTTCCACTTCATCTTCGGGTCGCCGCCCCACCACCCGTCGAAGCGCTTCTTCACGCGATAAACAGGCGCGGCATTCGTTTCGAGAAAACGATCCGCGGCCGACATGCGGCTGTCCGCCGCGACCGGCGCCACGATGCCGGGCGGCCTCAGCACGTCGTCGATGATCGGCCGCACCAGCGCCGCGAGCACGGTCTGCGTCAGCGCGAAGATCACCATCGAGCCGAAGGCGAGAACCGCCCAGGACTTGTAGTGACGCAGATATTTGTAGAGGCGGCGAAGAGTGCTCATGAAGCGCCGACCAGTCTATTGATTTCTTCCGCGACGCGACGGCTCGCGCCGGGCTCGCCGAGTTGCGCGCGCACGGCCCCGAGCTGCTCGCGCACCTGCTCGTACCGCTCCGGCACGATCAGCTTCCGTACTTCCTCGGCAATGCGCGGGCCGTTCACGTCCTTCTGGATCAGCTCCGGCACGACCTCGCGGCCCGCGACGATGTTGATCAGGCTCATGAAGCGCACCTTCACGAGCAGCCGCGCCATCAGGTAGTTCAGGCGACTGAGGTGATAGACAACGACGCAGGGCGTGCCGAGGACCGCGGCTTCGAGGGCGGCGGTGCCGGAGGACGTGAGCGCGACGTCGGCCGCAGCGAGACCTTCGCCGCGATCGTGCGGACGGATCGCCACTTCGACTCCCGCCTCGCGCATCAAACGTTCGAGTTTCTCGCGATGGATCGTCGGCGCCTGGATGACGTACGCATCGATCGCGCGCTCGCGGCGGAGGATGTCGATCGCCGCGAGCATCGGCGGAAAGAGATGCAATACTTCGCTGCGGCGCGAGCCGGGCATCAGCGCGATGCGGAGCGCATCGCCGCTCTGCTGCGGCCGCTGCACGTCGCCGAGCTGTTCGACGAGCGGATGCCCGACGTAGGTCACGGCGACGTCGTGATGTTTGTAGAAATCGACCTCGAACGGAAAGATCACCATCATCCGATCGACGTACTTCGCGATCGTGCGCACCCGCCCCTGCCGCCACGCCCAGAGCTGCGGCGAGATGTAGTAGACGACGTGAATGCCCATGTCGCTGCACGCGCGGGCGACGCGCATGTTGAACTCCGCGAAGTCGACGAGGAGCACGACGTCGGGCCGCTCCTTCGCGATCTCCGCTACGAGCTCGCGAAAAATGCGCAGAAACCGCGGCAGATGTCTGGCGACGTTGAAGAGCCCGATGATGGCCATCTCCCGCACGTGATGCAGCAGGCGCATCCCCTCGCCGCGCAGAAGGTCGCCGCCGATGCCAAACACCTCGAGCGACGGATCGAGCCGGCGCAACTCGCGAACGACTTCCGAGGCGTGCAGATCGCCGGAGGCCTCGCCGGAGACGACTGCGAGCTTCACGCGACACCGCCCGAATCGTCATCCTGAGCCGCGTAGACGGCGAAGGAACTCTTCGACGGAACTGTGGCGCAGTAGAGGTCCTTCGCTGCGCTCAGGATGACGATCGCCAACCGCCAGTTCATTTCAGCGGGAACGGGAACATCACCCATCCCAGCGCGATGCCGCCGAAGAAGAGAGCGATGAAGACGAGAATGAAAAAGCGGATGCGCTCCTGCTTCTTCTCCTTCCACAGCAGCGCGAAGAAGAGCGACGTCGCGAGTGCGTAGAGGAACATGAGGATGATGTGATTTCTCACTCTTTCCTCCCGTTCGCGATGTCGTAGCAGTCGACCACGAGCAGAAGGTTCATCAGGCCCGCCGTCAGCGTGAAGGTCATGCCGTACTCGTACGTCGTTGACGTCACGCGGCCGAAGTGGCCGAAGGCCTTCGTGCAGAAATACATCAGGCCGGAGCCCATCGATCCGAGGCTGGCGAGGATGCGCAGCAGGGAATGCTGACTCTCGGCGAGCGTGTACAGGCCGCCGTCGACGGAGAGGCCGACGATGAACATGAACACGACGATGCAGAAGTACGTCGCGGCGCGCGCGAGGCGGCCGAGGTAGAGGTGACCGGCGCCGGGGACGAGAAGGGCCAGCACCATGGAGATGACGGAGCGTGCGTTCATTCGTTGAAGAGTTCCTTCGGGATGTCGCGGAACAGCGGCTCGAGCCTGTCGTACGTCACGTCGAGCTCCTCCGGAACGAGTCGCGTTCGCGACGTGACGGTCATGAAGTTCGTGTCGCCGCCCCAGCGCGGGACGACGTGCATGTGGTAGTGGTCGGCGACGCCCGCGCCGGCGACCTGGCCGAAATTCATCCCGACGTTGAATCCGTCCGGACGATAGACGTCGGAAAGAATGCGCTGCGATTCCGCGGTCAAACGGATCAGCGCACGAAGCGACGAATCGGTGCTGTCGAACAGACGCGCCTCATGCGCGACGGGCGCGACCATCAGGTGACCGTTCGTGTATGGATATCGATTGAGCATCACCAGCGCGAGGTCGTTGCGGAAGATCGTGAGCGTCTGTCGCGTGTCACCGGACGTCGCCGCGATGCAGAAAATGCATCCGGTTGCGCCGTCGCTCTTCGGCGAGGTCAAGTAGGGATACCTCCAGGGGGTGAAAAGGATTTCCATGAGTGCAGAAGGCAGAGTTCAGAGTGCAGAGTTGAGCGAGCCGACACACGAACTCTCAACTCTGCCTTCTGCACTCTGCCCTCTGCACTCTAGTCCGCCGCCTCCGCTTCCTCCACATCATCTCCCTCATCCACCGGAAGATGCGTGGCGTCGGCCAGCGAGTTGTTGATGAGCTCCTTCAGTTCCTTGCCCGGCTTGAAGTAAGGGATCTTCTTGGACGGCACTTCGACCTTCTCGCCCGTTTTCGGGTTGCGGCCGGTGCGCGATTTGCGGCTGCGCAGGCGGAAGCTGCCGAAGCCGCGCAGCTCGATCTTCTGGCCGCCGCGCAGGGAATCGACGATGGAATCGAAGACGATGTTGACGATCGTCTCGGCCTGCTTCTTCGTCAGCTGAACGACGCGCGCCACTTCGTCGACGAGCTCGGCTTTCGTCATCACACCCGGGTTCGACCGCTCCTCGGCGTGCTCATCGTGCTGATCCAAGGTTGCCTCCTCCATCGTCGCTACCACCTGTACAGAAACTGCGGCATTCGTCGCGAGAGAACCTTCTCGAGCGCGTCGCCCGCCTTGCTGTCGGACGTCAGCATGTCGATCCACGTCGGCTCGCGGCGCTTCGGCCACACCTTCGTCGGCTCTCCCCGAATGCCGGCGGCTTTTCCGGCGACGCGCACCGCGTCCTCGATCGAGCCGAGCTTGTCGACGAGCTTCAGCGCCAGCGCTTCCTCGCCGGTGAACACGCGTCCGTCCGCGAGGCCCGCAACCTCGGCCTCGGTGATCTTTCCTTTTCGTCCTTCCGCGATCGCGTGCACGAACTGCCGGTGCAGTTGATTGACGATGCGCTGGAAGTAGGCGCGCTCGACGTCGGTGAGCTCGCGATACGGCGAGCCCGCGGCCTTGAGCTGCCCGCTGGTGATCGTCTCGGGCTTCATCTTCGCCCACTGCACGAGGTCCTTCATTTCGAACCACTGCAGCACGACGCCGATCGAACCGGTGATCGTCCCCGGATTCGCAACGATCTCGTCGCACGCCGACGCGATGTAGTAGCCGCCCGACGCCGCGACGCTGTCCATCGACGCGATGATCGGCTTGCCGTGACGCGCATGCGCGGCGCGAATCGCGGCGTAGATCTCCTGCGACGGCGCGATCGCACCGCCGGGGCTGTTGATGCGGATGACGATGGCGCGGATGGTCGTGTTGTCCGCGTAGCGATTGATGTGCTCGATCGCCTCGCGCGACTCGAAGATCTCGCCTTCGATCGGCACGATTGCGACCTTGTCGTTGCCGAGACTCAGCTCGCCGGCCGACGTGCGATCGCCGGCCATCGCCGCGAAAATGGCGATGACGCCGATCACCAGGAACACGATCAGACATCCGCTGAACGCGCCGAGGAAGAAGATGCCGGCGCGTGATTTTCGCGGAGGCTGCGCGGCGGGTGGAGGCGGCGGCGGTGCCACGTGCTGCGGCGGCGCCGGCGTCTCGATCGTCGGAGCAGCCGCCGGCGATTCGGGACTCATTCCCGACGGCGTCTGCGAAACCGGATCGAGCTCGGACATGCCTGTGACCTATTGCTCCGGCTCGTGCGACCCGCCGGCCGGAGTCTCGGCGGCCTGCTCCGCCGCGGGTTCCTCGTCGTGATGCTCTTCGTGTTGTTCGTCGTGATGCTCTTCGTGCTGCGCGTGCTCGTCGTGATGTTCTTCGTGATGTCCGTGCTCCGCGGCGTGGCCCTCGCGCTCCTCGTCGGTCAGCGGCTCGACGTCGCGCGTCGTGAGGCCGATCTTCCGCTCGCCCGGATCGATCTTGATGATCCGCGTGCGAATCAGCTCGCCGGGATGGAAGACTTTGTCGAGCTTCTGCCGTCCGTCGCGATGCACTTCCGAGACGTGCGCCAGTCCCTCGACTCCTTCCGCAAGACGAATGAACAGGCCGAAGTCGGTGATCTTCGAGACCGCGCCGACGACTTCGTCGCCGATGTTGTGCGCCTTCGCGAAGTTGTCCCACTCGTTCGGCAGGAACTCGCGGATCGAGAGCGACAGGCGCTGATTCTCGCCGTCGACGTTGATCACGCGCGCCTTCACGGTGTCGCCCTTCTTCAGCACCTCGCTGGGATGCTTGAGGCGGCGGTTCCACGACATGTCGCTGATGTGAATCAGCCCGTCGATGCCTTCCTCGACTTCGACGAATGCGCCGAAGTCCGTCAGATTGCGCACGCGTCCTTCGATCACCGTGCCGACCGGATAGCGCTCGCCGATCGTTTCCCACGGATTCTGTTCGAGCGCTTTGAGCGACAGCGAGATGCGGCGGTTCGGCACGTTCACGTCCGACACGACCGCTTCGACTTCATCGCCGATGTTGAGGAACTTGCCCGGATGGCGGATCTTCTTCGTCCACGACATCTCGCTGACGTGGATCAGACCTTCGACGCCTTCCTCGAGCTCGACGAATGCGCCGTAGTCGGTGAGCGAGACCACGCGGCCCTTGACGCGGCTGCCGAGCGGATAACGCTGCGCGACGTCGAGCCACGGATCGGGCGACTTCTGTTTGTAGCCGAGGGAGACGCGCTCCGAGCCGGCGTCGAACTTCAGGACCATCACTTCGATCTCGTCGGCGACGTTGAAGAACTCGGATGGATGATTGACGCGGCCCCAGGAGATGTCGGTGATGTGCAGCAGACCGTCGACGCCGCCGAGATCGACGAACACGCCGTAGTCGGTGATGTTCTTGACGATGCCGTGCGTCAGCTCGCCTTCCTTCAAACGACCGAAGGTCTGGGTCTTCGCCGCGGCCTGTTCCACTTCGACGATGGCACGCCGTGAAAGAACGACGTTGCTCCGTTTCTTGTCGAACGAAACGATCTTGAACTTCATCTCGTGGCCGCGGAGGGCATCGAGGTTCTTGACCGGCTTCGTGTCGATGAGCGATCCTGGGAGAAACGCCTTCACGCCGCCGACGTCGACCTGCAGACCGCCCTTCACGCGATCGATGACGCGGCCGCTGATGGGCTGATCGCTCTTGTACGCGCCCTCGATGTCGTCCCACACGCGCATGCGCGCGGCCTTCTCGCGCGAGAGAACGACGTAACCGCTTTGATCTTCGAGACGTTCGACGTAGACCTCGATCTCGTCGCCGCGCTTGACCTTGACCGTTCCGTCGTAGCCGGTGACCTCTTCGATGGGCAGGAGGCCTTCGGACTTGTAACCGATGTCGACGACCACGTCGGAGGGCGTGATCTTGATGACGCGGCCTCGGACGATCTCCCCTTCCGCCGAAGCCGGGCGGTCGTACATGTTGAGGAGCTCGTCCATGCCGAGGTTTTCCAAGCCATTGGCATCGCCCGAACGCGATTGGATCGGCTTCTTCGATTCGTCACTGGATGCCATGAACTGGGAATCCTCCCTCGAAAATGCGGCGGTTCGCGATGTCGAAAATCGCGAGGAAAATCAACGTAACTTGTTGATACGCGCCGAAATCGGGAGTTTAGCGGTGGGGCGGAAGTGAGTCAAGAAAGGCACGAACAGACTGCACAATTTCGTCAACAACCTCGCCGATCGTCAGGTCCGACGTGTCGACGACGGTGTAGGTCTCGTCCCAGGTCAGCGGCGAGTCGGCGCGGGTCGAGTCCTGTTCGTCGCGCTGGACGCAGTCGGCCAGAACCGTTTCGAAGTCGGCGGCCTCCCCTTTTGCCAGCAGCTCCCGATACCGCCTCTGCGCCCGCACCTCGGGGCGCGCCGTGAGGAAGAACTTGTGACGGGTCTCCGGAAAGACCTTCGTCCCGATGTCACGCCCCTCGAGAACGCCGCCGTTGCGGCGGCCGAGCTCCTGCTGCAAACGGACGAGCACGCGACGGACCCCGGGCACCGCGGAGACGTCACTCGCGGCCATGCTGATCTCCGGCGTGCGGATCAGATGCGTAACGTCCTCTCCCTCCAGTAGAACGCGCGGCGTCTCGCCGGGAACGAATTCGATGTGTGTTCCGGACGCGAGAGACTCGAGTTTTTCGCCCTCCTTGAGATCGATGCCGCGGCGAATCGCGGCCAGTCCGATCGCGCGATACATCGCGCCCGTGTCGATGTGCGGCAGACCGAGCTCCCGCGCGACGAGCTTGCTGGTGGTGGTCTTGCCGACGCCGGACGGTCCGTCGATGGCGACGATGAGGGTCATGTCAGCCGCGCACGCGACGCGCCGTCGTCGTGCGGCGCTTCGCCGGTGTCTTCGTCGCGCTCTTCTTCTTCGCCGCGGTGGCCGTCGACTTCTTGCGCGTCGTTGCACGGGTCGTCTTCGTGCGCGTCGTCGTCGTGCGCGCGCGCCGCGGTTTCTTCGCCGGCAGGTCCTTCAGCGTGGCGAGCATCTTCACTTCGTACTTCGTCAGCTCGCGCCAGTGTCCAGGCGTCAGCTGCGGATCGGCGATCGGTCCGATCGCGACGCGACGAAGCTTCGACACCGGATGGCCGACCGCCTGGAACATCCTGCGGATCTGCTGCGTGCGGCCTTCCTTCAGTTTCACTTCGAACCAGGAGTTGCCTTCGTCATCGCTCCTGCCGGTGGCACGTCCGGTCGTCTTCATCCGCTCGATCTCGCACGGAAGCGTGCGCTTCCCGTCGATGGTGATGCCGCGCTGCAGTTTGTCGACCAGCCGCTCCTCGGGCACACCGCGCACTTTCACGTGATAGGTCTTCACCGAGCCGTGCGTCGGATGCGAGACCTTGTACGCGAGGTCGCCGTCGTTCGTCAGCAGCACGAGACCTTCGGAATGAAAGTCGAGACGGCCGACGGGATAGATGCGCTCGCGCACGCCGCGAATGAGATCGATGACCGTCTTCCGTCCCTGCGGATCCTCGACGGTGGTCATCACTTCCTTCGGTTTGTAGAGAAGGATGTAGCGATGCGGCTCGGCGCGCGTGATCAGTTTGCCGTCCACCTTGATGTGATCGCGCGCGGCGTTCGCGCGCGTGCCGAGCTCGGTGACGACGCGGCCGTTCACCGTGACCCTTCCCTCCCGAATCATCGTCTCGGCTTCGCGCCGCGATGCGAATCCCGCGTGGGCGATGATCTTCTGCAGCCTTTCGAGTTGCATCACTCTTCGATCGATTCTAACTGAGTGTCGCTCTCGATCGTCGTCGTCTCTTCGATGTTCGCGTCTTCACTCACCGCAATTTCCGCGATCGCTTCACTCGGTTCGGCGTTCGCGATCGCCGCGACGAGATCGTCGTTGATGTTCTCGCCGATCAGATCGCCGAACTCCTCGAGGCGTGGGAGATCGCGAATGTCGTTCAGTCCGAAGTGCACGAGAAACTCCTTCGTCGTGCGATAGAGAAACGGACTGCCGACCACTTCCTTGCGTCCCGAAACGCGAATCATGCGCCGCTCGAGCAGCGTGCGAATGACCGCCGTCGAGTTCACGCCGCGGATCTCCGAGACTTCCGGAGCGGTGATCGGCTGCCGGTACCCGACGATGGCGAGCGTCTCCAGCGCGGCGATCGACATCCGGTTCTCGCCCTTCTTCGCGAAGTACTTCTTCAAAATCGGATCGTGCTCGGCGCGCGTCGCCAGACGCCATCCGCCCGCGGTCTGCTCGAGCATGAAGCCGCCGACGTTCGAATCGAGATTGCGTTTGATCTCTTCGAGCTGCGCCGCGATGGCGTCCTTTCCCTCGTCCGTGAACGACTCCGCGAGGTCGTCGACCTTCACCGGATCGCTGCTGACGAAAAGGATGGCTTCCAGCGCGGCGCGCAGTTCTTCGTTAGTCATAGAGTTTGAACGTTTCCTCGTCGATGTGATGCTCCGTCTGCGACACGAGAATCTCCCCGAAGAGCTGGCCCTGCTGCAGCGAGATGCCGCCGAGGCGCACGAGCTCGAGCGTCGCGAGGAACACGGCGATCAACTCCTCGCGGCCGCGGCCCTCGAGAAACCACTGCAGACGGATCGGTGATTTCTCGCGCACCTTCGTGTAGAGCTCGACCATCTTGTCCGAGACCTTGTGCGCGGTGCGCTGCAGCTCGATGGACTGCGGATGATTCTGTTTGTAGCGAACGAGCGCGCTGCGGAAGGCATCGATCAGATCGAAGAGCCCGACCTCGCTCATGTCGAGCTCCGCCGGCTCGTCGCCCGGCAGCGGCACGCGCGGACGCGACCACATGCCCATGCGCACGACGTCGAGCTCCGCGAACGTCTCGGCGACGTTCTTGAAGCGCTGGTACTCGAGCAGCCGGTCGACGAGCTCGCGGCGCGGATCCTCGATCTCCTCGCTCTCGTCGTGCGGCAGCAGCATGCGCGACTTGATGTTGATCAGCAGCGCCGCCATGTAGATGTAGTCCGCGGCGACGTCGAGATCGAGCTCCGTCATCGCGTCGAGATACGCGCTGAACTGCTCGGTGACCAGCACGATCGGGATGTCGTAGATATCGATCTCGTGCTTCCTGATGAGATGCAGCAGCAGATCGAGCGGCCCGTGGAACGCGGGAAGCGTGAGCTGGTACGCGGACTCGTCGGCCTCAGCTTCGTCATCCTGAGCGGAGCGAAGGACCTCTTCTGCGACGGGGTCGCTCGACGCGGCGGGCTTCGTGTCTTGAGTTCCTTCGCCCTCTTCGGGGCTCAGGATGACGTTGTCCTCGCTCATGCGCGCAGCTCGGGATAATCGATCTTCATCGCCTTGCGCACGAGGTCCAGCGTCTCGCCGGCGCGCTCGCGCGCCTTGCGATTGCCGTCGCGCAGCGTGTCCCACACGATCGACGGATCGCGGTCGATCTCCTCGCGGCGCGCGCGGATCGCCTGCAGCTTCTCGATCATGATGTCCGCAAGCAACTTCTTGTCCTGCACGCAGCCGATCTGCGCCGTTCGGCACTCATGATCGACGCGCGCGATGGTCGCCTCATCCGAAAAGATCTTGTGGAACTGGAAGAGGTTGCAGATGTCCGGATTGCCCGGATCGCTGCGGCGCACGCGGTTCGGGTCGGTAAACATCGTCGACACGAGCTGACGGATCTCGTCCGCGCTCGCGGTCAGCGGAATCGTGTTGCCGTACGACTTCGACATCTTCCTGCCGTCGAGTCCGGGCACTTTCGGCGTCGGCGTGAAGAGCGCCTGCGGCTCCGGGAAAACCGGACCGTAGAAGTTGTTGAAGCGGCGCACGATTTCGCGCGACAGCTCGAGGTGCGACGCCTGGTCCTCACCGACCGGCACGAAGTCGGCACGGTAAACGATGATGTCCGCGGTCTGCAGAAGCGGATATCCGAGGAAGCCGTAGGTGTTGAGGTCCTTCTCCTGCAGTTGCTCCTGCTGATCCTTGAACGTCGGCACGCGCTCGAGCCACGGCAGCGGCGTCACCATCGAGAGCAGCAGGTGCAGCTCCGCGTGCTCCTTCACTTCCGACTGCAGGAACAGCACGCTGCGCTGCGGATCGATGCCCGCCGCGAGCAGATCGGCCGTCGCGTCGAACGAGACCTGACGGATCCTCGACGTGTCCGCGTAGTCGGACGTCAGCGCGTGCCAGTCCGCGACGAAGATGAAACACGGATACCGGTCCTGCAACTCGACCCAGTTTTTGATGGCGCCGAAGTAGTTGCCGAGGTGAATGCGGCCGGTGGGACGCAGACCGCTGAGAACGTATTGAGGGGAAGGGCTCACGGTTTCGAATTCCTGAAAGGCGGCGCAGTGTAGCAACGAAGATCGCGGCGTACAATCGACGTTCCCGCATGCGAAACGAGAGCCTCGACTCGGTCGAGCGGCTCGCCGCAGCCATCGGCCAGGCGACGTCGCTGAGCGAAGTTCGGGAGGCCGCTCTCGAAGCCCTGAGCGAGCTGCAGCGCGAGCGCGACCGGCTGCGCTTTCTCAACGAAGCGTCCTCGATGCTCGCCTCCGCGCTCGACTACGAAACAACCCTCGGCCACATCGCGAAGCTCGTCGTCACGCAGTTCGCCGACTGGTGCGCGATCGATGTCCGCGAGGATGACGGTGAAGTGCGCCGCGTGATCGTCATCCACCGCGATCCGATTCGCGAGACGGCCATCGAACGGATGAAGCGCCTGCTGCACCGCAGCCGCGTCGGTCGCGTGTACGAGGTCATCGACAACGGTACGCGCGTCCTTGTGTCGCGCTTCGACATGGACGCGTTCGCGAATCGCAACGCCGGCGATCCCGACCTCGTCGAAACCGTCCGCGACCTCGGCGCCACGTCCTACATGATCGTGCCCCTCATCGCGGGCGGACGCAGCTTCGGCGCGATCTCGATCATCTCCGCGAGTCCCGATCGTCTGTTCAGCGATGCGGATCTCGAGCTGGCGTGCGAGCTCGGCCGCCGCGCGGGCTACGCGATCGACAACGCGCGTTTGTATCGGCACGCGCAGGAAGCGAATCGTGCGAAGGACGAGTTCCTCGCGACGCTCTCGCACGAGCTGCGCACGCCGATGACGGCGACGCTCGGATGGGCCTCGATGCTGCGGATGCAGGACCTGCCGCCGGAAACGATTCGCGTCGCGGTCGACACGATCGAGCGCAGCACGCGCGCGCAGGCGAAGCTCATCGACGAGATCCTCGACGTCTCGCGCATCGTCACGGGGAAATTGCAGCTCAACGTCGCGGCGGTGAACATTCGCGCGGTCGTCGAGGCCGCGCTGGAAACGATCAAGCCAAGCATCACCGCGAAGGGCATTGCGCTGCACGTCGCACTCGACGAGATCGCCGCGCCGCCTCTCGGCGACGCCGCGCGCCTGCAGCAGGTCATCTGGAATCTGCTCTCGAACTCGGTGAAGTTCACGCCGTCGGGCGGCGCCATCTACGTCGGACTCGATCAGCCGTCATCGAGTCAGGTGCGCATCTCCGTGCGCGATTCCGGCTCCGGCATCGCGCGGCGATTCCTGCCGCACATCTTCGAGCGCTTCCGTCAGGCCGAGCGCAGCAGCTCCCGCGCCCACGGCGGCCTCGGACTCGGACTGGCGATCGTGAAGAACATCATCGAGCTGCACGGCGGGACCGTGCTCGCGGAGAGCGACGGCGAAGGCAAGGGATCGACGTTCACGATCACGCTGCCGGTCGTGAGTGCGCCGGCCGTCGCCGCCGCGGCGACGTTCAGCGAAGCGAACGCGCCGCTCGCGCTGTCCGGCATTTCGGTGCTCCTCGTCGAGGACGAGGACGACACGCGCTACATGCTCAGCGCCGCGCTGCAGAGTTTCGGCGCGCACGTGACCGCGGTGCGCTCCGTTTCCGCTGCGATCGATGCGATGCAGTCGTCGACGCCGACCGTGCTCGTGAGCGACATCCGCATGCCCGACGAAGACGGCTACAGCCTGATGATCCGCATCCGCTCCGGCGCGATCGAGCGCATGCGCAACGTCCCCGCGATCGCGCTCACCGCCTACGCGCGTCCCGAGGATCGCGATCAGATCCTCGCGGCCGGCTTCGGCTACCACATCGCGAAGCCGGTGGATCCGATCGTGGTGGTGCGGACGGTGCGGGAAGCGGCGGGGAGATGAGGAGCGGCTGAGTGCTGAGTGCTGAGTGCTGAGTGCTGAGAGTCTCACGGTCTCAGAGTCTTACAGTCTCAGAGAAAAGCCCTGTGGGATTGTGCGGCTGTGAGACTGTGAGACTGTCAGACCGTGCGACTGTGCGACCCTCAGCACTCAGCACCCAGCACTCAGCACCGGACTCAATCCCTCGCCGTCGCCTCGATCAACGGCACGTCGAGTAACGCCCGCACGATCTCTTCCCCGCGGCTCGTGCCTTCCTTTTCGACGATCTCGATCACGAGGTCGCGCGCTTTCTCCATCAGATCGTGATCGCGCAGGACGTCGCCGAAGCGAAAACGCGGGGCGCCGGACTGGCGCTTGCCGAGGAACTCGCCGGCGCCGCGTTGCTGCAGGTCCTGCTCGGCGACTTCGAAGCCGTCGCGCGTTTTCTCGAACATCGCCAGACGATCCTTCGCCTCGGCGGCGACGCGTTCCTCGCGCAGCAGCACGCAGTACGACTTGCGCGCGCCGCGGCCGACGCGTCCGCGCAGCTGATGCAGTTGCGAGAGGCCGAAGCGGTCGGCGTCGACGATGAGCATCATCGAGGCGTTCGGCACGTCGATGCCGACTTCGATCACCGTCGTCGCGACGAGGATGTCGATCTCGCCGCGCTTGAAGCGCTGCATCGTCTCCTCTTTTTCGTCCGACTTCATCCGCCCGTGCATCATCGCCACGCGCCGCTTCGGAAATCGTTTGACCATGGCCTCATAACCGAGCGTGAGCGGCTTGAGGTTCGACTTCTCCGACTCCTCGATGATCGGGTAGACGATGTAGATCTGCGCGCCTTCGCCGGCCTGATCGTCGATGAAGTCGTAGACGCGCTCCACTTCCTCGCTCGAGCGCACCTTCGTGATGATGCGCTGGCGGCCGGGAGGCAGCTCGTCGATGACCGAGAGCTCGAGATCGCCGTACATCGCCAGCGCCAGCGATCGCGGAATCGGCGTCGCGGTCATGACGAGGATGTCCGGCGTGTCGCCCTTCGCGAAGAGCGCCTGGCGCTGCTCGACGCCGAAGCGATGCTGTTCGTCGACGATCGCGAGTCCGAGCGATTTGAACCTCACCTTCTCTTCGAGCAGCGCGTGTGTGCCGACCACGAGCTGGATGTAGCCGT
>Ga0075425_100004836_pt1 | contig 13954 bp, 13 predicted proteins | sample SoiMethybrSBSTD4_FD_75300 | JGI IMG/M metagenome (GOLD analysis project Ga0075425, IMG submission 75300) | Bulk soil microbial communities from a Populus tree surrounding site in Tennessee, USA - Soil MetaG P. TD hybrid SBSTD4 | ecosystem: Environmental > Terrestrial > Soil > Tree plantation...
ACGAGCTTGTAATTCCTTCCTTCGTCAGTGTTTGTTCGTCGTGTTAAAAATCCGTAGTTCGGCGGTTCTGCATGATCGAACGGGGATCCAGCGTATTCGCGCTGGTATCCCCGTTTGTTGCGCTTTGCGATCAGGGTCAACAACTAGCCGTGCGCTTTAACCGCGAACCTATTGGCAGACGCTTAACGCCGCATAAAGTTGCCAGACGCCGCATCCACAAAGTAATCGCTGGCTGTGCCGGCCGTCAGATTATTCCAAACGGCCGAGCCTTGCTCTCCGGCAATCGGACCGACGGCATTTTCGATTAAGATATTATTTGTGATCGTGGAACCTCCCGACAAATCATAAATTCCGCCATAGCCATTTCTCCAGGCGATATTATCGTGAACAGAATTGCCATAGGCAATATGGAAACCGGGACCTACATTGGAATACGAGATGTTTTTGTAGATCTCGTTATTTGGGCCCCATATCAGGATTGAACCCTGTCCTCTTAGATCTGAACCGTTATGGTGCGCGACGTTGTTGCGCACGATGTTCCCCGTAATCGTTCCCCCAGCGTCACCGCCGTAGAAGTGAATTGCATAACCTTGGTAATGATCAATCGTATTCCCATCGACAACAGAATTCTGAAAATTCGGAGCCATGTACATTCCATGGCAAAGGCCAATGTATGCACCCTGGCCACAAGCACCTCCATCATGAATCCAGTTGCTGCTAATCTGAAAATTGGCTCCGTTCTGAAAGAGCATTCCGTCGCCGTCGGTATGCTTGACTTCTATGTTGCTCACTCGGACGTTCTGAAAGGCCGCGCTGTTGTATGACGAAAACGCCAGTCCGGTAACCAATGAATTCGATCCGTCCAAGACGAGACCTGTGATCGTCGCGTAATGCGTATCGGAACGGATGTAGATGATCGATCCATTGGCACCTGTAGGCCGAAGAATGGCACCGCCAATATGCTCGGCGGTTAATGTGAAACGTTGGTTTTCCGAAGTACCGCTAGGAATATTGTCCTGAAGACTTTCATCGTAAACGCCGTCTTTGACAACTACACTATGACCGGCGCCGAAATCACTACCGGCCGGCCCAACGCACGCCAAGCCGTCCGTTATGGTACGGAGATAAACGCCCGGATCTGTATCTCCTCTGGCCGAGTTGCAATCTCCGGTTGAACCGGCGCTGGCCGAGACCCAATACGTCGTCGCAAATGCTGGCGCCACAACGCATGTCAAAATAAAAAAAATCCCGCTGAAGAACAAAGTCATGATCTCTCCTTCTGAAAAATGTAATTTGAGACACACCACCACGCTCACAACCTACACGGGTACCTCCAAAGAATCCGGCAGCGAAATTGTTGTGATTTAGTTGGTATTCGAAGATGCTAAATCGCGGCTGAGTTCGCCCCTGATATCAGTTACAAATTGTACGGTCAAGTAGTTTTGGGCGAATGTGCAAAAAAAGACTTTTTTTTTCAAAATCGTCACAAAATATCAGGAACTCAGAGATAAAAAGCGTTTGTTCCTCTGAAATTTCTAAGAGGGCAATTCATCTTTTCGACAATGTTTAACGCCGATAACGGCAGGCGACGCGAGCCAGACAAGGAAGTGCTGAGTGGACTGGCGGGCTGCTCGCGGTCTCAGCGTTGTTGTTTCTGACAGGATTCGTACAGAGATATCCATATGTGACCAGCCATAGAGCGTTCCAACTCCTCGGGATGGTCTTTCACGTAGCGTTCAACGATCGCGACGATTTCTTTGTATGGGCGATGCTGCGAGCATAGAACGATAGGCTCGTAGGCCAGCTTAACGTGGGCGCACCACGGCTCTTCAGGTTTTTTCTCGCATAGAGCGACATCATCGTCCCAAGTATCTAAAACTCCACCGACGTAAGCGATTCGCTCATCGCTTTTCAGCTTCAGCCAGCGATTGCCGGAAATCGCAAGGGAGGGCTCGCTGTACCAGAGAAAAATGACAATGAAAAAGAGTGTTATAAAACCAACGCAGTGGCCATCTTTTTTCATACAAAAGATCCCTCGTTAAGTTTAATTGCGACCTTCGTCCACAATCACGTGCGCGATTTTATACGGAAACAGACTCGGTTAGCAGTCCCCACCGGATTCCTCGAGCTCAAGTCTTCTGCGAGAAAAAATCTAGACGCAATTTCGGATAACCGAGCTGAACACTTTTCAGAATTTCCTTGCAACCTTTTGTTTAGGTCTTTCGGCGATATACTTTCTCTTGCTTAGCGGAAGCCATCATTTCTATCAAAGTAAAGGGATCTCACGATGAACACCAGATTGTTGCAAAGCGTGAGTGTATTGCTGATGTTCCTGTGGCTGGTTGGCTGTGCCCTGCAGCATGACGCTGAGCACCCTGCGGAAGCGAAGGCGCAGAAACAAACGCACGAAGAACCGGCGAAAGACGGTATGCCAACGTTCACTTATCGTCCGGGAGGATGATTCATATTCCAGTCGTGAGTGAAAATTGTCTCCAGCAGAGGGAATGACACGGATTGCGGCATTGCTTGACACGCAGAGATAGAATGACAGGTGTTTTGATACCCAGGAAACGAAATTCGAAGCGACGGCGCTTTTCTCAGTCGTATTCGGAATCTTGAGATGTGCGACTCAGAGGCCGGTTCGAACGACGATCAGCAATTGGTGGATCGTTGTCTTCGACAAAAGGGCTACGAGCCTGCCGATGGAAATAGGTCTGAGAGTCAACTCACGCATGTAAAGCAAAATTTTTACGAAAACAGTTTCGCTCGGAATCCACAGCAAATCGGTGGCTTCCGAAGTTATCTCAAATCTCTCGAGCGGCGGCAGCGTTAGAAAATCGCCAGCGTATCTGGGCAGCTCATCTATTGATCGGCACGCGGTTGCTCTATGAACCATTTCTTTCGAAAAGCAAACGCATCACAGGAAAACTTGTTAGCAACCGTCATTAAGATTCGTTGTCGCTAGCCGCACGTCAGCAATCCGCGTTCGAGTGCGAACCTGCCCGTGAGCACCGTCCGGTCCGAGAACATCGAGTAACTTCGCACAGTAAGCTCGTTCCATATATAGATGTAACAGAGCGTGAGGCGGAGCCATGCGCAACGCAACAATATTCTCTGTCAGAATGCAAGGTTTGGAATTGAACACCCAGCTTGACGAGACATTGGCCAGTAGCGGGGAATTTGTTCTCTACCGTTGCGGAGAAATTCCTAGCTTTCTCAATTTGCGGCCGGCTTATCATAAGCAACATACGGTATGTGCATTGCGTCGCCCCCATGCATCGACGTGCATTTGGGCTCAGTAGAAAGGGAGGCATGATGAAAAGCAAAAAAGGACTTCTCATACTGGTTGCGATTTTTCTGGTTGGAGTGAACTCAGGCTGCTCGACACCGTTATCGACGAGAGAAAAGGGAGCAGGAATCGGAGCGCTAGGCGGCGCCACTGCGGGAGGTCTAATCGGTGCTGCAGTGGGTCATCCAGCAGCAGGAGCAGCAGTTGGGGGCGCGCTAGGGTTGGGTGCCGGAGCATTGGTGGGTGATCAACTGCAGGGACAAGAACAAACTCAATATCGCCAACAGCAGCAGATCGATCAAAATCAGGCGGAGATTCAGCGGCAGCGACAACAGATTGATCAGCTCAAACGCCGCCAGGAATACTAGACGTTCTGTTTCGCTTGCGGTACAGCCGGAGGCTCTAGCGCCATAGATGAGTAATTCTCAGAGGAATGTAAAGTCTTACGGCGAACACAGCCCGGCTTGGTATATCATCAGTTCGCGCTGACTCTTACCGCTTCGTCTCTGCGGATGAATCCTGGCGGCCGCCCGTGCTTGGAACGAATTTCCAGCCAGCCTTCTCTGGAATCCACTACGTTCAGTCGAACTCCTTTGGCGATGTTGGCGACCAGCGCTGAATCCTCGCTCGGCTCGCTAAAAACCTGGGTTGGACGAACGGTCTGAAACGTGCCGCGGACACGTGGCTCCGGTGCGACGGATGCCGGTGAAGCAATGGTTGCTGGCTCCTGGGCTGTAGCAGTTTCGGTGGGTGCCGGCGTCGTGCTTGGAGAATCGCTTGTAAGAATATGGATGCCCATGCCGGTCATAGCTATCGCAATAATTGCGATGGCGACGATCGTGCCAAAACGCCAGTTTTGCAGAATTGATGTCGGGAGTAGGCTAACAGCTATCGTTTTGCGCAAACTCGCTCCGGGATCGCCGAGCTTAACGCCGGTCGCATGAGTCGCGCCGGTAAAGTCTGAGGGCATAACAGCAGCGATATCTTTCGCGCTCTGACTGGTCATGAGATCGGCGGAATCATTGTTGTCCGATGATGAAATGTCTGGTTCACCTTGTAGATTTACTTGCTGCTCGACTCGATGATTGCACTGAAGTAGTGAGTCATTTTCGATCTGCAAGGCATCGAGTTGCTGCCTTAGCATGCTTATTTCTTTTTGATAGTGCTCGCTTGCAGCAACGCGTTTCTGCCAATCAGTAATTTCTTCTCGGAGCTGGCGATTTTCATCCATCAACTCGTGACAAATGCGCTCGGCCTGCTGCAGGCGTTCTTGAGTCTCGCCCAGCCCTTGGAGCTGCGACTTTCCCTCTGAAAGTTCGTGCTCCAACTCGCGCACTAATGCTTTGAGTTTCCGCTGTTCGTTTTGATTTTTCATCTGATGACCATCGGAAATGACCGCTTACGATCTCAACATTTCCAGGAACAAACGAAAACGCTTTTCAGTTCACCTTTAAAACAAATTAAACGCCAAACCCAAGATTTCCCAGGACGAAAGATCTCGGTGTGCTTCTTTGGCGCAACGGCCGTGCCATGAGAATGATCACGACAGAAACGGAGATCAAACGATATCGGTGCACATTGTGGCACCAAATAGTTCCAAAAACGTCGCAGCCGGCTTTCGATACGGCTCGTCAAAAATGATGGGCGAAATGGCTACGAAAAAGCGATAAGGCATGGCAAAAGGCGAATGAAGCGACCCAATTACACAACGAGCGATGTTATTTAGGTCAAAGCTGGCTTCCCGCCAAACTAAAATGTCCACGGTTGAGCGGCTGGCGCGGGAATCCGTAGAAGAAGCTGTGAACGGACCATCAATCGCACGCCAACCAAGCGCAGAAAGACAAAATAGAATGTGAGTTAAAGCAATTTGCTCGCTATGTCTGCTTGCGAGCCCGGAAGAATGTTTTTTCGTTAAGAAGAAATCTCCTCGTTAGGCAACCTGACTCGATGAGCCGATCTCCGCCATTAGCTTCCGTATGGAACTACCCAGCCGCAAAACATCAATTAGGAATCAGAGTGAAGCGTGCGCTTCTACAGAAAAATGTATGAGGCGAGAGTGCGATCTGTGATAATAACCTCGCGCCGGTTTTGCGCCCACAATGTGCTCGACAGCCGAACCATGTGGCAGCGTTAAAAGCCTGGAGAATCTCGTCAGCTGCTGATTGCTTGTTTCTTGCCGAATTGCAGAAACAAGCGAACCAGATTACCAACACGGCCACAGAGCTCTTCAGAAGACGGGATATTTGTCGAGAGAAGGTTGCGCTGCAATGTGACAGCGGACCTGAGTCGGACGTGATCCGCATCGATGAATACAATGTCTGTTTCTGCCGCAGCACTCATCGCGCTACGGAACTCTTCCTCAGTCGCTCCAGATTCGATCCAGATTCCACGCCAAGAAATCGCGTCGTTCGTGCCCAACTTGCGCTGTCGATTTTCCAGGTGGCGGATAATTCGCTCTTTAAGCTTCAACGTAGGGAGACTGAGATCAGCGTCCAAGCGATATTTCCTCCTGTCGTGGCATAATGGCGCTAAGAAACGCGAGCGAATACTGTGCCGTCAACAGGCTTCCCTGGAAAGACACACTATTCCGAATATTCCGATCTCAACATCGCGGAACGGACAAATAGCAGAGTATCGGTACGGGGACGAACAAGGAACGGATCGCGACGGATTAATGCCGGCCTTGAGCGGATCAAAGGTGATCGTCGGATCATTGAGATTAATCAACGCACAAAATTTGAATGCTCTTGTGGAGTGATTGAGAAGATTATCGGTAATACGAAAATTTAGAAGCAAAGTCTCAGCAAGGGAGTTTCCACTTTGTCGCTGAAACCTCCTGAACGGCCCGACGTTTGGGCAATGCTCTGTAATGCTGATTCGTTCTCTGCCAACGCTCTTTGCACAAGTTCCCGGGCAAAGCACTGAGTCGGCGCAGCGAGATCAGATTCGAATTAACCGATAGTTTGAAAAGTATGCGAATGCGGATGGCTATAAAGTACAGCAGGATAGGTCGAGGTCTCTTGAAGCATACTCGCCGCGCATTCGAGTCAAACAACCAATGGGACCGGCAAATATCGCTGTAGTGTGGCGTGCAGCGCTTCGAAATTGAACGGCTTGTAAATCACTTCGGCAGCGCCGGCTGCAATAGCGCGATCGACAGGAGGCCCGAATAGAAACGCTGTCGTTACTATAATCGGTATGTGTCGTGTCACTAAGTCTGTTTTGAGCCAAGTCATTACTTCATCTCCACCAATCACAGGCATGCCTAGGTCCATAAGAATCAGATCGGGGGAGGTAGCGCGCGCCTGTCTGAAGGCGCTAAGCCCAGTCTCGGCCTCAAAAACTTCGTAACCCAATTCTTTCAGACGGACTACAAGCAGTTCCCGGATATCGGGGTTGTCTTCAACAACAAGAATTTTGCTTTTTAAAGAAGTGGAGCATTCCTCACGATTCATGATTTGTTGTGACCTCCAAGTCCAAAGCTTCAGACCGTCGGCAATATACATCGCCATTGCAAGAGGCCGACGGTATGCATGCGAGTCCCAGCTTCGGCATCATTGCAGTGTTAATTCCGGTTCTCTCCCCAGAAATTTCCTCTCTTTTAGGCGCCGGGGAAAGGACCGTCAAAGCTGTTGTACGGGCTGCGAATTCCTTACCCCCCTTGGTAATTGCGCTGAGCACGTGACGTGCCGTTGTTATCGAGAGAGCTTCAGAGAAGCTGTTTCAATTCACGAGAACCGGCGAGAAGGCAATTAGGACTGAAAGTTCCTATAACAGCTGAATCAGGTAAATTTGTCGACACATCGCGACAGCCGTGCCGTTATAACCGGTCGTGAGTCAGAACGAGAGATCAAGAGGATACAATCGAACAAACAATTCAGAACATAAAGTAAGTAATTGGGGCGCCAAGTCTCACAAAGCAGTAGTCGATTGTGATCTTTGCCCAACGTGCTCGCGCCGTTTCAGAAAAGCTACCGGAGCGATCACGCAAGAACATAAAAATTACTCAACCGCGCCTGTTTTAGACCCATTTTTTTCCAATAAGAGGGCGGCGGCTCTGAGAACGGGCGTGGCATTGCGGTTGCTCGATATGGAGCCGCTATGGAGAATAACCCCGAGCCGCTGAAATTCCTGACACTGCAAGAAACTGCTGAGTTGTTGCATTTGTCTAGGCGAACCCTGCAGCGCATGATCCACCGCAAAGAGTTGCCCGCTTTCAAAATCGGCGGTCAGTGGCGTGTCCATCCAAACCAGCTCGCGAAATGGCTTGAAGAGCTCGAGGAACTCTGAGCTTTATGCGAGACAAATTTTTCACGTTTCTATTCACCGCGACCGCCTTGTTTTTCATCCTTTCACTGTACTTGATTTACGACGCCCTCGCCCCAATCTCGTTTACAGAATGACACAACGAGGGGATTGGTCCGCGGCACGTGTGCGAGTGTGTTTGTAGGAGTTTCTCAAATCCTCGTTCGCTTTATTAATTGCCTTTCCGCGATCTGAGCATACGCTCTTTGACCCGGCTGAGCGCGTCCGAATCATTTTGTAGTAGTTATGCACAACCGCCATTCACTCCTCCATCTCTGAATTAGCTGCAATCGATACGATGGTCATGACGCCCGGCGTGAGGAAATGTTTCCGGAGGAATACGCAAATTTTGCGAAAAGTCGTGGATACAACAAATGCACATTGCGTCGGCAAGGGGGTGCCGAGAGTTTTAGTCGTAGAACCGATCCCTGTCCGCGAGAGCTTCCAGCGCTCATTTTCCAGTCGAAGACTATGATGTCAGATCGCGAAACGTGCCGAAGCGCTGTCAGGGTGGGGTGGGATAGATAGATAAGACCTGTCTTCTTCGGTCTCGTTATGCCCCTACGATGATCGGTGGCGACGTTGTGCGGTGAATCAAAGCAGGACCTCCGCGCCCGCTCGCATTCCGGTATCGTGAACAGTGCGTTCGAGGAATATGTTAAACACACGATTGCCGTGTACAAACCAGCTGATTTTAAAGAGCGGCTTAGAGCCGCTCCGAGATTTGTCAGTCGAGGACGGCAATTGGAAGATCAATTATCGCCAAGATGAGCTCTGGTCAGAAATCTCCATTAGATTGGAGTCTGTCCGGAAATCGCGACGAAGCGATCAACTTCGGCGGCTGAACACTAATTGGCGGATCTCTTCCGAGGATATGGTCGATCGCGATCCTTATCACCCTTAACCGGAGGCAGAATATTTCCGGGTGAACCGTCGAAATCAGTTTCCCCTGAAGAATCGTGAATCACGGCCCCGTCACCCGGGTCAGGACCGCGCTCTGCTCCTTCACTCCTTCCAAACCGACCCAGAAAACGCGCCGTGAAATTTCCCTGAGTGAAATACTTTCATGGCGGTCCTTTCACGAAACTTCGTTGGCATCTGAGTCACGATTAAAAGCAACTTAGGTACCATTGTCGTCATAAAGAATACTGACACCATTATTATCTACATGGCACGCGAGAAGAATGGATCCGGAGGACGCTCACCCCTTGTGCAGCAACCGGCGAGTGGGACAGAAGGTGTTCAGATACAAATTAGCAGGACTCCCGCAGCGCCAAGTCACCTCTCCGCGGAACAGGATTGAGACCTATAGCATCGCACGCCCTGCGCTTGTTAATCTTTTCTTATTGCTCAACAAAAAAGGAGGTCCTATGAAATTTTGTTCCAGCCTTGCTGTAATGACTGTGGTTCTGACGATTAGCGGAGCCAGCCAAGCGGCTCAAATCATTCTGCCTCCCAACCAAGTGCAGATCGCCGCGCGTCTGTTCACCGCACCTGTGCTCGAACCGAATGGTGCCATTGTCGTCTGCTTTGCTACTAACCTCGATAGCACGGCTCGTGACTTGGAGGCCAGAATTATCGATTCGAGCGGTGCGGATGTGACGCAATCCAGCTCATGTGGAGCACGGCTGGGATCGGGCGCCACATGCGAGTCGACTGCGCATTTCGCCAACAATTCTTCACTGCGTTGTGTGGTGGGCACCAGCGGCACTGCTGCAACTCTCCGTGGGGCGCTGACGACTTCGACGGGTGGTGCATTTCCATTCACCGGCCCGGCAAATCTGACTGTGCCCGCGGAGTAAGTTATTGCAAGTATTTTGTAAATGTACGGGCTGGGATTTTCTGCTCGCTCAAACCGGTGGGGACGAGATCAGTACCGCCCGTGGCATTGATAGCAGGGAGACATCGAGGAAATAATCGTTCGATCGGAGCGAACCGCCAATTAAAGCTGCTATTCGTCATAGCGACTCTATTAAGCGGTTGCGCCAGCGGTTATATCGGCTCCTTCGCCGCTTATCCTGTCGTCGATGGCAGCGCCAACGCCACCATTGTGAAGCCGGCTTCCGCGACCATGCGCGAGAGCTTCGCCGCCACTGAGTTGCAGCGTTACATCGAGAAAATTTCCGGTGCCAGGTTGTCTATCGCGCAGGACAACCAAACCGTCGGAGGCAACCGTATCCTAATCGGCGGGCCCGAGCGCAACGCGCAAACTGCTGTCTCGATTTCCGAGTCGGAGTTCGATTCATCCGTTCCCGGACCGGAAGAATGATGCTTAGAACGCTCGACACCGGCACGTTGCTCCTCGCCGGAAGCTGTAAGAATCCCTACGAATTTGAGCGAGGCACCATTGCAGAAGACAACGCTTTCCATAAGCCCAAAGGGGGTAATGCCCCCATTCAGCCGGACGTATGGCTTTGAATTACAGAAATCCTAATACCATCGCCGAGGTGGCGAGAAACATCAAAAAGTTTTTAGCAGCTAATCCGTTGGTCAAATTGGTCCAATGATATGACTACCCATATGAAGGAGAGGCGAGCTTCGCACTAGCGCGCAGGAAAAAAAATGAAATTACATTTCCGCGACTCGGGATGCAGATCAAGGGAAGATAGCTGGAGGAAATCCCAGGAATGGTTTCCGAAATGGTTTGGATCCCGGACGCTCATTCTAAGCGGACAGCGGCAAGCCGAACATCAGTAATCGATCACGTGTGGTGCCTTTGCCGTCCCACCACTTCGGCAACTTAGAGATTGCGAGCAGTCTTGCGCCCCGCTGTTTAGAGACGAAAAGATGGAAACATTATGCGGCACTGAAGGCCGCATGAGGCATCTTCAACACCAGTGTCAATCCAGCACCAGGCGCCCCATCGACTTCCAGGAAAGTGAGAACCTTGACGAGGAGGCATTCAGGGCGTTAACTCGCGCGCCGTGACGTTCAACCCGTTCCGCGCTCACCCGCTGATCGGGTTGAACGGCTACACGTAGCAAGGTTGGGGAAGGCGTCGGAGCGCCGTACGAGATCGCGGATCCGCCACAACAAGGATTGGCTGAACTTCTCGACGTCGAACTTATGATTCACTTTCTTGGGTTCTTGGTACTAACAACAAGTGGATTTGGGTCCGCAGGCATTGCCGGACTGTGTCAGCTGAAAGTCATTGCCTTTGGTCTCGCGCGGGTGCCGCTTATGAGCTCGAGAGCAATCAAACGTACCGGCGTTTTCGATTGCGACTTCGTTCCGCGGATGAATGACGATAAATTGACCCGCATAGGGTGACTGTGAGTAGAGCTTGAATGTCTTGTCGCAAACCGCAATGCGGGCGCCGCGCTCCAACGTGTGACCATCGTCGTCGACTACTTCTTTCCATGGTCCGCGATAAATCACTGCCTGATTACGTTCGATGCACGGTCCCTCTTTGCCCTTGTGAGCGGTCACCGTGACGGCGCGAAATTCGATTCCGTCGACGCTCTGGTACGGTTCCGAACTGAACTCTTCGATTTGGATGCCGTGGAATTTTGCTTCCTCGAAGACGCGGAGCAATTCTTCCTCCTGGAAAGCACCCGAAACGCAGGCGCTCCATAGACTAGGGTCTTGCGCCAGATGTTCGGGCACGGGTTCGTCACTAACAATATCCGAAATAGCGAGGCGGCCTCCGCGCTTGAGAACCCGGTACATCTCTTTAAAAAGTGCTGTCTTGTCCTCAGGACGAACGAGATTCAGTACACAATTCGAGACGATCACATCTATGGATTCATCCGCTATCAGTGGTCGTTCGCGCCGGAGCTGATTTTCAAATTCTTGTAGCGATAGCAGATCTGCCACAGATTGCACCGGATTCTGTTTCAGGTACTGATCGAGCACTTCAAGGTCGGTCTTCAGATCTTGGATCTTGGCACGACGAAATTCGACATTTTCATATCCGAGCCGCTCGCCAATATAACGCTGATACTTTCGGGCAAGATCCAACATCTCGGTACTGAAATCCATGCCAATGACCTTACCGCTTGCTCCGACAATCTGCGAAATGATGTAACAAGCTTTACCGCTGCCGGACCCTAAATCGAGAACGGTTTCACCCTTCTGAACGTAGCGCGATGGATCGCCGCAGCCGTAATCCTTCTCAATTATTTCGTCAGGAATAATTTCCAAAAGCGCACGGTCATAGGTAACCGGCAGGCACAAGCAAGCCTCGACTTCGCGGGAGGCCTTTCCGTAACGGGCCAATACCGCGGATTCCAAACGTGTTCCGGTTGAGTTGCCATCATTGCAGCAGTTTGTCGTCAATGGTTGTCGATCCATAACAGTCGGCTCCTCCCACGGCAATTTTCACAACGAGAGTAGGGAACTCTCTGAAAAATATACGATGGTGACTTTATTTCAAGTTATCAAACTGTCAATCATCATCCGCCAGAAAACCAGCAGCAGACAATCCGCCGTATCGTGCAATATTTCTGTCCATTGCTGCTGTTCTTTCATAGAGTAAGGTGAGCGAATGGCGTTACGGCAATGAGCTCATAAACCGGGGTATCACTGTTGGTGCTCGTGGCGGCTGAGCGGAGCGCCCAAAGCCAGCGCGACTTTGCTGCTGCCTTGACACTAAGGACGCTGCGTACACCAGAAATAATGACAAAGATGGAGAGCCTGAAAAGAATGAGCTTTAATGAATTAGGCCTCGAATCGAGAGATTCGACGAGGAATTCGCGTCGCCGTGCGTGACCAGATCGCTGCGCGTATCCATAGAATACACTGTGATCACATCAGAAGTACTCCAGATTAGACCCCTCTTCGTGTTCATCGCTGCAGTTCGCATACAGACATTGAGGTCCAAAAACCATAACAACCGAGCAGTGATCGCCAAAGCGCGATTGAGCTATTTTGAGCAATTGAACTTGGAGTGGCGCAGGGTTTCTCTAGCCACAGATCTGTTGCAGCCTGCAGCATCTCACTCTGCGTACAACTAAAACGTCCTAAGAAATAGTTGAGCTATTGTTGTGGCCCGTTCTCTGTTGGTAAGTTTAATTTGTAAAGCTTGAACCCGCCGAACCCGTACTCGCCTACTGATTTGTTGGTATTCACATCGAAAAGATCGATCAGCATGAATTTATCGGGGTGGCCTGCAAGATAGCTCGAAAACGTATTTACAAAATACTCCTGGGTTTGGAGGTCGGCACGGTAAAAACCCTCACCCAGGTATAACCGATGAGGTCGCTGCCGTGCATCGAGACGCATCCAATAATGCGAGCCTTGAGGTCCAAGTGTGTCGAGCCATTTTTTGTACTCTGCGATTTTTACCGCTCGCTCTGAGAATTCGTCACTATGCCCGAGCACAGGTCCAAACACGCTAACTAAGCAGATCAGCAGAAAAGCGATGACAAATCGTTTCATGATTTTCCCCCTGCGAGATTTCCGGTCGAACTATCGCAAGCCTTTTGCCATTTACTGGGGCGATGTTGCCAGTATGCTCCTGCGAGGTTCTCTTGTGCTCATAGAATGACTTGAACGGTCGATTGAGCGAGCACTTAGCTCACTATTTCTCAGTTGTATCGATTTCTCGACGCACAATATTGCTCAATGGTTCGGTTACCCGCTGGATCTGGGAATCACCCAAGGCATTCCAGATCTGGCTCGACCTGGCTTCCCGACCCGAGATGTTCGGTAATAAGTTGCTATTCAAAAAAAAGAGTATGACCAGGGACGAATCGAGCTGTCGACAGCAGGATTTTCAGTTCTCTTGCCAGGGCGGGACTGTGTGACACTGTCGTTATGTAGATCTATTCGACCGTTTTAGCGGCCTCTTAGCCGCTGATTTTTACGAATTCGAACACATAGTGTCACACAGTTCGGGGGCAAAGTTGCAGGCAAAGCTGAGCAGTGGATCTCCGGAATCGCACCAACCGGATTTCCACGGCATGGCTACGATAAGTCCACCTACTTGAATCATCACTAGTCCCCATCGGGGGAAGCGCCGACCGAGCGTTTGCGCTAATTAACATCTGCTAACTGAGAACATGACTGACCCCGCATGGTAATGCGCTGAAAACGGCAGCCTCGGCGAAGCTTCAGGAATTGGCTCATATGGTCGAGAAAGAGAGAATATTTGCTCGCGCAATGGCTGCAATCACCCGAGTCCGTGATGACAGTCACGATGCAATAGCCCTACGGCGTTGGGCTCGGAGGCTGTCGGATTTCGCGGCTCCCTGTCGAGCGATTAGCGTTTGGGCGTGACTTGAAAAACTACAATCGGCGGAATTGCGTTAAAGCTGATTATCCAGGGCGCTGTTTCAGTGTCCGAAGCGTAAAACCTGGCGCGGTCACGTGTCGAGAAAAAAGTCAGCAGGCTGAACGGTTCGGTATATATTTTTTGTA
>Ga0075425_100004837_pt1 | contig 13953 bp, 14 predicted proteins | sample SoiMethybrSBSTD4_FD_75300 | JGI IMG/M metagenome (GOLD analysis project Ga0075425, IMG submission 75300) | Bulk soil microbial communities from a Populus tree surrounding site in Tennessee, USA - Soil MetaG P. TD hybrid SBSTD4 | ecosystem: Environmental > Terrestrial > Soil > Tree plantation...
GGCGATGGGGTCGGCCCGCAATTGGGAGGGACCTGCGGGATCTGATACGGCAGATGAGCCGCGCGAATCCGCTCTGGGGTGCGCCGAGGATCCACGGCGAGCTGTTGAAGCTCGGCCTGACGGTCTCGCAGGCGACGGTATCGAAGTACATGCTTCGGCATCGGAGGCCGCCGTCGCAGGCATGGCGCGCGTTTTTGAAGAACCACGCGAAGGATGTGATCGCCTTAGACTTCTTCACGGTGCCGACCGCGACCTTCCGAGTGCTGTTCGTGCTCGTCGTGCTGAGCCATGGCCGCCGACGGCTGGTGCATTTCAATGTCACGGAGCATCCGACGGCAGACTGGACGGCGCGACAACTGCTCGAGGCGTCCGGGCAGGAGGAGAACGCTCGGCATCTCATTCGGGACCGGGACCAGGTCTACGGCGACCGATTTTCTCGTCAGGCCAAGATGTTGAATCTCCATGAAGCGGTCATTGCGCCCCGCTCGCCGTGGCAAAACGCATATGCCGAGCGGGTGATTGGCTCGATTCGCCGGGAATGCCTTGACCATGTTGTGGTGATCGGCGAGCGGCATCTTCGCCGGATCCTGTCGACGTACGTTGACTACTACAATCGGATCCGCACACATTTATCCCTCGCGAAGGATGCACCCGAGCATCGGGATGTGCAGCGGCGGAGGCACGGCAGGGTGGTGGAGGTCCCGCGCGTTGGTGGTCTCCATCACGAGTACCTGCGGCGGGCGGCGTGAGCGGATCGGACGAATAAGTGGAAGGGACAGGACCCTCGCCGATCAGCTCTTCCGGGTCGGCTTCACAGCCGAACCGGACGGACATGGCATGACCAGAATCACCGGTTACGTCTACAACGCCGACGGCGGAGCTGCCGACCAGGTCCGCCTACGGATCACCGAGCTCGACGCGTCGGGCGTCACTCTCGCGAGCTACGTCCAGCCTATGCTCGACTCACTTGATGTGCTACGCAGCCTTCCGCGTCGGCGGGCGACCGTAGAAATGACGTCCGCAGAGCTGACAACGATAAGGCCGCCGACCGAAAACGCGTGCGATCCGATCCCGGACGCGGGGTCGAATGGCAGTGACCGAGATAGGTTCGACGTCACGAGACCGACATTTCGGGCATCTCAGTTCGCGAGTTTCATCTGACATCGTGCAACCGCTCTTTCTGTTACATCCGTCCGCTGCGGCTGGCACCGCCGGGGCGTTGGCCCATCACGATTACGAAGAGCGAACGATCGCGCACGCCATCCAACACATGCGCGACGAGACGGCCCAAGTCGCCAGGGCTTAGCGCACAGGATTGGCGGGTGTCGATCCGCTGATGCCCGTCTCCGTGAAGCCCGTCGCCAGCAATTTGTTGCCGACCGGAATGGCAACAACCGCCACGGGCGAACATCAGGACGCCGACGCGGACGAGGTCATTGTGCATGACCTCTCCAGAAGGGGTCAGGATCGACCGTGGTCAAGGCTTCTGCCTCTCGAAAACTTCGCAATCGCAGCTCTCAACAAGGCATTTCCCACACGGCGCGAGGTCCTTTTCGGAGTGGCCGCAGGTGCACATTCCGAGCCTCCCAATCCTGTAACTTCAACTGGGTCTTCGCTTCAGCCGCCTCCGGCTGGTACCGAATGTCCATCGCGCGAGATATAGCTCTTGCGATGAACTGTGCCGACCTTTGGGCAGCCGACGTCGGGTGCTCACCGCGCGGCGGGCTCGTCGCGGAGCTAAGGCGCGCAGGCAGCACCGAAGGAGCGGCCTCCTATGGCGCCGGTTCCTCCAAGTCGTTCCACTGGGCGATGACAGCGTAGAGCTCGGCACCGTCCACCTGGGCCACAATCCACGGATCGACCTGTTGCTGGCTGAAGTACGTCGGCGTCACCACCGTGAACCCCGAGAACAGGCCGTTCTAGAGGGCGGCGTCGTACTTGAGCAACGCCTCGTCAGGAATGAGTCCCTGGTAGCTCTCGATCGCCTCGAGGACCGCGCCGCGGATGAACCCGAACTTCTGTGGCAGCGCCCGCGCCACCCGCTGCCGGATCTCGACGAGGGTATAGAGAGGACCGTACTCGAGGCGCGCCATGTCGAGGCGTTGACGTCGGGCCTGTCCGGGGAGTCGATGGCGAATCTCACGGGCGCGGGCGGCGGTGTCGGCAACTCGGGGCTCGTTGGTAACGCATGCGTCGACTGTCATGGTGTTTCCTCCTGCTGGCCGGGTCACGCGAACATCACGGAACAACTACGGAAGCGATCTGAATAAGCTTCGGCATAGTGTTTCCCCTTCTGAGGTCTCGGCCTATTGACGCTTATTCCGCGCCTTCGCCCGCCGCGCCTGCACGGCTCTGCCGGCGATCTCGCAGCGCCTTAGCCCGCGACGACGCCACGATTGCTCCCACGGTTGCTCCATTGTCTGCCGCAATACGCGACATGTGGGCCGTCGTGTGGATGCGGCATCTCACACCAGTGGCGCTTGCCGTCGATGTCCGCCTGCTTGCCGCACAACGGGCGCGGCGGAATCGCGACGCTATTCGCCGCCCGACCCAATACACAGTCGTCGCAGGGCGCCACATTCATCGCGCCTTTCTCCAGCGGGCCTGCGCTGCCTTGCGCGCGATCTCGCGACGCTCTTCCGCGGTAAGCACGGCTGGCCCAAGATGACCGGGGGGCGTCACAACTCAGCGCGGGGGGGTAGTGGGTGGCGATCCGCTGGTGCCCGTCTCCGGCTCGATGACGCCCGTGGCCTGGAATTTGTTCCCGACGGGGACGGCAACAACCGTCACGGAGGAACCGGGCCGGAGCCGCGACGCGGTGCTTGTGTCGAGTTTGGAGATGTCGATCATGACCATTCGGCCGTCGTCCCTTTTGAGAAACAGGTTCGGACCGGCGACGGCGTACACGCTGCCGCGGAGGGCGAGGCTGACCCAGCGTCCCTCTTCACCACGCGCTGGAGGCTTCTCCTCAGGCCGCACGGGTGGTACCGCAGCCGACCCGGCTGTCGGCGCCGGTGGGGCGACTGCGGCAGGGGCCGTCGAGGGCGGAGGAGGGGGCGTCGGGAGCGTGGTCGGTGAGGCCTGCGCAAGCGCAAGGGACAAGGCGGCGGCGTCACCACTTCCCAGGGCGACCGCGATGATTTCGTGAGGCTTGATGCCCTCAAGGCCGAGGAGCGCGATGCGGCTGCCCGCGCTCAGCGCGCCCTGGACGTGCCGCTGCGCGGCCATCACGTCCGCGTAGTACACCCGTCCGTCGTCACCGCGCATGACGATGAAAGTCTCACCACTGGAGAGAGCGGGCGGCCATTCCAGCGCTCCCTGAATGAGGCGCGGGTCGCCGGGAGCAGCGACGGCACGGCCAGCGAGACCGAGACTAAGGGCGAGGGCGACCGTAGGAAACTTCATGGGCGGAAACCTCAACCGCTGGGGGCTTCCGAGACACCTGAAACTGCCCGGGACTTCTGAAACCTCTCGGGACTTCGGCCCTTCTTTACTCCGCCGCCGTGACCCGCGCAAGGGTGAGTGGCCCGACTGCGTCAGGGCCGATACTGCATCGCGTCACGTGGGCGGTATGGGTCTGATTGCTCCGGGACAATGCGCGCCGGGCCATCGCCGTGACCTCGGCCACGACGATCGAAGAGACTCCCGCGCTCCGAGGGCAGGGGCTCGAGCTGCTAGTCATCGTCTTCGTCATGATGATGCTTGCGATAAGGCCTGTAGTAATAGCGAGGCGCACCGTAGGCGTAGCCGTTTTGATAGACGGCGACTGGCGGCGGCGGTGGCGGATAGTAAGCGACTGGCGGAGGAGCATAGACCACAGTTGGGGGAGCGTAGACGACGGGCGGTGGAGGCGCGTACACCACGGGCGGCTGCGCAACGACCACTGGAGCGGCACCAAAGCCGCCGAAGAGTTGGTTGAAGACCGCGAAGGCACCGAGCCCCAACGCCGCATCGGTTGAGGATCCAGCAAAAGACGGTTGGCACAGGCCGAGAGAGATTATCGCGACAGCGATTGCCGCAACGACGGTCTTTTTCATGGCCACACCCCGTGTCGAACTGCGTGGACCGCTGACGTTTTGACGGTCGGCGCGACAATCTATTCGGTCCGCGGAAGAGTCGGCCGCCCGAGCGCGAAGCGCGCTCACGACGGTAAGCGCGGTGAAGAACAGCGTTTGTGCGCTCACTCTTTCAGAGGCGGTCAGGATCGACCGCGGTCAAGGCTTCTGCCTCTCGAAAATCTCGCAAGCGCAGCTCTCAACAAGGCACTTCCCACACGGCGCGTGGTCTTTTTCGGAGTGGCCGCAGGTGCACATCCCGAGCCTCCCAATCCTCTAACTTCACCTGGGGGTCTTCGCCTGAGCCTGCTCCGGCTAGCACCGAATGTCCATCGCGCGAAACATAGCGATCACGACCGGCAGATCAACCGCTTACCCGGCGGAGGTTTTGGCGAAGGACAGGCCGATGATCGCGTGAAGCTCGCGGAAGATCTTCTGCACCCCCGGTTGTTCAGACGCGCCGGCCGACGTCCGCCGCCGTCTTGACCTATGAGCTTCGGGTGGAAGGACGTGGTCCGCGCGAGTTCCTACACTCGAGGTTTCGCCGAGCCTCCGAGGTAGGCGGCCTGGACCTCGGCGCTCTTGAGCAGCGCCTCTCCCGAGCCGGTCAACACGATCGCGCCGGTTTCGAGCACATACCCACGATCGGCGCATTGCAGCGCCTTGCGGGCATTCTGCTCAACGAGGAGGATCGTGCGCTTCTCGCGCTTGAACTCCATGATGATCCGAAAGATCTCGCGCACGAGCAGAGGCGCCAGACCGAGCGACGGCTCATCGAGCATCAGGAGCCGGGGACGGGCCATCAGGGCCCGCCCGATGGCCAGCATCTGCTGCTCGCCACCGCTGAGCGTCGCGCCGAATTGCTTGCTGCGCTCGCGCAAGGCGGGGAACTTGTCGAAGACCATCTCCATGTCGTCTCGGATCCCGGCCTTGTCGGAGCGCCCGTACGCGCCCATGTGGAGGTTCTCCTGCACGGTCATACGAGTCAAAATTCCCCGGCCTTCCTGCACCTGCAAGATGCCGAGCCGCACGATCTTGTCCTCGGCCAGGCCCCGTAGGCTCCGCCCCTCGAAGGTCACGTCGCCCCGGCTCGGCGTCAGGATGCCGGAGATGGTCCGCAACAGGGTCGATTTGCCCGCGCCGTTGGCGCCGATGAGGGCAACCACCTCACCCTCCTTTACCTCCAGGCTGGCGCCGCGCAAGGCCGCGATCGCCCCGTAGCCGACGTGGAGATCGCTCACGTGGAGCATGCGCGCTAGTCCTCTGTGCCGAGATATGCTTCGATCACACGGGGATCTTTCTGCACAATCTCCGGAGGCCCCTCGGCGATCTTCACTCCGAAGTTCAGGACCGTGACGAGATCCGAGATCTTCATGACCACGGACATGTCGTGCTCGATGAGGAGGATCGTCTTGCCCAGGGCCCGGATCTTCTTGATGACCTCGTCGATCTCCTCGGTCTCGCGCGGATTCATCCCCGACGTCGGCTCGTCGAGCAGCAGCAGATCGGGATCCGTGGACAAGGCCCGCGCGATCTCCAGACGGCGTTGCTCGCCGAAAGGAATCGTGGAGGCGAGGGCATCGCGTCGGTGGCTCAAGCGCATGAACTCGAGGATCTCGTCGGCGCGCGCGCGGATCGCCCGCTCCTCGGGCAAGGACCCGAGCCTAAAAAACATCCGCAACAAGCCGGCGCGCGTTCGGCAATGGCGGCCGACCATAACGTTCTCGCGGACGGTCATCTGCGTGAACAGCCGGATGTTCTGGAACGTGCGGCTCATCCCTAGCATCACCCGCTCGTGGGATTTTAGGCGCTCGAGCGGCCGCCCCTTGAACAGGATGGAGCCTTCATCGTGTGCGTGGAGCCCGGTCACGCAGTTGAACAGCGTGGTCTTGCCGGCGCCGTTGGGGCCGATGATCGCGTGAATGGTACCGGGCTCGATGCACACGTCCACCCCGCTCACCGCCACCAGACTGCCGAATCGCTTGGTCACCCCTGTCGCTGCGAGAATCGTCATGTCTGATACCTGGGGAGCCGGGGCGCACCGGCGTGCGCCCCGCTCATCGGGTTCGGCGCCGTGCTTACCGCAGCTTCAACGCCACCGCTTTTCCCTCACCGACGGGAACGAACTTGCCGTTCTGGACCTGGATCAGCGTTCCCTTCTTGATCGCGTCGCCGGCGTGCTTGCCGCCGACAATGTCGACGATGGTGATCTTGCCGTCCGCGCTGGTGAGAGCGGGGAAATCCTTGATGGTGGCCAGCGCGTCACGCACCTTCTTGCGATCGGCGTCGAGCGTCTTCGGCGTGTTGGCGACGTTCGCCTGCTTGATGGCTTGCGCCAGCATCTTCATGGCGTCGTAACAGTTCGCCGCCGGCCAGTGCGGCGTCTCGTTGGGAACCTTGGCCAGCAGGCGTTTCACGTAGCTCTGGTTCATCTCCGTCGTGGCGTCCTTGTCGTACGTCGCATTGTGGACGGCCCCTTCCGACGCGAGGCCGGCGTTCTCGACGATGCGCGCATTCCCCATGCCGACGCCGCCGACCCACAGCACACGGAGGTCTTGCTTCTGCGCTTCCTTCATCATGTTGGCCGTTTCGACCCAGGTGCCGCCAACGGCGATCATGTCCGGATTCTTGGCTTTGATTTTGGTGATGTGGGCGCTGAAGTCCGTGTCTCCGGTGAGGTAGTCCACGTCCTCCACCACTTCGATCTCGAACTGCTTGAGTCGCGGACGGAACGTGTCATGGCCCAGGCTCTTCGAGTACGCATCCTTGACGTCGGTGAGGATGGCGGCCTTCTTCACCCAGGGATAGTTCTCCTTGACCCACTTGAGGGTTTGCGGGACGAGGACGTTCTCGTCGACCGTGTTGCGAAACGCCCACGAGTACGGCGCGGACACGCCGGGCTTGGTCGACGTGGGCGAGAAGCAGAGGATTTTCGAGCGCTCACAGATCGGAAATACGGCTTCGGCTTCGGCACTCCATTGCGGGCCGTGCGCGGCAAGGACCTGGTCCTTGTCGATCAGCCCGCGCGCCAGCTGAATGGCCAGGGCGTTGTCGCCTTCGGTATCCTTCGTGATCATCCTGAGCTTCCGGCCGGCGATTCCGCCTGCGGCATTGATCTCTTCCACCGCGACTTCGGTGGCGGCCCGGCTCTGGACGCCGTAGCTGGCCCCTTTCTTGGTCAGCGGCACCAGGAAGCCGACGACGATCTCGTCGCCAAACGCGTGCGCCAACGCCGGTACCACCAGCGCCACGACCAAAGCACAACTGAGGAAGACGAGCGATCTCTTCATCGTGTCTCCTCTCTGCGTGAGAGAACGCTTAAGGAACTGAGCGCTGCGGAGTCCCGGTCACCACCTCCCTCCAGCGGCGGATGTCGAGCGTGTCTCGCCCGAGAATGCCCTGCGGTCGAAAGATCATCACGAGGATGACGATGCTGCCCCAGACCTCCCAGCGCCAGTTCGCCAAGAACTGGAGGGCGGTGGAGAGGTAGGTGATGACGAACGCGCCCAGCAGGGGGCCGTACAGCACGTCCATGCCGCCGAGCACCATGTACATCGCGATGTCGACGCCGCGCTTGAAGTCGAAATTGTCGTACTGGATGAAAACGGCATGGTGGGCGTACAGGCCGCCGCCGACTCCCGCGACGAACGCGCCCGCCGAGAAGGCGGTGAGCTTCGCGCGCGTGACGTTGATGCCCATGGCTTCGGCGGCCGTCTCGTCCAGTTTCACCGCTTCGAAGGCGCGCCCCATTCGTGATCGGCGCAGGCGTGCCAGGAAAGCCACCAGGAGGACGAGGAAGCCGAACACGTACCAGAGATTGGTGTAAGGAAAGATGCCCCGGATCCCTTCGGCGGCTCCAGTGGGCTTGAAATTGAGGAAGAAGACCTCGACCACCTGCGCGAAGGCAAACGTCACGAGCGCCAGGAGCAGGCCGCGCAAGCGCAGCACCGGGACACCGACGAGGAAGCCGACGCCGCCGCTCCCCAGGCCGGCCGCGAGAAGCGCGATCGGGAACGAGACGCCGGCGTAGAGCGTCAGGACCACGGCGATGTGCGCGCCGATGGACATGAAGCCCGCCTGACCGAACGACAGCTGCCCGACCGTCATGGGCAGGAACATGCTGAGCCCCATGATCATGTTTATCCCGATCGTGATCAGATCGGCTTCACCGAGCGCGAACACGCCGGTGAAGACGCTCACGAGCGAACCGATCACCGATTGCATCGGCGCACCTCCCTACCGGCCCGCTTCGATCTGCAGGCGACTGCCGAACAGGCCCGTCGGTTTGTAGAGGAGGATCAGGATGAGAATCCCGAAGGCGAAGCCGTCTTTCCACGCCGGGACGAGATAGGCAACGCTCATGGTCTCGATCATGCCGAGGATGAGCGCGGCGACCATGGCGCCGACGATGTTGCCGGATCCGCCGAAGAGCATGATCGTCAGGCCCTTGAGCCCCAGGTTTCCGCCCATCAGCGGCGTGATGTTGTAGGCGAGGCCGATCAGCACGCCGGCCGCGCCCGCCAGGGCGGAGGCGATGCCGAACGTCCAGATCGTGATCCAGTGCACGTTCACGCCGAGCAGGCGGGCGGTCTGCGTGTTCTCCGCGCAGGCGCGCATGGCCCGGCCCATCGCGGTCTTCTCGACGAAGAAGTAGAGGCCCACCATCAGCACGATCGACGCGGCGATGATGAACATCTGCACGTACGTGATTCGGAACGCCCCGAGCTGCAGATCGTACTTCTTGAGCGCGTCGAACATCGCGACCGGAAAGCTACGCTGCTCGGACCCGAAGAGCTTCACCGCGGCCTCTTGCAGCACGAAGGCCACGGCGATGGTCGTGATCAGAGGCGTGATGTGGAGCTGCCGGCGCCCGAGCGGGCGAAAGGCGACGAGCTCGACAACGATGCCGACGACCCCGGCGCCGACCATCGCCACGATGAGGACCACCCACAGCGGCAACACACCCACCTGCGACATGGCGACGAGCACGAGGGTGAGGCCGACGTACGAACCGATCATCGCGACCTCCCCGTGCGCGAGGTGCAGGAGGTTGAGGACCCCGAAGATCAGCGTGTAGCCGATGGCGACGAGCGCATAGCCGCCGCCCAGCATCAGCCCGTTGATGACCTGCTGGATGAACGTCGCGAGCGCGGTTATCGTCCACCTCCTACTCGCTTGCTCAGGGCGTCGATCTTCTCGCGCAGCGCCACTAGATTTGCATCGTGCTGAAGCGCCTCGCGATAGGCCGCGAGCGCCTCGTCGGTCTGCCCGAGCGCTTCGTAGTTGGCCGCCAGATTGACGTAAGCGACGGCGTATCCGGGCGCCTGGGCGATGGCCTGGCGGTAGGCGCTGAGGGCCAGACGGTAGCGCTGCTGCTGGTGGTACACAAGGCCGAGATAGTTGTAGGCCTCCGGATTCGTGGGACGGAGCGCGATGACGCGCCGGTACTCGGCTTCGGCGTTGGCGAAGGTGCCCAGGGACGTATAGGCGAGACCGAGAAAGAGGTGCGCGGCGTCGTGGTCCGGTTGCAACGTGATGGCGCGCCGCAAGGCGAACACCGCCGCCTCGGTCTCGTCGTTGCGCAGATATCGCAGGCCGAGCTGGTAATAGCTCGTCGCGCTGTCGGGATCGCCCTGCTCGAGCGCGCGCTTGATCGTGAGTTTTTCGTAGTTGTTGCGCGCCTGCGCGTGAGCGGGGTCGAGCGCGAGGCCCCTTTCGTACGCGCGCAGGGCGTCAGTGTCGCGCTCTTCCGCCTCGTAGTAGCGACCCAGCGTGAAGAACACCTGCGGTGAACGCGGCGTCAGCGCCGTCACCTTCTCGAAGCATTCTATCGCCCGATCGAAGCGCCCGTCGCTGGCGTAGAGCTCGCCCAGTCGTCCCTGGACCACAGGGTCGCCGGGATGCTCTTTGGCGCGCCGGAGCCACTCGACGAGATCGATGCTCTGGCCGACGACGCCGGCGAGGTCGGGCCGTAGATGTTTCGCCTCCTGATAGGCCGCGATCGAGGCCTGGAACTTCTCCTGCAGGGCATAGCTCACACCAAGGTGGATGTAGGCGGGTGCATGGCGCGGGTCGACCGCCAGCACCTGCCGGAAGCGCCGAATCGCCTCGCCGTAGTCTTGCTCATTCCAGGCGATATAGCCGAGCTTGCTCAGGCTCTTGATGTCGTCTGGCCGGCGTTCCAGCGCCGCCAGCGCGTAGCGTTTGTGCGCCGCTCCCACGCCGAGCGCGAACTTGATCCCATCGTCGTGCGGGTCGAGCTTGAGCGCCTTGCGATACTCGCGGGTCCCATCCTGCAGCTGGCGGCGCCAGTTGGCCAGGTAGCCGCGCGCGATGTAGCGGGAGATGCGCCGATGTACGGCGACGCGCTCTCGGATGCTCTGCTGCTCGGCGGGAGAGCTGTCCCCAAACGCCAGGAGCGGCGTGACGTCATCTGCAAAGTGCGCGAGCTCGGCGAGGTTCTCGTCGACAGGGTCGCGCCAGGAGAGACCGTAGAACTCGACGTGCGGACGGTCGTAGGTGTTGAAGCGCGGATCCCCGGCCGCGTACCGACGCACGGTGTCCGCTCGCATCACGAAGCTTTCCAGGAACTGCCACGGGGTGGCCACGTGGACTTCGACAAGGTCACGTTGAATGGCCGGTGTGCGAAAATGCGCTTCGATCCGCGCGACGTCGATCCGCAGAGGCTCGAGCGTGCCGACGAGCAACGTGTAGCCCTTGAAACGGTTCAGCCAGACGGTGGCGTGTGGGTAGACGTGCTGAAAGGTGCGCGCGATCATCTTCAGGCTAGCGTTGTCGACCTGGTGGTACGGCAACCACTGGACGAAGATGCCGCCCGGCTTCAGGACCCGTCTGCTGAGCTCGTAGAACTCGCGCGTGTAGAGGTTGCCGTTGCCGGCGTGCTTGGGGTCGAGGGTATCGACCGACACCACGTCATAGGTCTCGGCGGTGACCAGGAGGTAGTTGCGCCCGTCGTCGATGGTGACTCGCACGCGCGGGTCGGTCAGGACGTCGTGATTGACCTCGGGGAAATGGCGCGCCGCACGGATCACGCCCGGAACGAACTCGACGACGTCGAGCCGTTGAAGATCCGCGTACCGACTGAGCGACCAGACCGTCCCGCCCGCTCCGAAGCCGATCACCAGCACCTGTCGTGGCGCCGGGTGCAGCAGCATCGGCAGATGGGCGAGCAGCTTCTGGACTTCGGGATAGTCGTTCACCAGCGCGACGTCAGGATTCGGGCTGCCGGTCCCGGCGACCGACCAGCCGTTGATGCTCAACAGCTTGCGGTCGTAGGCGTCGGTGGCGACCTTCACGACGCCGGCGACGTCCTCCTCGTAGTGCAGCACCTCTTTCTCCGGCTCGCCCGCGATGTCGCTGAAGCGGAACGTCGGCGCGGCGAGCATCACCGCCACGAAGCAGCCCAGCGCGCCAGCATAGAGGACGCCCTGACGCAGGCGCGATGCGGAACCGGACGCCATGAAGACGCCGCCGATTCCCACGCTGAGCAGCGCCGTGAGCGCGAGGCTGTGATGGGTTCCCAGGAGTGGAATGAGAACGAAACCACTGATCCAGGCGCCCGCGATCGCGCCGAGCGTATTGCAGGCATAGGCGGTGCCGACGCCACGGCCGACCGTCTGGGGGCCGTGCGTCACGATCTTGGCGACCAGCGGAAAGGTCGCGCCCATGCAGAGCGTCGGCGGCAGGATCACGACGAACGTCTTCAGAAAGGTCAGCCCGAGCGGAGCGCCCCAGTAGGCGTTACTGAATCCATCCCACCAGCCGTCGAGACCGTAGAACAGCCGCCCGAGGATGGCGATGGTCAGGAGCCCGTAGATGCCGATGCCCACCTGTAACGTGCCGAGCAGCGTCAGCACGTTCCCCGAGCGGTCGCTCATGCGTGCGACGAGCACGCTCCCGACGGCCAACCCGCACAGGAAGGTCGTCAACATCGCGCTGAAGGCGTACGTCGAGTTCCCGACGAAGAACGTGAGCGCGCGCGTCCAGATCACTTCGTAGGACAGCGCCGCACACCCGGCCAGGGCGAACGACCACAGCACGCGACGCACCGTCGTGCGGTCGTAAACGGGGACCGCGAGACACATGGCTCGTGGCGAGCTCGACTCCCGAGTGTCCGGCGTCTCGATCCACCGCTGCCCCACCCACACCACGAGGGCAATCGCGAAATTCAGCGCGGCGCCGATCCACACCGTCCGCGACAGGCCGACGGACCCGATCAACACGTAGCCCGCCATGAAACAGCCGAGCACGGCGCCGCCGGTGTTGAGCGCGTAGAGGGCTCCGACATTCCATCCCAGGGTGGCGGAGCTCTGCACCAGATAGCGGCTGAGCACCGGCAGGGTCGCGCCCATGAGAGTCGTGGGGACACAGAGAAGACCGAACGCGACCAGAAAGCGCACGAAGCTGAAGAGCCAGAACGAGGAAGACAGCGATTGGTGCAGCCAGACATAGAAAGGTGTCAGGGCCTGGAGGACCACGGGGAAGAGGACAGCGCTCAGGCCAATCCCAACCTCGAGACCCGCGTAGACGGCGAGCACGCGCCGCCGGCGATCGATGAACCTGCCGATCCAGAAGCTGCCGAGCGCGAGTCCGGCCATGAACGACGCGAGAATCGTGCTGACGGCCAGGACCGTATCGCCGAACAACAGATGGAGCATGCGGGCCCACACCACTTCGTAGAGCAGGCCGCTGACGCCGGACAGGAAACACAGGGCCAGCACGCCGCGACGCCAGACCTGAAGGAGGGGAGCGGACGCGACACTTGCCATGATTCCATCCAAGTGACTGCTTCACCAGGACACGTACCCGTCGCGTTTGAGCACCCAGCGGCGATCGCCGATCCGGTTCGAGAAGCCCGCCCGGGCCCTGAGCCGGATCGGACGAATATAGCCGAAGTCGCGGCGAGAACCATCAACCCGGCAGCCGAGCAGTCGCTTGTGCGGACGAGGCGCGACGGCGATGCACAGAACGCGGGTCCTTCGCTTGGAATTCGGGCCGGTGATTGTGCTCTTTCCCCCGCGGCGTGGCCGGTCAGAGCATCGCCAACGACGTCATCGTGTGCCAGCTGAAGAGCCGATCGACTGGTCAGTTACAAGGTTGCCAACGCGGAAGACCTGGTACCTCCTGCAAGCGCCTCTGCCGGCCATCTTCCCGACTGGTGTGTGCGACTACTCGAAGCCCGGCGTCGAGCAGCAGCCGCCGCTTGGCACTTGTTTGGACTACGGCACTGACTGATCAGACAGCAGGCTGAGCCCTGACCGGGCGAGATCGGGGCCAACTAAATTAGTTGCCCTCTGTCCGACGCGGCGCGAACGAGGAATAGAGTGCTGCGCCAGCCACGATGAGGTTGGCGACGACCACCGGCACCGCGTCGATCGCGATCCCATACATCACCCAGAGCAACGCGGCCCCTGCTTGGATTCGCCTAAGTGTCAGCGGTCGGCGGAAGAAATAGGAGCTTGCGAACACGCCCGTGGCGAGCCATCCGATGATGGTGAGGCTCATCCTGTGCCAACGTCGGAGTACTGTCGCAGGGTGACCCAGTCCGTTCGTGCCTTGTCCCACTCTTGCAACGCCAGCCCCTTGGAGGCGAAGAGCTGGCGGATCCGCGCGCCGTCCCAGCCGACCACGTCTTCGAGGATGGGCACCAGGACGCTGAGGGCGTTGTCGCTGATGACGGTCCTTCGTGCGATACGCGTGATGTGCTTGGCCTCCGACACCGCGCTAACTCCCGTTTTGCCCCCGTTCTATAGCGGAGCAGCAGGGCGATCCATTGACGAGGTTCTGCCCGGCGAATCGCCCGGATGGAACCCCGAATCCGTCCTTCCCCGCTTGCAACACTGATGGCACCGGGCCGCTCGTTCAGATTCCCCACACT
>Ga0075425_100004838_pt1 | contig 13953 bp, 14 predicted proteins | sample SoiMethybrSBSTD4_FD_75300 | JGI IMG/M metagenome (GOLD analysis project Ga0075425, IMG submission 75300) | Bulk soil microbial communities from a Populus tree surrounding site in Tennessee, USA - Soil MetaG P. TD hybrid SBSTD4 | ecosystem: Environmental > Terrestrial > Soil > Tree plantation...
GGTCGGCCAGGCCGGCTACCGCATCGTCCAGGAAGCGCTCACCAACGTGATGCGCCACGCACCGGCCTCCCACGCCCGGGTCGTCCTCCGCGCCGACGCCGAGACGCTCCTGATCGACGTCACAGACGACGGCTTGGTGAATTCCAAGGTCCGCGGTCCGGGTGGTCACGGCTTGCGCGGCATGAGCGAGCGAGCCGCCGCACTCGGCGGCCAGGTCAGCGCCGGCCCAACCGAGGCCGGCGGCTGGCACGTCCATGCCCGACTCCCGCTCACGCCCAGAGGGCGCACGTGATCCGCGTCCTCCTGGCCGAAGACCAGGCGATCGTCCGCGCCGGCTTCCGCGCGCTGCTCGACGCCGAGCCCGACCTCGAAGTCGCAGGAGAAGCAGCAGACGGACGCGAGGCCGTCGACCTAACCCGCCAGCTCAACCCCGACCTCGTGGTGATGGACATCCGGATGCCCGAACTCGACGGCCTCGAAGCGACCGAACAGATCACCTCCGACCCAGCACTGAGCAGCACACGAATCCTCGTCCTGACCACCTTCGAACTCGACGAATACGTCTTCGGCGCACTACGAGCAGGAGCAAGCGGCTTCCTGCTCAAAGGCGGCGAACCCACCGACCTCCTCTCCGCGATCCGCCTCGTCGCCGCAGGCGAAGCACTCCTCGCGCCCAGCGTCACCAAACGCCTGATCGAGGCATACATCGCTCAACCAGGACCGGCGACACCGACACTCCCGAACGGGCTCGACGAGCTCACCCCGCGCGAGCTCGAGATTCTCCAGCAGGTCGCGCAAGGACACACCAACCGCGAGATCGCCGACGCCCTCTACCTCAGCCCCTTAACCGTCAAGACCCACGTCTCCCGAATCCTCACGAAGCTCCGCGCACGAGACCGCGTGCAACTCGTCGTCATCGCCTACCAGGCCGGGATCGCTCCGGCCTAGACACAGCTGTCGTATACGACGGTCGCTGCGCGAAAGTCCTCTGATCGTGATCGCCTGACAGACTCCGTCCGTGGGCAACCTCGACGGCAGGAGCGCGGTGGTCACCGGCGCGTCGGGTGCGCTCGGCGGCGCCATTGCGCGCGGGCTCGCCGCGGCCGGCGCTCGAGTAGCTCTGCTTGCGCGGCGGCGTGCGCCGCTGCAGGCGCTCGCCGACGAGATCGGCGACCCGGCGCTCGTCCTCGAGGCCGACGTCCTCGACCGCGACGCACTGGTGCGTGCACGCGATGTGACGCTCGAGCACTTCCTCCGAGTCGACATCCTCGTCAACGCGGCGGGCGGCAACGTCCCGGCGGCGACCGTCGGCGAGCGGTCGTTCTTCGACCTCGACGCGGACGCACTCGACGCGGTCCTCCGTCTCAACTTCCTCGGAACCGTGCTGCCGACGCAGGTGTTCGGTGGAGCGATGGAGACCGGCGCGATCGTCAACGTTTCGTCGATGGCGGCGCATCGGGCGCTGACGCGCGTCGTCGGGTACGGCGCGGCAAAGGCGGCGGTCGAGAACCTCACGCGCTGGCTCGCCGTCGAGCTCGCGCCCTTGATCCGCGTCAACGTGCTCGCTCCCGGCTTCTTCGTCGGCGACCAGAACCGCGCGCTTCTGCTCGACGACTCCGGCGGGCTGACCGAGCGCGGAACGCGCATCGTCGCCGCCACGCCCGCGGGACGCTTCGGCGAGCCCGATGACGTGGCCGGCGCGGCCGTATGGCTCTGCAGCGACGCGGCGTCGTTCGTCACCGGCGCCGTGCTCCCCGTCGACGGCGGCTTCGACGCGTTCGGCGGGGTCTAGCCCTAGCGCAGGCGGTAAGCGCGCCGGAGGAGACCCGCGGCGAGCTCGCGCGCGAGCGTGCGAGCTTCGTCCTCCTCGAGGAACCCCGCCTCGACGTTGCGTGCGAGCCAGCCGCACGTGCGGCGGCGCCAGAGCTCGTGTCGGGCTGGCAGCGCGGTGAGCGCGCAGGCATCATCGACGAAGCCGGCGAGGTTACGTACACCGGCGGTCTCGACGACGCGGTCGAGGAAGCGGTCGATCCCGGCCGGGCTGTCGTGGAACCACCACGGGCAGCCGAGCCGAAGGGCTGGCTGGTGTCCGGCGAGTGGCGCGAGCTCGCGGGCTGTACGCGCTCTCGTCCAGTGTGTAGAGCACGAGCGCGAAGCGGGGGTCGTCGCCGCACGCCTCGAGCAGCGGACGCAGGGCGCGTGTCCAGTCGGTCGCGACCGGGATGTCGGCGCCGATGTCGGCGCCGAAGCGGGCGGCGAGCGGACGATCGTGGTCGCGGAGGCTCCCGACGTGAAGCTGCATCACGAGGCCGTCGTCGCAGCTCATGCGCGCGAACTCGTTCAACATGTGCGCCTCGAAGCGGCGCGCATCCGCCTCGGAGACGTCGCCGGCGAGCGCCTCCGCGAACAGGCGCGCCGCTTCGGCGTCTTCGAGCCGCGTCGTGTCCGCACTTGTCGCGGCATGGTCGGTCGCTGTCGCGCCGAGCTCCCTGAACGCGTGGTCGGGTCTCAGGTCCGCCACAGTCCGAGCCCTGGATTCGCGATGTCGATCTCCTCGGCGAGAGCCTCGTCGAGCGGGAGATAGTGGAAGCCGACGCTCTCGATCTCGGCCCGCGACACGCCCGGCCCCGGCGCGTACGTCACGGTGAAGCGTCCCTCCGTCGAGCCGTGGATGAGATGCGCGACCGCCGCCAGATTCGCCGCCAGCTCCGGGTCGGCCGCCATCGCGCGGAGCGCGGCCTCGCGGCCGCGGTAGCCGTGGCGCCGGATCAGCGCGTCGACGAGCGGATCCTCGCCGAAGCGCTCGAGCCCCGGCGCGACGAGGACGAGCTCGCCGCCGTCGGCCATCGCCAGCCGCGTGCGGTAGATCGCCTTGTTGCCGAGCCATGTGGAGCGGTACTCGTCCGCGTCGAGGTACGCGACGCAGCGCGCGAACGGCGCCGCCACCGTCTCGATGTTCACCTCCGTCGAGAGCGCGACCGCCGCGCGAAACGCGTCGCCGCCGGCCGCCCGCAGGCCGCCCTCGCCGGCGAACGCGCCGCGCAGCACGGGCCCGTCCGACAACAGCTCGACGACGGTCAGCACGAAGAGGACGCGGCAGCGCGACTCGAGGAAGCGGTCGAAGCCGCGGTCGAGCAGCCGCCGGACCGGCGCGTCGGCGCGGCCGAGCGTCCGCTCGATGCCGTGCACCGCGCTGATGAAGTGACTGCGCTGGATCGTCTCAGGACCGCCGAGCCCTATCGTGACGTGCTTCGTATAGCCGCCGAAGCCGGCAACCTCGTGCGGCACGACCTGTCCGACCGATACAACGAGGTCGTACGAGCCGTCGACAAGCGCGGTGTTGACGGCGAAGGGCAAGCTGAGGCCGAGCTCGTCGCCGACGACGTCATCGACCTCGTCCTTCGTCAGTTCGCCCACGGTGACGACGTCCTCGCGCCAGTGGTGGTGGAGCAGCCGCGCCGGCTCGATCGCGTCGCCGAACATGAGTCGGCATTCGGCAGGCCCGAGCGGGCGATGCGTGCCGACCGCGGGCATTACGTCGACGCGACCCACCTCGCCCGCGAGCAGCGTGTGCAGCTGCGCGACGATCTCGCCCGCGCGCGAGTAGAGCCGCGTCTGATCGGGTGGGACGAGCAGGATGCTCTGCGCCTCCGTCGCGAGGATCTCGGCCACGAGTGCGCGTACGAACGCCTCGACCTCGTCCGCGGCCAGGTCCGCGCCCGAACCGCCGATCTCGAGCAGTGTCGAGCCGCTTGCCATCAAGCTGATACAAGCACGGTGTGTGCGGCTGAGCGTCATCACCGACGAGATCGACCCGAGCCTCGAGCACGCCCTGGACGTCTGCGAAGAGCTCGACCTCGACGCCGTCGAGCTGCGCACGCTCGACGGCAAACAGATCGTGGACCACTCCGAAGCCGAGCTCGAAGCGGTGAAAGCGGAGCTCGATCGGCGAGGGCTCGCCGTCTGCGCGATCGCCTCCCCGTTCCTCAAGTGCGATCGCGGCGAGGATCAGGACGCAGTCCTCGGACGGACGCTCCGTGCCGCGGCCGCGCTCGAGGCACCGGTCGTCCGCGCGTTCGGTTACTGGCGCGAGCCCGTTCCTGCCGAGTCCCTGCTCGACCTCGGCCGTGCGCTCCGCTCCGCGACGACGCGTGCACGTGAGGCCGGGCTGACGCTCGCGCTCGAGAACGAGCACGAGTGCAACGTCGCTACCGCCGCCGAGGCGCGAGCCGCGCTTGCCGCCGCAGACGCGTCGCAGCTCCGCCTCATCTGGGACCCGGGCAACGCCGCGATGCTCGATCCCGCCGCGTGGACCGGGCTCGGCGGACTCGAGACGATCGTCGAGCGCGTCGTCCACGTTCACCTCAAGGACGTCAGCCCGGCGGCAGCCTGGACGCGGATCGGCGATGGCATCGTCGACTTTCGTGCGCAGCTCTCCTGTTTGCGCGACGCGGGCTACGACGGGTATCTCTCGTTCGAGACGCACTATGAGCGCGATGGCAGTGGCGAGCTCGCGACGCGCGACTGCGTCGCCGCGTTGAGGGCGCTCACGTGACGCTGCGCTACGGGCTGATCGGCGCCGGTGTCGCGGCGGACATGCACCTCGACGCGATCGCGCTGCGCGATGACGTTGAGCTCGTCGGGATCGCGTCACTCAACAGGGATGCGGCGGAGGCACGCGCGCGCGAGCACGGCTGCCGTGCGTTCGGCGCGAGTGACGAGCTGCTCGCAGAGGGGCTCGACGTCGTCGTCGTCGCAACGCCGCATTCCTCGCACGCCGAGCTGACGATTGCGGCGTTGGAGGGCGGTGCGCACGTGCTGTGCGAGAAGCCGCTCGCCGTCGAAGCGCGCGAAGCCGACGCGATGGTCGCCTCCGCCGAGCAGGCGGGGAAGTTGCTCGGAGTCGCCTTCCAGCAGCGGTTCCGACCGGTGATCGCCGCCGCGCGAAGGCTGCTCGACGACGGCAGGCTGGGGTCGCTCGTCCGCGTGTCGCTCGTCGACCCGCTCTACCGGCCGAACGTGTACTACCGCACAGCGGACTGGCGCGGCACGTGGAGGGGGGAGGGCGGCGGCGTATTGCTGAACCAGGCGTCGCACACGCTCGATCTGCTCTGCCACCTCGCCGGGCCGCCCGAGATCGTCTGTGGCATCGCGCAGCGGCGCGCGCAGCCGATGGAGGCTGAGGATACGGCGACGGCATTTCTTTTGTATGCCGGTGCGGCCGTCGGGACGTTCGCGACCTCGACGCTCGAGCCGGGCGTTCAGCGCATCGAGCTCGTCGGCGACCGCGGACGGATCGAGATCGTCGGCGATTCGATCGCGTTCGAGCGCTTCGAGCCGCCGATCTCGGAACACCTCGTGACTGCGACCCACATGTTCGCGGCGCCCGCGGGTGTCGCGGAGGCAGTTGAGCTGTCGCCGGGCCGTGGCGACCACCGTGACGTGCATGCAGACTTCGTTGCAGCGGTCCGAGAAGGACGCGAGCCGCGCGTGCCCGCGCGCGAGGCGCTCTGGTCGCTGGAGGTCGCGAACGCGATCGTCCTCTCGACGCATGAAGGACGTGCAGTGCCGCTGCCGGTCGACCGGGACGCGTACGCCGCGCTGCTCGCAAAGCTGCGAGGCCAATGATGCGCATCGCGTTCTCGAACCTCGCCGCGCCCGCGTGGACGCTCGAGCGCACCGTCGAGGCCGTGCAGGAGTTCGGCTACGACGGGCTCGAGCTGCGGTTGCTCGACGGCGAGCCGATCGACGCCCTCGAAATCGCCCCCGCGACCCGCCGCGCGGTCGCAGCTGCGCTGGCCGCGACTCCGCTCGTCTGTCTCGATACATCGATAGAGCTGGCCGGCGCGTTCGAGCGTGCGGTTCCGGCGGCGATCGACCTGGCGCGCGAGTGGGGGACGGACATGCTTCGCGTCTTCGGGGGCGACGTTCGCGACCTCGACGACGCCGCGCATCGGCTCGAGCCGCTTCTCGAGGAGGATGTCGTCGTCGCGCTCGAGACGCACGACCACTTTGCGAGCGCAACGCGCGTCGCCGAGCTCGTCCGAATGATCGGGAGCTCGTCATTCGGTGCGATCTGGGACATGCACCATCCGGCGCGCGTCGGCGAGTCGCCGGCGGATGTGGTGGGCCAGCTCGGCTCGGCCGTCAGGCTCGTGCACGTGAAAGACGCGCGGCGGCGTGGCGACGACTGGGAGCTCGTGTCGCTCGGCGAGGGCGAACTGCCGGTGCGCGAAAGCATTGCCGCCCTGGGTGCGCTCGGCTACGAGGGCTGGCTGAGCATCGAGTGGGAGAAGCGCTGGCATCCGGAGCTCGCCGAGCCGGAACTCGCGCTGCCCCGGGAGCTAGCCGCCCTGCGTGCCGTTTTCGAGGCGCCCAGATCATGACGTGACACCGTTCGACCTTGCAGCGGTCGGGTCGAGGCATTCGGCGGTTCTTTTGGGTCAACTGCAAGCGTGGCGAAGGTACTTCGGTCGCAATAGACGCGCGCCTGATCGGGCGGTGTGGGGTGCCAAAACTCGGTGCCCGCCCAGAGAAGCCGCCTATTTGCAGGTTGGACGCCATTTTTGGCACCTCACACGCCGAGGACGCCTGGGTACAGTTTGAGGCCGGGTCGCCGCCCGGAACCTCCGAGTAAGTCGCGACCTGCCGACACCCGTCGGCTATCAACGCCTCCGTGTTCTCGTCCGGGCTCCGGCTCAACTCGTGCGGAGGTCGTCGAGGACGTCGATGTAGTCGTTGCGATGGCTCTCGCTGGGTATCCGTTGGCCGGTCTCCCAGAGCCGGACGGCCTCGCCGCTGACGCCGACGAGATCACCGACTTCGTCAAGGGTGGCGCCGGCGTGGACGCGGATCGCGCGCCGCCTGGTCGGCGGCGGCAGCTTCCGATTCGTTTTTCTCCTAGGCAAGGATCCTCCGTTCAGATGAACGCTCCAAGCACGAGCGGTTGCTCCTCAGAGATGCCAGCGTACTTCCATTACGCGCGCTGCCTGGTAGCGACCGCCGCCCCTTGCCAGAGTCGGCGTGCGGGGTGCCAAGATTCGGTGCGCGCGCCCGAGAAATCGTGAAGGGCGCCGATATTGGTGTCACCTCTCCGTGTTGCGAGGGCTGGGAGGATCGGCAGCATGGTGTTCTCCTTGCTCTATCTCGCTCTTCGGGCTCTCCGGTGCTCTTGTTCGTAGCCGCCGCGGGCTGCATGTGAAAGACGTCGAGCTGTTGGTGTTGCGGCACGAGCTCGAGATTCTCCGCCGCCAGGTGGGGCGGCCGAAGTTCGGCGCAGCTGATGAGCCTCGCTGGCGGCGGTCGCCTGTCACCTGCCGCGATCGTCGTTCGGCGTGCGTCTGGTGACGCCGCGGACGCTGTTTCGTTGGGATCGTGCCTTTGTGCGCCGAAAGTGGCGGCAACCTGCCGGCCGGCGTGGTCGCCCACCGCTATCGGCTGAGGTGCGGGAGTTGGTGTTGCGGCTCGCGCGCGAGAATCCGCGCTGGGGCCATCGGCAGATCTGCGGCGAGCTTGCGAAGCTCGGCTTCGGGTGTCGCCGACCAGCATCCGCGGGCTGCTCGCCCAAGCGAAGCAAGAGCCGGCGCCGAGGCGCTGCGGACCGAGCTGGCGCGAGTTCCTGCGAACGCAGGCGGGGAGCATCGTCGCCTGCGATTTCTTCACCATCGAGACGGTGTTTCTGCGCAGGTACTACGTGTTGTTCTTCATCGCGCATGCGAGCCGCCGTGTCTGGCTTGTCGCCTGCACGAAGAATCCGAGCGCTGACTGGGTCACCCAGCAGGCGCGTAACCTCGGCCTCGACATCTCCGAGCAGCGCGTCCGGTTTCTGGTCCGCGACGGCGACAGCAAGTACAGTGGCGCCTTCGACGAAGTCTTCCGTAGCGAGGGCACCCGGATCGTGAGGACGCCGGTGCGAGCGCCGAAGGCAAACGCGATCGCGGAGCGCTTCGTCCGAACCGTGCGTGGCGAGTGTCTGGACTGGCTGCTGATCCTCAACCGCTGTCACCTAGAACACGTGCTCCGCGTCTATGTCGACCACTACAACCGCGAGAGACCGCATCGCGCCCTCGAACAGCGGGCACCCGAATCCGTTGACCGACGAGAGAGATCGCCGGCGGGCGAGATCCACCGCCGCGACCGGCTCGGCGGCCTCATCCACGAGTACTACCGAGCCGCCGCCTGAGGTGTGACGCGAATAATGGCGCCCTTCACGATGTTCATGCGAGCATTCCTCCCAAAGACGCGGACTGGGCGGCGTCGGATCGCCCCGCCGACCCCCGGGGTCCAAAGACGTCAGCGATCGGGTTGTGACGCCGCGAACGTTATCTCTCGCTCAGGCTCGCGATCGCTGGTAGGACACCCATAATGCCCACGGAGCCCACCGGCGCCCGGATCGAGCGCCTGCGTTCGCGGGCCTGGTTCGACAACGCCGAGAACCGGGAGATGACCGCGCTGTATCTCGAGCGCATCATGAACTACGGGCTGACCCTGGACGAGCTTCAGTCCGGTCGGCCGATCATCGGGATCGCGCAGACCGGCTCCGACATCACGCCTTGCAACCGGCACCACCTCGTTCTCGCAGCTCGCGTCCGCGACGGGATCCGCGAGTCCGGCGGGATTCCCTTCGAGTTCCCGATCCATCCCATCCAGGAGACGTGCAAGCGCCCGACGGCGATGCTCGACCGCAACCTGCAATACCTCTCCCTCGTCGAGATCCTGTACGGCTACCCGATCGACGGCGTCGTGCTGACGACGGGCTGCGACAAGACCACCCCGGCGCAGATCATGGCCGCCGCAACGGTCGACATCCCGGCGATCGTCCTGTCCGGCGGGCCGATGCTGAACGGCTGGTTCAACGGCGCCCGAACCGGGTCGGGAACGATCTTCTGGACGGCGCGGGAGATGATGGCGCGTGGGGAGATCGATGCGAGGCAGTTCACCGAGCTGGTCGCCTCGTCGGCTCCCTCGGCCGGCCACTGCAACACCATGGGGACGGCCACGACGATGAACTCGCTCGCCGAGGCGCTCGGCATGAGTCTGCCGAACTGCGCCGCGATCCCGGCGCCCTATCGCGATCGCCAGGAGATGGCGTACCTGACCGGCAAACGGAGCGTCGAGCTGGTATGGGAGGACCTGCGGCCGTCTCGGGTGCTCACCCGCGCGGCGTTCGAGAACGCGATCGTCGTCAACTCTGCGATCGGAGGCTCGTCCAACGCGCCGATCCAGCTGAACGCGATCGCGCGGCACGCAGGTGTCGAGCTCGACAACGACGACTGGGAGCGGCTCGGATACGACGTTCCGCTGCTCGTCAACCTGCAACCCGCGGGCGAGTATCTCGGCGAGGACTACTACCGCGCCGGTGGTGTTCCGGCCGTCGTCGCTGAGCTGATCGCTCTGGGGAAGATCGACGGCACCGCGATCACCGTGAACGGCAAGTCTCTCTACGAGAACAACGAGGGGCGCTTCACGAAGGATCGCGACGTCATCAAGTCGCCAGACGCACCGCTGAAGGAGCAGGCGGGGTATCTGAATCTCAAGGGCAACCTGTTCGACAGCGCGATCATGAAGACCTCGGTCATCTCGGACGCGTTTCACGAGCGCTATCTGGCGAACCCGCTTGATCCCGGTGCGTTCGAGGGCCGCGTGGCGGTCTTCGACGGCCCCGAGGACTACCACGCGCGCATCGACGACCCGGCGCTCGGGCTCGACGAGGACACCGTGCTCGTCATCCGCGGCGTCGGGCCGATCGGCTACCCCGGCGCGGCCGAAGTGGTCAACATGCGCCCGCCCGATTACCTCCTGAAGCGCGGCGTCCGCGAGCTCCCGTGCATCGGCGACGGGCGCCAGTCGGGCACGTCGGGCAGCCCGTCGATCCTCAACGCCTCCCCCGAGGCCGCAACGGGCGGCGGCCTGGCGCTGCTGCAGACCGGTGACCGGGTGCGCATCGACCTCCGCAAACGCACCGCCGACATCCTGGTCTCGGACGAAGAGCTCGCGAGACGGCAGGGGGCGCTCGCGAAGGCGGGCGGCTACAAGTACCCGGAGAGCCAGACGCCGTGGCAGGAGATCCAGCGCAGTCTCGTCGACGACCTGTCTAACGGGATGGTGCTGAAGCCCGCCGTCAACTACCAGCGGATCGCCGAGACGAAAGGCGTACCGAGGCACAACCACTGATACCCGACGGGCGCCGGAGCCGCGCCGGGCGCCGCTCATTTCGACGGCCCGAGAGCGCCCGCACACTCCTCCGCGTTCCGCAGGGCCGCCCCCCGCGCGCGAATGCTCGTGTTGCAACCGTCGTCTCCACGAGCTCCGGACGGAAGCGGGCACTGAACGCCGGGTCACGAGGCGGCGACAGGAGTCTCCGGAAGAGGTCGACGCTCGTCGGCTTGAAGGCTGGGCTCGAGCCGGACACGAGCCGTCGCCCAGCCGGAGGCGTACGATCTCGTAGTGCTGGCACGCCTGCACACCGTCGACTGCGACCTCGGCGACTTCGAGCCCATGTGACGAGGTGGCGGTATGTGTCGTTGGCCCGCGTACTCGGGCTCGCCCGGCGCGAGATCTTGAGCTCGTTCATGGTCGCCTATCCGCAGGCGCGGATACCGGTACACCTGCCCCCCCAGTGACCGAAAACGCCGACTTCGCAACGGTCGCACCTGACTTATCGAACGCCGTCCCCGAAGTAACGCGCCGCGACCCGGGAAACGAGCAGGCCACCACCGCCTCGCGACCGAGGCCAACCCCTTTCCCGGCGCACCTCCCATCTCCGCCTTGCGCAACCTTCGCTCGCGGCGCCGGCACCTCCGCCGCCGCGCTGTCTCGCGGAGAGGTTGACGACGATCGACGCGCCACCGTGAAGGGGACCGAAAATCCCAAGACACGAGCTCAAACAAACTGCAACGACCGCCGCTTCGATCGCTATTAGCCGCCACAACCTGAAGCCGATCAGGACAAAAGCCTGCAAATCGGGATGGGCCGGGAGGGATTCGAACCCTCGACCTTGGGATTAAAAGTCCCCTGCTCTACCAGCTGAGCTACCGGCCCTGACGCCACGCGACGCCGAGAGGAGTACGCTCTCCTCCGTGGGTAAAGGGTATGCAGAAGGGAGCGCCGTCGAGGAACGTCTTGCGGCGCTCGAGCGCGGTGACGAACTGAGCAGGCAGCTCGACTCCGGACGGTCCGCGGTGTACGGGTCGACCGAGGAGGATCCGGAGACGCACTTCATCGGATGGCTCGACGACGTCGACCCGGACGTACTGTTCGCGTCCGGCGACGCGTGGGGCCTCCAGGTTGTGCGCCGGAAGTAGAGCTACCCGACGCTCAGCGATGGGCCGACGTAGCGCGTCACCGCGCCGGGGTTGACGCGCGAGACGAGACGCACGTCGACCTTGTACATGCCCGCCGGGAGCTTCGCCTTCGGCAGCGTGACCCGCGTGACGCGGCCGGCCACACCCGCTGTGAGCGCGCCGCGCGTTGCCACGACCGGGCGGCCGTCGGCACGATCGAGCGTGACGAGATAGAGGCAGTCGCGGTTGCAGTTCAGCCCGACGGCGATGGGCTGGGGAGCGAGCGCCGCGGGAAACTGCACGTCGAAGGGCACCGCCTCCGCCGCCACGCCCGGGCAGACGAATCCACCGCGCTGCGCCGTGCGGATCGTGCTGAGCACCGAGGCTCGCGTCGCATCGGTGAGCCGGTCGAGCAGCACTCCGGTCACGACAGTCGTACACGAAGAGGCCTTGATCAGGTCCGTGAACGGCGCCGGCACCCCGTCAAGCACGACCAGCGCGTCGGGGAACGCGTCGGTGAGCTGGGGGAGCGCGGCATACGTCCAGACGCGCGGTCCGGCCGTCGCCGCGGGGCGGAAGTGGATGAACTCGACCGGCGCGCCGGCCGACGCTGCGACCGCTCCGGCCGGATCCGCGGAGCCGTCGATCGGCAGACCGAGCGGCGTCTCCGGCAGCGCGCTGTCGATGGCGGCGAGCGCGCTGACGTATGCCGCGCCCGTCGCCGTCGTCGGGCCCGGCGTCAGCGCGAGCGAGTGCAGCGAGTGCACCTGGGCGACGAGCGAGGCCGCGAATTGCGCGAGCGCGGCCCGCCCTGCGTCGTCCGATGGCAGTGGGTTCACAGCGAGGTCGATCACGGCGGCGACTCCGGGAGCGAGCTGTTGCAAGGCCGTTGCGGTCGTCGGATCGACCGTGGTCGCGCCCACCGGCCACGCCAGCTGCAGCCGCACGAGGCGGAGGCCCGCCTTGGCCGCGGTCGCCGCCTGCCTTGGATCCGTCAGCGCCGCGCCAACGGAGAAAGCCGGCCCCGTCGCCGGTGCCGTCGGCGCCGACGCGGTCGAGCGCTTGGGCGGGGCCGCCAGCGTCGACGAGGCGCGCACAAAGGGGAGCGCATCGAACGACGCGGTATGCCCGACGGCATCCGTGGCACTGACACGCACGCCGTAGGCGCCCGCCCGCTTCGGGGTCGGCCACGACAGCGTGTGCCACCCGCCGCCGAGCGAAACGCGCCGCGCAGGCCCGGCACCCGTGACCACCGATACCGACGACGGCTTCGAGAGCCAGAACGTCAACGTCCCCATCGCACCGGGCGCGAGCTGGAACGCGGGCGGCTGCGTCTCGTACGCGGCAAACCGCGTCGCGGCGGCGGCGAAGCGCGCGTCCGTCGGCGCAAGCTGCTTCAACAGCTGTACGACGTACTCGTGGTAGTCCAGCGGCGACGGCTCGTGCGGGAGCGAGTAGTAGCTCCAGTAGCCCGTGTCGAAACGCGGCAGCGTCGCCGCCGCGCTGCGCTGCATGCGCGACGCCAGAGCAGCGGCGTCCTCGTCCTCCGCCGCGCCCGCGTACGACTCGAGCGAGATCACTGCCTGCAGTTGGGCGTTCAACACCGGCAACGACGTGAACGAGTAGAGACGGATCCACGGTCCCGCGGCGACCGAGGTGAGCAACCGCCCCGGGATCGCCTGATACGCAGCGCGCGCCTTGCTCATCAGCGCGCTCGTCTCCTCGGGGACGAGCGCCGCGGTCCGCGCGAATGCCTGCGCGGCAACCGCCTGCGCCATTCCGGAGAGCCACGGCGCGCGACCGCCGGCGAAGGGGAAGGTGTACTCCCAGCCGATGCCGCCGCTGTGCTGGTACACGCCGCGCGCGACGAGCGCGTCGGCGAGTCGCTGAGCACCTTCCGCGTCGCCGCGCGCGACGCGCGCGTTGAGCGCGCCGAAGTTGGCGAGCGGATGGAACTCGAAGCACCGGCCGGGGAAGTAGCGGTAGACGACTCCGTCCTCGTCGGTGATGTCGGTCTTCGGCGCCGGGGCGTAGTGCTCCGCGAAGTAGTCGTCGTTCGCCTTCAGCTCGCCGATGAGCGCAATCGCGCGCGGTTCGGTCATGAGCCCCGCGTAGGAGGCGACCTCACGCAGCGCGACGGCGACTTGCTCGCGCCTGCCGCTCGGGAGTGTGCGTGCAAGCTGTGCTGCACGGCGAATCTCGGCGCGCCCGCGTGCTGCAGTCGCCGCGTCGACGCGAGGAGTTGCCAGCGCCTTCAACGCCGCGCGCTCGAGCGGATTCGCGGGCTTCGCTGCGGCTGCTCCGACGAGCAGCGCTGCGACGCCGAAGGCAACGATGAACGTGCGACCCGTCACGCCTGCGCGCGACGATAGCGCCGAGTTGTGGTCAGTTTGTAACTTCGCGCTCCCATTCGTCGAGCAGTGACTCGACGTGACGTCTCTGCGCGTCGTTGAAGTCCACGAGACGAAGCAGGCGGCGTGCTTCTGCGGGATCGTCGTTCGCGATCGCGGCTTCGAGACGCTCGCGATTCGGCGTCGGCTCGCGTAATTGCCGGCGGAGCCAGCGGAGCAGGGAGACGGTTGTCGACGTCGTCATAGGCGCTTCTGCCAGATACCGAGCCGTTGATCGGTCTCGAAGCCGACGCGTTCGTACAGCTGCGGCGCCCCGGTCG
>Ga0075425_100004839_pt1 | contig 13952 bp, 13 predicted proteins | sample SoiMethybrSBSTD4_FD_75300 | JGI IMG/M metagenome (GOLD analysis project Ga0075425, IMG submission 75300) | Bulk soil microbial communities from a Populus tree surrounding site in Tennessee, USA - Soil MetaG P. TD hybrid SBSTD4 | ecosystem: Environmental > Terrestrial > Soil > Tree plantation...
TATGACAAAATTATTTTTCCTCCCGAAGGAGTAGCAAGCGCGCGGAAGGCTTTGTACTCCATGGTCGACAAGGTGGAAGCGCCGGATGATATGACAGTCGTTTTCAAGCTCAAGCACATCTCCGCTTCATTCCTGGCCAACCTCGCATCGCCGTGGAACTTCATTTACAGCGCCGAGCGGCTCAAGAAAGATCCGCGCTGGTACGAGAAGAACGTGATGGGCTCCGGCCCATTCATCTTTGCCGAGCACGTCGCCGGCTCGCACTGGGTAGGAAAGAAAAATCCCAATTATTTTCTCCCGGGACGTCCTTACCTGGACGGCTTTCGCGCGGTTTTCATCCGCGACACGGCGCCGCGCATCGCGGCGGTGCGCAGCGGCCAGGCGATCGTCGAATTTCGCGGCTTCAATCCGGCTGCCCGCGATGACATCGTAAAAACCCTCGGCAATAAGGCCGTCGTCCAGGAAAGTCCATGGGCGTGCAATATTCTGGTCACGCTCAACAATGAAAAGAAGCCGTTCAACGATGCGCGCGTGCGTCGCGCCCTGACGCTTGCCATCGACCGCAATGAAGCGTCGAAGGCGCTGTCACAGATTTCCGTGATGAAATATGTCGGCGGTGTTTTTCGCCCGGGGTCGGAGTTTGCAACCGCGCCCGGAGAGCTCGTTAAGCTTCCCGGGTTTGGCAAAGACATCAACGCCGCGCGCGCTGAAGCGAAGCGTTTACTCAAGGAGGCGGGCGTGGCCGAGGGATTCTCGTTCGTTTTGAAAAACCGCAACGTCAAAGAACCGTATGAAGTGAGCGGTGTCTACCTGGTGGATCAGTGGCGCAAAGTCGGCCTGAATGTCACGCACACGCCAGAGGAGGGCGGACCTTATTTCAACGATCTGCGCCAGGGGAATTTCGATGCCGGCGTGGACTTCGATTGCGAATTCATGGACGAACCGGATCTGTACCTGCTCAAATATCTGAGCAGCGACGCGAGTCCGGTAAATTATGCGCGTTATAAAGATCCGAACCTCGATGAGTTGTACGAGCGCCAAAGCCGTATGCTCGATCTGAAGGACCGCTTGCCCCTTATCCGGCAGATGGAAAAACGCATCATCGCAGAGCAGGCCTATCAGTTTCCGCTTCTCTGGTGGCAGCGTATTGTACCGCACAGCACGCGGCTCAAGGGGTGGAAGATCGGCCCAAGCCATTATGTCAATCAAGACCTACGCGACGTATGGCTGGCACAATGAGAGAAGGCGGAAACGGAACCGAGCGAATTGCGCCACACCGCTCCAGCTCCCATCTTCGATCTCAATGGCAGGATCGGCCGCAGTGTGCTGCGTCCCGGCAAAATTTTGAATCATGTGGCAATACATTCTGAAACGGTTGTTATTGATGATCCCGACGCTGCTTGGCGTGGCGCTGCTGGTGTTTTTGCTGCTGCGAGTGGCGCCGGGGGATATCGTCGAGCTGAAATATGCCGGCAGCGGCACATTCGCGCCGAAAGAAGCGCTGGATCGCGAACGCGCACAGCTGGGGCTCGACAAACCCATGGCGCAACAGTTTGTCAGTTGGGTCAGCGGAGTTGTTAGATTCGATTTCGGCGAGTCCATGTGGACGGGGCAGGCGATCACGCAGGAAATCAAAGTTCGCCTCGAGCTCAGTTTGGAACTCGCCGTGATGGCAACTCTGGTTGCTATGCTCTTGGCGATTCCTTTGGGCACGCTCGCGGCGCTGAAGCAGGACACATGGGTGGACTACACCGTGCGGATTTTTTCCATCGCCGGCTTGGCGATGCCGTCGTTTTGGCTCGGCATTGTCATTATTCTTGGCTTTCTGATTCTGTTCAAATGGATGCCGCCGTTGACTTTTACTTCGTTCTGGGTCGACCCTCGAGCCAATTTGTCGCAGCTCATCTGGCCGGCGCTCGCGGTCGGCTATCGCTATTCCGCCATGGCTACACGGATGACGCGTTCGGCGGTGTTGGAGGTGTTGCGCGACGATTATGTTCGGACCGCGCGGGCGAAAGGTCTGGGTGAAGCGGTGGTTGTGTTGAAACACGCACTGCGCAACGCGCTGTTGCCGATCGTGACCGTGATCGGCCTCGAGTTCGCATTCCTCATCGGTGGCCTAGTTGTTACTGAACAGGTTTTCAATCTTAACGGCATCGGAATGTTGTTCGTCGAATCGGTGACGCACCGCGATTACACCATGACTCAGGCGTTGGTGCTGCTTGTAGCTTTTGTCTTTATCCTGATGAACTTTCTGGTTGATTTACTTTACGCCTGGCTCGATCCACGAATTCACTACCGGTAAATCGGCGAAAACCGCTGCTCACTGATAGCTCATGCGCGCCAAGATTCGGCAATGGCTGACGATTGTCGTAGGTTTTGTCCGTGACCGGCCGTTGGGCGCCGCCGGCGCCTTCGTCATTCTTTTCATGATCATCGCCGCAATCTCGGCGAATGCGCTGGCCCCGTACGATCCTTTGGAAAACGATTACGGCGCCATGTTTCAAGCGCCTGGCGGGCAGCACTGGCTGGGAACCGATTCCTTTGGCCGAGATGTGTTGTCGCGTATTCTCTACGGCTCTCGTACCGCCCTGTGGGTCGGTTTTTGTTCTTCGCTGTGCGGGACTACGATCGGGGCACTGGTCGGGATTACATGCGCCTACTTTGGCGGGAAGACCGATCTCTTCGCACAGCGATTCATGGACATTCTGCTCTCGTTCCCGCTGATCGTGTTGGCGCTCGTGGTGGTTGCGGTTTTAGGATCCGGAATTTGGAATGTGATTTTGGCGATCTCGATTCCGATGGTCCCGCGGGCCGCGCTTGTGGTGCGCAGCAGCGCTCTTGCGCTCCGGCAAATGGCGTTCATCGAAGCGGCACTGACGCTCGGATCTAGCCATTGGCGGGTGATTTTTTGGCACATGGCGCCTAACGTGATGGCGCCCTACTTGATCATGCTCACCGCGTTTCTGGGCCAGGCGATTCTACTGGAAGCCTCTCTCTCGTTTCTCGGTCTGGGTGTGGCGGAACCGACGGCGGCATGGGGTCTGATGCTGCGCGGCGCGGCGGTAGAGTTCGCCGAGCGCGCGCCCTGGATGGCTTTGTTTCCTGGACTGGCGATCAGCCTGGCGGTGTTCGCATTCAATACCTTTGGAGATTCGCTGCGGGACGAGCTCGATCCCAAATTGCGGCTAATGTAAACTCGAGGAGAGCGCTATCGACGCCAATCTTGGCCTTTCCACAGGTCAACGCCTCCCGAGCTGCTGCGCTTTTCATAATAACTCTGTTGCACCTTGAACAACTCGGATCGCGTCATTTCCGTTTTCTGCGGCGCGCCCTGCTTATCGTTGTAATCGAACACAACGCGGCGCGGATCTTTGAGTATTCGGATTAGCTCTCCGCCTTGAGCATCGATGATTCGGCCGATGGTTCGAAGCGCTTCACCCAAATTATTGATGTCAGGAACTTTGCCTGCCTGGTTTCGACGATGGATACCCGCCCGATCTAACCGGCCTATTTCATCCGAGTTGTAGCGATGTTCGAATACGACGGTGTCCGCGCCATCCGCGGCTTTGTCGAGCCGATAAGTGGCGAGTTTATGAAATACATTTTTCAGAGCGGATTTTTCGGCCGGCGGACTCTTCTTTTCCGCCCGTTTGCGATCACAACGAACGCGCACGTCAAAGATTTCCTGTTGATAGTAGACTTCGATCTGTTGCGGGAACAGCTCGGTAAGATCCTGCCCAATGACCCGCAATGCCTTGGCGAAGTAGCCAGCCGAGTCGTTGGATTTCAATTTAAAAGAATCGTCAGCCATTTGATGCGCTTGCTCAATTCCCAGATTCAACGCTGCTGCGTCGGGCCGCGTAACTCTGCTGCAGCTGATACAACTCTGTGTTGTTCAGTTCCTCCTTGCGCGACTGGCCGTTGCCGTCCTGGTACTCGAACACAATCTGATGCAAATCTTTGAAAATGCGAATAACTCTGCCATTGTGTCCATCGATAACTTTTCCGATCGTTCTTAGCCGTTCACCGAGGGTGTAAATATCGGGCATGCCTTCCGGATTGCCGCGGCGGTCCGTCGCGCTCTCATCGAGATGCTCGAGATCGCTGATCTTGTAGGTTCGAGTGAATGGGAAGAATTCCAAATCAGGCTCGCGTGATGGTGGCTGGATGAGGCCCGCGATCCGCGTGATAAACTTTTTCACGCCGCACAAAGGCGACGACGAATCTTTATCCTCCATACGGTTCTTGGCGCAAAGGCCGTGAGCGATGAAACTGTCGCCCTGCAACTCAATCGCAATATTTTCCGGCATTAATCGAGCAAGGTCCTGGCCAATAACTCGCAAAGCACGAGCATAAAAGTCTGAGGTTTGGTGCACCATAAGCTTGAGCAACTCACTAAGATTCACGGCTCAAAGGGGGTTGATGTAGGCGAGGGCCGATGAGAGGCGTGAGTTGGCGAGTTGATTGCGCTATCACCGCGCTTGATCCATTTTTCAGATCGATATCAACTTTTGTACTGCGGCTTCATGCACGGCTGGAGCTCAATTGCGCAATAGGGTACTCCAAAACCAAAAAACGTCAACAAAAATCTTTGTCTGGCGGGTATAACTTGACGGTCTGTGAGTCGCCGTATTAGAAAAAAAGGCGACGAATTCAGCGGTAAATGGCGCTTTTAGAAAGGACGCAAGATGGTTGGGGCAAATCTCAAGAGAGCCGGAAACGAGCTTGGGGCGAAAACAACCTACCAGCTCTTTCTCGAAAAAGAAGCGGTTCCTGCGGTGCGCGGCTTTCATGTGGAAGATATCAACACAGTCGAACTTTACCCATGGGCGCGCGTCGGTGGGCGGGGGGTATATCTCAATCTCGATGGCTCTGAGGGTGTCAACGATTGCTATATCTGCGAAATAGCGCCCGGCAAGTTGCTCGAGCCGCAGAAGCACTTGTTCGAATGTCTGATGTACGTTGTCAGCGGCCGCGGCGCGACGACGATTTGGCAGGATGGCGGCAAGCGGCAAACCTTTGAATGGGGCGAAGGTGCGCTTTTCTCGCCGCCTTTGAATGCCTGGTATCAACACTTCAACGGGCAGGGGGACAAGCCGGTGCGGCTATTGGCGATGACCAATGCGCCAACGGTGTTGAACCTCTACCACAACATCGATTTCGTTTTTAATTGCGACTATCGGTTTACCGACCGCTATGCTGGCGAGGAAGACTTCTTCAGCGGCCGAGCCAAGATTCCCGGAGAAGGATTTCACGATACCAATTTTATTCGCGACGTGCGCAGCTACGAGCTGCCGGAAAGAAACGATCGCGGTGCCGGCGGCAAGATGCTCATGATCGAAATGTCCAACAACGTCATGTCAGCGCATATTTCACAGTTCCCCGTCGGAACCTATAAGAAAGCCCATCGCCACGGCGCCGGCGCGCATGTGATCGTTCTCAGGGGAGAGGGTTTTTCGGTCATGTGGCGTGACGGCGAAGCAATCAAGCGCTACAACTGGCGTGCGGGAAGTTTGCTCGTGCCGCCGGAGCGGTGGTTCCACCAGCACTTCAACATCGGCGGCGAACCGGCGCGGTATTTGGCGCTGAAGCCGTTCAGCAGTCGAAAGTTTCCTGGCCTGCGCAAACAGTGGGGCACTTCTGAGAGCGTCAAGGCGGGCGGCGATCAAATCGAATACGAGGACGAAGACCCGCGGATTCGCGCCATGTTCGAAGAAGAGCTGGCAAAGCGCGGCGTCGAAAGCCGCATGGCGGGTGTGTTCAAGGCGGCGTGATTGGGCTGCAACGGCTCAAGCACTTGAGCGGAGGCGGTTGTATCGTCATTCCGGCGTACGCCGGAATCCAGACGTATTTTTGATGCTAATGTCGTTTAGCAACACGATCACCCGCGCACGGATCTAGAACAACCTGGATGCCGGTTTCCACCGGCATGACGAAATCTCACAACGTCTGAGTATGCAGTGACACGAGCGATTAATTTCTAATAACATTACGTCGCCGGTTTGAATTTCGGCAACGTGATACCTTCGCCCGTATCTTCGAAGACCACTTCCACCGGCATGTCGATATAGACTTTGTCGATCGGACAGCCGATCACGTTGCTGCAAAAGCGCGGGCCTTCATCGAGGTCCACCCAAGCGGTGACGTACGGAATGTCCGGAGCGAAGCCTCTCAGCGCCTGGCCGACTACTTCGCGAATCACCGTGAAGGAAAAAATGTTTCCTTTCCCGCTCACCTGAACCCATTCGAGCTTGTCACTGGCGCATTCGCCGCAAACCGGCCGTGGACAAAATACCCAGGTGCCGCAATCACGGCATTTCTGCATCATGAGCTTGCCGGCTTTGGCGCCGTCCCAGAACGGTTGGTTGACGGGCGTGATTTCCGGAAGAGGCTTTTTTATCGTTTTGTTTTCTTCGGCCATCTTTACTGCCACCTTTCAAATTTCTAAAAGACTCCTAAACAAATCCTAAATCCGAAGCTCGAAATCCGAAACAACAGAAAAAATTCAAAATACAAAATCCGAAACAGGCCCGTTTGGAATTTTTGTTTTTTTGGTCATTTGAAATTGTTTCGAGTTTCGGATTTCGAATTGCGTGCTTGATGTTCAGACTTCACTTCCTAGGATGGCGGCGGCGGTGCAGCCGAAATTTTTACCGTAGTTCACTGCGCCGACGCCGGTTGAAATGCCGAATTTGATGTTCGGTACCTGGCGATCGCCGCCTTCGCCGCGAATCTGGCGAACGGTTTCAAGCACGTGCAGCATGCCGCCAGTGGTGGAGGGTTGGCCGCAGTTAATCATGCCGCCGCTGGTTTGAATCGGCAGATCGCCCTTGAAGGTGAAATCGGTGCGCTCGAAAAACGCTTTGTCGTTTCGGCCGCAGAAGCCGAGATCTTCGATCTGAATCATTACGATAGGAATATAATCGTCGTAAAGATTGAGACAGCGGATATTTTTGTGTGTGACGCCTGCCATTTCGAACGCGCGCTTGCCGGCTTGCGTGATCCCCGTAATCAGCGGATTGGCGCGGAACCGCGGTCCGCTGCTCGCGTTGTTACACTCGCCCCAGCCGAGCAGGTAGACCGGCGGTTTGCGCATCGACTTGGCGCGCTCGGCGGATGCCACGATGTAGGCTTTGCCGCCATTGGCTGGCATGACGCAATCGAAGAGCCGAATCGGGTCGGAGATCAACCGCGATTTTTTATAGTCTTCGATGGTGATCGGTTTTCTGAGATATGCGTTGGGATTGAGCGATGCATGATATCGTCCCGTGACCGCGATTTTCCCGAAGTGTTCGTCGGTCATGCCGGACTCGTGCATGTAGCGGCTCATCACGAAGGAAATTTTGCAATTGGGACCCATGACGCCAAAAGGCATTTCGTAGTCGCGGGTGTCTGCGGGAGTGCCGCGATGGCCGCCGCGCTCGCTGAAAGGCGCCGCCGCAGCGATGACCAATACCAGATCGCAAAGCCCCGCAGTGATCGCTGCCGCTGCGTGGCCGAGCAAGGATACCGAGCTCGCGCCACCGTTGCCACCGGCGAGCGAAACGCCGGGCGTGATACCGAGAATTGCCGCGACCTCTTCGGGCCAAAACGGTTGCGAGTGGTTGGTCGTGTAGATCGCCGCCAGACCCTGATTGTCGAAATCCTTTTTCGTCAGGCCGGCGTCTTCCATCGCGAGGCGGGCCGCCCAAGCAAGATACTCGGCGGTGGACTTCTTTGGCTCGCCGGGTTTGCTGCCGAGCCGGTCCGTCGGCGTCTCGCCAATCCCGACCACGGCGGTTTTTCCTCGTATGCTCATAAAAAATTTCTTCTCCTTAGTCATCGAGCAATATTTCAGCTCCTCCGACCTGTCAAGCTATCTAGCGGAATCGATTGTGATTGACACCGGCGTTATCACCGTGGGATAACCTCCGGCGCGGAAGATCCCGGCTGACACTGCTCAGGCTGGCAAAGCTGATCATCCAAAGGCCCGAACGGTTTCATACCGGTCGGGCCTTTTTTCGGTTTATGGTGTGAAGTTGAACGTCAATCTTAGTTCGTCGTGCTCGCTTATGCTCGTCGCAATGACAAAGGGAGTGAATCAATACGGCGACACGCAGTATCAATTCGGCTCGCTCGCATCGGCGAGTAGCGCTGTTGGGATATACTTTAACAGCTTAATCACAGCGTTTTTCGAAGTTATCGACAAGTCGGTCTTGGCATTGTCCGTGCTCTTGTAGGAGCGGCTCTTTTGCGAACCTGAGCCCGGTGAAGTAGTCGTCAACCATATCAGCGTACTGCTGCGAGAAGATGATCAAGTGATTTGCTTGGGAGACGCGATGAAAAAGATTCTTTGCCTCTCTCTCGCTATCGTGATGCTGGTTGCGGGGGCAATCGCTGAGGCGCAGCAGCCGAAGAAAGTTGTGCGGATAGGCTATCTATCGTCGGGGGATCCAGCTAGTGACTTCCGTACCGAGCCATTTGGGCGGGCTCTGCGCGAGTTTGGATACATAGAAAAACAGAACATCGCTGTCGAGTACCGATATGGGCAGGGGAAGCCAGATCGGGCTCCTGAGCTGGCCGCGGAACTTGTGCGCCTCAAGGTTGATATCATCGTGGTATCAGGAGCGCGTGAGTGGATCCGGGCGGCCATGAATGCGACCAAGACAATTCCTATCGTGATGATGGGCGTTGGGCCCGATCCTGTCAGTGCAGGCCTCGTCGAAAGTCTTGCCCGTCCCGGCGGTAACGTCACCGGCATGACAACCCTTGGCAGAGAGCTGGGCGGCAAGCGCCTTGAGTTACTCAAAGAAGCCGTTCCAAAACTGACGCGTGTCGCGATTCTCTATGATCCAGCCATTCCGGGCACTACACGGGAGGTGAAAGAGGATCTCCCTATCGCAGCGCGTGCGCTGAAGTTGAATATTCATACTTGGGAAGTACAAGAAGGGGACGGTTTCGAGAAGGTATTCGCTGCGCTAAACAAGGAACGTCCCGATGGACTCTATGTACCCGGCGGGGGACAGCTATTTAATGCTAACGTAAAACGGATCGCTGAGCTTGCGTTAAAGAGACGACTGCCGTCGGTATGGGGCGGCGGCAGAACGTCTGTGGAGGCCGGCGGACTCATGTCCTACGCTGCGGACCTCGCGGACAGCTCCCGGCGGATCGCATATTACGTGGACAAGATACTTAAAGGCGCCAAACCGGCCGATCTTCCAATCGAGCAGCCGACGAAGTTCGAGTTGGTCATCAACCTCAAAACAGCGAAACAGATCGGTGTGATTATTCCGCAAAAAGTTCTAGCGAGAGCAGATCGGGTGATCAAGTGAAAGAAAGATCCTTCACATTTGGTGAGGACAAGTTTTAGATTTTGGATGATTTTGGATCAAAGAAACGAAAAAGTATTACGGATTCGATTTTACGGTTCTTCGTCCATTTGAGGTGAAAGAAAGAGCCTAACGCAATACGGAGGACATTATGAAAACCTCGCGTCTGCAGTTGCTCATGGTTGCGCTCGTGCTGGTGATGGTCGTGGGGTCAACGGGCAGAACGGAGGCAAAGTTTTACACCGCGTATATCTCCGATGGCCCTGACACCTCCATAGCTTACTGGCTGGCGAAAGAGGTCGGGTTGTTTAAGAAACATGGCTTGGACATGGAACTGATCTTCATCGACGGCAGCAGTCGCGGTGTTCAGAGTTTGATCGCAGGAGATTTGAGCTTTACGGATGCCGTGGGGACCTCTGCGATCAATGGCCGGCTGGCCGGCGGCGATGTCGCGATCGTAAGTAGTTTGGTCAATACGCTGCCTTACTACATCATTGGTAAGCCTACCATCAAATCTCCAGAAGATCTTAGAGGGAAGTCCGCTGCCGTACACATCCCGGGCACGTCCGCAGACTTTGCTATGCGCCTTGCCCTGAAAGGCGTCGGTCTCTCTTATAAGGACATTCAGGCCGTGACCGTCGGTGGCGCTCCGGCGCGCAATACGGCGGTGATAACCGGCAGGGTGGATTTCACGGTGGCGACTGACTCGGGAAAACTAGAAGGAGAGAAGGCGGGTCTTAAAACCATCATCGACATGGCAAAGCTCAAAATCCCTTTTCAGTTTTCTTGCACGGTGACCACTGGAAAGATCATCCGACAAAATCCTGATGTGGTGCGGAGCATGGTGAAGGCTTTGGCGGAGGCGGTGCATTACTACAAAACTCAGAAGGAAGACGCGATCAAGGTCATGCAGAAATATACCCGCGGACAGAATCGGACTGCGCTGGAGGGAACCTACACTGCGTACAAGGAACTTTTGGTCGAGGACGCCTATCCGACATTGGAAGGACTTAAAAATACCTTGGAGATCCAAGCGTCATTTGATCCGAAGGCCGCTAAAGCCAAGGTAGAGGATTTTGTCGATCTGCGGTTTGTCGACGAACTGAAAAAAAGCGGGTTCATTGATGCGCTGTACAAGGCGGAGCGCGCAAGGTGAGCAAGGAGCAGTAGTCAGTGATCAGTGGTCAGTAAGAGAACAGGAGCGAAAGGTATGAAATCAAAATTTCATTTCTTGGTACTGATAACTATCTTGCTGATCACTGGTTTGACGCACGCGCAGCAGCCGGGAAAAATCTTCCGCATCGGGTTCCTGGATCCAACCAATGCTTCCGGTATGGCGGCCAGCGTGGACGCATTCCGGCAAGAATTGAGTAAGCTTGGCTGGATTGAGGGGAAAAATATCGCTTTCGAGTACAGGTTTGCCGAAAATAAACCTGAGCGCATACCCGAGCTGGCGGCAGAGTTGGTTCGTCTCAAGGTTGATCTGATCGTGACCTCAGGGGTACCGCCGGCGTTGGCGGCGAAGAAAGCGACCTCGACCATCCCCATCGTGGCGAGCGTTACCGACCCCGTGGCTCTAGGTCTGGTTGCCAGCCTGGCGCGACCAGGAGGGAATGTCACCGGCCTCTCGACTTTAGCGACCGAGCTAAATACCAAAAGGTTGGAGATACTCAAGGACGCGGTTCCCAAGCTCGACCGAGTTGGACTTCTGAAGCGGTCGTCAGGCAACCCGGGAGAAGAACAACAACTCGAGGAGCTCAGGGTTGCGGCTTCGGCGCTAAAAGTAAAGTTGGAGGAGATCAAGACTCAATTAGACGCCCAAGGTTTAGAGAGCGCCTTCAAAACCGCCAAGCAGAAACAGGTGGGCGCAATCATGACCACCTCCCTTCGCGTCTTTTTCGCCGAAAGAAAACCCATCGTCGCGCTAGCCGGCAAATACCGGTTGCCGGCTATTTACGGCCGGAAGGAGTACGTCGATGAGGGCGGTCTCATGTCCTATGGGCCGGACAACGACGACCAATACCGTAAGGCCGCCCATTACGTTGACAAGATTCTCAAGGGAACGAAGCCGGCCGACCTGCCGGTGCAGCAGGCAACGAAGTTCGAATTCATCACTAATCTCAAGGCGGCAAAAAAGATCGGTCTGACAATTCCAAACCGAGTTCTTGAACAGGCAAATCAAGTGATTAGATGAGGCAAGAGCCTTCATATTCATTCAGGAAAGGTTTTAGATTTTCGATGTTGGATTTTAGATTAGGAGAAAAAGTAGTCCGGAAAATACTCTGGATCGAATCTCTTTCCGTGGCCAATCGAAAATCTAGAACCTGTACTGAGCTAAGTCGAAGTATCCAAAATCGAAATGGTTGGATTTTTCGGTAATAGTTTTCGTGCTCATGGTGATCGGGGCTGTGGCCTCGGCGCAACAGCCGAAGGAAGTCCTGCGGATAGGGTATGTATCGTCTATCGTCGGTTACCGCAGCTAGTGAGTCCACTGTTCCGAGGTTATTCGGCTGGCTCTGGGGCGACCTTGGATACATAGAGGGACAGAATCCGCCACGGAGTACTGCTACTGCGGAGAGCGAAGAAATTGTGCACGAGTTGAGCGGCCAAAAAGAACGTGCATCTCACAGGTTTAGAATGATGCGGATTCGATTCTCCAGGTCTTCCATCAAAGAATTCGGTAAAGCGTCGATCTCTTGCCGGAAAGACTCGTTGGCCACTGCGATCACCTGGCCAAGAAGAAGATCGCCGTCGCGGGCAATGCCACCTTGGCCTTGCTTGATGCGTAGCCGCAGAATTCCCGGATTTTCTACAAGTCGAGTCGTAGTTGGGACAACGATCGTCGAGGGATATCCCGCCTCATATACGAGATCCGACTGGAGCACGAGCGCGGGCCGAAGCTTTCCCGGCTTTGTTTTGATGCGCAGATTGATATCGATAACATATAGGTGGCCGCGCTTGATCGGCATTTATTCGCTGCGGCTCTTGCGGGCGACGGCGGCCGGAAAAAGCTCTTGTTCTCTTCCCGGTCGTCGGCGGCGGCACAGCGGCTCACGGAATCCCGGATCTCGCGTCGCAATTTCTCTTCCTGGCTTTTTTTCTCCAGCACTTTTAGAGCAGTCCGAATTACCGCCGATTTGCTCGCGATGCCCAGTTCCTTGCGAAGCTTTTCGATCTGCTCCTCTTCCTTTTTTGAGACCGCTATAGCGCCCATAACGTGCTCTATTATGAAAATTAGTAGGTATTTTATGATGAAATGGATGACAAAAGTCAATTTCGCGGACGCCAGCGGGACCTGCGATCTGTGCCAGCCCACGAGGGCGAAGCATCCCAAGACCACCAATCAGATAGACCATTCCCCCAAATGTGCTGGCGCGAGCGGATAGGGTCCTCAAATAATTTTAGATTTTCGATTTTAGATTTTGGATTGAAAGCCAGGAGAACAAATCAATGAACGCGCATTCTTCGAAGTCTCTTTCCGACAATCGCAAATCGGCAATCCAAAACCTGTACTGAGCTATGTCGAAGTATCCAAAATGGCTGGGGCTTTAGGTTATCGCTTTCGCGCTCGTGGTTGTTGGGCCGGTAGCTCACGCGCAGCAGCCGGGGAAAATCTTCCGCATAGGTATTTTGTGACAAGACTCGGTTCGCAGCCCGTGAACGCAGCCATTAGCACCGGAGTTTGGACTGAATTCTCTTACGAACAAATTGAGACTTGCCTGAAGTGTCGGTCAGTTTGATCTTGCCCAACTAGCAACGGCACCCAACCGCGATTGACAAGCTTCGGCTACTGTGTGAGTGTCCAAGACACAAATACCGGCTGACACTGCTTAGGCTGGCAACGTAGACAGATAAACAAAGGCCCGAACGGTTTCAAACCGCTCGGGCCTTTGTTTTTTTGCTGAGGCGACGAAGCTCACCTTAAATCTCAATTTTTCGTTGTCTGTCGGTTTTGAACGGAGGTTCAAAGCCAATGATCAATACGGCTACACCCAGTATCAAGTCGGCGCGTTTGCAGGCATGGATTCGTTGCAAGATTCGTGAGGCAGAACGTTTCACAGCATTTTTCAGGCTAATCGATGTGATTCCGCCGTGGCACTGTTCGTGCTCTTAGTAACAGCGCCTTCTGACGGTCTCACGCGGTCTATTCTGTCGTTTTCAGATTGATCGATACATCCAACGTCCTGATAAGACAGATAACATTGATCAAGTAAGAATGGGCGAGTAGTGACGACCGAGATCATTGCGACGTAATCATAGGTGGGGACGGCGCGCGTCCTGGGACGATTCCGCAGAAGGTGCTGGCGCGGGCGGATCGCGTCATCAAATGAAAGCAGAGATGGGACTAAAGCTTGTAGAGCGGGAATCGAAGGGCGCGGGCGCCGCTGATGAGCCGCTCGTCATAGCTGGCAAGCGTTACGGACTGACCCTGCTCTCGAAGAAACTCCATCGACGCCAAATGAAGCGCGTCCAAGGTTCTTACCGGCTTCGGGAACGGTTCCAACGCTCGTGCGAGTATAGGCGTAGCCAGTTCTATCAAAGCCAAGCGACTCAAAAGCGAGCGGACTTCGTCGGTGTGCGATCGCGTCAGTTTCCGTGCGTGAATCCTGGTCCAAATCTCATACTCGATGAGCCGGCTGG
>Ga0075425_100004840_pt1 | contig 13952 bp, 8 predicted proteins | sample SoiMethybrSBSTD4_FD_75300 | JGI IMG/M metagenome (GOLD analysis project Ga0075425, IMG submission 75300) | Bulk soil microbial communities from a Populus tree surrounding site in Tennessee, USA - Soil MetaG P. TD hybrid SBSTD4 | ecosystem: Environmental > Terrestrial > Soil > Tree plantation...
ATCGGTATGGGCGACAACATCTATCTCGGCGACCGCAACGGGGTGCGCACGCCAATGCAGTGGACGCCGGACCGAAATGGCGGCTTTTCACGCTGCGATCCCGCGCGCCTCTACGCACCAATCATCATGGACCCTGTCTATGGGTATGAGGCTGTCAACGTTGAAGCCCAGTCGCGCAGCCTCTCCTCGCTGCTGAGCGGCACCAAGCGGCTGATCTCGGTGCGCAAGTCGACCCTCGCCTTCGGCCGCGGCACCATGACGTTCATTCGCCCGGCCAACCGCGCCGTGCTCGCCTATGTCCGGGAGTACAAGGGCGAGGTCATTCTCTGTGTCGCCAACCTGTCGCGCGCCGCGCAGGCGACGCAGCTCGATCTATCCGCCTGGAAGGACCGCGTCCCGCTCGAAATGCTCGGGCGCACGCGCTTTCCTCCGATTGGCGAACTACCCTACATGATCACGCTGGCTCCTTACGGCTTCTATTGGTTCGAGCTCCTGGAGCGCGACAGGTCAGAGCCGGCTCCGCCGCGGATCGTGCCGGAATTCGAGACCCTGGTGGTGCCGCTCAACTCGACCTGGGTATCGCTCGCGCGCACCAGAGGGGTGTTCGAGCACGACGTCCTTCCGGAGCATTTGGCGCGGACACGCTGGTATCCGGAACACAAGCCCGAGGAGATTCACCCCACGCTGGTTTCCGCCGTCCCGTTCTGCGACATCGGCGACAACAGGCCGTGGCTTACTTTCTTCGAGGTGAAGCAGCGCCATGAATCCGAGCGCTATGTTCTTCCGATGCAGATCGAATGGGTGCGCTTCGACCGCGAACATTACAACCCGCACGCATTTGCCGCCGTGCGGCAAGGCGCGCGCGAGGGAACGCTGCTCGATGTCGCGACCAGCCCGATCTTCGTCGGGCTTCTGCTGCGTAACTTAACGCAATCCTTGACGGTCGACGAGAACGGGCTACGCCTTCAATTCACGCCGACAAGTAAATTCGAGGGCAAGCAGGTCCGTGAGCCACAGCGGATCGAAGTCCTCGAAACCGGAACCTGCGCCAGCACTGCGATCGTGGACAACGAATACTTCGTGAAGTTTTACCGCAAAATCGAGGCGGGCGTCCATCCGGCGATAGAGATAGGCCGGCTTCTCACAGATATTGCCTGTTTTCCCAATGCGCCCGCGCTGCTCGGCAGTGTCGAGATGATCGAGGACGACAAGCGAAGCGCGATCACCACCCTTCACGCCTTTGTCGCAAACCAGGGCGATGGCTGGACGGTGAGTTCGGCGTATCTCGATCGCTTCATCGATCAGCACCGGCTGCTGCCGCGCCAGGATTCCGCAAGGAAGATCGAGGAGCAGAGTCCGCTTCTGCGTTACATGACGCAAGCCGGACGCCGCACGGCGGAGCTGCATCTGGCGCTGGCGGGACACCCCGAAATTGAAGGTTTCGCCGTTGAGCCGATACGGCCGAAGGACGTGGAAGGCTGGATCGGCGATGTCATGACGCAGGCCGAGCGCGCCTTCGATGCCTTGAGCATACGCCGTGACACCCTCAGAGAGATTGATCGGCCGCTGGTCGACAGGGCTCTGGCGCTCCGCAAGATCCTTCGAGATCAGCTTGAGGCGCTGCTGCCGCCGGACATCGACGGCTCGTGCATGCGCCTGCACGGCAATTTCCGCCTTGACCAGCTTCTGATCGTAAAGGACGACATTTTCATCGTCGGCTTCGACGGGGACGCCCGCAAGAGCCTCGCCGAACGGCGACGTAAGGCGCCAGCGGCGCGCGATGTCGCCGGTCTGATCTGTTCGATCGACTATTCGGTGATGGCAGCGCTCGAACGCGCGCTGAAAGTCGCCCCCGAGGAGCGCGAACGGTTGGCACCGGCGGTTGTCAGCTGGGGCGAGCGAGCAATAGCGGCCTACCTTGCCGGCTACCGCGAGGCCATGACAAACAACCGCTTGTGGCCCGTCGATCCCCACGCCAGCGATGCAATGCTGAACTTCTTTTTGCTGGAGCAGGTATTCAACGAAATGCAGGATGAACTGGCGCATCGTCCCGAGTGGCTGCGTATCCCATTGACCGGTTTGCTTCGCATTTTGTCCGTGCCGTTGAGCGAAGGCTGATGACCAAACTATCCGCCGAAGCCTATGCCATCGTCGAGGGCCGCCACTCCGACCCGTTTCGCTATCTCGGGATGCACACGGAGGGCGGCAAGACCGTGGTGCGTGCGTTTCTCCCCGAAGCCTCCAACGTCGAAGCTGTCGGCGAGCACGGCGAGACCGCGAAGCTCAACCGCATACATGATGCCGGCCTGTTCGCAGGCGCGCTGCCCAACGGCGCACGGCGCTATCAGCTACGCGCGCAATTCGGGGATAATATCGTTGAACTCGAAGACCCCTATCGCTTCCCGCCGGTCTTGAGCGATTTCGACCTCTATCTTCTCGCCGAAGGCACCCATCAGCGCCTCTATGACAAGCTCGGGGCGCATCCGCTGGTGCTCGACGCCGTAGACGGCGTCGCCTTTGTCGTATTCGCGCCCAATGCGCGGCGCGTCAGCGTAGTCGGCGATTTCAATTTTTGGGACGCGCGGCGGCACCCTATGCGGGTGCGCGGCGCGGGATATTGGGAGCTGTTCATACCAGGCGGCAAGGCGGGCGATCACTACAAGTTCGACATCATCGGCCCGCAGGGAAGGCATCTGCCGCTGAAGTCAGATCCGCTCGCCTTTGCATGCGAACTTCGCCCGAAGACCGCGTCGATTGTGTTCGACGAGTCGTCAATGCCGCGCCCCCGCCCGGCGCCGCCCGGGATCAACGCGCGCGAAGCGCCGATCTCAATCTACGAGGTCCATCTCGGCTCGTGGCGACGCAAGGACAATAACGACTGGTTGAGCTATCGAGAGCTGGCCGAACAGCTCCCTGCATACGCTCGCGATTTGGGCTTTACTCACGTCGAGTTTCTTCCGGTGAGCGAGCACCCGTTCGACGGCTCCTGGGGTTACCAGCCGACAGCCCTCTACGCGCCAACCAGCCGCTTCGGCTCGCCCGCCGATTTCGCCGCACTTGTCGATGCCTGCCATGCGCAGGGACTCGGCGTGATACTGGACTGGGTGGCCGGGCACTTTCCCGACGATCCGCACGGCCTCAGCCGCTTCGATGGTACCGCGCTCTACGAGCACGCCAATCCCAAGCAGGGCCGCCACCTCGACTGGGGCACGCTGATCTACAATTACGGCCGCACGGAAATCGTCAATTTCCTGGTCGCCAACGCGCTGTTCTGGCTTGATCGCTACGCAGTCGACGGCCTGCGTGTCGATGCGGTTGCCTCCATGCTCTATCTCGACTACAGCCGGCCTTCGGGCGGCTGGGTCCCGAACAAGCACGGCGGACGGGAGAACCTCGAAGCGATCGATTTCATCCGCCGCTTCAACACCGAGGTATTTGCGCGGTTCCCGCAAGCCACGACCGCGGCGGAAGAATCTACCGCCTGGCCGCAGGTGTCACGCCCTGTCGAACATGGCGGCCTGGGCTTTGCCTACAAGTGGAACATGGGCTGGATGCATGACACGTTGAAATACGTCGGCAAGGATCCCGTCCATCGCAAATATCATCATGGCGACATCCTATTCGGCCTACAGTACGCCTTCTCCGAGAATTTCATCCTGCCGCTGTCGCACGACGAGGTCGTACACGGCAAGCGGTCGATCCTGGGGCGCATGCGCGGCGACGACTGGCAGCGCTTCGCCAACTTGCGGGCCTATTACAGCTTCATGTTCGGGCATCCCGGCAAGAAGCTGATGTTCATGGGCTGCGAGTTCGGACAGCAGCGCGAATGGAACCATGACCACGCGCTCGACTGGCCCTTGCTCGAAGACAAACGACATGTCGGCGTGCAGGCGTTGGTTCGCGACCTCAACCGTCTTTATCGGGCAACGCCCGCCCTGCACGAGCTCGATTGCGAAGCGTCCGGCTTTGAATGGATCATCACCGAAGACGTCAACCACAACGTCTTCGCCTGGATGCGTAAAGGCAGCGATCCTCGCGCACGCTGCGTGGTCGTGGCCAATTTCTCGCCAAACGTCTATTACAATTACCGCGTTCGCGTGCCGTTCGGAGGCAGGTGGCGGGAAGCGCTCAATTCAGACTCCGCGCATTACGGCGGCAGCAATGTCGGAAATGTCGGTGAAGTCCATTCGTCCGGGGACGCTTCGCCCGAACTCAATCTCACGATCCCGCCGCTTGCGGCGATATTTCTGGTCCCGGAAGGCTGAATCATGCGCCTGACGGCCGGAACCTACTCGCGCCTCGGTGCAAGCTGGGACGGCCGAGGCACCAACTTCGCGCTGTTCTCCGCCAACGCGCAAAAAGTCGAGCTGTGCCTGTTCGACACCCAGGGCCGCCGCGAGCTGGAGCGCATAGAGCTGCCGGAGCGGACCGAGGACGTTTGGCACGGCTATCTCAACGATGTCGCACCCGGACAGCTCTATGGCTATCGCGTTCATGGGCCCTATGAGCCCGAGCACGGTCATCGTTTCAACCCGAACAAGCTCTTGATCGATCCTTACGCAAAACGCCTCGCCGGGAGACTGATCTGGAGCGACGCTCATTTCGGCTATCGCGCCGGCAGTTCGCGAGAGGACCTCTCCTTCGACCGGCGCGACAATGCGCGCGGGATGCCGAAGGCAGTCGTGGTCGACGAGACCTTCAATTGGGGGCGCCGCGAAATCCGGCCCAACATTCGATGGGAAGACACGATCATCTACGAGGCGCATGTCAAGGGACTGACCCAGTTGCGCGCCGACGTGCCGCCAAATCTGCGCGGCACCTATGGCGGATTGTCGTCGTCCGCCATGCTCGAACATTTCAAACGACTGGGCGTCACCGCTGTCGAGCTATTGCCGATCCACGGCTTCATCGATGACCGCGTGCTGGTCGAGCGGAAGCTCGTGAATTATTGGGGCTACAACACGCTTACCTATTTCGCGCCGGAGGCGCGCTACGCGCTGGACAACCCGCTGGATTCGTTCCGGACCACGGTGGCAAGACTGCACGACGCCGGAATCGAGGTGATGCTCGACGTCGTTTACAACCATACCGCCGAAGGCAACCATTTGGGTCCGACGCTCTCTTTCCGCGGCATCGACAATGCAACCTACTATTGGCTGAACCGCGAGAACCCGCGCTATTATGATGACTTCACCGGGTGCGGCTCTTCCGTAAATCTCACCCATCCGCGCGTACTGCAGATGGTGATGGACTCGCTGCGTTACTGGGTCGAGGTCTGCCATGTCGACGGATTCCGCTTCGACCTTGCAACCACGTTGGCGCGTGGACCCGCCGGCTTTGATCGCAACTCGGCCTTTCTCACTGCGATCCGGCAGGATCCGGTTCTGGCGACCGTGAAGCTCGTAGCAGAACCTTGGGACCTCGGTATGGGCGGCTACCAGGTCGGCGCGTTTCCCTCTCAGTGGTCGGAATGGAACGACCACTATCGCAGCGCGATGCGGCGCTACTGGAGCGGCGAAGGCAGCCTCATCGGCGAGGTCTCGAGCCGGATGACCGCCTCTTCCGACCTGTTCAACCATGATGGCCGCACGCCTCGCGCCAGCATCAATCACATCACGGTGCATGATGGATTCACGCTTGCCGACCTGTTCAGCTACAACCAGAAGCACAACGAGGCCAACGGTGAGGAAAACCGCGACGGCACCAACGACAATCACAGCAACAATTGCGGCCACGAGGGGCCGACCGATGACCCCGCTATCGTTGCACTGCGCCGAAGGCTTCGCAGAAATCAGCTCGCCTGCCTGATGCTGGCGCAGGGCGTGCCGCTCATCCTCGCCGGCGACGAGGTCGGCAATTCGCAGAATGGCAACAACAACGCCTACTGCCAGGACAACGACGTGGGCTGGGTGGACTGGCAGGGACTCGGGCGGGACGGTGATGATCTCACCGATTTCATCGGCCACATGGCAGAACTACGTCGGAAATTTCCGCAGCTTCGCGCACGCCGCTGGCTGGAGGGACGACGAAGCGATGGAAGCTACGGCGTATTGTGGCTAAGGCCCGACGCAGAGGACATGACAGAGGCGGACTGGAAGTTTCCGGAAAGCCGATTCCTCGCCTTCGTGCTGGGGCCATCGCAGCAGGACCAGTTGCCGATCTTCGTTGTAGTCAACGCCGCACCCGAAGAGATCGCATTCAAGTTGCCGAAGCTGCAGGAATACAAGAGCTGGCGGCAGGTGTTGAACACGTCCGACGCGACGCAAGCCGCCGTCGAATTTGCGTCGGCCGCCGACAGCAAAGCACCGCCGCGATCCGTGCTTGCCTTTGCCGGCGCCATATGAGCGGCACGCAGTTCGGCGCCAGACTCACGAAGGATGGCGCGTCGTTCCGCCTGTGGGCGCCGGCTGCCGATCGCGTCGAGCTTGTTCTGGACACCCCGCGGGCGATGCGGCAAGAGCCGGACGGATGGTTTTCGGCCGATGTTCCCGGCGTGAAGGGCGGCGCGCGCTACAAATTCCGCATCGATGGCGGAATGGAAGTCGCTGATCCCGCCTCGGCATTTCAACCTGAGGACGTGTTCGGTCCGAGCGAAGTCATCGATCACGACAGCTTCGATTGGCGCGCGCGAAACTGGCGCGGCCGGCCATGGGCGGAAACCGTGGTGATCGAAATCCATGTCGGCGCTTTTACGCGCGACGGCACTTTTCGCGCGATGATCGAAAAGCTCGATCATCTTGCAGGAACCGGCGTCACGGCCCTCGAGCTGATGCCGCTGGCCGATTTCGCAGGCCGTCACGGCTGGGGCTATGACGGCGTCTTCTGGTATGCGCCAGACTCAGCCTATGGCAGGCCCGAGGATCTGAAAACCTTGATCGACGAAGCCCATCTGCGCGGGCTGATGGTTTTTCTCGACGTCGTCTACAATCATTTCGGCCCGGAGGGAAACTTCCTTCACCACTATGCGCCGGATTTCTTCACACAAGCCCATACGCCCTGGGGCAGCGCCATCGACTATCGCGTACCGCAAGTGCGCGCCTTTGCGATAGAGAATGCTATCTCCTGGCTCAGCAACTATCGCTTCGACGGCTTAAGACTTGACGCGGTCAATCATATCGTGACGCCGCCCGGCGAGATCTCGATGCTGCATGATCTCAGTTCAGCGGTCGGAAAGCTTGCCGTCAAAACCCGCCGGCATATCCATCTTGTGCTCGAGAACGGTGACAATCGCGCGAGCCTGCTCGACGCCGCACAGGATCCGCCATCCGGCAAGTATCGCGCGCAGTGGAACGACGACTTCCACCACGCTTTTCATGTCCTCTTGACCCGTGAAGACCAGGGCTACTACGGGGACTATCAGCTCTCCCCGAGGCGCGACATCGCTCGCGCCCTGTCGTCCGGTTTCGTCTATCAGGGCGAAGTCGCCGCCTTCTGGGGCGGCAAGCTGCGAGGCGAGCCCAGCGGCTCGCTTGAACCGACCGCCTTTGTCAATTTCCTGCAAAATCACGATCAGATCGGCAATCGCGCGCTTGGGGATCGGCTGGAAAGCATCGCGGATGCGCGAGCGATCGAGGCAGCGCTTGCCGTTACCTTGTTAGCGCCGATGATTCCGCTGCTCTTCATGGGTGAGGAATGGGGTGCAAGGACGCCGTTCCCCTTCTTCTGCGATTTTCAGGGCGGATTGGCCGATGCGGTGCGCCAGGGGCGCCGACGCGAATATGGGTGGGCCTATGCCAAATATCCTGATGATGTTCCCGATCCTTTGGCGCCCTCCACCTTTCGGTCAGCAGTCCTGAATTGGGACGCTCGCGAGGCCGGTGATGGAGCGAAGCGACTTGCGATCGTGCGTGAGCTCCTGTCGATCCGCCGAAGGGAGATCATGCCGAGGCTTGCGGGCGCTTGCTTCGGCAGTGCGACCGCAAGTGAAGACGGCGTTCTGGCGGCCGACTGGCGCATGGGCGATGGCGCAACGCTGCGCTTGCTTGCCAACCTCTCGCCGTCACCAATTGCCGAGAAGCTTCCGGAAACACCGGGGACGCTGATCTGGGGCAGCGCAACGCAAGCATCGCTTCCGCCGCCATGGTCGATCTTCTGGCAACTCCAGAAGAACCAGGATTAATCGCCTCAGCTTTTCTTGGTCAGGAGCAGCGTACCCCGGTCGCGAATGACCTTCTGCGCCGCTTCGGCAAATCGCTGCAACAGCCAGGGCAGCATGACCTCAAGACGGACGTGTTCGTCGCCGACTTCAATATTGCCGGAAGCCGCCTGCCCCAGCGCCCGGACTCGAAAGAACATCTGGTCGCCGTCCCAGCGCTCTTCGTCCACGTTCAACACAGGAAAATTCGTGGCCGCCCGCGCCAAGCCTCCCCTGAGGCGGCGCGCTGCCTCCTCGCGGCCGAGGCGGTGCGGAATGGAGATGACAAGCGGGGCTGACATCGGAAGGTGCTCCTCTGGTGCGGGGTCATGTAGGTCTGCAGTCGCCCGAGGGAAGAGCGCGCAGGGAATTATCGCGACGCAAACCGCGGAACTTTCCCTGTTCCCGCAAGTTTCACCGCGGACAAACGCGTCCTCGCAAGAGGGCTGAGGAGGACTTCATGACTATCGGCACGATTATTCTTATCATTCTGATCATTGCGCTACTGGGAGGCTTTAGTGGTATCGGCGGCGGCCCGTTCTATGGCACCGGATACTACGGCGGTGGCGGGCTCGGCCTTGTGATCATTATCCTGCTGATCCTGATCCTGTTGGGACGGATCTAAAACGCGATTGCTTCAGGCCGAAACGCAATCGCGTTTTAGCCTATTGTTTGCGCATGATCCTTTCGGAAAACCTGTGCCATGCGCGGGGCGTGCGCCTTGCTAGCGAATGGAGGTCAGCCCTTACTCGATCCCTTACGTTCTCGAAGCCAACTTCTTCATCGCCGCCTTGATCGAGGACGCGGCGTCCTCATAGCCCCGCCACGCCGTGGTCCTCGCCAGCAATTTTGGCGTGGAGCGGATCGTGAAGCGTTTGGGATCGAGATCGCCTTTGACCTGGGCCCAGGTCAAAGGCATCGAAACGGCTGCGCCGTCACGCACCCGCGGCGATAATGGCGCGACCGCCGTCGCCATGCGGTCGTTGCGCAAATAGTCGAGAAAGATCTTTCCTTTGCGCAGCTGCTTCGACATGTTCAAAAGATAGCGGTCGGGAGCATCGCCGGCCATCCATTGGCAAATCTCCTGCGCAAAGGCCTTTGCTTCCTTCCAGCTCACCTTGTCCCTTGCGCCGTAGAGCAGCGGCACCACGACATGGAGGCCCTTGCCGCCGGTGGTCTTGCAAAAGCTCTCCATGCCGACGTCCGCCAGGCGCTGGTGCATTTCCCTGGCAGCCGCGATCACCTCGGTAAAGTCTACGTCAGGTGCAGGGTCGAGATCGAAGACAAGCCGTCCCGGCGTGTCGTATTGGTAGGGCGCGCAATTCCATGGATGCAATTCGAGTCCGCCAATCTGCGCGGCCGCGGCAAGCCCCTCGATCCGGTCGATTTGCAGGTAAGGTTTGCGGTCGCCTGAAACCTTTGCAAGCTCCAGATATTTCGGCGCCCCCTGCATCGCATGGCGCTGAAAGAAACTCTCGCCGTTGATGCCATCGGGGGCGCGGATGATGGAGCACGGTCGCCCCTTGATATGGCCAATCAGCCATTCGCCGACGGATTCGAAATAGCGGGCAAGGTCGAGTTTGGTCACGGGACTACCGTCACCGCCGTCAGGCCAAAGTTCCTTGTCGGGCTTGGAGATGACGACGCCCATGACGTCGGCGGACGTGCCGTTTGCCGTTCGTTGCGACGCGCTTGGACCTGATTTCTTGCTCCGGCGCGTGACCGGCTCGGCAACCTTGGTCATCTGGGGTTCTTCCGCCTTGACCTCGCTTGCCGGCTTGTCCTGCCGCAAGCCCTTGAACGACGCCTGCCTGATGTTGTTGTCGCTGGTCCACCCGGCAAATTCGATCTCAGCGACGAGTTCGGGCCTCAACCAATGAACGTCTCGCGTCTTGCGCGGCGCGTTCTTGCCCCCGAACGGACTCTCGTCCGACGCCGCCGCCTTCAAGGCTGGCATGATACGCCGAACAGTATCCTGCCCGAAACCTGTCCCCACTGTTCCGACATACACGAGATGATCGTCGCGGTAAGCGCCCGCGAGCAGGGAACGAAATTTTCCGCTCGTGGTCTTGTACCCGCCGATCACTACCTCATGTCCCGGCCGCGCCTTGGCCTTGGTCCAGCTGTCCGAGCGGCCGGAGTGATAGGGCGCGCGGAGTTTTTTCGAAACGACGCCCTCCATCGACAATTGCCGTGCCGAATCCATCACCGCCTCGCCATCGGCCTCGAAATGCTCGACGTAGCGAATGCATTTTTGCTTCCCCCTGGGTCGCGCTTCCAGAAGTTGCCTGAGCTTCGCCTTGCGATCTGACAAGGGAAGCCGGCGCAGGTCCAAACCATCGGCAAACAAGAGGTCAAAGGCGAAAAAGATCAGGTTGTCCGTCTTGCCGTCCGCAATTGCGGCCTGCAGGGCGGAAAAATCCGGGACCCCTTTGCTGTCAAGCGCAACGATCTCGCCGTCGATCATCACATCGGGCAGCGCGCTCCCTTCTTTGGCGATCGAGGCGAACTTGCCGGTCCAGTCCAGACCTTTGCGCGTTTTCAAACTGGCTTCGCCGTCTTCGACGCGCATCTGCACGCGGTAGCCGTCAAACTTGATCTCGTGACCCCAGCCTTCGCCACGCGGCGGCCGCTCCACCGACGTGCAAAGCTGCGGCGCGACAAAGCCCGGCATCTCAGCAATCTTCTTGCCCCTTGCCGGCGGAGCCTTCGCTGCGGCACGCGCCTCCGCGGCTTCACCGCGATTCGAATGCCAGACCGCGTCAGCCTTGCCACGGATGTGCTTCGCCAACATGAACGGCTTCGGCGCCCTGCCCTTGCCCGCCGCGATCTGTTCCATCGTGCGGCCGGAAGCGACCGAACGATCCTCATCAAGGACGGTGTTGGCGTCGCCCTCGCGGGCATATTCGTCCCGGTGCTTGATCAGGAGCCAGTTGGTGCGTTTGCCGCCGGTGCGGTCGTTGCGCATTCGTACCAACACCCAGCTGCCGTGCAGCTTCCCGCCATCAAGCGTGAACTTCAGGTCGCCCTTCCTGAAACCACGTTCGGGATCGTCGCCGTCCCAATAGCCGCGATCCCAGATCATGACGGTGCCGCCGCCGTATTCACCCTTCGGAATCGTCCCTTCGAAATCGCCATAGTCGAGCGGATGATCCTCCACCTCGACGGCGAGCCGTTTGTCGTGCGGATCGAGGGACGGGCCCCGCGTTACGGCCCAGGACTTGAAGACGCCATCAAACTCCAGCCGCAGATCATAGTGCAGCCGCGTCGCGTCGTGCTTCTGAATCACGAACCGCCCCCTTTTTGAAGGCGCCACCTTCGCTTCGCCCGAGGGTTCAGCGGTCTTCTCGAAGTCCCGCTTCTTGCGATAAGTGGAGAGATCTCTGAGCTGCACGATTTGTCTCGTTCATCATGATCGCGCGAAAGCCTAACACGCGCCAACACCCACCCGGAACCAAAACCCGCAACATCAGTTGAAGTTCCGACAACGCGCTGAAAACGTTAGGAGATTGCAATGGCTCCCCGCGCTTACTGGAAAGGCTCGCTGAAGCTGTCACTGGTGAGCTGCCCCGTGCTCCTCTACCCGGCCACAACCACCGTCGAAAAAACGCGCTTCCATCTGATCAACAGGAAGAATGAGCACCGTCTGAAGCAGCAAATGGTCGATGCCGAGACCGGCAAGGTCGTCGAGGACGATCAGAAGGCGCGCGGATACGAAGTCAGCAAGGGCGAATATGTCGAGGTCGACAAGGAGGAACTGCAAGCGATCAGGATCGAGAGCACTCACACGATCGACATTGACAGCTTTGTGCCGGAACACGAGATCGACAAGCGCTACATCAACCGTCCCTACTACATCGCACCCGACGGCGCTGCCGGCCTGGATGCGTTCGCGGTCATTCGCGACGCCATGAAGGACCAGGACCGGGTCGCGCTCGCCCGCATCGTGCTCACCAACCGCGAGCACGTGATCGCGATCGAGCCCTGCGGAAAGGGTCTGCTCGGAACAACGCTACGCTACCCCTACGAAATGCGCGACGCCGACTTGTATCTCGGAGAGATCAAGACACCGAAGGTCACAAAAGACATGGTCGAACTGGCGCGCCATATCCTCGAAAGCAAGGCGGCGCATTTCGATCCATCGACATTCAAGGACAGCTACGAACAGGCAATGAAAAATCTGGTACGACGCAAAGCCGCGGGCAAGCCGGTCAAGGTGGCCGAGCCGGAGGAGCGACGGAGCAATGTCATCAACCTGATGGATGCGCTCAAGCAGAGCTTGAAGGGGCGGGCATCCGGCAAGGCCCATGGGCAGTCCTCTGCGCGGCGCCGGACGTCGCATCGCCGCACGAGTCGGAAAGCGAATCGTTCCGCCGCGCGGCAACGGAAAGCGGGTTGATCAAAACAAATAGAGAGGGCCCCCTTGCCGGATCGGGGCGGGTCGCTTGCAAGATAGGCTGGAGCGCCCCTATCGGCTCGATTTTCGTTTTTTGGAGCCTTTGCGTTTCTTCGAGGATTTCCGCGGCGGCACCTTCTTGCCTTCTCGCCGCGCTTCCGACAACCCGATCGCAATTGCCTGCTTGCGGCTCTTGACCTTGCGCCCCGAGCGTCCGCTCTTCAACGTGCCTTTCTTGCGTTTCCTCATCGCGCGACCGACTTTGGCGGACGCCTTCCTGGAATATTTGGCGTGCCATCATGATCCTCCATTTCAGGAAGGTAAGTGCTGCATGTGCGGTTGGTTCCATTCCGCGAAACCGCTGCAACGCCGAGATCTAATCCGCCGCGCGCAGACGATATCCGATGCCGGTTTCGGTCAGCACAAACTGAGGCCGTTCAGGATCGGCTTCGATCTTCTGCCGGAGCTGCCGCACATAGACGCGCAGGTACTGCGCATCGGTCATCTCATCCCACAGCTCCTTCAAGAGGAAGCGATGCGTCAGCACTTTGCCCGAATGCTGCACCAGCACGCGCAGCAGTTCGTATTCCTTCGGTGATAGCTTCACTTCCCGCTCACCGACCTTGACGATGCGTCTGACCAGGTCGACCGAAAGATCGCCGGAATGAAATACCGGCCGCTCGCCATGCACCTGCAGCTGGTGCCGTAGCGCCGCGCGCAGGCGGGCGAGGAGCTCTTCCATCCCAAACGGCTTCGTCACATAGTCGTCGGCACCCAGGTCAAGCGCCTGAACCTTTCCGGCTTCATCGCCTCGGCTCGACAGCACCACGATCGGAACGCTGTCGTTGCGGCCGCGGATGACCCGCAGCAATTCGTGGCCCTGGATGTCCGGCAAGCCGAGATCGAGAATGATCAGCGCCGGATTCTGCGCGAGCAGTTCCAGCGCGGCTTTTCCGTTCGGCGCCTCCAGGATGTCGTAGCCCTGCGTGCTCAGCCCCATCCGCAGCAACTTCCGGATCGGCGGCTCGTCGTCGACTACGAGCACTTTGATGGGTGCGGCGTTCATGCGGCAGTATCCAGCCTGCTCGCCGACGTCGGAATCGGCAGCCGGACCGTAAGCACCGCGCCGCTGCGGTCGGCGCGATTGGCGGCGAAAATGCGGCCATGCATCGCCTCGACAAAGCCACGCGAAATCGCAAGCCCGAGCCCCGTACCGGGACGAACATGATCGGCCTTTTGCACCCGATAGAACTTGTCGAATACGCTCTCAAGCTCTGCCGGCGGAATCCCCTCCCCCTCGTCCATGATCTGCAGCGTCACCGAACTCGCATCGCGCGAACCTCGGATCGTGATGGTCGTGTCGGGCCGCGAATATTTGGCGGCGTTGTCGAGCAAGTTGAAAATGACTTGCTCGAACAAAAC
>Ga0075425_100004842_pt1 | contig 13950 bp, 8 predicted proteins | sample SoiMethybrSBSTD4_FD_75300 | JGI IMG/M metagenome (GOLD analysis project Ga0075425, IMG submission 75300) | Bulk soil microbial communities from a Populus tree surrounding site in Tennessee, USA - Soil MetaG P. TD hybrid SBSTD4 | ecosystem: Environmental > Terrestrial > Soil > Tree plantation...
CAAGTGTGCGACGCTGCGAGCACGCTCGGTGACGCGAAGCGCTAGGTCATAATCCTGCGACCCCGCAAACTCCTCCCGAAAACCATTGACTTGTTCGAATAACGCTTTCCGCACAACAAGCAGATGGCTCAGGTACATGTACGAGAGCAACAGTTCGGGCGACCAATCGGGTTTAAACTGCGGCGCAAAACGATTTCCCTCTGTATTGATCTTATCGTCATCGGAATAAAGCACATCGACCGTGTCGTGTTCGCTCAAATGCAGCGCGACCTCTGCGAGTGCGTCATGAGTAAGCAAGTCGTCCTGATCTAAGAAGAGAAGGAAATCTCCAGTTGCGAGCGCTGCGGCTGAATTTGATGCTAAGCTGATATTACCGTTGCGTTCGCGAAAACAAACACGGATGCGCGGATCCTCATTGGCAAGTTCCTGCAGACGCGCCCTTACCCACAGCTCAGTACTTGCGTCGTCAGCAATGCACAATTCCCAATTTTCATAGATTTGATTGCGTACCGACGCCAGAGCCATCTCAAAAAATTTTGGCGGAGGATCATAAACCGGCATGAGCACTGAAATTTTGGGCAAACTCGCCGACGACTTACTTAATCGATCACGCAATAGCGTAACGCTTTGCTCGATGTGTTGATTGGCAAGGATCCAACACTGGTAGGAATCAAGCGGCTGCGGCAACTCAAACCCAGCGGGGCAGGATAGATCATTTAGGCCTTGCCGACGTCGGATTTGGTATTCAAATAGCGCCCGCTTAATTAGCCGCGAGAGTTCAGCTTTCCTTGGCAACCTGCGATTTCTAAGGAACCAATCGTGGCCCCGGTTAAAAGTATAGCGTGCGAAGCTCGTGATGTCGGCTAAACGAGATTTTTGGGCAGCTAATACCAATGGATTGAGCATTTCCTTTCGGACGAATAAGTAACAGACAACGTATCGCGTGTCGTCATTTTAGGTTACAGCCAAGGTTTCGTAACTCTTGGTGGACTGGCCAATGAGAATATTCCTCTCGCGAGGGAGAGGTTTGGATTATGAGCGGGATCATGCACCAAAAGCTCTCCCCAACGACCCCTCATGTACTCGCATTCCCTTTCTGAACGCTCCGACTTATCAGGAGTATCGTCGAGACCCCGACTGGCTGACTCATAATGGTACAATTCCGCGTAAGGGGTCCAAACATTTCTATAACCTTTTTCCTGTATGCGGAGGCACAAGTCTACATCGTTAAAGGCGACGGTCAGATTTTTCTCGTCGAATCCCCCAACTTCCTCGAACACCTGGCGGCGCAGAATTAAGCAAGCCGCTGTCACGGCTGACAGATTTTGACACAGTACGGCACGTGAGCCTTGGCCAGCATAACTACGTGGTTGTGTTTCATAGCGGTGGCCTGCTACGCCAGGATTTCCATTTAATCCCAAGATTACGCCGGCATGCTGGATGCGGTTGTCAGGATAGTAAAGCTTAGCCCCAACAGCCCCAATTTCTGGGCGAGCCGCATGACCCACCATCTCGTCGAGCCAGTCTGGAGTGATGACTTCAACGTCATTATTAATAAATCCGATGATATCTCCCCGGGCATATCGCCCGGCAAAATTGTTGATCGCTGAAAAATTGAATGGAGCGCCATAGTGCAACACCTGAACTCCCCGATCTCTTTCAAGTTCAGTCAAATAGTTCAAGGTAGTCGTATCGTCCGACTGATTGTCGACAATGATCAACTCGAAATTGGGGTAGGTCGTCTTACGAAAAACGCTTTCAACGCAGCGCTCAAGTAACTCAAATAGGTTTCGGGTGGGAATAATGAGCGTCACAAGGGGATAATTTCGAAACGGATATTTGATTCTCCAGTAGTTACGGGCCGCGGGAACTATCGCGACCTCCAATCCGATGCGACTAAAGTGGGACTCAAGTGTCCTTCGCTGCGCTTCGCGAACGTATTTCTTTTCCTCCGGCCTCCGGGCAGCAGATCCGGGAATCGCTCGCCAATGATAGAGAATATGCGGTATATGATGAATATGATTGGCGGGAACACGTTCACTGATCCGCATTGCGAGGTCCCAATCTTGGCTTCCCTCATATCCTTCTCGGAAGCGTCCGAGCTCTTCGACAATCAGAGTACGGCAGACCAGCAAATGACATAAATAGTTTTGCGCTAAAAAAAGATCGGGATTCCAGTCGGGCTTTAAGTAGGGTTCATAGCGGCGCCCGTTTTCGTCGATCTTGTCTTCATCACTGTAGATAAGATCGGCGTCCGGGTGAGCGTTAAGCTCTGCCACAACCATATACAATGCGTGCTCGGGGATCTCGTCGTCATGGTCCAGGAGCGCGAGAAATTCCCCTCTCGCCATTTCAATGGCACTATTGGAAGCGGCCGCAATATGACCGCTGTTTGTCCGGAATAGGACTTTGATTCGAGGATCTGCGGCCTGATATTCGAGAAGAATCTGCCTAATATGAATTTTCGAAGAAGAATCATCCGCGATGCAGAGCTCCCAGTTCGAATAAAGCTGCTTTTTTACAGATTCGATAGCCAACCGCAGCCATTTTTCAGGGGTGTTGTAAGTAGGCATGATCAAAGAAAGCAGGGGTTGATAAGGCAAGCGTTCAATATGCCTCATGATGGCAGTACGATCAGCAAAACTGAGAGAATCGTATCGATTGATCCAGTGGACGTATTCGTAACCGAGGTCAATTTTGTTCCGAACGCGACGGCTTAACCCATGGAGGCCGTCTCTTCGCAACACTTGAATCGCCTTCAAGGCCAATCGTGGTATCTCACGAACATTCAAAGCGGACGTTCGCTTACTAAATAGCGTTGGAATTTTGAAAAGATCTCGTGCGAAACCCTTTTCTAACATGTCCATCCGAGCCGTGGTATTTGCGTCGCTCGCTTGCAGCCCTCTCCATGCTAATTAATCATCTGTCATTTGGTCAGTGAACGGATCGAAAAACGTGATTGGCTCCTCTCTTGAGCTTCGCCAAATTGCCGAGCGGGTTTGGAACTCTTTCTTAGTTTTTCGATCTTTTGATTAACTTTGAAAGGTCCCGACGAAAACGCTATTGCTTCGATGCTAACGGCGGCCGACAATCAAAAAGCATGGTCCATTGGGGTGGTCCAAATCCTCAAAACCAACCTCTAAATGTTCAAAACCGAAAAAGCGCAGACAAGCCAGGATGTCTTCGGGAGACATCCAATAACTATACGAATGACCGCCTCCGCAAAAACCTCTCCAGGCTAGTGCGTCTCCATACACATATTTGTGCAGAACATGATCGAAGCCATTATATTTTTGCCTGATCCGGCCGGAAAATTTATCCGCCAAATGGTTCTTGGATTGAATTACTTGCTCATCGAAAAAATGAGTCCATAACACAACCTTTTTGCTCGTTTTCGATATCAGGTGAATAAGCTCACAAGGGTTTTGCATGTGATAGAGGACCCCGCTCGCTAGGCAGACATCGAACTCGTTGTCGTTCTCTCGTAGGAAAGAGACAAAATCTCCGAGGATAAAACGAGAGCGACGCAGGCCGAGAAGCTCTTTAACAATGAGGCACTTTAAATAGGCCCGTTTGTTGGCCTCAATGGCAAGAACAGATTCTGCCCCCAAGCATTCCAGCATGTAAGTATGGCCCGCTTCAAGCGGACCAAGCTCAATCACCCGCTGACCTTTGAATCCGCCCAATTGATTCCCCGCCCATAATATTCTTGCATCGTCAAATAATTTTACGGTTCCTGCTTTGAGTTCATTCCGAGCGCCCGGGAATTGTGACGACCACTCGCCCTTAAAAATATCTATAGCGTTTTGATCATTAGGTGCTACGCTAACATATTCATCGAGGATCTTGAGCGAATTAGTCCGCCGCGAACGGCGCAAAGTTGAAGCGATTAGCGACCGAATCAATATCAACCCCCGGCAATGTGGAAGTAGACGCGTCAGCTCGACGTGCTACAGATTGCCTGATCAGCTAGTACGACCGAATATTTGTAAGGCGTTAGCTGCCTTCAGCAACCGCGTTGGGCATGGGTAACCTCGCGTTTACAAATCGAACGAATTGTATCGAAAAGGCAGGGACCAAACAATCCATCTGCCGGCAAGTGATTATTGTGAATGCCCTGGGGAACTATCAGTCATCGTATCCTGGCTTCGGTTCGCGGCTTTGATCAGTCACTCTGGCTATATCATTGATAATATGGAATTCAGAAGCGAAGCATACTCGCGATAGTAAGGAGATCGCGACCCGTGTACGAGCCACCGCTCTCCGCGAAACTTCACTCGTGATAGAACTGATTTTTGGTTCGAACAGAATCTGCTTCGCGAAAGATTTGTTGCCAAATTGCTATTTTGCAGCAGTGGAACGCCAAAAGTTAACACGCTGGACGCAGAACGTTTGCGTTACCAACCGGAGCAAAAACAGTTATAGGTACAGTGACAGCGTCATCACCAAGCAGCTGTGGCTTTTCGGCCGTCGTCAAGTTTATGTGCGCATATCGATTGAAAATGTCGTTGAGTTCAGTATCCGAGAGGGCAGGAAACTTCTGGCGCCAAATATCAAGCCTCGGCGTGGCCAAAACATGAGCCGTCGAGCGGTATCCCCATCCATTCAGCGTGGCTCCGAGAGTATTTTTTTGCGAAGTCGCTATGGCTACGGATATCACTCTATCTGGGCTCGCCCCGGCTAACTGGTCAAGCCAGCGCGAGATCGGGGTTTCGCGCCGGTTGAAAATCGGCCAAGCCGACTGGATGGGATTAAAATCGGCAAATGCAAGGGAGCCGATGAGACAGGAGATAAGCAGCATGGCGGTGTTAGCTCTCCTTTCACCAATGCGCTTGGCCAATAGGACACACGCCGCTACCGGTAAAATTACGACGACATCACGCCACGAACGAGAGAACGCGACCTTATACATAACCTGCTTGTACAGGTACCATCCCAATATTGTTACGGCAGAGAAAATACCGAAACGAGTCCAACTTAATTTAAGTCCTAGCGATGCAGCGCAAACGAAGGCGATGAGTAACAACAGAACTCCCGCTGCGTACAGCATCCGTACCGGCTGAACTCGGTTCCATAAGAGCGGCATTCCGACCCAGGAGGGGAGAGGTAAGAGCATCCAGGCCCAGATCATAAGGAGACCGATTCCCAAGGCTATTAAACACCGGATGTGATCAGAAAAATCAATTTCTTTGTAGCGCGCATAATTTAGAAAGCAAAACGTGAGGAGAAAATAAACCGTCCCTACGGTTCCGATTTCGCAAATGTTTGCGCCAATTAGCGATCCATGATTTTTAATTTGGGATGTCGGAAGAAATTGTGATACCCAAAGGTTGAAACTTACGGTTCCTCCCATGGTCACACGTTGGCCGGGATATACGGTTTTCCACGTTGCAAAAAGATAATTCTCAAGATACAAACCGACCGTTGCAACCGCCGCCACGGTGGCCAACCCAAAACCAACAACCGGTCGAATACGGAAGAGCTCTGGCCGAAACGCAAACAGAATCACGGCGCCAACAAAAGCGAGTGAAATGATAACCGGAGGGTAAAAAAACGATAAAATCCAACACGCGGTAAACCAATAAAAGAGACCGAGCTTTAAAAAAAAACGAGCTTCCAAATTCATAGTGATCAGCAGCCACGGGAAAAACGCCAGCGTGGGACCCAAAGCCGTCCACCAATATTGTGTAAAGCCAGTCCAGAAGAGTACTAGGGACAGTAAGAGGCTGTTTACAGGAGAGCCCCCCAAGATATTGAAAAGCCGAGTGTACCCCAACAAGAAAAGAAAAATCAGCGCGTAGTGGTGGAATGAAAAGGCATAAGCTGGATTGACAAAAGCGTAAAGCCACATCGTTGGCTTGAACAGAATCCCCCAATCAAGAACCGGTAGGGAATAGACCATTCTGAGGTCTTCGCCATAGAAAGACGTCTCATTGTAACGATGAAATCCGTTATTTACCGTAGCCTGTGTTAAAGGCGTAATCACTGCGAATTCATCAGAACGAATGCACCTTGGTTTGCCGGCAACTAAACCCGTACTTCGAGACTGAAAAATATTTTTCAGGACTACAGCATAAGACGACGGGGACCACGTGTTTCCGACATAAATGATCCCGACTAATAATAAAAGCAGAACGAATACTGTATAAAACAATCTGGAATGCGGTCGCTGTTCCTCGCGGGCAAGGGCGTCATCATCTGCGACTCCCATCAAATCTCCTTCCCGGCTTCGTTAGTTTGAGTGTGGTCCAATAAACTGCTGCAATTCAGCCACATAATTCCATCAACATGTACCCCCGCCAGCGCTGAGATTGCGTTGACCAGCCTATTGGCAGCGGTCCCAATAATCTGAGCCCGATAAACAGACGACCCCTGCAATCACAGTTAGTCGCCTTTGACCGAGTTACGCTCTTCAGCTCGCCGTGCTATTGATGACTGTAGCGTCGTCGTTGGAACGTTCGCAATATCAAACGCGATCAAGGAAATGAGCAACTGGAATCCTAAAAGAATCGGTAGCGCCGAGAGCATCACCTGACCGCTCGTCGCCGGAATACCAGTCTCGTCAGATAGATGCCACCGTAAAATCCCAAAAATGGCACCTCCGAGTACTAGCAATATTCCCACGATTAGCTCGACTGTTCCCGCATTGAAGTCACGGAGAAAATAAGTATAACAAATTCTCTTCACGAATCTCCGCAAGTACTTGCCGGGAAATTCAGCAACCGCATTAGAAATTCTCAAGTTGCTGATCTCAGCTCCATATCGTGCTTCCATCGGCACATCCACGACTACGGCACGTGCGATGTTGAGCCGGAATAACATGTCACTCTCGAAGAAATATCCTTGGTCGAGCTTTTCGAGCGGGAGATGACGGAGGGCAGCCGAATGAATTGCAGTGTAACCGTTGGTAGGGTCCATGATGTTCCAGTATCCCGTCGTAGCTTTGTTGATGAGCGACAAGACAGAATTGCCGAAGAGCCGAGCGCGCGGCATCGTGGCAAGTAGCTCAATGTCGAAAAAGCGATTGCCTTTGGCGTAGTCAGCTTTTCCAGAAAGGATTAGTTCGACAAATCGATCCATCAAACGAGGATCCATTTGACCGTCTCCGTCAATCTTCACGATAACCGTGGCGCCATCTAGCAATGCCTGGCGATAGCCGGAAATAGTCGCGCCTCCCACCCCCGTATTGTACTCGTGAAAAAGAACGCGCACCCTCGGATCTGGACAATTTTCCTTTACGAGTCGACCTACTTCTTCGGGACAACAATCATCGACGACATAGATGGTCGAAACGCTTTTCGGAATCTCAGCAATGACTGCGAGTATCTGTTTCTTAACTTTGTAGCAGGGGATTACAACGCTGATACAAGCGCCTCCAACGCTGAGCGCTGAGTTTTCTAGCATATTCTGCACGAATCAAAATAGCCTTTGTGTGGTATTACATTTCAGACCCAACAGCAAAAGAGGCGGCTTTTTTGACGGAGTTACGGTCCGCGAGTCGCGACTTCTGCCAAGATGATGCTTCTCAGTTTCCATCGTAGCCAAGACTTGGCGGGAAAAACAAGCGGCACCTATCAAACCGCGAAATCCCGTTGCCGAGATGATCAGACTAGTGGCTTTGTGAAAGATATTTATTTAATTTTCGAAGCAGCAAAAACATGAGAGATGAACTCTAACTCGCTGATGCATGGTTTCGAAAGAAGGCCTCAACCACAAAGTGACTTATTGACCACCGCGTTGGCTGACGATCCTATGATAAAAGGAGACGTTCATAGTCTTCGCTCCCTCTAATAACCTCGTCGGCAGAGGTCCAGGATATATCGTCGGACAATTCCCGTCGCCTTTTCCGTTGTAATAGGCCGTTAAACACTTGAGGCCGCTTTCCCGCCGAACCGCTTCCCGCTTGTATATTCTAAACTCACGCCAGTTGTTCCAAAACGCGACAAAGCAAATAATCCACAAGCTCCCGACTACCGTTATCATCAAAGCCTTTCTTGCCTGAAGAAGCAAAGTCCAATTGAAACCGGCGAGTGGCAGCAGAGGCATTGCTACTTCGAAATACCGGGATTCCTTTGCGTGTTCGACACCAAATCCAGCTCGGCCAATGGACACCGACGCTAAAACTCCGAGAACCGCTAGCGTCACCGTGATACTTCGCCACAACCCGATCGGCAGATTCCGTCTGTATGTTAAGATCAATCCAACGATCGGCAAGAGCACGACCGATAGAAAAAATACCCCAAGGATGTTCGATACTTGATCGACTCCGAATCCCAGTGCAAGAATGTTTACAAAGTAGCTCCAGAACTTAAATTCATACGGCAGTACCACTGCTGGATGATACGAAGGTTTGCTGTAATTATTCAGCCAGAAGAAGATCGCACCGCCTAATAACACCAGGACAAAGGCTGCACGAAGGTAATAACCGCCTGCGCGTCCGGTGTTTTCCAAGGAGCGAACTCGACCGATTGTAAGCACGCCAAACATCACTAACAGAACGACACCTGATATAACTCCACCTGCCATGGAGTACATCGATAAGATAGCGGCCGCGGTGCCGAGTACAATGTCTAACCACCGGTCCGCCTCACGAATTAAAAAGTAGCAAGCAAGGACAAGAAAGAGTAACCAGAAATGGAGTTGCGATTGGTATCCCCAAAAATGGTTAACATGATTGATGGGTGAAAGAAGATAGGCCATAAAACAAAGGATGGCGAATCCTACCTGCGGAGGTCCATTACTTGTAAGCAGTCTAAATAATGCCAGAAGAGTTATACCATATAAGAAAAAATTGAAAATTTGGTGAACGGCGAGATTCCATCCGTTTAGGTGATATTGCAACCAGATTAATAGCCTGGTCGTTGCCAGCCGGTGTTCATTGTGTTGCACGATGAGACCGCTAAGCGATAATCCGCTCGGCAATTGCTGCGCTTCGAAATTTGCCCACTCATCTTCAAAGGGAACATCGACGGCATACTTCCAGATCAACTGGAAGTGGAAAATATACAGAGTTATGCAAATTAGCAAAGCAAGTCCGGTAAGCCAAAGTTTTAACCCCGTCGTGCATATTCGCGCACCTGATGTGCCAATCGTCGGGTGAACCGACGTTGAATTACAGTTTCTTCCTTCACTCACGTTACAGTCATCTTTTCTGTCCTAGAGGAATATGCTGTTTTCAGCAACACCATGCGGCATGACGGACACAATCTAAAGCTTGAGCCGGCCATCGAGCCCGGTTGGTCTTATTTGGAAGAACTTTGAGTCAAAGATTTTAGTTCGGCATCCATCATCATACGAACGAGGCGATCGAATGTTACACTGGTTTCCCAACCTAATTTACTTCTTGCTTTACTAGAGTCCCCCCTCAACTCATTGATTTCCCCGGGTCGATACAGATTTTCATCGACCCTCGTATACGATTTAAAATCAAGTCCCACGTAATCGAACGCGGATTGCACGAGATCCGTCACGGAATGACTTTGGCCGGTGGCAATAACGTAGTCATCCGGCTCGTTTTGTTGCAACATAAGCCACATTGCCGCCACAAAATCCGCCGCATAGCCCCAGTCTCTCTTTGATTCCAGATTGCCCAGTACCAATTCCTTTGCCAATCCAAGTTTAATTCGAGCGACAGTATTTGCTACTTTTCGGGAGACAAATTCAAACCCCCTTCTAGGCGACTCGTGATTAAAACAGATGCCGTTCACGGCGTAGAGATTATAAGCCTGCCGATAATTTTGAGTTAGCTGGAAGCCGGCCACCTTTGAAATTCCATAGGGTGAGCGCGGATGAAAACTAGTATTTTCATTCTGCGGTGTTTCCTTGGCGTTTCCGAACATTTCGCTGGAGGCAGCAAAATAGAACCGCGCGCGCGGCGCTCTTTCCTTCATGGCGGCAAGCATGTAATGCGAGCCGTTGATGTTTGTGCCAATTGTTGAAAACTCGTCTTCAAAGGAGTAACTCACAAAACTTTGAGAGGCCAGATGATAAATTTCATCCGGCCGCACTTTGTCCATGACATTAAAGATGCTGGCAAAGCTTTCCAGCGAAGCGGCATGGAGAATGAGTTTGTCGAGAACATGCCTTATACGCCAAAACCTGTGCTCCGGGTCTTCTATCGCGACTCGACGAACTATACCATGGACCTCATAGCCCTTTTCCAAAAGAAGCTCAGCAAGATAAGAGCCGTCTTGACCAGTGATACCGGTGATTAGCGCTTTTTTCATTTCCTTTTCCTTTGATTCTCGCCATAAACATCCAAGCGACTAAGCCAATACCTGCGCGCTTTGTGTATCAGTTGCACTATCCGTTGTTTTGGTCTAATGAACTGCGCGTTTCTCTGAGTGGAATCACGCTTCGCTATAACTGTTTCCAGCCCACCTACACGTCGTTGCATATATTCAAGACTTCGCGCATATTCCATTAAAATATCAGCTGCTGCTATATCCAATTTTCTGCTCGAAGCAGCCAGTAATTTTAATTTACGGGCAAGCAATAGTGTAAGCGAGGTGTTTTCATCCGCTTGTTTCCATACTTCTGCGGCAAGAGCCGGGTTGAAAATATTGTAAGCAGCTTTGTAAACATCTTCTAGACAGCGAGCCTGGGCGCGCACATCGAAATACTTTTCAGCCATAAGACGGCCAGCTTGCCCAATCCTGTTTGCTCGATGCGGGTCGGAAAAGAGCAATACGCACTTTGCGGCAATCTCCTCCGGGGTTCCAGCACGCAACAGAACTGCATCCATACCATCCGTAAACAAATGGGCGATGTTCACATCAGGCATAACGACCGGACGCCCCATTGCCAAAAATTCCGGGACCTTTGCTGGCAACCTTAGGTCCTCAAAAGGATCAATCTTGCCAGGTTGCACGAAAACATCAGCCAATGCCAACAAGTCTGGCAACTCAGGTTGGGGTAAGAAACCGAGATCGCTGATCGCCGATGCAGTATCAACGGACAGTTGACCCAGGAAATCGAGAGCAAATGGGCCCGTCCTTAACAATCGACATGGATAACCTTGCTGCTTAATTATTCCCACTGCCCGACACAGGGTTTCGATGCCGGGTCTGGTGAATTGATTCAGGCCACCGTGATAAATAATGAGTCTGTCGTTCTTCGCGATAGCATATTTCGCGCGCAATGAAAGATCCGGTGGCCGCGGGGAAAAAAAATTCAAGTCGACCCCGGGCATCACAGTCTCGCAGTGAACCCAGGGCGGGACCTCGATTCTGAGTTTATCCTGAATAACCGCCACTGCATCCGCGAGTCCAACAAAATTTTCATAATAGAAAGGGTGTGCGAGTGCACTAGGCAACCTATCGGAAATTTCTTTCTCAGTATGCTGCGTCAAAGTTCCTTCATCAAATCCCAATGCTCGAGTCGAAATCCATGATTCGTTGTCCTCTAAGTAAATAACCAGCGGCGTTGGCTTCTGTGCCATGTAGGTCATAACGAAGCGGCGAACGACCTCACGTGGCGTACAGGCATGAATTACATCGGCCCGTCGGCCATTAGGAAAAACGGATTCTGGGGCAGTGAGCACATCCCGGTAGAGGAGGGGTCGAAAAGTTGGGTTCTCATAGTGGCTTACGGTCTCCAGCCTTGACGGCACAGCTACGGCACAACTATGCCCAGATCCGTCAAACTCGCGTGCGAAGAGCGCTAAGGAATTTGCGCTGTTGCTACTGAAATCGCCGTACAACACAAACAATACATTCATGGATGACGCACTCCATGCATTTCCTCGACAACCAGGACTCACAACACCCATGACGGTGTCGGTGAAAGCTTCAGGAACGGCAACCAAAGAACTTTCAATTAACTGCAAGAGTAAGGTTGTACGCAAGCCACGACAACCAGGGAAAAATATCGCACAAGCTAGCTCGTGCGAGACACGAACAAAAAACTACAATATATTGGAGCAAGCATTTCCGAAATCGCCAGCCAGCGAACCGTCGGCTGTCAGCTCAACTGCTGGGCGCCTAGGAGTCCCAAGCGTCTGGCTGGATCCAGCAGGCACAATGCTCCCTTTACGACACCACGCATCGTTTCGGAGAAGCCAACGCCTCCTCGTAAACTTGTAGCAATGAAGCCGCGCTGACTTTCCAGTCAAACCGATGAGCTTGACTCAGCGCAGCCGCACTCAGTTTATCTCTTTCTTCCCTGTTGGCAACCAATCGCACCATCGCTTGCGCCCAGCACTCCGTATCCTCGGGAGCGAGCAAAATCGCAGCTTCGCCGGTTACTTCCGGAATCGAAGTTGACCAAGAGGCCAGCGTCGGTGCACCGAACTGCATACCTTCCAAAACGGGCAACCCGAACCCTTCAAACAGCGATGGGTAGATATTGGCGTAACAATTTCGGTACAACCAGATCAACTCTTCATCCGACACATAGCCAGTCATTATGACGTGAGCAGCAATCGCTGAGTTGCTCAAATATTTTTCAAAATCGTCCATTAGCCAGCCGTTGCCTCCGGCCAATACGAGCGGCATTGCCGTTCCATCCAACGCTAGATATCGTGCATATGCCTCAGCGAGGCGGCGTTGATTTTTCCTCGGCTCGATTGTCCCCACGTTCAACCAATAGAAGCCGGCATCAATACCCTCGAGTCGTTTTGGTCGCTGCCCCACCAAAGTTGAATCTGCAAACCGCGAGCACGGATAAATAACGCGAATATGATCCTCGGGGAAGTGGGGAAACACGGTCAGATAGTGCGTTTGCGAAGCCTTGGAAATGGCTACCACCCAATCAGCCGCCATCGCCGAGCGAAAGACGCCGTAGAAACAACCCAACCGATTGGTCTCGGTTGTCCAAGCGGGATCAACAACAAAACCCATGTCGTAGAAGGTGTAAATTAAGCGAGTCGACGTGAATTGAATTGGGCACCAAAAGTTGTTGGCATGCACAATATCAGGCCGTCCGAGCAAAGTTTCGGTATCGGACGCAGTCCAGAAAGTGCCTGCCGCTTCCCGCGACACATGTCTTGGGCCACAGTGCACATTTTCGCCCGAATAGGGAATCAGAACAGGCATAGACGCATCGAAATAGAAATCGCCAAAGCTCGGAAATAGCGAATAGCGATGCTGCGGCGCGATCTCCAGCATGGCCTTGATCATCGCATGAGCAAAATAGCCGCAGCCAGCCTTTCCAGTACCGGTTTGAGAAATATCGAAACCAATGTGCATAGTGTCAACGCCCTATCCAGGTTTGTCGACGTAGAAAATGACTCGGTCCCAATAGTTGAGAGTGGCTGACGGATCCGTTAAACGCAAACGCTCGCGCGAGTCTCTTGTCTCGGAATCGCGTCCGCTCCTTCATCAAGTACACCGGCAAAGCGGCGGAATGAGGCTTAGGCACAACAAGCGCGGAATCTTCGTCAACCAGGGGCGAGACACAGCGCTCCATCCAAGTCGATCGTGCTGTTTGTGGGCTTTTACGAAAGCGTTACACAGCAGGTGGCAGGTGGTCAAAGACACCAGAGTTGAAGGCCATGGCATGACCATCGGCGTGCGCGAAGTTCAGCAATCGTTCGTCGACATGACAGCTTTATCCCTACTCTCAAGACATCTCTGCAAATCGCCATAGATATAAAGGCGACGGCCTGGAAGCCCATCCGGGCGCAAAACTCTGAAATCCAACCCGAGCCCGCACCAAAGTCGAGGATGGGCGCGTCTAGAACCATCGATTTCAGAGTGATGCCATCACGGCAGAGCAACCGGGGGGCTGCACGTCCAACCCAACAGGGCTCGGTCACGGTTGGTCAACTCTATGAATAGCTATGACAACTTCACCTCAGGCAGTACGTGTAGCGAGGTCACCGTTTCACCGCAGCCAGCCTTTCGCAGCACAAGCTTGGGAACTGTCAAAGCCGATCTCTCGTGACCTTATCCACCAGAGAACAAATTCATCCAATATTTCAGAAGCTGGAGTTAGAACACTTCTATCTCT
>Ga0075425_100004845_pt1 | contig 13948 bp, 10 predicted proteins | sample SoiMethybrSBSTD4_FD_75300 | JGI IMG/M metagenome (GOLD analysis project Ga0075425, IMG submission 75300) | Bulk soil microbial communities from a Populus tree surrounding site in Tennessee, USA - Soil MetaG P. TD hybrid SBSTD4 | ecosystem: Environmental > Terrestrial > Soil > Tree plantation...
TTGCGCAGGAAACGGCAGGCGGTTCCGTAGTAGTCAGTCTCAAAAACTCTGGCATATTCCAAGAACTCATCTCCCTGAATCATCGACTCAAATTGTTCGCGGGATATGAAAAAGTATTCGCAAGCATCTTTCTCCCTGCCGCGCGGCTGTCGGGTCGTGTAAGAAATCGAAAACTCAAGGTTGGGAACGGTGCCGCGGACGATGTTTACCAGAGTGGATTTGCCCGACCCGGAAGGCGCGGAGATGATGAAGACGGTAGTCATCCTTTATTCAATGTTCTGCACTTGCTCGCGCGCCTTTTCAATATCCGATTTCATGGCCAATCCCGCCTCCGTGATCCGAACTGCTTCTCCCGCCAGGCCTGAGGTTTTCGAGAGCAAAGTGTTTGCCTCGCGATTCATCTCCTGGAGCAGGAAGTCGAGTTTTTTGCCTGCTTCACCGCCGTCATCGAGCAATCCGAGAAAATGCTGCACATGATTTTCGAGGCGAACGAGTTCCTCTTGAATGTCGCTGCGGTCCGCGAGCAGCGCGGCTTCCTGCACAATGCGGTCCGAATCGACGTTGGCGCCAACCCACTCCTGCAAGCGCGATTTTAGCCGCTCCGAGTACGTCTTGAGCACGGCCTCGCGATGTTTGCGTACCTCCGCGCAGCCAGACAGCAGGTGAGCCATTCGTTCCCGCAGCTCGCGGTCCATGGAACGGCCCTCTTCTTCGCGCATGCGGTTCAGGTTTCGGAGAGCTTCCTGCAACTTGTCCAGAACTGCCGGTGTGAATTCAGACTCGTCGGGAGCAACGCTCGAATCCAGTGCGCCGGGAAGGCGGAGGACTGCATTGAGGTCGGGTTCCGCGGCAATACCCGCTTCAATCGCTGCACCGCGAAATGCCTGCACATAGGCCGATACGAGCTGTCGATTAAGCATCAGGCTACCCGCGCTGTTCTGCTCAAAGGAAAGATTTACATCCACGTGCCCGCGCGCCAGCTTTTCTTTCAGAACTTTCCGCAATGGCATCTCGAGGCCATCTGCATTTGCGGGCAGGCGGAAATGAAGATCGAGAAAGCGGTGATTCACCGACTTAATCGAAAGCGTAAACGCGGTGCCTCCGTTGAGCTGTCCTTTGACCTGCGCGAAACCCGTCATGGAGCGGATCGCAGTCATTGTGTCGCTACTCCCACACGCGGCGCTTCTATGTCAATGAACTGCAGTTCGTAGAGGCGGCGATACGTCCCCAGCTTCTGCATGAGTTCCTCATGGCTGCCGATATCTGCGACCGTCCCGTTCTCGATCACCACGATCCTGTCCGCACGGCGAACGGTTGAGAGGCGATGAGCAATGACGATCACCGTTCTTCCTTGCATCAGATTTTGCAGCGCGGACTGCACCAACGCTTCCGATTCGCTGTCTAGCGCGGATGTGGCTTCGTCGAGAATCAGGATCGGTGCGTTCTTAAGCAGAGCGCGCGCTATGGCGATTCGCTGGCGTTCGCCTCCGGAAAGACGGACGCCCTTTTCGCCGATGACGGTTTCGTATGCATTCGGAAGGTCCATGATGAAGTCGTGCGCCAATGCGGCCTGGGCTGCGGCTTCTACCTGCTTCTGCGAAATGCCTGGCTGGCCGTAGGCGATGTTGTTGCGCAGTGTGTCATTGAAGAGAACGGTCTCCTGCGTGACTACGCCAATCTGCGCGCGAATGGATGCAAGCGATACGTCGCGAAGGTCACGGCCATCAACCGCTATTCGGCCTGTCGTGACGTCAAAAAACCGTGGCACCAAAGAAACCAGAGTGCTCTTGCCGGCGCCACTCGATCCGACCAGGGCAAGTATTTCTCCGGCGTTCACGTCGAGGGTGATATTCCTGAGCACTTCGCGCTGCACCCCGTCCGATTCGTAGCAGAAGCTGACATTTTCAAAACTGATCTTACGCGAGAACGGAGGGAGCGCCGGTGCGCCAGGTTTGTCACGGACCTCGTCCTGCACATCCATGAATCTGAATATTTCCGATGACGCCCCGAGCGCCTGCTGGAAGCTGTTGTGGAACAGGGCAAACTTGCGCACGGGATCGTAAAGCTTAAAGACAGCGATGATGAAGGCGACGAAATCCTCGGGCTTCATCGCCCCATGGATCACCTGTTCACGGCCTAGCAAGAGCAGAAGGGAAATTGCGATGGCGCCGAAAATGTCCATCAACGGCGAACTGATGGATGAAGCTGCCACGGACCTTAGATTCGCGCGGAAGAGCCGCTGAGAAGCTTTGCGAAAGCGCGCGAACTCCCAGTTCTCCATATTGAAAGCCTTCACGATCCGATTACCGGTTATGGTTTCGTGAAGAATGTTTTGAATGTCGGCAAGCTTATCCTGACCACGTCGAGTGGTGGTGCGAGTACGGCGTCCGATCTTGGTAGATGAAAAAATAATGAACGGCACGAACAGCAACAACAGCCACGCCAGTTGTTTACCGAGCACGATTACCAGCGCCACCAGAAACACAAACGTAAACAGTTGCTGCAGAAACTCCGCCATCACGCTGGACATCGCGAACTGGACGCGTTCGATGTCGCTGATGATGGTCGAAACCAGCGTTCCGGTGGTGTGTTTCTGAAAGAATGCCGCCGACCGTTTCAGAATGGAGTGATACAGCGAATTGCGAATCTCAGTAATAAGGCCGTATCCGGCATAGTTGACGAGATAAGTGCCCGAATAGTCGCAAATGCCTTTCAGAACGGTGGAAACGACGAAGGCGTAAGCGACGATGGTCCACGCATTGTGAAAATGAGACGGAACAAGATGCTGTAAATAGATCGTATGGTTGGTATGGGGAATTTTGAGCAGCAGGATATTGTCGGAACCGGTAGACGGGTTCAGCACCCGGCCGAGAATCGGGCCGACCAGTAGGACGCGAAACGCATCCAGGAATCCAACAGCTGCCAGCAATAAAACCGAAGGGATGAACTGCCAAGAATAGGGAACCAGAAACCGGAGCAGGCGCATCAGTTGGCGCATGCGCTGCTCCCGTGGCAATCAACGCGCACCGATTGTGTTAGTCCGAACCCGCGACAACAAGGTGAAAGCGGCATCAGGTGAGACCTATTCTACTTGAGCCAGCCGGCATTATTGGGCAGGACACCGTCCTATCAACATCGTGCCCCAACGCGTAGGCATCTTGCCCGAGCCCGCGAGCGGAAGAACAGGTATTCAGTCGTAAAACTTACCAGTGCGGGAAGCCAGACGGAACACAACCATCATCAGAATCCTGATGAAGGTGCCTCCCGTTTACAGCATTTTCGTTGCACTGCTTCTGGCGATGTTTTCAACCCCCAACTATGTCGCGGCCGAAGAAATTCCGGTTCACCACTTCGAGGGAACCAGCCTCGGTTTTCTAATTCTGCGCGACGAGGGGGGCACGCCCATTGCTTATGGCGACCTGCAGCAGGTTGTCACCAAAAATTACGTAATGGATGACATGAAATTCAAATTCAACGATGGCTCGTTTTATGAGGAGATCACGAAATTTACACAGCGCGGAGTCTTTCACGTGATCAGCGATCATGTTGTGCAGCGTGGGCCGTCATTCAAACAGCAAGTGGACTCCTTAGTTGACGGCGCGACCGGGAACGTGACGGTGAGTTCCAGGGACGAGAAGGGCAAACAAAAGAAGCAGATCAAGCACCTTGAGCTGCCGTCTGACCTGGCAAATGGCCTACTGATGACGATCGCCAAGAATCTTGACCCGAGCGCGCCGAGCACCATCGTCTCGATGGTTGCGGGTTCGACCAGTCCGCAAATCGTGAAGGTCAAGTACTCTCCGCAGCCTGAAGCGATATTTCACGTTGGCCCCATGCCATACAAGGCGCAGCACTACCTGGTAAAGATCGAGATCACCGGGGTGAAAGGCAAGGTCGCGCCGCTGGTTGGGAAGCAACCCAAAGACATTGAAATGTGGCTGGCCAAAAGTGAGTCTCCTACCTTCCTCAAATTTCGTGGGCAAATGTACGAGGACGGGCCGATCTGGGAGATGGAATTGGCCGCCCCGCGGGATGGCGCGCCTGCGGAAAAAGAGAAATGAGGCCCAACATCGCGCAGCAACCTGGCAACGATTGCTAACCGTCCAGGAACAGATGACGAGTCTAAATACTATTTTGGGTTATCCCTGTGAACGACCTTCAGTCGATAGCCGGCTTTCTTCAACAGCTTTGCGACATCTTCGGCAATCATGACTGAGCGGTGCTGGCCTCCGGTGCAACCGAAGGCGATTGTCAGATAACTCTTTCCTTCGTGGACATAGTGAGGCAGAAGATAGACGAGCAGATCAGAAATCCGCTGAATGAACTCCGAGGTCTGTGGGAAAGAGCGGATATATTTTGCGACTTTGGGATGACGCCCCGTGAGCGGACGAAACTCGGGCACAAAATGCGGATTCGGCAAAAAGCGAACATCAAAAATTAGATCCGCGTCGTCCGGCACGCCGTGCTTGAATCCGAAACTCACGCAAGACACCAGAATGTTTCTGCCATCCCCCTTCTTCTGAAACAGATCGATGATGTGTGCGCGCAACTCGTGGACATTGAACTTCGAAGTGTCTATCACGAGGTCCGCCAAGGCTCGAATCGGGCGGAGATGGCGGCGTTCGGCGGCGAGCGATGCCTTGACGGGAGCATGCCTACCCAGCGGATGCGGGCGGCGGGTCTCGCTGTACCGGCGCAGCAGCACGGAATCCGAAGCCTCTAGAAAGATCACCTTCGTGGCAATCATCCGCCGCACCGACTTCACGATTGCAGGCAATTCGTCGAGCTGGCGACCTTCACGGACGTCAACAACCAGCGCCGTACGTTCGATTTCGGAGGACTGGCCGGCGAGTTCGGCAAACCGCGGAATCAGGCCAACGGGTAAATTGTCGACGCAGTAGTATCCAAGGTCCTCAAATGCCTTCAGGACGGATGCCTTCCCTGAGCCACTCATGCCGGTAATGATGACCAGTTCCCCGTCTCTGTGGCCGTCATGAGCGGCTTTCTTGTTTTTGAGCTTGCAGGTGGCGTCGCCCAGTTTTGAGGTAAGCCTGCGAAGGGCCATGCTGAGAAGATGCTAGCAGCGACAGCGCGGTTCCAACCAGTTCCTTGATATGTCCGCGGTCTTAAGTGGTCTTACGCAGGCTCAACTCAGCGCGCGCTTCGTCAGCTAGAGGGCCATGCGCTTTCGCAAGTTCCTGCAGGAGTTCCACCGCCACAGGAGACTGGTGACGGCACAGCGTGGTGAGGGCGGTTCGCCGAAGTTTGCTGTCCAGTTCCTCGCGGTGAAATAGGCGGGCAAGGGCGTGCAGTGCCTCGTCATCGTCAATAGCCGCCAGGACCTGAAGCGCTTTTCTGGCGCTTACCGGATTGGCTTTGTTGTTCGCAATAAACTCTTCGAGCCCAGGCACCGTCTTCACGTGTCGCAGAAACATGAGCTCATCCAGAGCTTCGTCGACGACGTTCGGTGCAAGCTTTGCCAGTGACGTTGCAAGTACCGGCGCGGCGCGAACGGTTCGACTGGCGATCAGCGCTTTAAACGCAGCCTGCTGTACGCGCGCGTCCGGGTGCTCGAGCGCAGGCGTGATGTGATCTGCCAGGTCCGGATCTTTCAGCTCCGCCAATACTCCGCAAATATTGCGTACCACGTACCAGCGCTCATCGGTCATGTATTTATACGCAACTTGCAGGCTGGCAGATCCCAGCAGACCAACCAGACGTACCAATGCCAGTCGATTTCGCGCATCGCGCTCCTCGACGAGGTGGTTGAACACCGCCACAATGCTGGCCGGCGCAGAGAATCGCAGCAGGGAAGCCGCAGTCCTGCTCCAATTGGAATCTCCACGTTGCTGCAGGTAAAGCTCGATGATCCTCTCGATCGCCGCAGGCGGAAGGAGCCGGCTGAGGCCCAGTTCACAGCATTTCCTATGCCGGGCAGGGTCTCGCTTCAGCGATGTTTCGAGCGCCGCGCCCATCATCTGCACCGCCTGGAAGCCCTCGAAAGCTGCAACCGCTTGTGACAAGACTGTCAGAGCGCTGGCCACCTGAGCGTGGCTGAAATCGGAAAGATCTTCGCGCAGCAACACACGTGCCAACCGCTCGGAGGTTTTGCCTGCGAAAGCCGCTTGCGCCAGGGGTACGCTCCGAATTAGGTCTGGAGCCCGTCCGAGTTCCACGGGGTCAATGGTGATGCCAGGTTCGTCGAGGAAATCAAAATAGTGGCCGGCAAGGGCGGCTGCGCGATCGACTTCCCGCTGGGCCACCAACTCTTTGAGCAGATCAGTCAGTCGCCGGAATTCGGTGGATGAATAGTGCTTGATCTCCATCAGCCGCGTGTACTTCTTGGCTGGATTCAACGCGCTCCAGTGCAGTTCCTCGCGAATCTTCTCCTGCATGTGCGCAGGAACGGCAAAGTCCTGAATGAATTGCCCCAGCTTCTGGGCAAGGCGCTCGGCCATGTGCGTGGCCTGCAGGCTGCGCGCCAGGACTCGGACCACGTCTTCCTCGATCTGCAGTCGTTTCGAACTGCCCTCCGCAGCCTTGAGTTTCTCGCCGGCGATTTGCAGAGCCGTATCGGCCATGTATTCAGACGCGAGCTGATCGGGAGGAAGACTCTTCAATTCCGCCTGGCGTTCGGCGGGAAAATGCGCAAGGACTTTGTCCACTCCCATGTTGCGCAGGATGCGCGCCAGGGATGTATACGACTTCTGCGGATTACCTTCTTCTTCGAGCAGGGAGCGCTGCACCGACTGCTCAACTAGTTCCATGAAGCTGCTGGAGCCACCGCCACGACGCAGGCCGATTCCGCCGCCATTACCGTCACCATCACCATTGCCTCTGCCACCGAATCCGCCAAGCACTTCACCGGTTTCTGAAGAGGTGCCTTTAGCGATCGACGAGCGAGGATGCCCGGGGAACCCTTCTGAAGGGCCGCCTTCGGCGTTCTGCCTGCCACCGCTCGAGAATGGTCCGCCAACTCCGGCGCCGTTGCCGCTTCCAGACGGTCCATTTGCCTGCGTGTCGCCGGATGCGACCGTCTCTCCGTCTTTCAGCACAACCAGTTGCGGTACTCCAACTGGCACGCCGTAGCCCGAGCCGTCTACACCTTGCGTTGCGAAGTCAGCTAACACTTCCCCTCGCGTAGCCGGATCGAAGCAGGCGGATTCGAGCAGCGCGTCAATTGAATCGAGGAAGTCGCGGCCAGTCTGTTCTTCAGCCATCTGTTTCGACAGAATGTAGGACTCGGAATCAGTCTCGATGATTGTGTCGCCGTGCTCGTCCTTCTTCTGGTTTTTTGCTGCAGGTAAAATTCGAGCGCCCTCGACTTCGTTCTGGTCGAGATAGCTGAGCAATCCGCCTACCTCGTCAATGGTCTTGCTGGGCACAGCCAGCACATGGATCACTTTCTTGTATCGCCCCAGCGTGAGCCCCGGCTCGAACGTCACCGCTGCGATTCCACGTTTGAGAAGTTCAGTTTCCAATTGGCGCAGGGTGGTGTCTGCGGTGAGCACATTGTTGAGCATCACCTGGTTATCGATAAATCCAAAGGTGAATTGCCCGGTCTCTTTAAGAAGATTGTTCAGCAGCAGAAAGCTTTGCTGAATCGGACGTTCCACGCTCTTGTGCTCCACGGTGAACATCACCGCGGTCTTGAGCGTCATCTGCAGGGCGCGGGCGAAGCGCAGGCCGAGAGCCTTGATCTGCTTACTGTCCGACATACTTAAGTTCCGTTGCAACCAAGGCCCAAACGCTGGGCGGAGTGAGCCCTTGAAAAGTATGGAGGCGGGTCCAGCTTGCGGCAATAGATTCGGGAGGGCGGAAGTTTCCTTGGTAACCAGCACGAGTAGTACTCTGGGCTCAGAGATTTAGAATTCCTCTGTGTCATATTTCTTAGGCATTGACGGCGGTGGAACGAAGACGCGCTGCGTTCTCGGTAATGAGGACTCCGTGCTCGGTACCGGTACTTCTACCAGTTGCAAGGTTCAGCGCGTTGGCGAAGCGTGCGCGCACAATGCGCTTGCCGCTGCGATTCACGAAGCTTGCGTCCAGGCGGGAGTGTCGCCGCAACAGATTGCTCGCACCTGCGCGGGAGTAACAGGCGCAGGCCGGCCGGAGATCGCGAACACTGTCCGCGATCTGCTGGCGAGCATCGTTCCGGGCGAACTCGAGCTTGTGGGCGACGTAGAGATCGCATTTGAGGATGCGTTTGGGAACCGTCCCGGTGTTCTGGTGATGGCTGGTACCGGCTCGATTGCCTATGGACGAAATGCCTTGGGCGAGACGGCGCGCGCGGGTGGCTGGGGGCACACAGTTTCCGATGAAGGATCGGGGTATTGGATTGGGCTGGAGGCGGTAAAAGCGGCGCTACGGGAGCATGATGTAGTACACGACTCAGCGTTCCTCAACACGCTGATGAACGCACTCGCGGCGAAGACCTTTGACGATTTCATTGTGTGTCTGAATGCTGATCCACAGCCGGACTATGCGGCATTATTCCCAGAGATTCAAAGGCTTGCTGAGCGGGGAGATTCAATGTCGATTTCGGTCCTGGCGCGTTCGGGATCGGAACTCGCTCACCTCACAGAGATCGTCATCAGGAGATTGTTCACAGACGAGGCCGTCGTGAAGGTCGCGTTTCACGGAGGAGTGCTTACCGCCAGTCATCAGCTGAGGGAGTCTCTCGTGAACAAAGTGCGGCTCATCTTTCCACATGCCGAGTTCTATTCCAAAGAGCTAGATGCTGGGCGCGGTGCGCTGGAAAGAGCGCGAACGAAATCAGTCGGTTAGAACAGAGGGTTCTTCCATCGGAGACCGGGGAAGCGCGCGAAATCGCGGTCGGTTGTGTAGAGAACGCCGCCATACTCCAAGGCCAGAGCTGCTAAATGAGCATCGGAGACGAGTTGGCCGGAAGCTTGCCCGTCCAGCAGCATGCACCGGAAATGTTGCCAGTGAGTGTCACTCGGCGCAAGGAGTTGGATGTTAGGCTGGCCGAGCCATGCCTCCATTATTTCAACTGCTTCGTTCACGTTGAAACGCTGGCCTGGAAATTTGGAATTTGTAGTGATTCGCAGGAAGGCAGTGACCGTTTGCCAGGGTATTCCTACTGGCTCGCTGCTTGAGAAAGTTTCTTCGATCCATGCTCGTGCTTTCGCATGCAGCGAGGTAGCGCTGTTATACGCGTAAAGAAGAATGTTCGCATCCAGCACGATCACCGGTGTTCTGTTCCTTCCAGAGCTTCGATCAACTCGCCGACGTTGTCGTAATTCAGTCCTGTTGGGAGGTGCAGGTCTCTGGGAGTCACAAGGAAGCGTTTTCTGGGAGGGCGTTTGCCTATGGTTAAGCCAAGCCGCAGAAAATGATTCACAACCTCTTTAAACGAAGCCCCAGTTCGGCGTTCCTCTTTTTGAAGTTGAGCCGCAATGTCATCGTCGAGGGTCAAGGTCGTGCGCACATCATGATGCTATATAACTTGCATCAAGATGTCAACCGACCCTGAAAATGCTCCAAGATCGCTTCCGCTTGGACCTTCGTTACCACTGCCGATAACGCCGCCACGTCCGCCTGCTTAACCGCCTGCAAGCTCCCGAAATGTTCCAGCAGTCTGCGAGTAGTGCGCTCGCCAACCCCGGGTATTTCGCGTAGTTCAGTGGCCCGGTCGCGAATCTGGCGCCGCTTGCGGTGGAAGGTGACGGCGAAGCGGTGGGCTTCGTCGCGAATGAGTTGGACGAGATGCAGCACCGGGTTATGGTGATCCAGGACGACAGGCTCATTCTCCTGCCAGCAGACATAGATGATTTCTTCACGTTTTGCGATGGAGGCCAGCGGTTGATTGATGATCTGCAGCGAATTCAATGCTTCGGCAGCGGCATGCAGCTGGCCTAGTCCGCCGTCGATCAGAATCAGACTCGGCATCTCCTTCTCCTCATCCTGAATGCGCTTGTAGCGACGCGTGACTACTTCGCGCATGGAAGCAAAGTCATCCACGCCGTCGACCGAACGGATGATGAATTTGCGGTAGTCGGACTTCTTCATCTTTCCGTCTTCCCACACGACCATCGAGGCCACAGTTTCTGCGCCCTGAATGTGGGAAATATCGAAACACTCAATGCGTTTCGGCGGCTCGGGCAAGGCCAGAGCATCCTGTAGTGCTTCTTGGATGGCTTTGGCGTTGGGCTTCATTACGCGAAAGCGCTGATCGTAAAGCTGCTTGGCGTTGTTGGCGGCGAGATCAATAAGGGAGCGTTTTTCGCCGCGTTGCGGGATGGTGATATGGACTCGTGTGGGTCGGACACTCTTGTCCGACAACTGCTCGGAGAGCATCTCCTCCAGCAATTCCCGATCTTCAAACTCTACAGGGACGAACACGTTTCGAGGCACATACGGCTGGCCGATGTAGAGCTGAGTAAGAAATTGGGAAAAGAACTCGCCGGGGTTGAAAGCTTGTGTCTCCACGACCCGCGTAGGGGCGGGTGCCCCCACCCGCCCGGTCGAGCGAAGCTCGACAGTATTCTCGCTCTGAGGCAGTAGCTCTGCGGAACTCCGCTCCGCTTGGCGGGTGAGGGCACCCGCCACTACATGGTCTGTGGTGGTTTCCAGTTCCGGCAAGTCTTCCCAAAAGAATTCTCTCCGGTCAAGCACGCGCCCGCCGCGCATGTGAAAAAGATTTACCGCCAGCATCCCGTTCTCGAAGTGATAACCAAACACATCGGCGTCGTCGCCTTCAACTGCCGCTATGCGCTGCTTCTCCTGCAACTGCTCGACGGTTGAGATCAAATCTCGATACTTGGCGGCACGTTCAAACTCCTGGGCATCCGCCGCGCCCGCCATGCGAGCGCGAAGGGACTTGCCGAGTTCCGCTTGCTTGCCGTCGAGAAAGAGTTTCACATCACGGACCGCCTCCTGGTAAATCTCAGGCGTGGTCAGACCTGCGACACATGGGCCTAAACATCGCCCGATGTAGTACTGCAAACATGGGCGCGGATGAAACCGGTTCAAATCCACATTGCAGGATGGGACCAGGAAGCTGCGGTGGATCAGATCCACGATCCTGTAGGCAAGGTTCGCAGGGAAGTACGGCCCGTAGTAGACGCTGCCGTCCTTGCGCAGCCGCCGCGTGACGTAAACCCGCGGATAGCGCTCGCCCAGCGTCAATTTCACGTAGGGGTAAGTCTTGTCGTCTCGCAGAAGAATATTGAAACGGGGTTGCTTCTGCTTAATAAGATGGTTTTCAAGAGCCAGGGCCTCTTTGTTATTCGCGACGACGATGTAGTCAACGTCCACGGCCTCGCGCAGCAGAGTTCCTGTTTTGGCGTCGGCAACCCGGCCTTCGTGGAAGTACGAACTCACCCGATGCCGGAGGCTTTTCGCCTTGCCGACATAAATCACCTCGCCTTCGGCACTCTTGTAGAGGTACACGCCGGGAGAGGCCGGAATCGACCGGATTTTCTGCTGGAGATCCATGGGGAAAACGCTACTTACATTTTAATGGACTGCGAACTCGGCACCGATTCTCGCGGATGTGGCAGTGCCATGCCTGCTGGTGACCGGGCAAAAGCCAGTCATTTGCCTCCGACCATATAATTTTTGCTCTATTTACGCGAATAACCTCGTCCCTCCCTTCTTTATCGCGCATCTAAATCTCCTGTACTGAGCGACTTACGATGGAACTTTGGCCTGAGTTCGAGTTGGCATCTCCCGTGCTCAAGCACAAGGTGGCTGAACCAAGCCACCCGTGATGCAGAACGGGACCAGGTTTCCAGTCCAGTTCGCCCCAGCGCGCTGGACTTCAGGCACAGAATTCATAAGTACTGTTGCCCAGGTACTGGAAATTCAAGAGACGAAGGAGTCCTCCACATATGAATCGCGCTTCTTTAGTCGTTGCGCTGGCAGCAAGCATGGTGGCGACGGTCGGCTGCGCCAGCAAGAACTACGTGAAACAACAGACCACGCCGATTATCAACAAGACCAATGAGCTCGACGACCTGACTGCCCAGAACACGAAGGCGATCAAGGACGTTGATGCTCGCGCCCAGGCCGGCATTCAGGACGTCAACACCCGCGCCGCTGCTGCCGATCAAAAGGCACAGGCCGCGGGACAACAGGCAGCGCAGGCACAGACCTCGGCTGACAACGCTGTTCACCGCGTTGACGTGCTGACCGACGCTGTCGCAAACCTCGACAACTACAAGATCGTCAGCGAGACGAATGTCCACTTTGGCTTCGACAAGGACTTCCTGACCAAGGACGCCAAGGGAGAACTCGACAAGCTGGCTGAGAACGTGCCGAACACGAAGGGTTACATCATCACGGTTGAGGGCGGAGCAGACGCGACTGGTCCGGCAGATTACAACTACGAACTCAGCGAACGCCGGGCGAACTCTGTAATCCAGTACCTCGGCTCGAAGTACAACATCCCGGCCCACAAGATTTACTTGATTGGCCTGGGCAAGGACAAGCCGGTTGACGACAACAAGACCCGTGAAGGCCGTGCCGCCAATCGCCGCGTGAGTATCCGCCTCATGACCAACACTCAGGGCGGGAATACTCAAGCCCAGCCGAGCACCACTGGTGGTTCGGCTCCGCCTTCGATGTAAACGATTTTTCCCTCCTCCCCGGAGGACTTCGCCAACAGGCCGTTCCGTAACCGCGGAGCGGCCCTTTTTTGTCAGTTGCAGTGTTAGCGCGGACGTGATGTGATTCCTTCCGGGCACGGCTTGTAAGATTCGGCATGTTGCCGCGGAGGCGCGATGTCGATCCTTCCCGTACGTTTCCTAATAGTATCTGTCTGCCTATTCGGGTATTCCTTAAATGCGTCATCGCAGTCCTCGCCTCGTCCTCTGAGTGCAAGCGAAGTTATGGCTTTACAGGCGGGCGGCGCCTTGCCGGAAAATCTCGCATATGACATCAACTCTCGAGGCTTGAGCTTTCGCCTTGACCAGGCTTATGTCGCAGAGTTAAGGAAGGCTGGCGCCAACAACGGCGTCATCGCGGTGCTTCAAAACGCGAAGGTACTCGTTTCCGCTAGCAATGGGCAATCCGAGGCCGACCTACTACACAGACTCGCTGGCGCTGCCAACTTCATCAAAGCCGAAAAATACGATGAGGCCGCAACTCAACTCAACGCTGCAATCTCCGCGTGTTTTGCAAACGCGGAGACCGGCTTCGTGATGGGAGAGTTGCTGCGCCGTAAAAAAGCATGGCAGCAAGCGGCGGATGTTTACGAAGAAGTCTTACGGCAAGACTCGACTTTCCCGGAAGTGCACACCAAGTTCAGCTACATTCTTTACAAGTTCGACGATGGCGAAGGCGCGCTTCATGAAGCCAAAACCGCCCTCGCTCAGAATCCGCAAGATAGTGAGGCTCACAAGAACGCAGGACTGGCTCTCTCGATTCTCGGGAAGTTCGACGCCTCCAAGTCGGAGTACATGCAGGCTTTGGCCATCAAACCTGATTATGCTGTGCACTACGACCTCGGCCTTCTCTTGTACAATGCGCGGCAGAACGAGGAGGCGATCCGAGAATATACGAAGGCGATTGTTCTTGACCCGAACAACGCGGACTACCACGATAATCTCGGCGTCGCCTATGACACGAAGGGGGAGATGGCTTCAGCTATTCGCGAGTATCGCGAAGCAAAGCGGCTCAACCCGAAGGATCCTCTTATCCGACAGAACTTCGCGTCTGCTCTGATGTCCGTTAACCCGCCTGCGGGTATAGCAGAGTTGAAAGAACTTGAAAAACAGTTTCCCGAGTTTGAGGTCTGCCATGTCTGCCTCGGCAAAGGATTGGCTTGGGCAGAAGATATCAAGGGAGCGAAAGGCGAATTTCGCAAAGCCACCGAACTGGATCCAGCCGACCCGGAGCCGCATTCCGGCCTGGGTGAGCTTGAGGAAACCCAGAAAAACTACGATGCTGCACTGGCCGAATTTCGGATTGCCGAGAAACTGGA
>Ga0075425_100004846_pt1 | contig 13946 bp, 14 predicted proteins | sample SoiMethybrSBSTD4_FD_75300 | JGI IMG/M metagenome (GOLD analysis project Ga0075425, IMG submission 75300) | Bulk soil microbial communities from a Populus tree surrounding site in Tennessee, USA - Soil MetaG P. TD hybrid SBSTD4 | ecosystem: Environmental > Terrestrial > Soil > Tree plantation...
ATCAGCGCCCGGGCCATCCCGGCCCGCTGGGCCTGGCCGCCGGAGATCTCCTCGGGCAGCTTCGATGCCACGTCTGACAGGCCGAGCCGTTCGATCAGGGTTCCGGCCGCGGCTGCGGCCTCGGTTTCCGTGCCGCCGGCGAGCAGGACCGGCAGGGCGACGTTCTCCGCGACGGTGAGCGGTGGCAGCAGGCTCGGCCCCTGGAAGGCGACGGCGACCGGGCCGGGCCGCAGATCCTCGGGCCGGCCCAGGGCGGGCCACTCGATGACTCCCCCCGACGGCTGGTCCAGCGCCGCGATCAGGTGCAGTAGCGACGTCTTGCCGCTGCCGGAGGGCCCGGTCAGGGCGATGCGGTCCCCCGGGCGGATCTCGAAGCTCGCATAGGCGACCGCGATCACGGCGCCCGGGCCGGTGCCGAACTGCCGGCAGAGCCCGGCCGCGCGCACGAGAAGGTCACCCATCGGTGAGCCGCCCATCGACCATGCGCACGACGCGGTCGGCCGCCGCTGCCACGCTGTCGCTGTGGCTGACCACCAGGACTGCCTTGCCGCGGTCCGCCCGGCCGCGCAGCAGCTCCAGCACCCGGTCCTCGGCCTGCCGGTCGACCTCGCCGGTCGGCTCATCGGCCAGAAGGACCGGCGGATCGTTGGCCATCGCGACGGCGAGCGCCGCGCGGGCCGCCTCGCCGCCCGACAGCGTGCTTGGCCGGGCCGAGGCGCGCCCGGCCAGGCCGACGTCGTCGAGCAGCCTCGCTGCGGTAGAGCGGGTTGCGCCGCCATGCCCGCGCCGACCCCAGGAACGCGGTCCGCGGCCTGGCTCACGCGGCACGAGCGCCTGCGCCGCCTGGATGTTCTGGGCCACGCTGAGGTGCTCGATGAGGTTGCCGGACTGCAGCAGCATGCCGATCCAGCGGGCACGCAGCCCGGCCCGGGTCGCCTCGTCGCGCCGGGAGATCCGCCGGCCCGCGATCATCACGTGCCCGCCGTCCGGTTCGTCCAGCCCGGCCAGGCACGCCAGCAGGGTCGACTTCCCGCTGCCCGACGGCCCGGCCACCGCGACCAGCTCGCCCGCCCGCACCGCGACCGACACGCCGCGGAGCGCGAACGTCTCGTCATCGCCGGTGTGGAAGAAGCGGTAGAGCTCGCGCCCGTCGACCAGGAGCCGGGCCTGGGCTCCTACCGCCACCGGAAGCTCTCCGAGACGATGCGCCACGGATCGACGTTGTCGGAGCCGACGGCCGACGAGAGGCCGATCACGGCGCCGCGGCCGTTGCGGTACAGCTCGAACCGCTCGATCACCAGGCGGTACTGGCGGCCGGTGACCTGGTTGGGCGGGCTGTTGACCTGATAGATGATCTCGACCGCCGGGCCGCCCGCCAGTGACACCGCCCGCACGGCCTGCAGCCGGAACGCGAGGCTGCTCGCCCGGAGCGCGGGGATGGTGGTGGCGCGGGCAGAGCTGACCCTCGGCGCGGCGGCCATGGGCTTCCACGCCACGGTGATGGAGTTCAGGTTGCTGGTGAACGTCGAGCTGGCCGGGCCCGTCTTCCGCGACCAGCCCTCGGGCACTTTCAGCAGCAGATGCCCGGCCGCCGGCCGGTAGGTCACATAGACGGTGGTGTCGGGGATGTCCCCGGGCGGGTTGCTCTCGGCCGGAACGGGGGCCTGGCCGCCGACTGGGCTCTGGCTGGTCAGCCCGGCCGGGGCCGTGCCGGTGGCCCCGGCCGGGCCTGCGCTGCCGGCCGCGGCAGTGGCGGACGGGGCCGACGACCCCGAGCCCCCGCAGGCGGCCAGCGCCGTCACCAGCCCGGTCAGAGCCGCGGCGCGGCCGAGCCACCGGGGCTTGAGCGGGCGCTTGCTGGTGGGCATGGCCCCGGTTCTACCGGGAGGCAGATGAAGAGAAGATGAACCCGCCGGGCGCAGCCGCATGGGGTCAGCCGGGATCTCCACCGCGGGAGCCAGCCCCTCGGACCGGGTGCCGCGGTCACCGGCCGGGCCTGGTGGCCTGCGCGCCCGGTACATCACCACGGATCATTACGGTGCCGTTTCTCCCGCCATGATCTCGAACGTGGAGCCTCCTACCTGCCTGGGCGCGGCGGTACAGGCTGAGCATGGCCTGGCCTGTGCGCCAGCGCCGGACCAGGCGGAACAGTTTCAGTAGCATGAGCTCGGCCTTCTCCAGCCGGCTGACCGGGTGCCGCAGCCGGCGCAAGCTGCGCTGGCCGATCACCCATACCCTGGTCACCGTGCTGAACCGGGACCGCAGGGTGGCCGGCGGCACCTGGGTGCCGATCAGGTTGGCCGCGGCGACCGGCGATTTGGCCAGCGCGATATCCCGCAGCCGCCGGAACGGGGCCGGGTAGGCCAGGCTGTAGGCTCGCCGGTTCGACGGCACGTACAGCACCGCATCACCGGGACGCCCGTAGGCCGCCACGATGGCTGCCACCCGGCGCAGGTTGTCCGGTCGTGACGAAGGGAGCCGCACCAATCGCTGCGGCCCTAGCACCAGTGCCACCAACAGGACCACGATCAGGGCGGCTGGCAGCCAGGCTGCCTTGCCCAGCGGGGTCGGCATGGCCAGGCGGGTCACCGCGGCCAGACCCGCGGCGACCAGCAGCGCGAGCGCTGGCAGGCAGTACACGAGGTAGCGGAAGTCATACACCGGATGGACTTGGGAGGCTGCGAGCAGGATCAGCGCGGGCAGCAACAGCCACGGCGCCGCGACCGTGACCATGTCCACTGCTACCCTGCGTCGCTCCGCGATGCTTGTGGCCACCCCGGCTACCACCAGCAGGGCCACCAGCGGCGCCAGCGGCCGCGATCCAGCAAACGAGACGACCAGGTGATCCACCGCACCCAGGCGGGGCCGGGGCAGCCAGCTGATCTGGCTGCGCTGCCCGTACCCGGCCACCATCAGCGGGATCAGCACAACGGTGGCGGCCCCGGCCGCGGTCAGCCAGCGAGACGGCAGCAATGCCAACGGCGCCCCAGTTTCCCCATCTACCGGGTCGACGCCGGCCGGCCCGGCCGGCGCAATAGCTGCCGACGGAACCGCTGCCCGCTGCCTGGTGCGCGCGATCCACACAGTCATCCCGTGCGCGGCCAGCAGCAGCAGCGCCAGCACGTTGAACAGCCCGGTAGCCGCGATCGCTACCCCGTATCCCGCCCACCAGCGCCACCGGCCGTCAGCGAGCGCGCGCAGCAGCAGCCAGGTCGCGATGGCAGCGCACATAGTGACCAGCCCATACGGCCGCGCATCCTGGGCGTACCTGGTCACTTGAGGGGAGGCAGCGAATAGCAGCCCGGCCAGCACGCCGGTCGTGGCCGGTGCGCGCAACTGGGCGGCGCTGGCCAGGCGCCGGCCGATCACGGTGGTGACCACCGCCGCGACTGCCATCGCCAGCACCGAAGGCAGCCGCAGCGCCGTGGCTGAGGTACCCGCGGCGGCGATCCAGGCATGCATGAGCAGGTAGTAGGGGGTGATGACCGCATCGATGTGACCTGCCATCGCGAAGATCTGCGCCAGCGGCCGGCGTATCGCGTCCAGCGTGTAGGCCTCATCGCGCCACAGCGACGGGCGCCCCAGCCCATATCCATCAGCCAGCAGCAACACGATCCCCGGAATCAGGGGGGGCGCCCAGTCGGCCACCCGGCTCATGCGAGCCAGACGGCACGGCTGCCGCCAGCGGGGCCCCCCGTGGGCCAGATCTACCCCGGCCGCGCGTAGCTCCTGCCCGGGGCTGCCAGCTGGCCCGACCGGTTCAGCCTGCCCAGGCCCAGTTCCTGTCACCGGAGCTGACTGTCGGCGCGGCGGCCATGGGCTTCCATGCCACGGTGATGGAGTTCAGCCTGAGCAGGTGCTCGCTGGTGGACATGCCCCGGTTCTACCGCGAGACAGATGAAGAGAAGATGAACCCGCCGACCGCCGGGTCCGGATGAGGATCTTTGGTCAGGAGCGCACGCGGGCGTCGGGGACCGGGCCGTGATCGAGCGCCAGGGTCATCGTCACCCGGGCCCCGCCCGGCACGTTCTCCGCGGTGGCCGTCCCACCGTGTGCCTGCGCGATCGCCTGCACGATGGCGAGCCCAAGCCCGGCCCCGTGCTCCGGTACACCGTTATAGCCTCCCCGGACAAACGGCTCGAAGGCCCGTGGCAGCACAACGCCGGCAAACCCCGGCCCGGAGTTTTCCGTCACGACCGTCGCGACCTCGCCGGATACGACCGCTTCGACGCGAATGAGACCGCCGGCCTCGGGGCCGTGACGGATGGCGTTGTCCAGCAGGTTGTCCAGAGCCTGGCGGAGCCGCATGGGATCGACCTGGATCCTCACCGCGGGGGCCAGCCACTCGATCCGGGTTCCGCGAGCCGAGGCCCGGGCCTGGTGGGCCGCGCAGGCCCGGTCGAGCAGGTCCCGCAGTGAGGCGCTCGTCCGGTGGATGCGGAGCCCGCTGGCCCGGGCCCGGGAGAGCACCAGCAAGTCCTCGGCCAGCCGCGCCAGCCGGTCGGTCTCCTCCGACGCGCTCCGCAGGGCGGCCTCAAGCTCCTCGGGCTCCCGCTCACGCGACAAGGTCAGATCAAGCTCAGCCTTGAGGATGCTGAGCGGAGTCCGCAGCTCGTGACTGGCGTCATCAAGCAGCCGCTGCTCTCGGTCGGCGGCGTCCTGCAGCCGGCCGAGCAGCGAGTTCAGTGTCCGGCCGAGCCGGGCCACCTCGTCGTTCGCGCCCGGGACCGGAAGCCGCCGGCCGGGCCCGGACACCGAGATCGCATCTGCCTCCCGGCGCATCCGTTCCATCGGCCGGAGCGCGGCCCCGGCGAGCAGCCAGGCCGCCAGGCAGGCCACGGCGAGCGCGGCCGGGCCGGCCGCTATCAGCAGCAGCCGGAGACTGGCCAGCGTACGGCTGACCTGTGCCATGGAGGAACCGACCACCACGAAGAGGTGATGTCCCTCGGTCACCGGCAGCACAAACGCCCGCAATGCTGGTCTCCCCCGCGCCGCCGGAAGGCTCACGAACTTGCCTTCGCGGATTGCCCGCAGCGCGGCGGCGGACAGGGCTGGCGCCCAGGGGCCGCTCGACATCTCCAGCCGACCGGCCGGCGTCAGGATCTGGGTGAAGCCGCCAGGCGCGCTGTCGGGTGCATCGAACCCGGCGGAATCGTGACGGCCCGTCACGGACGCGACCGCCTCGGCCCTCGCCCGCAGCCCGGCATCCGCGGCCCGGACGAGTTCGGCCTCCAGGCGCGTGTACACGAAGAAGCTGAGCGCACCCAGGATGAGGGCCATGCTCACCGCCGAGGCAAGCGTGACCCGCACGCGCAACGGAAGACGCATCATGACGTCAGCCGGTACCCCGCGCCCCGGACGGTCTCAATGGACCGCGTCCCGAACGGCCGGTCAATCTTCTCCCGCAAGATCCGCACATAGACGTCGACGATGTTCGAGTCGCCGTCACGCGCGAAGTCCCACACATGTTCGAGGAACCTGGCCCGCGACAGGACGTGCCCGGGATGGCGCATGAAGTACTCCAGGATCGCGAACTCCTTGGCGGCCAGGCTGATCGGCGTGCCTCCCCGGCGGACTATGCGCGCCGCCGGGTCGAGCAGCAGATCGCCCACCGCCAGCACCGCTGGCCGCTCGCCAGGCCCACGGCGGATCAGGGCACGGACCCGCGCCCGCAGCTCCTCGATCGCAAATGGCTTGGACACATAGTCGTCGGCCCCGGCATCCAGGCCATGCACTCGGTCGGGGACGGCCTCCCTGGCGGTCAGCAGGAGAATAGGCATCCAGCGCGCTCGCTCCCGAAGCTGACGGCAGACGTCGAACCCGTCGATGTCCGGGAGCCCGACGTCCAGGATGACCGCGTCATAATCGCATTCGCTGGCCATCCACACCGCATCACTGCCGCTGGCCTGGACATCGACCGCATACCCATCCTCGCGGAACGCCCGCTGCAGCAGAGCCGACATCTTGGGGGCGTCCTCAACGACTAGCAGACGCACCGCTACGGCACCGGCCCCGTGCATTCCTGCATAGCATCTCCCACGTGTGGGGGTGGCTCAGCGCTGCCAGCCACGCCGTACCTCCGCCTCAATGCCCGGGCTGACCCGCAGCGCCCGACGCCGCGACGCTACCCCAGGAACATGTGAACATCATGAGCGGCTGCGCCACGAGCGATCCCAGGGGCAGCCACCCGCCGATCGGGCACCGACCCCACACCGGCCACCTTACTTCGGCGGCAGAAGATGAAGGCGCCGAACGGAAGGGGGTCGCCGACCTGCATACCATGATCATGCAGGAGGGCCGATGTCCGGGCGCCGTGAAGCCATGGCCGACAGCAGCCTCCACCAACGGTCACCGGCTCCGATGTGCTCGCCGGATATGCGACCAGCACGACCACATCGAACCGCGCCGACGGCAGCAGCCCCGGCCTGCCCACTCATCGAGCTGGATCCGTGGGGATACCCGATCCTGCTGTCCCCGGCCGTCCCCGCCAGCGTGATGGATCACGCGAGGCTGGCGGTCGACGCCTGCCCGACCCTGGCGCTGCTGCTGGAGGAAGTCACCGGCCTGTCGCTGCTCAGCTGATGCTGATGAGGCATGCCACCGGTGCCGCGCCGCTTAGCCGTCTCCCCCGCCTCCGCCTGGCCCTGGGTGGCCTCCGCCGCCGCCATTGTCGTCTCCCGTCGCCGTCGGGGCGGGGGCGGCGGCGCTCGTCACGGTGGTCGCGGCGGCTGGCACTCCACTGGCGCAGTTCACCACCATGGTCACCGTGCTCGCCGTGGCGGCGAACACCACCCGCGCGGTGGTGGCCGGGCCGCGGGCCACGCTGCTCGCCGTGAAGCCCTGCTGTGGGCTCCACGACAGCAGGAAGGCGCCCGCCGTGGCGCACTGGGCCACGACCGTGCCCCCGGACGAGCTCAGGACGGTGCCGCTGGTGCTGGCCGTCCCGCCCGACCCGCCCGTGTTGCGCTGGGATCGCGGCGTCGGCGAGGAGGAGGAAGGCAGCGCCGCAGCCTGGCCCGCCTGTGCCTGTACCCCGGCCGCCACGCTGGACTGCTTGCCGGCGGGCGAGGCGGAGATGCCCTCGCCGAGCTCCGATACCACCAGCAGGCCGCCCGAGGTCGCCGCGGCCGCCCCCAGCAGCCACGCGCCGACGCCGATGACAATGCGGGTACGCACGCTGCCAGAGTCGCGGATGCGACGTTAAGCGCGAGTAAAGGCCGCCTCAAGCAAATCGGGGCCCGACGGCCCGCGAATTCCGGATCTTCCGCGCGGAACGGCGAGCACGGGCAACTTCGTGTCCGCGGCACAGCTCTGCCCCAGCGGCCTCGCTGCGGGTACGCCGCAGACCATCCCCGCAGCCTCCAGTCGCTTGCTTCAAGACTTCTGGGAGTTCCCCACCAGGTGGGTGCCAGGTGGGTGCGCGCCGCTCCCGGCCCGGATCCGTCAGTCTCCGGCCTGCTCACCGGGCATACGCCATCTGACGGTGCTGGCGCACCCCGGCTTTGTCAGGACTGCCCCCACCAGCCCCAGCCTCCCAGGGTCGGCTGTCCTCAGCTCCTGCCGGGCCGCGCGACGGACCAGCGGCAGTGGTGGTCTTTCGCCTCCACTCGAATCGGCAGCGCCTCACGGCGCACGAAGCCCGCGCTCAACGCCTTCGCGATCACACTCGAAGGCCGTATCGTCCCGTCCACGACCAGCCAATAGCCGCCGTGATCAGGTACACCCAAGATCGGACAGACCCTCAAACTATGCGCTGCGAGATCGGCCGCGCAGGGCGGTGCCGTCCTGCGCCATAACGAAGGCGGTTCGGGAGTGTATGAGTGTCTCCTCGGTATTACCGTCCGTAGCTGGTCGCGAGCATATGGATGCGGGCTTTGTGTATCGGCCGCCTGGTTGTGCCGCTCAGGCTCGGGGCCCGGGAATAGGCCGTGCGGCTACCGCCCGCCACCCATCGGGCCGCCGCCTCGGCCGAGGTTCCACAGGAAGCGCATCAGCCAGCGGATGGCAGCGAAGATCACCAGGAAGAGAGCCAGCCTGCCCGGCCATGCGAACACCTGCAGGTCGGATACCAGCAGCCAGGCCGCCAGCGCGGCGAGGATCACCGAGATCACGCCCGGCCGCGCTCGTGAGCCCGCACGGTGCTCTCGCCTGGCTCGCTGCCGGCCACCGCCGGTAGCGGTGGCCGGCAGCGGTGCCGGGGACGTGGCGCGTGGAAGATCGCGGGTGAGCGCGGCTAGCTGGCTCTGTGTGGCTGCCTCAAACACGGCATCGAGACGATGGTGGAACTCCTGCAGGGTCAGCCTGCCCTCGGCATAGTGCTCGCGCAGGTGAGCAGCCGCCGCCTCGCGGTCGGCGTCTGCGATGCGCAGGCCAGGTCCAGTCGCCACGTGATCCTCCGCCTCCATGCAGAGCCTGCCGTGCTGCCAGCAAGACGATATATCTCGATACCGCCATGGGCAAGCCGTGGCGACGGCCGCCCTGCATGTTCCCGTGCCGGAAGTCCGCAAGAACGGCGACCCACGCGCAGCCGCTTCCGGTCAATGACAGACAGCGATGCTCCGCCAACGTCGGTGCAGAGTCGGCGAGGGCTGACGTGGTTACGACGCCGGATCGCCGAATCGGCGCGGGCGAGTGCTGCGCCGGCCGGCCGGGTGGCCGCGCGCAGGTCATGGTTGGGCGTCGTCAGCCTGGTGGGCTCCTCGGCGGCCCAGTTCGCCACCGCAGGCATTCCGCCAGTCTGGTGTACCCGGCCGTCTGCCGACGGCGTCACTGGAGTGGGCTGGTGAGGTTGTTCTCGTGCGAGACCGGCGGCTGTCCGTCCGTGGCGAAGACAGCGTCTTCACCGTCCTTTTACCTCTGCGGGGCAAGGCTTGGGGGGCTTGGACCCTGACAGAGAGGAACGCCGATGAAAGCGAAGGTGCTGGCAGTCTTGACCGCGGCTGTGGCCGCCGTGGGGGTCATGGCGGGGATCCCCTGGGCGTCGGCCGGGACCTCCGCTCATCGGGGGTATGAACCGGTGCTGAATCCCAGGGACTTCGTCCGGGTGATCAGTAACCCGTACTATCCGCTGCCGGTGGGCCGGACGCTGATCTATCGCGGTGTACGGGATGGGCAGACGCAGACCGATCGGGTACACGTCACGTCGGGCACGAAGGTGCTCGAGGGCATCACTGCCACCGCGGTGAGTGATGTCGCCCGGCACAACGGCAAGTTGCTTGAGAAGACAACCGACTGGTTCGCGCAGGACAAGCAGGGCAACGTGTGGTACCTGGGGGAGGATACGGCTGCCTACCTTCCCAACGGGCAGGTCGACCGGTCGGGCTCGTGGCAGGCGGGCGTGCATGACGGCGAGCCGGGGATCATCATGCTGGCCCACCCGCAGATTCCCGACGCCTACCGGCAGGAGTTCTTGCGGGGGCAGGCCGAGGACACCGCCTGGATCGTTAGCAAGGGCGGGTCGGTCCGGGTTCCGTTCGGCGTTGTGCACCACATCTTGACCTCGCTGGAGTTCACCCGGCTGGAGCCGGGGGTCATCGACCAGAAGATCTATGCTCCTGGCATCGGGATCGTCCGTGAGCTCTCGCAAAAGGGCCCGCTTGAGGTGGCGCGGCTCGTCAGCGTCCGCGGCTAGCCGGATTCTGGCCAGTCCGCTAGCGCGCGGGGCCGGCCGGCGGGCGCGGGCTCAGCAGGAGTCGCGCGCCCGCCCGGCCCGGGCTGTCTGCGGGCTCAGTGGGGCTGTGCCGCGTCTGTGCGCACGCCAGGAGGTGATTCACCCGTGCGGATCTTGGTAGTCGAAGATTCCGTCAAGATGGCGGGATTGCTCAAGAAAGGCCTGGAGCGCGAAGGGTATGCCATCGATGTGGCCGGGACGGGCGAGGACGCGATCTGGCTGGCGGCCGAGAACGGCTACGACGCGATCGTGCTGGACGTGATCCTCGGGGTCGGTGAATCGCTGCTCGACGGCTTCGCGGTGTGCCAGAAGATCCGCGCCGCGGAGTGCCAGACCCCGGTGCTGATGGTCACCGCGCGGGACGCAGTGCAAGATCGGGTGCGCGGCCTGGACACCGGCGCCGACGACTACCTGACGAAGCCGTTCTCGCTGCCGGAGCTGCTCGCCCGGGTGCGGGCTCTCATCAGGCGGGGGGCGGTAGACCGGCCCGCCGTCTTGCGGGTGGGGGATCTGTCGCTGAACCCGGCCAGGCACGAGGTGGAGCGCGGCGGCACCAGAATCGGGCTGACTCCGACCGAGTTCGCGCTGCTCGAATATCTCATGCGGCATGCGAATGACGTGCTCACCAGGAACAAGCTGATCGAGCACGTGTGGGATTACGCGTTCGACGGGGACCCCCGGATCCTCAAGGTCTATGTTCGCTCGCTGCGCGATAAGGTTGACCGCCCGTTCGGCCGGGCCACGATTGAGACTGTCCGCGGCGTCGGCTACCGGATCACAGATGACGCGCTGGGCCGGCCTGCCGATTAGGGGCCGGCTCACCGTCGCCTTCGCGGCCAGCATGGCGGTCGTGATCGGTGGCCTGAGCGTCTTCGTTTTCCTGCGGACGGGCAGCGACCTGCTCGACACCATCGATGCGGGCCTGCGCTCGCGGGCGGAGCTGCTCGCCTCTGACATCCAGCACAGGGGTCCCGCCCTGGCCAATGTCAAGCCGACTCTCATCGAGAGCGATGAGGTGTTCGCGCAGATCGCCGACACCTCCGGGCGGATCCTGCAGTCGAGTTCCATCATCGCGCGGCAGCGGCTGCTGCCGGCCGCCGAGGTCCGTTCCGTCGGCGCGGCCGGCAAGGCCCGCTACGCCGATCGCCGGCTGGCCGGAACCGATGGCGAAGCCAGGGTGCTCGCGGTGCCGGTCGCCACGGCTCGCGGGCGCATCGTGGTGATGGTCGGGGCCTCGCTGCAAGACCGGCAGGAGGAGCTCGCCACACTCGCCGCCACCCTCGCGCTCGCCGGGACCGCCGCGATCTGCCTCATCTCGCTTGGCGCCTGGCTGGCGGTCACGGGTGTACTTCGCCCGGTGGACAGAATGCGCCGGCAGGCCGCGGCGATCTCGGCGTGGGATCCGGGCCGGCGATTGCCGGTCTCCGGCGGCAAAGATGAGCTCGCGCTGCTGGGTGGCACCCTTAATCAGATGCTCGAGCGGATCGAGGAATCGGTTGACCGCGAGCGCCAGCTCGTGGACCGGGCCAGCCACGAGCTGCGCACACCGCTCGCCATCCAGCGGATGGACCTGGACCTGGCGCTGTCCGGGCCGCAGACCGTCGCGGAACTGCGGGCGGCCCTGGATAGCGTGTCGCAGGAGAACACTCACCTGACCCGGCTGACCGAGGATCTGCTGGTCCTTGCCCGGGCCCGGCGTGGCGTGCTGCCCGTCCGCCTGGTGGACACCTCGCTGGCCGATCTGCTTGCCGACGCCCGGCAACGGGCCGAGATGATGGCGGGCGCTCACGCTAGCGTGAGCTTCGCCGCGGCGGACGCCCGGGTGCGGGTCGATCCCGTGTGGATCCTGCAGGCCATCGGGAACCTGATTGACAACGCCGTCCGGCACACCCCGCCCGGTGGCGAGGTCGCCGTGCGTGCCGACCGCCGGGACGGGATGCTAGTCCTCACCGTTGACGACACCGGCTCCGGCTTCCCGGCCGCCTTCCTCGATGACGCACCCGGGCCATTTGCCCGGTCAGCCGCGGGCCACGAACGCGCACGCCAGCCTGCCGGGCTCGGACTCGCGGTGGTGCAGACCATCGCGGCGGCGCACGGCGGCCGGGCATGGGCACAGAACCTGCCGGACGGCGGCGCCCGGGTAACAATGGCAATGAGCGACGGCACCGCCGTCACCGACGGGCACTCGCCGGACCGGACCGGCAGCACTGGAAGCGACCGGCCAGAGCAGGACGCGTAACAGGACCCGGACCACTACGGCAAGTCTGGCGTTGGCGACGGTCGTGCCGCTGATGGTGTTCGCCAAGACCCGTCAGCATGAACAGGTCTAGGTGGGCGGGCGCGGGCAGCCCAGCGGGCGTGCGAGCAGGGCGCGTCCCTGGCCATCCTGGTGATGGGCCCGCGCAGGAGATCCACGAGCGGGAGTGGTGGGCAGCAGCAAAACCACCGCGGCGGGCACGCCCGCTGGGAGCGTACCGGAGCCCAGCGTCACGATGCCGCCTCTACCGCGGCGCGCCGCGCCGGTCAGCCGCGCACAGATCGGCCCTGATCTGAGCGGCATCGGTACTCACCGGCACGGCATGTCATGACGCACCGAATTAGATGACATGCATCGGCTGGCTGGCTGTCAGTGGCTGAGTTGCTGGCGCTGGTGCTGCAAGGAACCTCCCCAGCTCAGACGCGTCACGATTGGCTCGTTAGCTATTCGCGTGCGGGCGCCTGGGGCGCCCCCGGGAGCGTGAGGAGGTCCCGATGCCCATCGTAGGCGGGCTGGATATCCACCGGAAGCAGATCACTTTCGACTATCTCGACACCGTGACCGGGGAGGTCAAGCGCGGCCAGATCGCCCCGGCTGACCGGGCGCACTTGCGCGGCTGGCTGGCCCGGTTCGCCGGCTGCGGGGATGTCGCGTTCGCGGTGGAGGGATGCGCCGGGTGGCGGTATGTGGCCGAGGAGCTGGCCGCGGCCGGGATAGCCGCGCATCTGGGTGAGCCGGCCGACACCGCCGCGCTGCGGGGCCGCAAGCGGCACGCCAAGACCGATAAGACCGACGCCCGGCACCTCAGGTCGCTGCTGGCCGAGGGCCGGCTGCCCGAATGCTGGATTCCGCCGGCGCAGATCCTGGAGTACCGGGCGCTGCTGGAGACCTACCACGACCTGCGCCGTGAGCATACCGCCTGGGTGCAGCGCATCCACGCGGTGTTCTTCCACCAGGGCGCCCCACCGCTGGGCGAGGGCGCGCTGCGCACCGAACCGGGCCTGGAGGGGCTGCGGGCGGCCGCGGCCGCGCACCTGTCGGCGGCCGGGCAGTTGCAGGTCGCCACCGCCCTGGACATGCTCGCCGCCACCGAAGCCCAGCTGGGCCCGCTGCGCCACCAGCTGCGGGAGGCTGCCCGGCACCTGACCGGCGCGAAGGTGCTGGCCGCCCGGCTGTATGGGGTCGGGCCGGTCACCGCGCTGGCGCTGACCTGCTGGCTGGCCGGAAAAGGCCGGTTCTCCTCCTCCCGCAAGGCGGTCCGGTTCACCGGGCTGGACATCACCGTGCACTCCTCCGACCGCAAAGGACCCCCCGGGCGGCTGTCCCGGCAAGGACCGCCGGTGCTGCGCTGGGCGGTGTATGAAGCCGGCAAAACCCACGCCCGCGCCGCCGCCCCCGACCACGCCTACTACGCCGCAGTCGCCGACCGCAAAAACACCAAGCGCGCCGCCCTGTCGGAGGCCCGCAAGATCGTCCGGCAGGCCTGCCACATCCTCACCGAGCTCGGCGACGACGCGCTCACCGCCGCCTGAACCCGCGCCCATGACCACGCACCACCCGCGCCCGTGACCACACACCGCGACCCCCCAGGACTGGGCGGGAACGCAGCCATCATCACCCGATGGGGAAACCACCGCGGCCAGCTCCCGACGAGCCGCTGTCAGCCGCTGCCGGCCTGTGCGCGCACACCAATGGGCCAGGCGGGCGGCCTGATTAGACTGAGCGGCCGCACCCCCAAGGAGGGGACACCCAATCAATCATCTTGTCGCCGGGGCAGCCCCCAGACGCCCCGCGGACCCAGGTAAGGCTGGCTGCCCCCTTTCCCCTCGTCCCCCGGCCGCCGCGGCTGGTCACGCCCGGACAGAAAGGCAAGCACCCCACCGGCAAACACCCGCACCAACCCCAGGCCCTCCCTGCCCCGCCCGCCGGGCATGATCCGCTCCCCGGGCGGCCGCATCAAGGACGCCCTCCAGGCGCCGGCTACGCCGGCCGGGCTCCCGCCCGGTCCTTGACCCGCCC
>Ga0075425_100004847_pt1 | contig 13946 bp, 5 predicted proteins | sample SoiMethybrSBSTD4_FD_75300 | JGI IMG/M metagenome (GOLD analysis project Ga0075425, IMG submission 75300) | Bulk soil microbial communities from a Populus tree surrounding site in Tennessee, USA - Soil MetaG P. TD hybrid SBSTD4 | ecosystem: Environmental > Terrestrial > Soil > Tree plantation...
GTGTTCGGCGCGTGGCTGAATCACGTCGACTCGCGAGGCATCAACAGCCTCGACATGCTCGTCGAGAACGATCGGCGCAGCTTCATCACCCACTACATGTTCGATTTCGGCGCCACCCTCGGAAGTGGAACCCTGACGGGTCAGGCGCGCCGGGTCGGCAACGAGTACATCCTTGAATGGAAGCCCGGATGGTTGACGCTCGCCACGCTCGGGCTCTACACGCGGCCGTGGATGCTCATCGACTACCCGAAAACGCCGCCCGCCGTCGGCCGGTTCGAGGCGACGGCATTCGATCCGATCAAGTGGAAGCCCGAGTACCCCAACCCCGCGTTCGACAGCATGCGGCCCGACGATGCGTTCTGGGCAGCGCGCATCGTGGCCAGATTCAGCGACCGCGCGATTCGCGCCGTCGTCGAGAAGGCGCGCTATTCGGATCCGCTGGCGACCGAGTATGTGGCCGATACGATCATCCGGCGCCGCGACAAAGTGCTCGCCTGCTGGCTGACGCAGGTGAATCCGCTCGTCGATTTCGCGTTGTCGGATCGCGGCGAGCTGACGTTTGGCAACGCGGCGGAGCAGGCGGGCGTGGCAACCGCGGCGGATGCGTACCGCGTGCAGTGGGCCGCGTTCGACAATACGACCGGCATTGCAACCGGCGTCGGCGCCCCGGTGACGGTCAGCGAACCGCGAGGCGAGGCGCCGGCGGCGCTGCTGGCCCCAGGCCCGACCGAGCAGTTCGTCCAGGTGAGCATCGCAGCAATCCATCCGAAGTTTCCAACGTGGGCCACGCCCGTCACCGTGCACTTCAGGCGCGGCGCCGGAGGACAACCGTGGAAGCTCGTGGGCCTGGTCAGGCTGCCCGACGACCGCCGAACGCCGAACCGAGTGACGACGTCCGCGGACGGGCCACGCGCGGTACACTCGGCGGCCGGGAAGAACGACAAGTAGAAGCACACGACGGCGGACGAGCGGCACCGATACGCTCATCGCGACCTTCGTCGCAGCGACCAAATGGAGTCGCGCGTGGCGGTCCGGCGAGCGCGAACGACCGCGAGCGGTCAGAAGTACCAGGAGCGACGATGACCAGACAAAATGTGGCGAATCTGCTCGTAGAGGTGCTCGCGCAGGCGGGCGTGCGGCATCTCTACGGCGTCGCCGGTGACTCGCTGAACGCGGTCACCGAATCGATTCGCGCGACGAAACAGCTGGAGTGGGTTCATGTCCGGCATGAGGAGACGGCGGCCTTTGCCGCCGGCGCCGAAGCGCACCTCACCGGAGGCCTCGCCGCATGCGCCGGGAGCGGCGGGCCGGGCAATCTCCACCTGATCAACGGCCTCTACGACTGCCATCGCAGCCGCGTGCCTGTGGTCGCCATCGCGGCGCAGGTGCCGAGCAACGAGATCGGCAGCGGCTATTTCCAGGAGACGCACCCCGAGCACCTGTTCGCGCAGTGCAGTCACTACTGCGAGGTGGTCTCGCAGCCGGAGCAGATGCCGCGGGTCGCCGAGATCGCGATCCAGACGGCGCTGGCGAAACGTGGCGTCGCAGTCATCGTGTTGCCGGGCGACGTGGCTTGGCGTCAGGCCGTGAGCGGCCCCCGTCTGCACTTTGCGCCGCCGACGCCGCAGATCCGGCCGTCGGACGAGGAGCTCGATATCCTGGCCAACGTGCTGAACGGTTCCGATCGGATCACAATCCTCGGCGGCGCCGGGTGTGAAGGGGCGCACGACGAACTGGTCGAGCTCGCGAAGCGCCTTCGCGCGCCGGTGGTCCACGCGCTGCGAGGGAAGGAGTTCATCGAGTACGACAACCCGCACGACGTCGGCATGACCGGTCTCCTCGGGCTCTCATCCGGATATCACGCGATGATGGATGCCGAGGTGCTGCTGTTGATCGGGACCGACTTCCCGTATCAGCAGTTCTTTCCGTCGAAGGCCACGATCATCCAGATCGACGTGCGCGGCGAGCAGCTCGGACGGCGCACCAAGCTGGATTTCGGGGTTATCGGCGATACCAGGACGACGCTGCGCGCCCTGCTCCCGAAGCTCAATCAGGCGCGCTCCGATGACCACCTGCACGCGGCGCTCGATCGCTACCGGCAAGCCCGCACGGGCCTCGACGATCTCGCCGTCGCCGGATCGGGCGGCCCGATTCACCCGCAATACGTCACGCGTGTCCTCAACGATCTGGCCGCCGCCGATGCGGTCTTCACGTGCGACGTCGGCACGCCGACGATTTGGGCGGCGCGATATCTGCGGATGAACGGCAAGCGCCGGCTAATCGGGTCGTTTTCACACGGGTCGATGGCCAACGCGCTGCCGCAGGCGATCGGCGCGCAGGTCAACGATCCCCGGCGCCAAGTCATCGCGATGTCCGGCGACGGCGGCCTCGCGATGCTCTTGGGCGATCTGCTGACGCTGAGGCAGCGCGACCTGCCGGTAAAGATGGTCGTGTTCAAGAACGACTCGCTGGCGTTTGTGGAGCTCGAGATGAAGTCGACCGGCGTGCTCGACTTCGCGACCGAATTGCGCAATCCAGACTTCGTGCGAATAGCCGAGGGCGCGGGGTTGCTGGGGATCGGCGTCGAGACGGCGGATCAGGTGGAGCCGGCGATCGCGCGGGCGCTCGCCCATCCGGGGCCCGCGCTGGTGGAGATCCCGGTGTCGAGGCAGGAACTGTCGATGCCGCCGACGATCACCTACGACCAGGCGAAGGGGTTTGGGTTGTTCATGCTGAAGGCGGTCCTGAACGGCCGGGGCGACGAGATCATCGACCTGGCGGACGTGAATTTGCGCCGCTGACCGCGTGGCCGGTTCACGGTCAGTCGCCGAACCGGGAGAGGAACCACGTGACCGCGAGCAGATCGGCGCTGCCGCGCGGACTGAGACCGCGCGCGATGAGCGCGTCATCGAACCGCGCGATGGCGCCGCTGGCATCGCGCGCGATCGCGCCGCCGTCTGCCAGCAGGCGTTGCGCGTAGCTCTGCACGTAGTGGAGCGCGGACAAACCGCCTCTCGCCACGAGGTTCGTGTCGCCGTTGACCGCCAGCAGATGCAGGAGCCCGGTGACGGTCAGCGAACCGCGAGCAGAGGCTCCGGTGGCGGTGCTGGCGCAGCGCACGACCGAGCAGTTCGTTCAGGTAAGCGTCGCGGCAATCCATCCGAAGTTTCCAACGTGGCCACGCCGGTCACCGTGCACTTCAGGCGCAGTGCGGAGGGACAACCATGGAAGCTCGTGGGGCTGGTCAGGCTGCCCGACGACGGCCGAGCGGCGAACCGAGTTGACGACGTCCTCGGATGGGCCACGCGCGGTACCCTCGGCGGCCGGGAAGAGCGACAAGTAGGACGCACACGACGGCGGACGACCAGCGCCGGCACGCTCATCGCCACCTTCGCTGCGAAACTATTGATTGAAGCACAGCACGAAGTCGGAATTCCGACGTGACCGGTGAGACGTTCAGGATAGTGCGTGCGATATCCGGATCTTTCCGCCGGAGTTCGTCAAGCAGCGCCTCAATCTGTTTCGCTGACAGCTTTGGCAGTCCGACAACGATCTGCCGCTCGACCAGGCCGAGACCATCCTTTAGGCAATGGATCTCTTCGCGAGCACTCGTTCCGCGTTCGCGAATTTCTCGTGCCCTTGATGATCTGCGCGACGAACGGCGCCACTTTTCAACTCCTTGCCGCCGTCCGAGAGTGCTGATGAAAAGGTTGGTGACCGAGTTTGGAACCGTATCGCAGGCCGGTTGAGGCACATCGAGCGGCTTCGAGAGGCGGCATGACGTGATGGACAGGCAATGCTCCTCAGCCGCCCTTGGCTTCCGACCTGCAACGCCCGTCAGCGATCAAGATCCTTCACCCCTCGCGCACCAACCTCCTCCATCCGGAAGCCCGCGTCGAACGACGATACGCAGTCCTCCCGGGCACGCGCAGCTCGATCTCGGTGCCGACCGCGCGCTGGCTGCGGACGTCGAGTTGACCGCGCACGATCGCGGCGCGCTCGCGGATGCCGGGCAGGCCGAAGTGACCGGCCGGCTGCTGCCGCTGTAACGTCACCGCGTCGATCCCTTTGCCGTCGTCGCGAATCACCACGCGGAGCTGCCGCGCCTCGTAGTGGATCGTGACCGTGATCTGCCGCGCCTGCGCGTGCTTGACGGCGTTGCGCAGCGCCTCGGCGGCGATCCGGTACGCTTCCTCGCGGACGATGGGATTCAGATCGCGCGAGGCGCCTTCGACGTGCACCGCGATCGCGGGCGGATTGCCAGCCGACGGATCGCCAGTGAGGTCGGCGCCGAGCATGGCAATGCCGTTGGCAAGGTCGTTGACTGTCAGGGCCGACGCGCGCAACGCCTGCACCGTATCCCGCCCCTCGGTGAGCGCCGCCTGGGCCGCGTCGAGAGCTCGATCCAGTCGCTCCTTGGCTTCGTCTGGACGCGCCGGCAGCACGTTCGATGCGGACTGGAAGCGCAGCAGCAGCCCCTGGAAACTTTGCAGCAGCGTGTCGTGAAGATCCCGCGCGATGCGCGTCCGCTCGCTGATGCGAGCTTCCACCGTTGCCTGCTCCGCGCGTTTTCGCTCGGTCAGATCGATCACGAACACCACGCTTTCCTGCCGTGCGTCGTCGAGGGCCGTACCCGCGACCAGCACGGGTACGCGGCTGCCGTCCTTGCGCAACAGTTCTTTCTCAAACGCTTCGAAGCTTCCTGTGGCGCGTAACTGGGCGACCGCCTGGTCACTGACGGCCTCCCATTCAGGCGGCGTCATATCCCTCCACCTGACGCGCCCGAGCAACACCTCCTCGCGAGTAAGTCCAAACAGATCGAGGGCCGCCTGGTTGGCGTCGCTGACGCCACCATCGACCCGCGTGATCGCGATGCCGATGATGTTGGCCTCCACCAGACGACGAATCTTCGCTTCGCGCTGTTGCAGCTCGTGAAACAGCCGCGATTTTTCGAGCGACATCGCCGCCTGGGCCGCCAGCACGTTCAAGACCGCCATACGACCCGGGGTGAAGACACGGGCGGCAAGGTTGTTCTCGAGATACAACACCGCCATCAGCCGGCCCTGTTGCAGCAGCGGCAGACACAGCACGGACTTCGCGTGCTCGCGCCGGATGTACTCGTCGTCCGAGAACTCGTCGTGCGTCGACGCGTCCTCGAGGTTGACGGTTTCGTGCACACGCGCCGCGTACCGAACGACGGACTCCGGCAGTGCCGCGCCGCCGAAAGGCACGTCGCGGAGCACGATCGGGATGGCGCTGCCGCTGGTGCTCCCTTCCGCGCGAATCCAGAGCTCCTCGCCCCGCGGCTCGATCAACACGCCCCGTTCGGCGCCGGCGTGCTCGATCGCCGTCCGCAACAGGGTCTCGACGAGCTTCTCCAGCACGAGCTCGCCCGAGACGGCCTGCGAGACATTGAGTACTGTGGTGAGCTCTAAGTGCTCGACCGGCGCGCCGATCGTGCCACGCGCCTCCGGCACGGGCTCTGCCTGGCGCAGGTGGGGATAGCGCTCATCGAGTTGCCGCACCTTGCCGTCGGCGCCCCAGAGCGCATAGCATGCCCGTGCGTGGCGCAGGTGCGCAACGCCTGCCGTCTCGGACCCGCGCTGCAGATAAAAGCGGCCGGCCAGTTCGAGGGCCAGCGCCTCGTGGTGGACGAAGCCGTTCCCGCGGGCGGAGTGGATCGCCCGTTCGTAGAGGTCCATGGCGTCGAGCGCGCGGCCTTCGAGGCGGGCGATCTCGGCGCCGACCAGCGCCACGCGGTTCGCGAAATTCTCAGGGCAATTCGCAGACCACACGTCGAGCTGTCGGTAGTGGGCCGCGAGCGCATCGAGATGTCGTTGTCGGTCAGGACCCGTCGCGGATTCGCAGGCAGCGGCGCGCGACAACGCCCCGTACAAGTGATACTCAGCATTCTCGAAGATTGCCGGCACGACCCACAATAACCTCCGAGCCCTCTCACAGGCGTTCACGGCGGTCACATGATCGCCAGCGAAAAAGCGGGCTTGAAGCTTTCGACACCAATACTGGATTTCTGCCACCGCCAACTCCGGGTGGGCGGCGAAATGGTGCTCGACGCCAACTTCGTCAAACTGCTCATGGTCAAAGGACCCGAAGGTCGGGATCAGGGCGCGAAGCGTGTGTACCAGCGCAAGCTGTGTCCGAATGACCTGCACGACCAGGTCAACGTGTGTTTTCTGTGCGAAGGCGAGGCCGCGCTCGGCTTCGCGCTGTACCTCAGACAGCGGGACGCCCTGCGCGAGCAGGTTTGTGACCAATTGATAGTGATAGTAGCCAACGCACTGCAGGTCGCCGCTCTGCTGACCCGCCTCGACACTGCGGCGGAACAAATCGCGACCGTCCCGAACATGTCTGGCCCAAGGTAGGACGAGAGCTGCGAAAGTGAGATAGACGCGGGCGCTGACTTGCTGCAGCCCCCGTTGCTCGACCAGCGTACAGCCGAGCTGACCGAACCGAAACGCGGTTTGATAATCGCCAAAGCGCCAGCCGGCGATGAAACCAAACGCCGCGTACGCCTGGCAGCCACAATCGCAGTTACCCAGCTCGAGGACTAAGTTCACCGCCCGGCAGGTGAGCAGTGTCGACAAGTTCGCATTCGTCACGTACGCACCCCGCGCGAACTTCAGTAGGACCTCCATTGTTGCGAGTGCTGTCGCGTCACTCATCATGGGAAGCGCAATGAGCTCTTCGACAGAACGATTGCCAAGTCGCGACAAGACTTCGTCATACTCACGTCGCGCCTCATCATCGGTCGGATGCGGCGACCAACTGAGACCGAGGTGCCGGAAATAGTCCAGGCCGACGGCGACTGCGCGACTAATCTGACCGAGAGTCCCGTAAACATCGATGAGCAAGCACGCGACCGAGGCGCGTTCAACCGCTGTCGTGGCACGTGTCCCTAGCCTCACCAGTCGCGCTTCCGCGGCCGTGAGTGCGCCAGTGAGAAGTTCGCATTCGGCGCGGTTCCGCTCGAGAGCAAACGTGAGTTCGTGCCGTCGCTCCCAGGAATCTTTCGGCAGGAAGGCCGCACCGGCGACCAGATAGGTCAGCGCGGAGGCGTATGCGGTGGAGGCCCTGGCGCGCGCTCCTGCGCGCAAGTTGAGCTCGGCGAGTTGCTCATGCTCGTCGCGTGAGACGATCAGGGCGGCGCCGCGGTTGAGCTGATTGACGATGTCGAAAATCGCCTCCTCCTGCCTCTCGGGAGGGGTGTGCGCGGCGAGCAGCCGCCCGATGCGGAGATGGGCCGAGGACCGTCGTTCCTCCGGGATCAGGGAATAGGCGGCTTCCTGCACCCGGTCGTGAATAAACCGGTAGCCGCTCTCCAGCCGCTCGATCACCTCATGGCGGACCGCCTCCCACAGCTCCGCATGGACCGCCTCCTCCGGTGTCCCGCGAACAAGAGCAAGCGTCGAGAGCGCGGCGGTGTTCCCAAGGCAGGCCAGCTGCTGGAGTGCCTCCTGGGTGTTGACGGGCAGGCGGTGCAACTTCCCGACCACGAGGTCCACAACGTTGTCGGTGTACGCCATGGCGTGAATGCGATCGACGTCCCACAGCCAGCAGCCCTGGCCATGATCGAACGTAAGCAAACCATCGTCCGCGAGCGCGCCAATGAACTGCATCGCAAAAAACGGATTGCCGGCCGTCTTGGTGTGTACGAGCTTCGCCAGCGTACCGACGCGCGCCGGCGTGCAGCGCAGCGCATCCGCCATGAGCTGCCCCACGTCGTGAGGGGAGAGGGGGACGAGGCCGATCTCCTGCACGCGCGCGCCCGATGCACGGATCGTGTCGAGTGTGCGCAGCAGCGGATGCGCGGCATCGACCTCGTGATCGCGATAGGCGCCGATCAGCAGCAGGTGCTGTACATCTCCCTGCGTCAACAGATCCTCGAGCGCTGCGAGCGTTCCCGCATCGAGCCATTGCAGATCGTCGAGGAAGAGCGCCAGCGGACGGTCCGGACGGGCGAACACCCCGATGAACCGCCGGAAGACCAGGTGGAAGCGCCGTTGCGCGTCCCGGAGCGGGAGCTCCGGCACGGGCGGCTGGTCGCCGATGAGAAGCGTCAATGCGGGGACCAGGTCCACCATGAGCCGTCCGTTCGGCTCCAACGCCTCATGAAGCGCGGCGCGCCATGTGTCCAGCTCGGACTCGCTTTTCCCCAGAAGCTGCCGGATAAGGCTCTGAAACGCCTGCGCCAGCGTCGCGTATGGGATGTCGCGTTTGTATTGATCGAACTTGCCCGACGCGAACAGGCCGCGCCGCGGCACCAGCGCCTTGTGCAGCTCGTTCACGACTGACGATTTGCCAATGCCCGTATACCCGGACACGAGCACCAGCTCCGGCGTCCCGCTCGTCACGACGCGTGCAAAGGCGCCGAGCAGGGTGTCGATCTCGCGGGCGCGCCCGTACAGTGTTTCGGGAATGACGAGCCGGTCTGGCGTGTCGTCTTCGGCCAGTGCGAATGCGTCGACCCGCTGTTGGGCCTCCCAGTGCGCAAGACACTGCCGCAGGTCGCGCTCGACGGCCGCCGCCGTCTGATAGCGGTCTTCGCCGGTCTTGGCCAGCAGCTTCATGACGATGGCCGAGATGACATCCGGGATATCTGGCCGCCGTTCCGCCGGGGGCACCGGCCGCCGCGCGATGTGGGCGTGCACGCACGCCACCGGATCCGACGCCGTGAACGGGAGACTGCCGGTCAACAGTTCATACATCACGACGCCGAGCGCGTAGAGGTCGCTGCGCGCGTCAATCGACCGGTTCATCCAGCCCGTTTGCTCCGGTGCCATGTACGCCAGCGTTCCAGCGATGAACTCCGGCGGCTCTGGCAAAGGGCGCTCCCGGGCCACGCGAGACGCGATGCCGAAGCCCCGCAACCACACCTGGCCCGTTCGCCAATCCGTCATCACATTGGCGGGTTTGATGTCCTTGTGAATGAGGCCGCAGCCGTGCAGCTGGCGCAGCGCGGCCGCCACACCCGCCCCTACGCGAAGGACGTCGGCAACATCCATCCGCGTGCCCGCGCGCTGAAGGACTGGTTCGCCACCGGGATCTTCGAGGACCAGGGCGGGTCGGCCCTCGAGCGTCGTCAACGCAACGGGCCGCAGCGCCCATGCCGGCTGCAAGTCGCCCCGCAACGCGTGTTCGTGCTCCAGCATCCGCAGGGCCTGTGGTCGCGGATGTTCCGAGCACGGAATGACCACGAGCAGCGACCGTGATGGAGGAAGCGTGTCGGTGGGGTGGCGCTGGCGGTACAGGACGAACTCCCCGTCCTCGAGAATCGGTTGAAAGCGCTCCGCGGAGAGATTCGCCACTGAGGTTTCCATGTGGCCGCCTTTCACCGACCACACTCTATCGAAGCGCCGGCATCGATGCCATCGATTTGAGGCTATTGTGACGTCTGGTGCTCCACTGCATCAATCGGCAACGTGAACAGGAATCGATGACCGAAACGTCGCCCGCATGAAGCCTCGTCGAACCTGCCGCGCGTGAACCCGGTTACAGGCATGTCGAGGGCAACGTGGTATCGTCGTCTGTAGAGCGCTGGACATGGACATAACCATTCCCAAGAGCCTCGAGGCGTTGTCCGTCGAAAGGTCGACGAGGGCCACTACAGCACGGAGGACGACGGCCTTACCGCTCAGAAATCGAACTGTGCGCCGATCTGAAAGTGTCGCGGTTGCTCGATCAGCTGCGGGTTGTAGTACAGCGGACCGATGCGTGTGTTCACCTGCAGCACCGTCGAGACGTTCGGAAGATTGAAGACCTCGAGGAACGTCTGTAATCGCCGCGGTCCGAACCGGAACGTCCGGGACAACCGCATATCGAATTCCTTGATGTAGTCGTAGAACTGTGTGGTCGGATCGACGACGTTGGCGACCGTCAGGTTGCCGCCACCGGTGATCGGGAATCCCGCGGCGGCGCTGTTGAATGTGTACGATGATGCGACCGACTCGCCGGGCCTGAACTGCAGCGTGCTGCTCAGTTGAACGTCGTACGGCAGCGAATAGGCACCGGACACCTTAAACAGCCCTCTGAACGGCGGCACCTGGTTGCAGAACCGAAGATTGTTCGGATCGGAGTTCGACACGTCACAGTTGCTGACCGCCGATCGTTCTTCGGTCACGCTGCCGAACAGAAACCCGCTTCGCGGCAGTCGTGCATTCGCGCTGAACTCGAATCCGTTATAGACCCGCGTGTTGGCGGTCGAATAGGTACTCACGCTGTCGACGGCGCCGAGCTTATTGGCGTTCAGGTTATATACCGTCACCGTCTGGCCGCCGCCGTTCGGCAGCTTCGCATTCGCCGGAACCGTGATCGTGTACGCGGTGTAGTCTGTCAACGGATTCACGAGCACATTTCTGGTGAGCGACTGATTGAAGTACTCCCGATGATAGTACGCCGCAGTGACCGAGACGGTCGAGAACAGCTGCTGCACGATCGACGCGCTTTCTTCCCAGTTGGTCGGCCACGGTGCGAGCGGATCGAATCGGGTTGCTCCCTTCGGAATGCCGAAGTTCGAGTTGCGCACCGGCCCGATCTCCGCGTACTGCGCGTGGCCGGCGGCGTCGAGCGCAGACCCGTTGCCGTCGAGATCCACCCAGGCGCGCGTATCGGTCTGAAGCTGCATCGGATTGGTCGTCGAGGCGACGCCGGCTGATTGCGACGCCACATACTTGCCGATGGTCCCTTTGACGGCAGTTCGGCCGGTACCGAACACGTCATACGAGGCGCCGAGGCGGATCGACCCCTGCTTCCAGCACGGCAGACACGAGATCGCGTCCGACGAACGCTCCGGCACGAAACGGCCGGCGGGATTGGATTCCACGGGCACCGACGCGTTGAGGTAATCAAACCGCCCGCCGAGATTGAACGTCATACGACGCAGCGTCCAATTGTCCTGCCCGTAGATGCCCAAGTGGGCGTTGACGTCTTCGTATTTGACGAGGAAGGTGTTGCGGAGGCTGACCGAGTTCGGTATGGCGACGCCGGCAGCGTTGTTCACATAGATCAATTGAGAGATGTCGCCGTTCTGATCGTATCGCTGCCGCTGAAATCCCGATTCGAACGTACCGCCCACCTTGAACGCGTGCGATCCGGTGACGTACGAGACATTCGCAATGGTGTTGTAGATGTGATCGTAATAGCGCGTCGGGTTGGCAAACGCCGTCGTCGCCCGTCCCGTCGTCGCATTGAAGTGTTGGACGTCATTTGGACCGACCTGCGGCTGGTAGTGGTACTCGTACGTCGTTGCGGCGAACGACTCGGCGTACTCGAGCAGCAATCGGTTGGTGATAACGGACGCGCCCTTCGCGACGAATGAATAGTTGATCGGCGTCGTCAGGTAGAGATTCGCCTCAGGCGAGACCGATCCTGTCACGTCGAATCGTTCGGTCACGATCGTGCCGTGGTTCGCGCTCAGGCGCAGTTTGGTGTGCGGCATCACCTGATAGGTGATCCGCGCCGTGACGTTCGGGTTCACGTGACCGCCCGTGCCTGCCTGCCGGCCGTCCGGAAAAAACGAATCGGTCGCGAGGATGTTCTGCTGCGTCAGCTTCAGGGCGCCGAAATACCAGAGCTTGTCGTGGCGAATCGGACCGCCGAGCGCGAGGTTGCTTTCCCAGTTGTGATCGATCCGGTTCGACGACGTGATGAATTGTTTCAGCTCGGGCGTCAGATTGTTGCCAACGAGCGACGGCCAGGTGCCGAATGCGCGATAGGTCCCCGCGAAGACGTTGCCGCCCTCCTTGGGGATCACGTCACCGCGCACGCCGGCGTTGGCAATTTCCGCCGATTGAGAGCTGACGTCATAGACGATCTCGGTGGCCGTTAGGTCGTTGGCCGGGTTCGCCGCGATCTGCCCACCGCCGCTGAGCAGCATCTGCGTGATGTTCATGCCGTCGACAAAGGAATGCTGGTCGGCGGTCACCGAGCCGTGCACGGTTGCGGTGTTGACGTAGAGATCGGCGAGGATCTGCCCCGGCGAGGAGCCGGCGGCATTGTTCTGCGAATTCACGCCGGGTACGAGACTCATGCCGCCGTTCAGTGTTCGCGCGACCGGAAGCGATTCGAGGATCGCTTTGTTGTTCACGAACTGCGCGCGTGTGCTCTGCACGTCGACCACTGGCGAGGCACCGGGCACGGTGATGGTCTCTTCCACGGCTCCGATGGCGAGCGCTGTGTTGACCTGCGCGGCGAATGCGCCTTCGAGCAGGATCCCTTCACGCCGGACGCTTCGGAATCCAGCCAGCGTAAACGTCACCGTGTAGGTGCCGGGCCTCAGATCGACGATCGAAAAACGGCCGGCGCCGTCGGTGACGCCGGTGCGCGAGCGCTCGATGAGGACTGGGCTTGACGCCTCGACAGTCACACCAGGCAGCAGTGCGCCGGTCGAATCGATGACCTGGCCGGAAATACTGGCGCGATCGCCTTGCGCGTCGAGAGCGGCGGGCAACAACACGACCGAGACGAGAACGGCGAGGACGGCGCAGCGAAGACGCATAGCGATCCTCCCAAAACAATCGGTTTCGCGGGACACTAGCGCCTACGTCCACGCGAGTCAATCGGCGGCAAAGCCGGTAGCGCATCCTTCCGGACTACGTCCGGATGCCCGGAGAGCATGGCCGAGACGCGCGCGGCCGCGTCACCTCGGTCGAGGTTTTTCGAAGCCCCGTTCGAGGTAAATGGTTTATTGGATTGACCGAAACTGGCTGGTTCCGGTTCCGCTTCAGGAAGCCATAAACAGCCCGGCGATTCGCGACCACCACGACGCCTGCGCACCGTTGCCGTACGCAATCGCGCCCGGCACGCGCAGTTCGACCTCCGTCCCTTCCCCGGCGCGCTGCGGATGTCGAGCGCGCCGTTGACGACCGCCGCGCGCTCGCGCATCCCCGCCAGCCGAAGTGCCCCGGCGCCGTCTTCGCCGCCTCGTCGATCCCTTTCCTGCGGACGCAAATGGCGGGACTGGAATCTGGGCTTCAGCGCTATCCTGTGTCGAGGGCGCCAGTCGCGCATCCTTGTCGTCCGTGTGTTCCACGATAGGATGAGATGTCGGACCAGACGGTATTGACCATCAGCACGACGGGCGACCTGTGGTTGCGATCTTGCTGGGTCGCGGTCCGACGCGATCCAGGAGGACCACGATGGGCACTCGGAGGCACCACATCGGCATTGCGCTTCTGTTCCTCGTGTTGGCAGCGCCTACTCGGACGACCGCCGATCCGGTCGTCATGTTCGATACGCTCGCCGCCCCCCGAACCGAGTTTTGGGGGCTTTCGGCTCAGCCAACCCGTTTGCCGAACAGTTTGTGGCGAGCCGGACCGGCACGCTCCGAAGCCTGCAGGTTGTCCTTTCGCGGCTACCGCTCGGAACCGACCCGACTTTCCGACCCGTGGCGACCGGCGCGCTTGTCCGTGTGTTGCAATCGACCGGAGAGTTTGGGCCCCCTGGCTCCGTGCTAGATACCTTCGCGTTCGATGCGCTGCCACCATTCGAATCCGACAAGATCCTGTTTGCGCGCTCAACGACCAACGCGCGCATTGTCGCGGGACAGCGCTACTTCTTGGTTTCTTTCCGAACTCTGGGTGGGCCGCCTTTCGCGGGGTCGAGACTGAAGAGCACGTTGCACTCGGCACCGAGGATCCGAATACGCCATTCGACATAGGGGATCTGACAACCGTCGGACCGGCAGTGCGTCTGACGGGAGACGCCGCGGTACCGGAGCCAGCGCCGCTCGCGTTGCTCGCGACAGGCTTGCTAGTCGTGTTAACCGCGTCGCAGCCACGAGACGCCGCGCGCGGCCGCCACGTAGGCAATGGCGGCCGGCGCGCTCCAGTTCGATCACTGTGCCGGCGGCTGACGTTGCGCACCTCGAACCGGCAGGTGATGATCAACGCGCGCTCGCGCATCCCTGGCAGGCCGAATGTCGGCCGTCT
>Ga0075425_100004848_pt1 | contig 13945 bp, 11 predicted proteins | sample SoiMethybrSBSTD4_FD_75300 | JGI IMG/M metagenome (GOLD analysis project Ga0075425, IMG submission 75300) | Bulk soil microbial communities from a Populus tree surrounding site in Tennessee, USA - Soil MetaG P. TD hybrid SBSTD4 | ecosystem: Environmental > Terrestrial > Soil > Tree plantation...
TTCGGGTGACGAGGCGGCGGTCGAGCTGGACGGTGGCGACGTCCGGCTCGAAGTCGTCGGGTGTGGGCGGTGTGCCTTCGGCTCCGAGCCAGCGCGCGGCCGCCTGGGCGACGCCAAACCGCACCGAGGCCGATCCCTCGAAGTACACGTTGATCGAATCGCCACCGACGGCGTTGATATTCACATCGATCTCAGGATCGTCCGGAGCTCTGTTCTGTGACTGTTCGCTCCGGCTGAGGCTCGATGTATCGCGGAGCGCTTGGGGCAGCAGGAACGGCGCCGCGCACCCTGAAACGAAGACGAGCAGGAGCACCGGCACGCATCGCACAACCCAGCCGCGCCGTCGCCCGCTCATCGAGAGCAAGGATATTCCTGAGTTCGCGCGACCGGGTATCCTTCCCGCCGTGCCCGAACGGACGAAGGCAGATCCGCGTCACCGCAGCCGCGATGTGACCGAGGGTCCATCGCGCGCCCCGGCGCGCGCGATGCTTCGGGCGGTCGGGTTTTCCGAAGAAGACTTCACAAAGCCCCAGATCGGCGTCGCGTCGTCGTGGAACGAGGTTACGCCGTGCAATCTCGCGCTCGGCCGGCTCGCCGGCGCCGCGAAGGAGGGCGCGCGCTCGGCCGGCGGCGTGCCCGTCGAATTCACGACCATCGCGGTCTCCGACGGCATCGCGATGGGCCATGAAGGGATGCGGGCATCGCTGGTATCGCGCGAGGTGATCGCCGATTCCGTCGAGCTCGTCGCCCACGCGGAACGGTTCGATGGTCTGGTCACGATCGCAGGCTGCGACAAGTCGCTGCCCGGCATGGTCATGGGTGCGGCTCGCCTCAATCTGCCGAGCGTTTTCCTGTATGGGGGAACGATCCTGCCGGGCCAGTTCCAGGGCCACGACGTGACGGTCCAGGACGTGTTCGAGGCGGTCGGTGCGCATGCGGCCGGGACGATGAGCGACGACGACCTGCGCGAGCTCGAGCGGAACGCGTGCCCGGGCGCCGGGTCGTGCGGCGGCATGTTCACCGCGAACACGATGGCGACCGCGCTCGAGGCGCTCGGCGTCTCGCTGCCCGGCAGCGCCAGCCCCGCAGCGATCGATCCGCGCCGCGACGAGTTCGCGCGCGCCAGCGGGACCGCCGTCCTAAACCTCCTTGAGGTCGGGATCACGCCGCGGGACATCATCACCAAGCCCGCGCTCGAGAACGCGATCGCCGTCGTCGTCGCGTGCGGCGGCTCGACGAACGCGGTGCTGCACCTGCTGGCGATCGCGCACGAGGTCGAGGTTGACCTGTCCATCGATGACTTCGATCGCATCGCGCGACGCACGCCGATCGTGGCGGACATGAAGCCGTGGGGCCGGTTCGTGATGCTCGACATCGACCGGTCGGGCGGGATCCCGGCGATCATGCGCGAGCTGCTCGACGCCGGGCTGCTCGACGGGAACGCGCTGACGGTGACTGGCAAGACGGTGGGGAAGAATCTTGCAGGCGCGGGCGCGCCGACGAACCGCGATGTCGTTCATCCGCTGTCGGACCCGATCGCGCCGGTGGGTGGGTTCGCGATCCTGCGCGGCTCGCTGGCGCCCGACGGGTGCGTGGCGAAGATGGCCGGGCTCCACGACACCGTGTTCCGCGGCCCGGCGCGCGTGTTCGACAAGGAAGAAGATGCGTTCGACGCGGTCATCCAGGGTCGCATCAAAGCCGGCGACGTGATCGTCATCCGTTACGAAGGGCCGCGCGGCGGTCCCGGCATGCGCGAGATGCTGGCGGTGACCGGTGCCGTGAACGGCGCCGGGTTGGGCGACCACGTTTGTCTGATCACGGATGGACGCTTCTCCGGCGCCACGCACGGGAACATGGTCGCGCACATCGTCCCGGAAGCGGCCGACGGCGGCCCGATCGCGCTCGTGCGCGAGGGCGACCCGCTGGTGCTCGACATCCCGAACCGGCGTCTCGACGTCGATGTTACGGAGTCTGAGCTCGACGCCCGCATGAAAGAGTGGTCGCCGCCCCCACCGCGCTACACGACCGGCGCGCTGGCGAAGTACGCGCGCCTGGTCTCGAACGCCAGCGTCGGCGCGGTTACCGGTTAGCTGCGGCGCGCGCTCCCGCCAGACGTTCGTTCAGCGCGTCGAGGATCGCATCCTGCCGAGGTCCTGAGGTGCGGATCGGGCGCGTGGACGTCGCAGTTCCCCACGCGAGGCGGCGCCTGCCCGAGGTCGTCACGAGCACGATCGCCGTCGCGTTGCGCGCGAACATCTCCCCGGTACGGCCGAGCTCGAAGTGATCGATCTTCCGCCAGGGATACCACCAGGTGACCACGCTGTTGATCCGGACGCCCCATTCGCTCGTGTACACGCCGAGTCGTGCGAACCGCCACGCACAGAACGCATAGATGGCCGGCCACACGAAGATCGCCCACCCGCGTTCACTCGAGTCGATGACCGCCAACAACGAGAAGACCGCAAGGCCGAACACGACCGCGGATAGAACGCCACGAACGATAAGCGCCCCACGCGTGGCTCCGAGCCGGGTCCATCTTTGTTTCGTCATCGAACGATTCGTTCGGTAAAGGGCCGCCGGAACAAGATGAGCGCTGCGCCGATCAGCGCTTCGATGACATAGGCAATGATCGCCCACTCTGCCTGACTACGGATCGGATTCACCGATCCGATGGGCGGTCTCGCCACAGTGAACAACGGCCCCGAGGAGTTGAAGGCGCTGAATGGGTTGAGCTTCAGGTCGGCGACGTTGATGATCGCGCTCACAATTCCGTGAGCGAGCAGCCAGATCCCGATCAAGGCGAGTCCGATCCCGATGGCCTGCCGCGCGGTCACGGATAAGTTCGAGCCTTCGCCTCCTTCCGCCGCTGCGAACGACACCAGTGAGTCAGAGCGGAACCAGAGCAGCGCGGCGATCGCGAGATAGGCGGCAGCTTCAACCACCCACCGCACGATGAGCCGGGACGGCGGGCCCGTCATGCCTGCGAGTTGGGCTAGCGGATAGACGGCTTGTCGCGCGATGAGAATCGCCAGGAGCTTGCACGCGATGTTCCAAACATCGCGAGTCTTCATACGGCCTCCCCCCGGAGATGATGAGGCCGGTTTCGCCGTCCGCCACGCTTCTCCCTGCTCGCTAGCCACCTCGGATGATCGTTCATCGCGAGACCGAAAGCGGGACCGAAGCGCCACCCTGGTACCCAGACAAAAGGGTCTTGACAGCCATCGGTTTTGTATTATTGTATTGAGGCGTTGATACAAACGTTACGGGGGTGGGGTCGATGAAGAAGCTGATCCAGTTCCTGGCGCCGTCGGCGGTCGTGTTCGCCGGGATCTTCCTGGTCATGAAGTTCGCGCACGGCAGGACATTCGAGTGGGGCGTGGGTTTTGTCTTCCTCGCCCCGATCGTCGTCCTGGCCGCGATCCACGGTTTTTGGCTTCCGGAGGATTACCTCAAGCGCTGGTCCAAGGCCCACGGTGTCCAGCTCACCGACGAAAATAGGGGGCTGATACTTCCGTACCTGCGACGGGGTCGCCGCATCCGAAGCGCCGGCGCGCTCATCGGGTATGTCACGTACTCGATCGTGATCATCCAGATCGGCGGGGATCACGCCGGGGTGGGGTGGCTGCGTGCGACGTTCGGCGGTTACCTGCTCGGAGCTGCCGTTGCCGAGTTCTGGGCCTTCCGGCCGGAGCCCGGCGCTCCCCGCGCCGCATCGCTCGTTCCTCGCGAGATCGATGATTACGTCCCGAGTCCTGCGATCGCGCTCATGCGGGTGACGATGTTGCTGATCGCTCTCGTCGCACTCGCCCAACCGTTCGTTCCCAGCCCTCACCGCTCGATCTTCGCGAGTCACGGTGTCCGACCGGCAGCGGGATATATGTTGGGATGGACGGGGATCGCGTTTGTCCTTGCGCTGGTGATCGAGGCGACCGCCCGCCGCATCGTGCGCCGTCCGCAGCCGGCCAGCTCGCCGGTCATGGTCGCCGCAGACGATGCGATCCGCACGACGGCGATGCACGGGCTGATCGGTGCTGGGAGCGCGCTCTTGCTCGGCATCCTCGCGCACATGACGGGTCCCTGGCAGAACTACCTCGCCCACCACCGGACTGATCTGGCCGCCGCCTACGGCATCGTCACGGTGTTCGCGTATGTGTTCGGGGTCTTCTCGTGGTTGCGGCTCGGGATCGATCAGCCGTGGATCGTCCGTCGCTCGCAGCAGACGGAACAGGTGGCGGCGTGATCCTCAGCGTCGACCCGGACTCGCCGGTTCCGCCGTACGAGCAGATCCGCGCGCAGATCGCGAGCATGGTTGCGAGCGGCGTGCTCGTCGACGGAACCCGGCTGCCTCCGATCCGGCAGCTTGCCGACGATCTCGGACTCGCGGGCGGCACGGTGGCACGCGCATACAGGGAACTGGAAGATCAGGGCGCGATCGTCACGCGCGGCAGGCACGGAACGTTCGTCCAAGCGCCTTCCTCGCGGAAGCCGACGAAGGAATCGATGTCGCTACTCGATCAAGCCGCGCACGCTTTTGCGGTTCGCGCGAGCCAGCTCGGGTTCGACCCACGTGACGTCGTCGCATCGCTCGAGCGGGCGCTCCGTGACGTCACACCTGCTCGCAACAGCGCTTGACCTGCGGAATCACAGGTTGACACCTTCCGGGCGGGCTGGCACCATAGCGCCTACCATGACGCCTGAGGAGATGCGTACAGCGAGCGTTCTCGTAGTCGTTATCTGACCACGCGCTCGCCTCGGGCGTGCGCGTGACCTCTCGGAAACGAGGGGTTTTTTGTTACCAGGAGATGTGTGATGGGACGCACCGCATTGCTGATCATCGACATGCAGAACGACATGGCCCACCCCGACGGGCGGGGCTTCATCCCCGACGCCGCGCACAAGACCGGCGTGATGGGCGCGATCCTCGACGCGTTCCGCGAAGCGCGCGAGCCGGTGATCCACGTGATGCGCTCCTACCGCGCCGACACGTGGGACGTCGAGCGTTTCCGTGCGCCCGCATTTCAGGCTGGACGGGGAATCCTGGTCGAGAACACGTGGGGCCAGAAGGAAGTCGATCGGCTCACGCCCGAAGCCGGCGAGCCGGTCGTCGTCAAGCAGCGCTTCAGCGCGTTCGCGTTCACCGAGCTCGACCTCCTGCTGCGCCGCGCCGGCGTGACCAAGATCGTCGTCGTCGGCGTCAATCTGCCGAACTGCCCGCGCACGACGATGTTCGACGCCGTCGGGCTCGACTACGACGTGGTTGCGGTCGCGGATGCGCTCGCGACGACATCAGACGAGACGCATCGCATCAACCTCCAAGACCTCGCGGCGATCGGCGTGCGCATCGCCACCGCAGACGACGTGATCCGCGAAGTCGGCCGTGCAGCGGAACGCTTGAGCAGCAACTGACGAAACGATCGGGAAGGAGACGCTGTGAAGATCACCGGAGCGCAGGCCATGATCCGCTCGCTGGAGCAGGAAGGGGTCGAGGTCATCTTCGGGATCCCCGGCGGAGCGATCCTCCCCGCGTACGACCCGATCCTCGACTCGCCCGTACGGCACATCCTCTGCCGTCACGAGCAAGGCGCGGCGCACGCCGCGGACGGATACGCGCAGGCGACCGGCGAGGTCGGCGTGTGCATGGCGACGTCCGGGCCCGGCGCGACGAACCTCGTCACCGGGCTGGCGAACGCGTTCATGGACTCGGTGCCGATGGTCGCGATCACCGGTCAGGTCCCGACGTGGGCGGTCGGCGGCGATGCGTTCCAGGAGTGCGACGCGACCGGCATCACGATGCCGGTGACGAAACACAACTTCTTGATCCTCGACGCGCAGGAGATCCCGAAGACGATCGCCGAGGCGTTCCACATCGCGCGCACGGGGCGGCCGGGCCCGGTTCTCGTCGACATCCCGAAGGACATCCTTCAAACCGACATGGCGTGGTGGTACCCGGAAGAGGTCGAGCTGCCGGGCTACCGCCCGACCACGAAGGGCAACCCGAAGCAGATCCGCGAAGCCGCGAAGCTCATACTTTCGGCGCAGAAGCCGGTGATCTACGCGGGCGGCGGGATCATCCGTTCCGGCGCTGCGGACGAGCTTCTGCGGCTCGTCGAGCTCACCGGTATCCCAACCGTCACCACGCTGATGGGGCGCGGCGGGATCCCCGACGACCACGAGCTCTGCCTCGGGATGCCCGGCATGCACGGCAACTACACGGCGGTCACGGCGATGCAGCAGGCGGACCTGCTGATCTCGCTCGGCGTGCGCTTCGACGACCGCGTGACCGGCAAGCTGGCGACCTTCGCACCCAACGCCAAGATCATCCACGCCGACATCGACCCGGCAGAGATCGGCAAGAACCGCGCGGTCGACGTCCCGATCGTCGGCGACGCGCGCAGCGTGATCCACGATCTGAACGAGACGATCGAGCAGATGCTCGAGGAGCGGGGCAAGCCCGATTACTCGGCGTGGCAGCAGACGGTCGCGGGTTGGAAGCAGAAGTACCCGTACCGGTACACGCAGACGCAGGACGGCCCGCTCAAGCCCGAGTACGTGATCGAGCAGATCGGAAAGATCACCAACGGCGACGCGATCTACGTCGGCGGCGTCGGCCAGCACCAGATGTGGGCCTCGCAGTACATCCGGTTCAAACGGCCGAACACGTGGATCAACTCGGGCGGGCTCGGCACGATGGGGTACGCGGTGCCGGCCGCGATGGGCGCGAAGGTCGGCCGTCCCGACGACATGGTCTGGGCGATCGACGGTGACGGCTGCTTCCAGATGACCTGTCAGGAGCTCGCGACCATGACCACCGAGAAGATCCCGGTGAAGATCGGGATCATCAACAACGCGTTCCTCGGGATGGTGCGGCAGTGGCAGGAGCTCTTCTACGAGAAGCGCTTCAGTGCGGTCGAGTTCGGCTACGACGTCCCCGACTACGTCAAGCTCGCCGAGGCGTACGGGTGCGTCGGGCTGCGGTGCGAGACGATGGACGAGGTCGAGTCCACGATCCGCAAAGCGAACGAGATCGACGACCGAACCGTCGTCATCGACTTCCGTGTCGACCCGACCGAGAAGTGCTACCCGATGGTCCCGGCCGGCGCGTCCAACGACGAGATCATCCTCGGACCCGAGTACGAGAAGGCGCACGCGGACATCCTTCACGATACGCCGGAGGCGATCATCTGATGGCCAAGCACACGCTGTCGGTTCTGGTGGAGAACAAGCCGGGCGTGCTCGCCCGGGTGGCCGGGCTGTTCGCGCGGCGGGGGTTCAACATCGACTCGCTCGCGGTGGGCCCGACCGAGATCGAAGACGTCTCGCGCATGACGATCGTCGTGAACGTGGAGACGAAGCCGCTCGAGCAGGTCGTGAAGCAGCTCAACAAACTGGTGCCGATCATCAAGATCGTCGAACTCGAGAAGGATGCGTCGGTCGAGCGCGAACTGCTGCTGATCAAGGTGAAGGCGTCCGCCGACACACGCGCGCAGATCGTCGAGATCGCCGACATCTTCCGCTCGAAGATCGTCGACGTGGCGCCGGCCGGGCTGACGATCGAAGCGACGGGCTCGCCGGACAAGCTGGAGGCGATGACGCAGATGCTGCGTCCCTACGGGATCCGCGAGTTCGTGCGAACCGGCTTGGTCGCGCTTGCGCGTGGCGACCGCGGGATCGCGGAGAAGTCTCTGCGATTGGCGGAGAAGGGAGCGTAACGAGATGGCGAACATCTTCTACGACGACGACGCGGATCTTTCCGTCCTGGATGGGCGCAAGGTCGCGGTGCTGGGGTACGGCTCGCAGGGCCACGCGCACGCGCTGAACCTGCAGGACTCCGGCGTCGACGTCCGCGTCGGCCTGCACGAGGGCTCCAAGTCGCGCGCGAAGGCCGAGGCCGACGGGCTGCGCGTGCTGCCGACGGCCGAGGCCGCGAAGGAAGCGGACCTGATCATGATGCTTCTGCCCGACACGGCGCAGAAGAAGGTCTACGACGAGTCGGTCAAGCCCAATCTCAAGAAGGGGAACGCGCTGTTCTTCGCGCATGGCTTCAACATCCACTTCAAGCAGATCAAACCGTCGAAGAACGTCGACGTTGCGATGGTTGCGCCGAAGGGGCCGGGCCACCTCGTGCGCCGGACGTACACCGAAAAGATCGGCACGCCGGCGTTGCTCGCCGTCCACCAGGACGCGACGGGCAACGCGACCGCGATCGGCAAGGCCTACGCGAAAGGCATCGGCGCGACGCGTGCCGGGCTGATCGAAACCACGTTCAAGGAAGAGACCGAGACTGACCTTTTCGGCGAGCAGGCCGTGCTCTGCGGGGGGACGTCGGCGCTCGTGCAGGCGGGCTTCGAGACCTTGGTCGATGCCGGGTACCAGCCCGAGATCGCATACTTCGAGTGTCTGCACGAGCTGAAATTGATCGTGGACCTACTCTATGAGGGCGGGTTCAAGTTCATGCGCTACTCGATCAGCGACACCGCCGAATACGGCGACTACTCGCGCGGCAAGCGCATCGTGACCGAGCGCACGCGCAAGGAGATGCAGAAGATCCTCAAGGAGATCACCTCCGGGCGTTTCGCGCGCGAGTGGATCAAAGAGAACGCCGAAGGCGCGGCAAACTTCAACGGCATGCGCAAGGAGCAGGCCGACCTGCAGATCGAGCAAGTGGGCTCCAAGCTCCGCGAGATGATGCCCTGGATCCAGAAGCGCTGACGGCGGCTGACGAGCGCGTCAGATGAGGCGCGTCGCCTGTGCGCCCGCGGCGGTAGAGTCTTGAGAGCAAGATGCGTCTGCTCAAGAGTCGGAGCGGCATCGCCTTACTTGCGATGGGTGCAGTCCTCGTCGCGGGAACGGTCGCGGTCGCCGTCGAGATCGGACGCCCTCCCTGTCGGGACCTCGGTAGAGCGGCAGCATTGCGACCGGGCATCGTCACCTCGATCCTTTGCGTGCCGGCCTTCGTAACCTCTGTCGACGGGCGGCCGGTTGTTTTCCTCGCCAGGACACCACATTTGCAGGGCGAGCCCCTGCGATGGAACGCGGGCCGAGGGATCTTCATCTCGCCATTCCATGGAGAAGAATTCGACTCGTCGGGACGTCGTATCCCCGGACGGTCGGGACCCGCGTTCCGCGACTTGTGGCGGTGCCCCGTCAGAATCGAGCGCGGAGAACTTCTGATCGACGTGTCTCCACGGGCGTCGACGAGCGCGATCGCCAAAGCCTGCGTACTCTAGAGCGCTGCCCGAAGGTCCTCGCTGCTCGCCCGCTAGGCGACACGACGCTTCCGGGCCCAGACGCCGAGCAGACCCGCCAGGCCCAGCAGCGCCCAGCCTTGCGGCAGCGAACCAACACCCGTCGCAGGAAGAACGTCCTTCGCCGGTTTCCGTGTCGTCCTGGTACCGCGCGTGGTCTTCGATCCCTTCACCGAAGCCGGAATGACCGGAGCAGCGACTTTCGCAAAGGCGAACGCCGGCGTCAGGTCCATGATGTGCTTCGGAAGGTTGTCGTCCATGCTCTGCACACCGACGAACGACATCCCGATGACGCTGTAGAGCGTCTGCGCGTCGGCGATCGCTGCGATCGTCTTCGCGTCCGTCGTAACCGTCGCCGGTTGCTCGAGCGTCGTCCGCAGCTTGTCTTCGGGAACGTTCACGGTGATGGTGCCTGTTGCGTCGTCGATCGAGCCCGTCACCGGAACGTCGTCCGGCGAATACGTGTCGATCAGGATCCCGTTCGCCGCGAGGTGCCCGGCCACGAACGTCGGCGTCCCGCCGGTTGTACGGATCCCGGCGAACAGCACGTCCAGATCCGTCGCGAACCGCGCGCCGATGAACAATTCCTGCCCGCGTCCCGCGGTGATCGCGTCGGCGAAGCCGTTGACGTCCGCGACCTTCATCGTCAGACGAAGGATCCCCTTGGCCGGGCGCGAAAGAGCGACCGAGGTGATGTCGGCGCCCGCCGCCTCGGTCCCGTCGACCGGTGATTCGTAGGGCCAGGCGGCGTCGCCCGCCACGTCGGTGACGTGGTCCCCGATGCGGCTCGCGAGTTTGATGTCGGGCGCGCCCGCGTAGGCGGACGGCCCTGAGATCTGCTTGTAGGTCGTGATCGTGGTGCCTTCGTTCGAACGCGAGGAGTCGGTTGTGATCACGTGGGCCCCGCCGGTTCGGGGATCGAAGGCGATGTCGAGGAATTCCAGCATCGAACGGTCGCCGTAGTACGGGTCCCCACCGCAGCCGGTTCCGCCCAGGCAGATCCCGCGGTACTGGACCGGGTGATCGGTGATGCGGACCTGGTGGAAGGTCGGCGCCAAGCAGGGTGTCGCGTCGATCTGGCACGCGCCTTGCAAGGTCCAGGACAAGTACGCGTGCCACACACCGCCGGGAAGCGCGTCGGGGTTCCCGATCTGCTCCGCGGCGTAGTAACCGATGAACACGCGGCCACGGTCCCCGACTTTGATCGTCGGCTGGATAGCAGTCGCGGCGACCGGATCGGCGTTCACGCGAACCGGCTTCGACCAGTGGTCGAGGTCGTCCTTGCGCGCCACGCTGTAGAAGATGTCCCACGTCCCTTGTTCCGACCAGGCGACATAGACGTTGCCTTGCCGGTCGACGTCCATCGACGCGAAGTTGTTGCCCGGCGTCGTCGCCAGGTTCGTGACGACGTAGCTGTGCGTCGTCGCTCCGCCGTCCGTGCTTCGCCACACGACGAGCTGGTGCGGTTTCGCGGCCTTGTCCGGCCCTAGGTTCGAGCGCAGGTACGCCTGCAGCACGGTGCCGCCGTCGCTCGAGGTGTCGGTCGGGTCGGCGACCATGTTGTAGGTCTTCATCGCCTTACCGATGTCGATCCGCGTGGCCATCGTGAAGACGCTCGTGCCCGGCACTTGCTTGAACAGCACGATCCCCGGCTGGCTCGGGCCCACGGTGACGGTGCCGAATTCGCCGTCGATGAACGTCTCGCCGCGCGGCGTCGTGGCCATCCACTGCCGGTCGACGAGCGGTGTCTGCGGGTCGAGGACCAACGAGCTCGGCTCGAACGTGCGGCCGCCGTCGTTGGAGCACGCGACGCCGAGCGAAGTCAGCGTGTTCAGCTCCGAGTAGCAGAGCCGTCCGGTCTGCGCGATGGTCGTGAGCGTGTCGCCGCCGCCCGCCGGGTTGAGGGGCATCAGGTTGTTGTTCGGGTGAAGCGGCGCGAGCGGCTTCCACGTGTCGCCGTTGTCGGTCGACTTGTACAGGATCCCGTTAGTCGGTGCGCCGAGAGGCATGTCGATGTACTCGTCGCCGTTCGGCGCGATCTCCATGTTCGGCTCGCCGCTGGTGCGTTCGAGCGCGACCGGCGTCCCGTTGGAGAACTCGATATCGCTATCGGAAGCCGCCGCTGCCGCGCGCGCGCCGAGCGTTAGCCCGCCGGTCGCCGGCAACGTGTGGGAGGCCGTCGGTGTGACGGCTTGCAACGCGACGTCGACGTGGAAGGCCTCGTTGACCGCGCGGAAGATCGCGACCGAGATCGTGTAACTGCCCGAGGGAAGCTCGGCGAAGACGATCTTCTCGAAGTCGCTGTTGCCGAAGCCGCTCGTCGCGACCGGGTTGCCGTCCTTGTCGAGAAGCGAGAGGTCGAAGTCGTTGGCGTTGTCGGCCCAGGTGACGGTGATCGTGACCACGCCGGTCTTACCCTGGGCACGCAGGGCTTTGTAGTAAGCGGGCGGGATCTGCGCCGTGAAGGGATGGTCGTCGCATCCCTGTGGCAGGTCACACGAGCCGACAAGCAGGCCGCCAACGTTCAGGTTGGTGAACGGCCCGGCGTTGTACGAGAAGTGTGAGTTGAGCGGCGTCAGCGTGTCGGCCGCAGACGCCGGGGTCGTGGTCAGCACCAACCCCGCGAGGAGCATGGCGGCGCCGACGAGGGCAGCAGACGATTTCGTGAAGATCGAGCGCATCAGAACGAACCTCCCCTGGAGGCCCTCGTGAGGCCTCGCACCACGGAACGTTTTCGCAGGCTGCGGCCCAGAACCCTGCATTGACCGTGTGGGCCCGGCCGGAACGCCCTATTTCATCGCAAACGTTCCGATGGCGCACCTCGGCGGCCGGCAGGAGTGCCGGCAACGACACGGCCAGGCCCCGACATGAGCGACGCTCGATTTCGGACCGAACCTGACGCCGCTCCCTCGAGTCCGAAACCGAGGGGAACGCCCGCGATCGGCCCGTAGAATGCTCCCCGACGGATCCGATCTTTCCCGGAAGGAAGGCTCTGACGTGCGCAAACCCGAGATCTTGATGACGCCGGGCCCGACGCCGGTGCCCGCCGAGGTCCTCCTCGCCCAAGCCAGCCCGATCGTGTACCACCGCGGCCCCGGCTACGCGGCCGTCTTGCGCGAGTGCACCGAGGGGCTGCAGTGGCTCCTTGGAACCAAGAACGACGTCGTGACCTTCACGACCTCGGGGTCCGGCGCGATGGAGTCGGCGGTCGTGAACTGCTTCTCGCCCGGCGACCGGGTGCTCGTCGTGTCCGTCGGCAACTTCGGCGAGCGCTTCGCCAAGATCTGCAGTTCCTACGGGCTCGAGGTGAAGCTGCTCGAGTACGAGTGGGGCAAGGTCGCGCGCGCCAAGGACGTCGAAGCCGCGCTGGAGGCCGACATCAAGGGCGTGCTGATCCAACACTCGGAGACGTCGACCGGAGTGGTCAATGACATCGAGCCGATCGCCGCGGTCGTCCGCGCGCACCCGGCCCTCTTCATCGTCGACACCGTTTCGGGCGCAGGCGCGGCGCCGCTGCGCGTCGACGAGTGGGGGATCGACGTCGCCGCCGGCGGCGTGCAGAAGGCGTTGATGATGTCGCCGGGCATCGGCTTTCTGTCGGTCTCCGCGAAAGCGTGGAAGGCGTACGAGCAGGCGAAGCTGCCGCGCTTCTACTTCGACTGGGGCCCGGTGCGCGACGCCTACAACCGCAAAGAACCGGAGAACCCGTACACGCCGGCGGTGTCGCTGTACCTCGGCTTGCAAGCCGCGATCCGGCTGTTGCGCGAGGAAGGTCTCGAGGAGTGCTACGCGCGGCACCGTCGTCTGTCGCGCGCGGTGAAGTCGGGCGTGCAGGCGCTCGGGCTCGACCTCGTCGGTGAAGACATCGACCGCGCCGTCTGCGTCACCGCGATCCGCGCGCCGGAAGGGATCGACGGCGACGCGCTCACTGCGCTCGTACGCGAACGGTTCGGGATCGTGTTCGCGCCCGGCCAGGGCAAGTGGAAAGGCAAGGTCTTCCGGATCGGCCACCTCGGCTACGTCGAGGCGGGCGACGTCCTGCAGGCCATGGCCGCGCTCGAATCTTGCTTGATGGAGATGGGCTACCCCGCGAAGCCGGGCGCCGCGGTCGCTGCCGCGGAAGAGGTCTTCGCGCAACGATGAAGGTCCTTGTCGCCGAACCGATCGCGGAGGCCGGGCTGGAGCTCCTCCGCGCCGGCGGTGTGACGGTCGACGTTCGAACAGACCTATCGCGCTCTGATCTGTTGGAGACGATCGGCGGATACGACGGCCTGATCGTTCGGTCCGGAACCCGTGCCGATGCAGAGTTGATCGAGCGCGCGACGGCGTTGAAGGTCATCGGCCGGGCCGGGATCGGGCTCGACAATGTCGACGTCGACGCGGCGACCCACCACGGGATCGTGGTCGTGAACGCGCCGACCTCGAACGTGCTGTCCGCGGCCGAGCACACGATCGCGCTGATGCTGTCGCTGGCGCGGAACATCCCGGCCGCCGACGCCTCGCTGCGCGCCGGGCGCTGGGACCGCGAGAAGTTCGAAGGCGTCGAGCTGCACGGCAAGACGCTCGCGATCCTCGGGCTCGGCCGGATCGGCACGCTGGTGGCGCAGCGCGCGCTGGCGCTGGGGATGCGCGTCGTCGCGTACGACCCGTACGTGGCGAAACAGCGCGCCGGGCAGATGGGCGTGGAGCTGGCGGGGTCT
>Ga0075425_100004849_pt1 | contig 13945 bp, 7 predicted proteins | sample SoiMethybrSBSTD4_FD_75300 | JGI IMG/M metagenome (GOLD analysis project Ga0075425, IMG submission 75300) | Bulk soil microbial communities from a Populus tree surrounding site in Tennessee, USA - Soil MetaG P. TD hybrid SBSTD4 | ecosystem: Environmental > Terrestrial > Soil > Tree plantation...
AACTCGGAACCCGGAACTCTGAACCCGGAACCCTGACCTTTATGTCGTCACGCCGTTCAATGCGGAGCTTTTTCTCGGAGCTTGGACCGGGTCTGATCACCGGCGCCGCAGACGACGATCCCTCAGGCATCTCGACTTACTCTGTGACCGGCGCGGCATTCGGCTATGCGCAATTGTGGACGGTTTTCTTCGCGTTCCCTCTGATGACTGCGCTTCAATTGATGTGCGCGCATCTTGGGATGGTGTCGGGTCGCGGCTTGGCGGGCGTACTTCGTCGCCGTTATCCAAAATGGGTGCTGATACTGGCCTGCAGTCTTCTGGCGATTGCCAACACGGTAAACATTGGCGCCGACCTCGGAGGCATGGCCGAGGCGATGCAGATGATGACCGGCTTGACCTCATTCTTTTGGCTTCCGGTCTTTGCTGGATTGATCGTCGTCATGTTGATCTGGTCGAGATACAGACACATCGCCAGGATCTTCAAGTGGCTCACGCTGGTTCTGTTTGCTTATGTGCTTACCGCTTTCCTGGCGCATCCGCGGTGGAGTGAAGTGTTGCGCGCGACTGTTGTTCCGCACATCGAGTGGAATCGAAATTACATCGCGACTCTTGTCGCGATACTCGGAACCACGATCTCACCTTATCTCTTTTTTTGGCAGGCGGCTCAGGAGGTCGAAGAAGAACGATCGATGGGTCGCAAGTCGGTTCACTCGCGGAAAGGAGCCACCGCTGACGAATTACGGGCTGCTCGTAATGATGTCGTAACCGGAATGGTCTTCGCTGGCGTCGTTATGTATTTCATCATACTCACGACCGGCGCGACGCTCCATCAACAGGGTCAGCGCGATATCGAAACAGCGAAACAGGCGGCCGAGGCGCTGCGTCCACTTGCCGGTAGCGCAGCTTACCTGTTGTTCACTCTCGGTCTTGTGGGCACCGGCGTGCTGGGAATTCCGGCGCTTGCAGGATCAGCGGCATACGCGGTTGCCGAAGCGATGAACTGGAGGGGTTCGCTCGATGACAAGCCTCGAGTCTCGATGAAGTTCTACGGAGTTCTTGCCACCGCCGTCGCCCTGGGTCTGGCGCTCGATTATCTCAAGGTCAACGCAGTCAAGATGCTTTTCTACGCGGCGGTGGTAAACGGAGTTCTCGCCCCGCCGTTGATAGTCCTGGTAACTATGCTTACAAGCGACAAAACGGTGATGGGCGACTGCACCAGTTCCCGACTAGTTAGTTGGCTCGGTTGGATCACCGCAGCCGTGATGACCGCCGCGACTGTGGCGATGATTGTCGTTTGATAAGAGAAATTTTCAGTCGGAAGCACTCTTCTTTGTGTCCTATTCGTTTGGATATAATCACACGCCTGCAATTCTGATCAGCGGAGGATCGAGATGCCACAAATGAGCGGCGCCGAAGCGATGTTCGAATTCCTTGTGCGTGAGGGCGTGCGGTACGTATTCGGAAACCCGGGAACGACCGAGCTCCCGCTGATGGATATCTTCGCCGCGCGAGATGAGATCCAATACATTCTCGCGCTGCACGAAGATTCAGCGCTGGGAATAGCCGCGGGATACGCCGAAGCTACAGGCAAACCGGCGGTGGTCAACCTCCATACAAATCCTGGATTGGCCCACGCTCTCGGTAATCTCTATAACGTTCATCGCACCGGAACTCCGCTGATCGTCACCGCCGGTCAACAAGACACCAGATCGATGATCGATGAACCGTTGCTCTACGCCGATATGCTGGAGCTTGCGCGACAACATACGAAATGGTGCTGGGAGGTTCGTCACGCAGCGGAAGTGCCAACAGCCTTAGCGCGCGCGTTCAAGATCGCTGTCACTCCTCCAACCGGACCGGTCTTTCTCTCGCTGCCGGTAGATGTGATGGAGGAGCGAGCCGAGATCGAGCTTCCACCTGTGACGCGGATAGGGGCTCGAATTCGAGGCGACTTATCGAAGATCAAAGAGGCTGCGGCGCTGCTTTCGCAGGCAAAGAATCCGGCGATCGTCGCCGGCGATGGCTGCGCTCGATCGGGAGCTTTTAATGAATTAGTGAAGCTTGCTGAGACAATCGCCGCGCGAGTGCATTCCGAGCCGTTGAATGCGCTGCTTGTGTTCCCGACGTCTCATCCGCTGTTCGCGGGACCTCTCTATCCAAACGCGAAACAGACTCGAGGACTTCTCGAGGGCGTCGATTTGATACTGGCTATCGGAGTCAACAACATCGTCCCGCTCGTGTACACCGGAACTGAAATGATTCCCGAAGGCGTAACGATGATCCAGATCGACGCCGGAGAGCGTGAGCTGGGCAAGACGTTTCCGGCGGCAGTCGCGCTCCTCGCCGATCCCAAATCGGCAATCCAGGAAATCACTGAGATGTTGATTCCATTTGCGACCGGTCCGGGCGCTGAAATGATCGAAAGGCGTCGCGAGTTGTTGATGGCTCATATCAACACCGCGCGATCAAAGTTCGCAGCGAATGCCTCCGAAGCAAATGCCGATGGACCGATTTCTCCGGCATATGTGGCCAGGGAAATGCGTCTGGCCGCGAAATCGGATGCGGTGCTGGTCGACGAGTCTGTTACATCGTCGGCGTTTGTTCGGACGTTGTTCACGCTGACCGAGCCGGGGACATTTTTCTATGCGAAAGGCGGTTCGCTCGGTCTGGCATTGCCGGAAGCCGTGGGCGTCAAGCTGGCGATGCCTGATCGACAGGTGATCTGTTCGGTTGGTGACGGTACCGCGCTGTACACGATTCAGGGCTTGTGGACGGCCGCGCGATATGGACTCGCAGTGAAGTTCATAGTGTTTAACAACTCGAGCTACATGATATTGAAGGGCGGGCTATTGGCATTCAACGGAGCGGCCGCCGAACGCGGTGTGTTTCCGGGAATGGATCTTACTGAGCCGGAGATCGACTTTGTGAAGATGGCTGAGTCGATGGGCATCGCCGCACGGCGAGTGTCGAAGGCGAGCGAATTGAGAGCGGCCCTTGATTGGGCGCTGAATGAAGAGGCGTGTACACTGCTCGATGTTTCAATCGCTCGAGAGGTTCGAAGCGTGCTGCGTTGAAGATACGGTTCGATAGGTCCTTCTTGCTTACTCGATCCGCTTCTGGGATCGGAGACCGCTTTGAAAGTATTCGATCTTGCCGCTCGAATCGGGCACCAGCGCGAACTCTACAGTCTGGTTTGTTGCCGACGGGCCCGCGGCGAACCTGTTATCACCGATCTTGCGCACCGGCAATTCAGAGCCCCCTATCTTCAAGACCAATTTTCCATCTCTCACAAGAATTTCAGCTGTCGCGTCGCGCTGTCCGTATTTGCCGACGCATTTGTTCATCTCAGAGACGGACATTGGAAGATCGATCTTGTTTTGAGCCGGCGCCGGTTTCAACGGCAGCATCAGTTCCATTGCTTTGTCAGCGGTCTTATTGAGCGCGACGCCAGTTCGATTCCCGAGCACGATCACTCCAAAGCGATAATCGGGAGCCATTTTGATTACCGATCCGTAGCCGCTGCGCGAACCTCCGTGCTCTACAATTCGAAGGCCGCGATAATTGCTGATCATCAGCCCGTAGCCGTACTTCGCATCGGGCTGGCTCTGGATGCTTACGTGAGGAGTCGAGATCTGCGCGATCACCTCAGGCAACAACACCTGGTTGCCTTCGAGCTTCCCGTTGTTCAGAAGCGCGATGACAAACCGCGAAAGATCCAGCACGTTGGTGAACAACGATCCTGCCGGCCAACTCGCTGCGTTGTCCGCGAAAGGTCTGACTACGGTTGGCGGCGTCTTAGCTGATGAGTTGTGGCCCTGCGCGAGCGGATAGGTCATCGCGACCGTCGGACGAAACGTGGTGCTGGTCATGCCCACGGGCTTGAAGATCATTTCGCTCAGTTGATCGGCGTATGGCTTCCCACTTATCGACTCCACCACGTAACCCGCAAGCCAGTAGCCGGGATTTGAATACGAAATGATCTTGCCGGGCTCGGTGAATAACTGATTGTCTTTCCATCCGCGAACCGTTCTGCCCATCGCCGCGTCATCGTGATCGCCGTACATCGGTGCTTCATCGATAATGCCGGCGGTGTGACTGAGAAGCTGATGTGCAGTCACCGAGCCGACTCTCGAGTTCAAGCCATCGACGTATTTGCCGACGCGCTCGTCCAACTTGAGTTTTCCCTGTTGCGCAAGAGTAACCAGGGCGGTCGCGGTAAACATCTTAGTCGTCGAGCCGATGCGAAATAGCATGTTGGTGGTCATCGGCGTTCCGGTCTCGATGTTGGATATCCCAAAGGCTTTTGAATAGATCAATCGGTCGCCGATCACTATTGCGACGGTCGCGCCTGGAGTGTTGGTTTCCTTCAGCTCTTCGAGGAGCACTGTTTCGAGTTGAGCGAAGTCGGGGTGTTGCTCCTGGAGACCGCGCGATGCAGATGAAACCGCCAGTCCTATAACCAGCGTGAGAGCGACAATCGATCGGTTGAACATGGCCGTTCGCCTTTCGTGGGTTTTGGGATAGTTAACATGAAGTAATAAAACTCACAATGCTCAAAGCGTCAGTCTATTCTTCGTCCTTGATCTGTTTCAGGTCCTTCTTATGCTTTTCGTGTCGATCGTCTTTGCGACGTTTATCTTCGAACTTTTTTGTGGGCAAGATCGGAGCGCGCGGCCGCGGCCGAAACTCTTCTTTGTCTATTGTGATCTTGTCCTTCTTTTTCTTCGGCATCTGGGTCTACAGGATATGTCGAGTCGAGCGACGGCGCAAAGGGAAAGAAGAAAGCGGCCCGTCTTATTTGCAGCGTCTAGGCACGGCGGTCGAAGAGGCTCAGGCCACCACCGACCTCGCGTCGGTGGAGCCAAGACCAGTCGGCTATGCGCCGCCGGTCGGGAGTGTCGGGCCACCGCCGACCTCGTGTCGGTGAATCCATGACTAGTCAGCTATACACCGCCGGTCGGGGAGTGTCGGGCCACCGCCGACCTCGTGTCGGCGGAGCCATGACTAGTCAGCTATATACCGCCGGTCGGGAGTGTCGGGCCACCACCGACCTCGTGTCGGTGGATCCATGACTAGTCAGCTATGCACCCGGCAGGGGAGCTTCGAGCCACCACCAACACGAGCCTCCTCGCCCGGCCGTGCATAGCCGATCAGTGATGGCCCCACCGACACAAGGTCGGTGGTGGCCCGACTCCTCGCCCGGTCGTGTATAGCTGACTAGTCCATGACCCCACCGACACAAGGTCGGTGGTGGCGGTCAGCTACGAGAACTCGATCCTCCATCCTCAATCCTCCATCCTCAATCCTCCATCATCCATCCTCGATCCTCCTCTTTCTTCTCAATGCCCCGTGCTGATATGCTCTTTCGCTATGAAACGACAATATTCTGCAGCTCTTCTCCTCGTCGCTGTGCTCGTGTTCAATGTAACGACGCTTGCTTTCAATGAGAGCTCTTCTCTCCCCGCAGAACCGGCCGGCAACGATAAGCTCGCCAACATTCCAAAGTCCGAATACGCTGCGCGTCGACAGAAACTCCTCTCGCAGATCAAGGACGGTATCGTGGTAATGGTCGGCGCCCGCGAAGAGGACCTGGGAGAGGTAGGTCGTTTCAGACAGCATAACGACTTCATGTATCTGACCGGTGTTCAGACACCCGCCGCGTACCTGATCTTTGTTCCGGACGGGGTGATCCCCGGGAAACCGCAACGCGAGACCCTCTTCATCCCGCAGCGCGATCTCAAGCACGAGCAATGGACCGGCGTTCAAATCGGTCCGGGCGCAGAGTCGGAACGCCTGTTTGGCATCCAGGAGGTCGCCGCCTCCGCTGAATTCAAGGATCGATTAGCAGGATTGCTCAATCAGCCGGCGGAAGCTGAAAAGCCGTTGCCAAAGATCTACACGGTCGTTCCTACAGGTCCCGGTTCCGACGTCAGCCGCGAGAGCCGCTTCATCGAAACACTGCGTCAGCAATTTCCGAAGAACCAACTTGCAGATGTCTCGAGGATCGTAGGCGAGATGCGCAAGGTCAAATCGCCTTCTGAGATAGAAGTTCTTCAAAAGGCGGTCGATGTTTCGCTGCAAGGCCATCGCGAGGTCGTAAAAGCCATCAAACCCGGCGCGTACGAATACGAAGCGCAAGCCGCTCTTGAAGCAGCCTGGACCCGACTTGGATCCGAACGACCTGGATATCCGTCGATCGTTGGATCGGGGATCAACGGCACGACTCTGCACTACAACGAGAACCGCAAACGAATCGAAGCGGGCGAGCTTGTAGTGGTCGATGCAGCTGCCGAATACAGCTTCTATACCGCCGACATAACTCGCACGTATCCGGCCTCGGGTAAGTTTACGCCGCGACAGCGCGAAGTCTATCAGCTGGTGCTCGATGCTCAACGCGCGGCTGAGAAGGCCTTCGTTCTCGGTAAATCAAGTATTGCCGATATGCAGCGCGCAGCTCGAGAAGTCATGAAGGTGAGCCCACTCCGAGACAAACAAGGCAACACGCTCGACAAGTACTTCATACACGGTCTCGGTCATTGGATTGGGATGGATGTACACGACGTCGGAAGTTACGGAGTCCTTCCGGTTGGATCGGCTTTTACAATCGAACCTGGGATTTATCTTCCTGACGAAGGATTCGGAGTAAGGATCGAGGATGACTATCTTGTGACCGCAAACGGGCTGGTCAAGATGAGCGCGAAATTACCATCCGAGCCGGATGAGATCGAAAAAATGATGGTGAAGTAGCCGAAAAAGGGCTCCTCCTGCGACAAAATTATTGACCGGTGGCGATTAGCTACTTAAGATTGCCAAAGTCAGGAATACTACAAAGCTCCTTCATTGAATCGCCCCAAAAATAGGAATCCGCATAAAAGCGACCAGGTGCGCATTGGGACAGATGCGCTTGGCGCTAAACTGCGAATGCGCAAGAAAGAATATGGAAATCAAAGGAACCATTCTCGAATCACGGCTTCAATTTGTAAGGGAACGCTTCGGCGACAAGGCGCTGGTAGACGTTCTCGCGGTTCTACCCGCCTCGGAGCAAGCGACTCTCCGAAAGCCACTCAACGGCTCCGGCTGGTACAAGTTTGAAACTGGACAACATCTCGATGACGCGATTGTTCAAGTGATCGGGAAGGGCGATGCGCGGTTGTTTGAGGAGATGGGAGCGGCGTCGGCTCAACAGAACCTGACCGGCATACAAAAGTTCTATCTCGATCCGGGGAATCCGCAGGGATTCATGTTGCGCGCGCCTCTGATCTATCACGTCTACTACGATAAGGGTTGGCGTGATTACAAGCCGACCGGTCCGAACTCCGGGGTAATGACCACCTACGAAGCCGAAACTTATTCGGCAGCGGACTGCAGCACCGTCATTGGCTGGTACAAGCACGCGCTGAAGATGTGTGGAGCACAGAATCCTGAAATCATCGAAGACAGCTGTCGCGCTCGCGGCGACGATTTTTGTCGATATCTGGTGTCGTGGGTTTAGGTATTGTTTTATTTGCAATAGGACAGATAAGTCGAACTGGTCAGATAGGTCGAATACCTCGTTTGCTCCGTTGAGCCCTGCCCCCTGATCCCTCCCTCCATTTGATTTTGCCGCAACCGTTCGGCTCACCATTTCGTCATTAGTTCCAGCCGCTTGACCTTGTCGTGTAGCGCCATTATAAGCAGGCCGATCAACCCTAACCGAGGAGAAAGACCATGAGATCGACACGTCTTTACTGGAAGACCTTGATTCTGTGCGCGGCGCTGTTGATGCCCGCACCGATCCGAGCCCAGGGACAAAAGCCCGACTATGATCGTGCGAATTCACTGCGCAACAAGTATCAGGGGCTCGCCGTCAACATCCCGGACCGAGTCAACTGGATCGATAGCACGAGCCGCTTCTGGTACAGGAAATCGGTGAAAGGCGGAAACGAGTTTGTGGTCGTCGATGCTGCGACGCTTGCGAAAAGACCTGCCTTCGATCACGAAAAGCTTGCGAGTTCGTTGGCTGCCGCGACCAGTGAAAAGATTGGCCCGCTGACGTTGCCGCTTCAGACGTTTTCCTTTATCGACGAAGAGCGAGCGATCTCGTTTGTATATGGGTCATCAATTTGGAGATGTGAGCTTTCGGATTACTCCTGCAAGAAGACCGGGCAGGCGCCGGCCCAGGGTCTATTCGGTCGGCCGCCAGTCGACGATCCGCCCGAAGAGTTTGGAAACGACGTCTACGATGGAATGGTTGATCTATCGCCGCAGCAGGGTCAGCAACGCCGCCAACTTCAGGAAGGTCGGGCACCGGAGAGCGATAATGCAAAGGCTTCGCCGGACGGGAAGTGGGAAGCGGTGATTAGAAACTTCAATGTCTTTGTCAGGTCGAAGAGCCGAAACGACGCGCATCCGTTGAGCATGGACGGTTCGGAAGGGAATGCCTATACGTTCGCGTCGATAAACTGGTCTCCCGATTCAAAACAACTTATCGCGTATCGCGTTCGACAGGGCTATCGTCGTGAGGTTCACTACGTCGAGTCATCACCCACAGATCAACTTCAACCGAAGCATTCGACTCGAGACTATGCCAAGCCTGGTGATACTCTGGATATCGCTCAGCCGGTCTTGTTTGACGTCTCCGCGAAGAAGCAAATCACAATCGACAATGCTTTGTTCCCGAATCCTTACAGCTTGTCGAATGCTGCCTGGTGGAAAGACAGTCGCGGAGTCACCTTCGAATACAACCAGCGCGGTCATCAAGTCTATCGAGTCATCGAAGTCGATGCGTCTACCGGAAATGCACGTTCGTTGATCAGCGAAGAGCCGCAAACATTCTTTTCTTATCGGCCGCTGACCGGCAATCTCAGAGAGACGGGCACCAAATATCGCCAGGATATCGCCGATGGAAAAGAAATAATATGGTCATCGGAGCGCGACGGCTGGCGACATCTTTATCTTTATGACGGCGCGACTGGCAAATTCAAGAATCAAATCACAAAGGGCGCCTGGGTCGTGCGCGCGGTCGACAAAGTTGATGAAGAAAAACGACAAATCTGGTTTCAAGCCAGCGGGATGTACCCCGGTAAGGATCCTTACTTTACGCACTACTACCGAATTAATTTTGACGGAAGCGGGCTCACTGCGATTACCGAGAGCGATGCCAACCACTCGCTGTTCTATTCACCGGATATGAAGTACTTCGTCGACCTGTCATCGCGCGTTGATATGGCTCCCTTGACCGAGCTGCGGCGGACGGACGACAAAAAGCTGTTGCTGGAAGTCGAGCGCGGCGATATCTCAGAATTGATAAACGCCGGTTGGAAGCCGCCGGAGGTCTTTACTTCAAAAGGCCGCGATGGAAAGACTGACATCTGGGGCGTTATCTTTCGTCCGACGAACTTCGATGCAACAAAGAAGTATCCGGTGATCGAAAACATCTACGCCGGTCCGCAAGGATCCTTCACGCCCAAGACTTTCAACGCGTATTCTCCGATGCAGTCGCTGGCCGAGCTCGGGTTTATCGTGGTGCAGATGGATGGAATGGGAACCGCGAATCGATCGAAGGCTTTTCACGATGTTGCGTGGAGGAGTCTCGGCGACGCTGGTCTGGCCGATCGAATACTGTGGCACAAAGCAGTTGCCGCGAAGTATCCGTATTACGACATCAGCCGGGTTGGAATTTATGGGACGTCGGCTGGCGGCCAGAATTCAACTGGAGCGGTACTATTCCACCCGGAGTTTTACAAGGTTGCGGTTTCAAACAGCGGATGTCACGACAATCGGATGGACAAGATCTGGTGGAACGAGCAATGGATGGGGTGGCCTTTGGGCGAACACTACGCGGAGTCGTCGAATGTCGACAACGCATATCGATTGGAAGGGAAGCTGCTGCTCGTTCTGGGCGAGATGGATACGAACGTCGATCCGTCGTCAACGCTGCAGGTGGTCAACGCTCTGATAAAGGCGAACAAGAAACACGATTTATTGTTTGTACCGGGAGGCGGTCATGGAGCGGGAGGGGCTTACGGCACGCGGCTGCTCTATGACTTCTTCGTTCATAATTTGATGGGAGTCGAGACGCCGGATTGGAATCGAGCTGGTAAAGGCGAATCGGCGGCGGCGACTACCGGTCAGCGATAGAGTTCTCGCGCGCACGGACTGTGCCCCCTGAATGAGTCGGTAACGCACACTCTTCGGAGGGTGATGCTGATCGATGGGCCTGCGGCGACCGCCTGGGCCAGGACTCACAGCTCAACTTCGAGCGTACTGATTAGTTGTTGAGAGCTCACGGGACACTCCCGTTGCGAGCCAGAATTAAACCGGCACTTTTGCTCTGATCAGTTATTTTATTGCGGAATGCACACGATGTGTTAAACTAGGTGTGTGCCTAGATAAGGTCTTGGAGTGGCTGTAGTTATGAATAAACGCACTCACATTGTGATACCCGATCAACTTGTCCAGGAGATCGACATGCTTGTCGGCAAACGGGGGCGGAGCACCTTTCTTGCCGATGCTGCCTGGAGGGAAGTGAGGCGCCTTCGAATGCTGAAGGCGTTGGAAGAGGCGAGTGGCTCCTGGAGCGATAAGGCGCATCCTGAGATTAGAGACGGCGCCGCAAAGTACATCAGTAAACTTCGCAAGGAAGGTGAAAAACGTCAGTCCGCAGTAACAAAGCGATAACATGGCTACCTTCCTATTGGATACCAGTGTCATTATTGATGTGCTTAATGGGAAGAGGGAGAGAGATGTTCTGTTAACGAGGTTGCTCAATGCTGGTAATCTTCTTGCCTGCTGCCCGGTCAACATCAGCGAAATATATGCCGGGATGAGGACCAAGGAACAAATTGCTACTGAGAACTTCCTCGAGAGCCTGGACTTCTATGAGATCACATGGAGGGTGGCCAAACTTGCGGGCCTCCTTAAGCGTGACTATTCGAAGAAGGGTCTGACCCTCTCTCTCCCCGACACGACTATTGCCGCCGTCGCCATCGAGTACGACCTGACTCTGATCACCGACAACATTAAAGATTTCCCGATGCCAGAGGTAAGGCTCTATCAGCTTGACCGTTAATTACAACACTTCAGCGGGCCGATTCAGAACGACAGAGCACCGATAGCCGAAGCTAAACAGCACAGCTCGCTTCGACGGCCTGAATAAGCTTGAAATTGTAGAATTCTCTCGCGCTTCCAACCGTTAATCCACGCCAAATCTTCAAAAACCGATAACATTCGCGTCAACCATCCTCCTTTCCGTAGCGAACCTTTTTCACTTGTGGCAAGATGACCGGTGGGTCCCGCGCGCGCATTGCGAACCGAGGATTGAACGTCGTAGGTTGTTGTTAGCGAAACTTTATTTCTAACTAAATAGCTCTTAAGTCCTGGAGTCATGAAGGCCACTTCGAAACTTAAATCCATCGCCCACTACCGAATCATCGAGCAACTCGGTGCCGGCGGCATGGGTGTGGTCTACAAAGCACACGACGAAAAACTTGATCGCATCGTCGCGCTCAAGGTCCTTCCTCCTGACGCCGTTTCTCACGAGGATCGTCGCCGAAGGTTTCTTCAGGAAGCTCGCGCCGCCTCCGCCCTGAATCACCCCCACATCCTGACCATCTATGAAATTGGCGAGGCTGAATCCCGCCCGTACATCGCAATGGAGTACATCCAGGGTGAGACGCTTCGAGAAAAAATCGCCACTCGTTCTCTCTCAATCGCCACGGCTCTTGAAATCGCACTGCAGGTTGCGGAAGGACTCGGCAAAGCGCACGAGAATGGAATCATTCATCGAGACCTCAAGCCCGAAAACCTGATGATCAGCGGCGACGGTTACGCAAAGATCCTCGATTTCGGTCTGGCAAAGTTGATCGCGAGGGAAAAACCGGCAGTCGACAGCGAGGAAAAAACTGTCGTCCAGGTAAAGACTCGCCCGGGTACGATTCTCGGTACGATCAATTACATGTCGCCCGAGCAGATCCTCGGTCGTAAGGTTGATCACAGAAGCGATGTCTTTTCATTTGGGATCGTTCTTTACGAGATGACCGCGGGTCTTCGCCCGTTCAACGGCGAGAACGATGTCGATACGATGCACGCGATTCTTCACGAAGAGCCTCGGGCTCCGCACATCGTGTCCTCGAACCTCCCGCGAGAACTGCACCGCATCATCATCCGGGCGCTCGCCAAGCAACCGAAGGATCGCTACCAGTCCATAGCCGAGCTAACGTCGGAAATCCGGACGCTCAAACGCAATCTGGAGTCGGGCAAGGCTGCAACGGTCCTTACAAAAACCAGATTGGTCTTAAAGCCGGTCGCGACCGCAGCGCGAAAGGCGCTGAAAATCGATTACGAGAAGGAGCTAAACGAGGCTCAGTACCTGGCGGTCACAAAGATCGACGGGCCTCTGTTGATCGTCGCCGGCGCCGGAACAGGCAAAACAAGAACGTTGGTTTATCGAGTCGCTCGACTCATCGATGTCGGGGCCCGTCCCGAGTCGGTGTTGCTTCTGACTTTCACCCGTCGCTCGGCGACGAGTATGCTGGCGCGAGCGGCCGCGTTAGCCGACGCGCGGTGCCAGCGAGTGTCAGGAGGCACGTTTCACTCGGTTGCGCATTCGATACTACGCAAGTATCCGGAATACTCGGATGTAGCGCGTACATTCAGCGTCCTCGATCAGAGCGACACAGAGGACTTAATAGACCTGCTGCGCCGTCAGATGGGATTCGTTGGCAAGGAACGGCACTTTCCTCGGAAGCGAACCATCGGCACGATTTTCAGCATGTCGGTGAACAAGCTGATCTCAATCGAGGACCTCCTGAATCAGCAGTATCCGCAGTTTGCTCACGAGCAGGAAGCGCTCCAGCAATTGTTCACCGCTTTTGACCGATACAAAAGAGAGCGACATCTGTTGACCTACGATGACCTGTTGGTGCGCTCGAGAGACGCGCTGCAGAACAGCGACAAGCTGCGCGAGAAACTCTCCGAACAATACCGCTACGTAATGGTCGACGAGTATCAGGACACCAATAAGCTTCAAGCGCAGATTGTAAGATTGATTGCAAACTCTCACGACAACGTCGCGGTCGTGGGCGATGAATGCCAATCGATATATTCATTCCGAGGCGCTAGCTTTAGAAACATGCTCGAGTTCCCGGAGCTGTTTCCCGGCGCGCAAGTCATAAAACTGGAAGAGAACTTCCGAAGCACTCAGCCGATCCTCGACGTAGCGAACTCGCTGATCGGAGACGCCGCTGAAGGCTATGCGAAGAGACTGTTTTCGAGGGAAAGCGAGGGACCCGCGCCGTTGCTGATAACCGCCACCGATGAGAATGAGCAATCGCGGTTCGTCGCTCAGCGGATTGAAGAGCTTCGAGAAGAAGGCGTTCCGTTGAGCGAGATCGCCGTTTTGTTTCGCGCAAGCTCGCACTCGTTCGATCTCGAGATAGAACTTGCCCGGCAGGGCATCCCGTTCAGAAAGTTTGGTGGGATCAAGTTCGCCGAATCGGCTCATATCAAGGACGTACTTGCGTTTCTTCGAGTCGTCGCAAACCCGTCCGACACAATTTCCTGGTATCGCGCGCTCAAATTGCTGCACAACGTCGGCGAGGTGACCGTCGAACAAATCCTGAGCTTTTTAGAGGTCGAAACCAGAGAGTACCGTACGCAAAAATCAAAAGCAGGGCTGTTCAAGAAGCTCAAACAGTTTCCGGCGCGAACCGCTTACCAGGATCAGTTGTTGCGGATGGCGCGGCTGCTGCAGGCGACCAACGAGCAGAAAACGCCTCGAGCTCAAATTGCTACGATCGAGCGATTTTATCGACCGATTATGCAGTCGAATTTTGACGATCATCCGAGGCGTCAGCGAGAACTCGAGATCCTGATCACGATCGCTCGACGATACCGAACCGCTGAGGACTTCCTGGCCGATGTGACTCTGGATCCGATCGAGACAGCAGATGATGCGACCGGACGA
>Ga0075425_100004851_pt1 | contig 13943 bp, 14 predicted proteins | sample SoiMethybrSBSTD4_FD_75300 | JGI IMG/M metagenome (GOLD analysis project Ga0075425, IMG submission 75300) | Bulk soil microbial communities from a Populus tree surrounding site in Tennessee, USA - Soil MetaG P. TD hybrid SBSTD4 | ecosystem: Environmental > Terrestrial > Soil > Tree plantation...
CTCGTGGACGACGTGCTCTACACGGGACGGACGACGAGGGCGGCGCTCGATGCGCTGATCGACTTCGGCAGGCCGAAGGGCATCCAGCTGATCGTGCTGGTCGATCGCGGGCACCGCGAGCTGCCGATCAAGGCGGATTACGTCGGCAAGAACCTGCCGACCAATCCGGAGGAAAGCGTCCAGGTACGGCTGCAGGAGACCGACGGCAACGACGAGGTCGTGCTGCAGCAGGAGGCGACGGTATGAGCGCCACGGTTCACGACGTCGATCGGCAGACGGCTGTCACCTCGCTCCGGTCCAAGGACCTGCTGGGCATCTCGGAACTGACGCCGGAGGAAATCACGCTGATCCTCGACACCGCCGACGTGATGACGGAGATCGCCTCGAGGCCCATCAAGAAGGTGCCCGCGCTGCGCGGCAAGACGGTCGTCAACCTGTTCTTCGAGCCGAGCACGCGCACGCGCACCTCGTTCGAGATCGCGGAGAAGCGCCTGAGCGCCGACACCCTGAACATCGCGATTGCCACGTCGAGCGTCGTGAAGGGCGAGACGCTCGCCGACACGGCCCTGAACCTCGAAGCCATGCGCCCGGACATGATCGTGCTGCGCCATTCCTCCTCGGGCGCGTGCCACCTGCTGTCTCGCATCTGCAAGTCGGCGATCGTCAACGCGGGCGACGGCATGCACGAGCACCCGACGCAGGCGCTGCTCGACGCGTTCACGATTCGCGAGCGGAAACGGCAGCTGAAAGGGTTGAAGGTCGCCATCATCGGCGACCTGCTGCACAGCCGCGTGCTGCGGTCGAACATCCTGCTGCTGACGAAGATGGGCGCCGATGTCTGGGTGTGCGGCCCGCCGACGCTGATGCCCGCCGACATCCGGCGCTTCGGCGTCACCGCGACGAGCAGCGTCGACGCCGCCGTCAAGGATGCCGACGTCATCATGCTGCTGCGGATTCAGCTCGAGCGGATGGAAGGCGCCTTCTTCCCGTCGCTGCGCGAGTACTTCAACGTGTTCGGCATGACCGAGGCGCGCCTGACGCTCGCCAGGCCGGACGTGATGATCATGCACCCGGGCCCGATGAACCGCGGCGTGGAAATCGCGTCGGAGGTCGCTGACGGCCCCTACTCGGTGATTCTCGACCAGGTCGCCAACGGTGTCGCCGTGAGGATGGCGGTCCTGTATCTGCTGGCGGGCGGAGCCAATCATGAAGACGCTGCTTAAGGGCGGACGCGTCGTCGATCCCGCCAACCGGATCGACGGCACGCGCGACGTGCTCATCGACGGCGACCGCATCGCGCGCGTCGGCACCGATCTCCCCGCCGACGGCGCGAACGTCATCGAGATACCCGACGGCCTCGTGATCTGTCCCGGCTTCATCGACATGCACGTCCACCTGCGCGAGCCGGGGCAGGAGCACAAGGAAACGATCGCGACCGGCACGGCGGCGGCCGTCGCGGGCGGCTTCACCGCCGTCGCCTGCATGCCGAACACGAACCCGGTCAACGACGACGCCAACGTCACGACCTACATCCTGGACAAGGCCAGGGAAGCGAACCTCGCGCGCGTGTATCCGATTGGCGCGATATCCCGCGGGTCGAACGGCGAGCTGCTCGCGGACATCGGCGACCTTCGAAAGGCCGGCTGCGTCGCGATCACGGATGACGGCCATCCGACGAAGACCGCCCTCCTGCTGCGGCGCGCGCTCGAATATGCCGGGATGTTCGGGATACCGGTCATCGAGCACTGCGAGGATCCGTCGCTGAAGGGCGATGCCGTCGCGCACGAGGGGTACTACGCGGCGTCGCTCGGCCTGCGGGGGATGCCCGGCGCGGCCGAAGCGCTCGGCGTCGAGCGCGGCATCCTCCTCGCGGAGCTGACGGGCTCGGCGTTTCACGTGGCGCACATGAGCGCGCGCGCGTCGCTGCGCGCGGTGCGCAAGGGCAAGGACGCACGCGTGCGCGTCACGTGCGAGGTCGCGCCGCATCACTTCACGCTGACGGACGAGGCGCTGGCCACACCCCTGGCGTACGACACCAACACGAAGATGAACCCGCCGCTCCGCGAGGCCGCGGACCGCGACGCGATGCTCGACGGCATCAGCGACGGGTCGGTGGATGCCATCGCCACGGATCACGCCCCGCACCACTACGACGAGAAGAAGGTCGAGTACGACCGCGCGCCGTTCGGCATCGTCGGCCTCGAGACGGCGGTGCCGCTCTCGCTCGATCGGCTCGTGCACACCGGGCGTATCCGGCTCTCACGGATGGTCGAGCTGCTGTCGGTGAACCCGGCGCGCATTCTCAACGTGCCGGGTGGAACGCTGTCGGAAGGCGCGCCCGCGGATATCACGATCGTCGCGCCGGATCTGAAAGTGCGAATCGAGGCGGCACGGCTGCGGTCGCGATCGAAGAACACACCGTTCGACGGATGGGAGCTGCGAGGCGGCGTCGCCGCGACGTTCGTCGGCGGCAGACCGCTTTACGTCAACGCCGACGCCATGCTGGCGCTCGGTACGACTCCGGGTGTCGTATGACGAATGCCAACACGATCCCCGGCGTCTTCACGCGGCACGACGAGATCCGCGGGAAAGCCCTCGCGGACCTCCAGCGGTTCCAGGTCCTGATGCTCGACGGTCACTTCGACTTCGGCAACGGCTTTCACGGGCGCGTGTACCTGAACCCGCACCAGCTGTTTCGCTACCCGTCGACCATCTGGCGATTCGCGCAGGATCTGATCGACATCCTGCCCGCGCCGCTGCTCGATCAGACGGAAGTCGTGGCAGGCCCGGCGACCGGCGGCGCGCTGCTCGCGCACACCGTCGCGGGACTGCTCGACAGCCGCCGTGCCATCACGGGGACGCCGACCATGTTCGCGCCGTTCATGGTGGACGCTTATCGCGGCCCCGGGCTGAGCCGGTACTACCGCCAGCAGATCGCCGGCAGGAACGTCCTCATCGTCGACGACGTGCGCAACACGGGACAGACGCTTGCGCGATGCGCGACCATCGTCAGGGCGGCGGGAGGCACGTCCGTCGCGACGGCGGAGCTCTACGATCGCCTCGAGGCGACGGCCGATGCGGGCGTGCCGAACTTCGCGCTGGCGGAATACAAGGCACCGGAGAACTACCCGGCCGACGCGTGCCCGTTATGCAGGGCCGGCGTGCCGGTGACCACCTTCTAGACGTCCGGCCTGGCCACCGGGACGGCGTCCGCCTTACGCAGTCCGAAAAAGGCGGACTCCACCGGTCCTCTGGTACACTTCTCCGCTCGCTTCCCCGGAACCTCCAAGAAGAATCCGCCCCGCCCTCACAGCCGGGGCCTGCACGATGTCTCGTCGGAGGCTCAATGTCCGTGACTGCCAGGATCGCCCTTGCGATCGCGTTCGTCAGCGTCCTTTGTCCCGCCACCGCCCAGGCCCAGGCGGCTGACGATCATCAGCTCATCCAGGACCTGCTCGCGCGCATCCAGGCGCTCGAGGCCGAGGTGAAATCGCTGAAGGATGCGCAGGCGCGCCCCGCGGCGCCGCAACCCGCCCCGGCGGCCGCCACGCCTGCCGAAGAAATGGGCGTGCCGGGCACCGGGGGGCCCACGCTGCAGATTCACGGATTTGCCGACATCGATTACTTCCGCACCGACGAACCGCTCACCACCGGCTCGTTCAGCCTGGGACAACTCGATCTGTTCATGAGCTCGACGCTGTCCGAGAACACGTCGGTCGTGGGCGAGCTCGTGACGGAGGCAAACGACGAAAACGCGTTCGGCGTCGATCTCGAACGGCTGTTGTTGCAGTTCAAGCCGAGCGACTACCTGAACATCGGCGTCGGGAGGTACCACACCGCGATTGGCTACTACAACACCGCCTACCATCACGGCACGTGGTTCCAGACGGCGACCGGGAGGCCGTTTCTGTTCGCGTTCGAGGACGAAGGCGGTCCGCTGCCCGTGCACGGCGTCGGCGTCACCGTCAACGGACGCATTCCGTCGGGAAAACTCGGCCTTCGGTACGTCGCGGAGGTGGCCAACGGCCGGACGTCGCGATCGCGGCTCGCCGAGCCCGTGCAGAACGTCATCGACGAAAACAACCGCAAGGCCTTCAACGTCGCGCTGCTGGCGCAACCGGACGCGCTCACGGGGTTCCAGGCCGGCCTGTCGATGTATCGCGATCGCCTCGAGCCCGCGCAGCTCCCGCGCATCCGGCAGACGATTCTCTCGGGGCACGTCGTCTATCACGGGCACGGGTTCGAGCTGATGAACGAAGCGGTGGCCATTCATCATGTGCCGGCCGGCGGGAGCGCCGTGACGACGCCGGCGTTCTACTCGCAAATCTCCCAGCAATTCGCGCGCAAGGCCTCGCCCTACTTCCGATACCAGTACTTCAACGCTCCGGACCGCGAGTTGATCTTCGGCGACATCGGTCTGATGAAGGGACCCTCGCTCGGCGTTCGCTACGATTTCGAGTCGTTTGCCGCGTTGAAGGTGCAATTCGACCGGACGGTACGGCGTCATGCCGATCCGGTCAACGGTTTCGCGACGCAGCTGGCCTTCACCTTCTGAGGAGAGGTGGGATGAAGTGCGCAGCCGGACTCGGTTCGACGATCGCGCTCGTGGCGTTCCTCGGGCAGGGGGGCACCACGCAGGTGGCGCCGCAGCGGGCAGGCCAGGAAGCGCTGGCGATTGTCGTCAACCGTTCCAATCCCGTCGATGACCTCTCGACGGACGAGCTGCGCAAGGCGTTCCTGGGCGGCCGGCAGCGCTGGCCGAACGGCCGCAAGATCACCGTCGTCATGCGTCCGCCTGGTGACATGGACCGTGATTTCGTGCTGCGCACCGTCTGCCGGATGAGCGAAGCGGAGTTCCAGAAGTACGTGCTGCAGGCGACCTTCACCGGAGAGACGAGCGTCGGCCCGCGCGTGCTGGACACGGCACTTGGTGTGCGCCGTTTCGTCTTCAACGTTCCGGGCGCCATCGGCTACATCCGGCTCAGCGAAGTCGACGACACCGTGAAAGTGCTTCACATCGACGGACGGGCGCCGACCGATCCGGGCTATCGCCTCGCGGTCGTCGCGCGCCCGCCAGGCACCGTCTTCAACGCCAGCGACTGATCTGCCATGCGCCGCCCTGGCATCGTGCTGCCCTTCGCGCTCATCGCCCTCACCGTCGTGGCCGTCGGTGCGTTCATCCTGGTGGACCTGCGCCGCGCGGCCCGCGAAACGCAGGACCTGTACGCCGGGCTCGCGCGCGGTCTCGATCTCATCGGCGGCCTGCAGTACGAGACGCAGGAAGCGCGGCGCGCCATGCTGTACGCGCTGACGACGAGAGACGCCAACCTGCAGGTGACCTACGCCGACGAGTCGCGGGCGGCCGACGCGCGGGTGGCGCGCCTCATCGACGATCAGACGCGCCTGGTGGACTCGCCGGCCGCGGCCGACGCCCTGCGGCGCCTTGGCGGCGACTGGGCCACCTATCTGAAGACGCGCGACGAGGTGCTGGCCTCGATTCTCGAAGGCAGCATCGGCGACGCCGCGACGCGCGACCTGCGCGACGGCGTCCCCGCGTTCAATCGCGTACGCGACGACCTGCTGCAGGTCCAGCAGATATACAAGGATCGCGCGGAGCAGCGGATGTCCGACGTGTCCACGTCGTCCAACCGGTCGTTCCTCCGGCTCATCGTGCTGCTGGCGGCCACGCAAATCCTGGCCGTCTTCGTGGTCGTCGTGCTGCAGAAGAACCAGATGCTGCGGGCAGTACAGCAGTCGGAGGAACGGCTGCGCGACGTGATCGAGTCGATCAACGAAGGGATGTTCGTCGTCGGACGCGACGGGCGCGTGAACCTGTGGAATCGCGCCGCGGAGCGGATGTGGGGCCGTTCGCGGGAGCAGGTCGTCGGCCTGCCGCTGGCCGCCGCGTTTCCCGACCTCGAAGCCACCGTGCTGCCGCGCGCGATCGACGAGGCGATGCTCACCGGCCGTCTCACCGCGCCGGTCGTCGAGTTCGCGCGGCGCGGCGAGACCCACGAATCGATTTTCGAGGCGCGGGTGTTCCCGTTCGGCCGCGGCGTGACGGTGTTCCTCGACGACATCACCGTCCGGAAGCACTCCGAAGCGGAGTTGAAGCAGGCGAAAAACGACGCCGAATCGGCGAACCGCGCGAAGTCGAAGTTCCTGGCCAGCATGAGCCATGAGCTGCGCACGCCGCTCAACGCGATCATCGGTTTTTCGGAGATCCTCACCGACCACCTGTTCGGGGGGCTGAACGAACGCCAGAGCAGGTACGTCGAGAACATCCTGGTCAGCGGCCGCCATCTGCTCCGGTTGATCAACGACATCCTCGACCTCTCGAAGGTCGAAGCAGGACGCCTCACGCTGGAGCTCGTGCCGTTCAGCCTCCGCGACGCGCTGCGCGACGTCCACGTGATCGTGAAGACGCTGGCCATCAGGAAAGGGATCGCGCTGACGTTCGACGTGCCTCCGGATATCCCGGAGGTGACCGCCGATCTGCCGAAGTTCAAGCAGGTGATGTACAACCTGCTCAGCAACGCAATCAAGTTCACCAGGCCTGGCGGCGCGGTGACGACCTCGGCGTCGATCGAATTCGCGGACGTGTCCGCCGGCCTCCTTCGCGTGTCTGTCAAGGACACTGGAATCGGCATCAAGCCGGCGGACCAGGCGCGCATCTTCGACGAGTTCGAACAGGTGGATTCGTCGTATGCCCGCGAGCAGCAGGGCACCGGGCTTGGCCTGGCGCTCACCAGGCAGCTCGTCGTGCTGCATGGCGGCCGTATCTGGGTGCAAAGCGAGGAAGGTCAGGGCAGCACCTTCACCTTCGTCATCCCCGTGAAGACCGGTGCGCCGAGCGAGGCAGTCGTGACGGCCGTGCAACCGGCGCTCGCGGCCCGGGAGCGGCCTTCCGCGCCCATTATCCTCGTCGCCGAGGACGATTCGAACGCCCGTGAACTGCTGACGCAGTACATCAGCAGCGCCGGCTACGTCGTGCGGCACGCGTCCGACGGTGAACAGGCGGTGTCGATGGCCCACGAGATTCGGCCGTCGGCCATCACGCTCGACATCATGCTGCCGAAGAAGGACGGCTGGAAGGTCCTCTCCGAGTTGAAATCGCATCCCGAGACCAGGGCCATACCGGTCGTCATCGTGTCGATCACGCACGACCGGCAGCTCGGGTTCAGCCTGGGCGCAACGGATTTCCTGCTGAAGCCGGTCAACGAGGAGGCGCTGGCCGACGTGCTCGATCACGCCGTGAACGCCTCCGCCAGGCGCATGCGCACCGTGCTCGTGGTCGACGACGAGCCGCCCACCGTGGAGTTGGTCGCCGACTTCCTGCATGGCCACGGCTTCGGGGTGCTCAAGGCGTACGGCGGGAACGAAGGTCTGGCGATGGCCATCGAGCACCGGCCCGACGCCATCATCCTCGACCTGATCATGCCGGGCATGACCGGTTTCGACGTGGTGCGGCGGCTGCGCGAGGACCCGGGTGTGCGCGATATCCCGATCCTCATTTTGACCGCGAAGGACCTGACGGCCGACGAGCGCGCGGAATTGAACCGCCACGTGCAGTCGATTACGCAGAAAGCCGGACGGGAGGAACTGCTCGGAGAGCTGGCGCGGCTCGAACGCGTCTGGCAACATACCCCTTGAGCGCCACGGCAGAGGAACCTGGAAGGATGCCCGGACAGCGAATTCTCGTCATCGAAGACAACCCGCTGAACCTGGAGCTGGTTCGTGCGCTCCTCGAGGCGCAGGGCTACGAGGTGATCGAATCGGAGAACGCGGAAGACGGCATCGAACGGGCGAGAACGGAGCACCCGCAGCTGATCTTCATGGATCTGAGCCTGCCCGGTACCGACGGCCTCGCGGCGACGCAGCTGCTGAAGGCCGATGCCGCGACCCGTCACATTCCGGTCGTCGCGCTGACCGCGCACGCGATGAAGGGCGACGACGAGCGCGCGCGGCAGGCCGGCTGCGACGGATACATGACCAAGCCGATAGACACGCGGTCGTTCCCGGCCGCGGTCGCGCGGTTCCTGGAGCGGGAGCAAGGGTGACGTGGTCGAACGTCTGAAGCGGATTCTCATCGTCGACGACGAAGAACAGAACCGCGAGCTGCTCGAGGCGATGGTGGAGTCGCTCGGCTACGAGCCGGACGTCGCGCGCGACGGCGTGGAGGCGCTCGCGAAGCTGCAGCTCGACGTCGACCTGGTGCTGCTGGACGTGATGATGGCGGGGATGGACGGCTTCCAGGTGGCGAAGCGGATCCGGCGCGATCCGCGCGGCGCCGAGGTGCCGATCATCATGGTGACGGGACTGACGAGCAGGGAGGATCGGCTGGCGGCCGTGGAGTGCGGTGCCAACGACTTCATCTCGAAGCCGTTCGAGCGCATAGAGCTGCGGGTGCGCATGGCGTCGCTGCTGCGGATGAAGGAAGCGCAGGACGCGCTGCACAATCACCGCCGGGAGCTGGAGCTGCTGGTGGAACGGCGCACGGCGAGCCTGCGCGACGCGCTTCAGGCGATGGTGGAAGCGCAGCGGCAGGCACACCAGGCACAGCTGGACACCGTCGAACGCCTGGCGATCGCCGCCGAGTTCAAGGACAAGACGACAGCACGGCACATCCATCGCATGAGCCAGTACTCGGCGATCATCGCCCGCGGCCTCAGGCTGCCGCCCGGCGAGGTCGAAAGCATCCTGCACGCGAGCCGCATGCACGACGTCGGCAAGCTCGGCATCCCCGATGACATCCTCCGCAAGCCCGCCAGCCTCGATCAGCCGGAGCAGGACCTGATGCGGCAGCACACGACGATCGGCGGCCGCATCCTGGGCAACACCTCGTCGACGTTGCTGCAGGCCGGCCATGTGATTGCGATGTCGCACCACGAATGGTGGGATGGCAGCGGCTACCCGAACGGGCTGTCGGGCGAAGGCATTCCGTTGTCAGGCCGCATCTGCGCGGTGGCCGACGTGTTCGACGCGGTGACGAGCGTCCGCCCCTACAAGCCGGCTTTCAGCAACGAGGAAGCCTACGAGATTCTGCGCCGCGAACGCGGCACGCACTTCGATCCGCACATCGTCGACGTGTTCTTCGAGCACCTGGGCGAGGTGATCGAGGTTCAGTCGCGGTACCGGGACGGCATCGTCGCGGTGACGTGACGTTTCAGGACCTCTTCGGCGCGCGCAAGCCGCTCATCGGCGTACTGCACCTGCTGCCGCTGCCGGGCGCGCCGCGGTACGACGGCCTCGTCCAGAAGGTCTACGATCAGGCGCTGGCCGAGCTCGAGATTTTCAAGCGTCACGCGATCGACTCGGTCATCGTCGAGAATTTCCGCGATATGCCGTACTTCCCGGGACGCGTGCCGGTCGAGACGGTCGCGGCGATGGCGGCCGTCTCGCGCGACGTCGTGCGCGCCGCCGGCATGCCGGTCGGGATCAACGTGCTCCGCAGTGACGGGGAGGCGGCCATCGCGATCGCGGCGGCCTCGGGCGCCCACTACGTTCGCGTGAACGTCCACATGGGCGCGGTCGTCGCCGACCAGGGAATCGTGCAGGGGAGCAGTCAGTTTTCCGTGCGGCTACGGAGCGCGCTCAAGTCGAAGGTGCTGATCTTCGCCGACGTCGGCGTCAAGCATGCGGCGCCGCTGGCGGGCCGGAGCCTCGACATCGAGACGCGCGATCTCGCCGAACGTGGCCTGGCCGACGCCGTCATCGTCACGGGCGACCGGACCGGCGTCGAAACGAGCCTTGCCGACATCGAGGCGGTCCGGGCGGCGACCAGCCTCCCGCTGCTCGTCGGCAGCGGCGCGACCCCCGAAAACATCGAGCGGATGCTGCCGAAGGTCGACGGCTTGATCGTCGGCAGCTATTTCAAGAAAGATGGCGCCGGCCATAACGTCGTCGATCAGGCACGGGTCGAGCGGTTCGTCCGCCGATTTGCCGAATTGAGAGGATGACATGAAGTCAGCAGGCAGAGTGGTTGCATTAGTCGCGGTGGTGACGCTGTGCGCGTCTTCAGCGTTGGCGCAGGACCGGCTCCCGCCGGTTCCGGCCGACAAGCTGACGGAGGCGCAGAAAAAAGCCGCCGCCGAGTTCCTCGTCGAACGCAAACAGGCGGTCTTCGGCCCCTTCGTGCCGCTGAGCCGCAGTCCTCAGCTGATGATCAACGCCGCGAAGATGGGCACCTACCTGCGGTTCGGGAACTCGCTGCCGCGCGACGTCAGCGAATTCGCGATCCTGCTCGTGTCGCGGCGCTGGACGCAGCAGTACGAGTGGTACGTCCACGCCGCCGACGGCAAGACCGCCGGCCTGAGCGACGCCATCATCCAGGCTGTCGCCGACGGCCGCCGTCCCGAGGGGATGAGCGAGGGGATGGAAATCGTCTACGACTTCAGCAACGAGCTGAACGACTTTCACAGCGTGACCGATCGCACGTACGCGCGCATGGTGGCGAAGTACGGCGAGCAGGGCATGATGGACCTCGTCGGCCTCAACGGGTACTACTCGATGATCTCAATGGTGCTGAACGTGGGCCGTACGCCGCTGCCATCGGGAAACTCCCCTGCGCTCAAGCCGTTCCCGAAGTAGGCTACCGGCCGGGATCAGGGATCCGGGATCCGGGATCCGTCCGAGGCTCGAGGATCTCTACCGGACGTTCGATCACGTCGACGCCGCGTCCGATCCGGTTCACATCGTCCGGCGCTACACGGCGCCGGACGACCGCGAGGTCGTCGCCTTCTGCGCCTCGGCGCTGGCGTTCGGCCGCGTCGCCAGCGTGCTCCAGTCCATCGAATCGCTGCTGGCGGTGATGGGGCCGCGGCCGGCGGCGTTTGTCCGGTCGTTCGACCCCGCGCGTCATCGCGCGCCGCTCGATCCGCTCGTGCATCGCTGGATCCGGGGACGCGACATCGTCGCGCTGCTGCTCATCCTGCAGCGGATGCTGCGGGAAGCGGGGACCATCGAGCGGTTCTTCGTGGCGGGCGACAACTTGGCCGCACCGGACATCGCGTTGGCTCTCGAGGCGTTCTCGATGCGCGCGCTGCAGACCGACCTGGCGCCCGCATACGGCCGAGTTCCAAAAAGCCCACGGGTCTGTTATTTCTTCCCGCGACCCTCCAAGGGGAGCGCCTGCAAGCGGCTCAATCTCTTTCTGCGGTGGATGGTCCGGCGCGACGCCATCGACCTCGGAACGTGGACACTGGTGTCCCCGTCCCGGCTCATCATTCCGCTCGACACCCACGTCATTCGCGTCGGCCGCTGCCTTCGCCTCACGCGATATTCCTCGCCGGGATGGCGAATGGCCGCGGAAATCACTGCATCTTTGCGCTCGATCGACCCCGTTGATCCGGTCCGGTACGATTTTTCGTTATGTCACATGGGGATGATGAACGCCTGCGGTTACGGCAGAGCGCAGGCCGATCGTCACTGCCCGCTTCGCGGAATCTGTCGTCCGAAATCGCGAGCTCGCAAATCAGGGACGGAATGAAGATTGAAAGGCTGCTGACCATCCAGCGTTTTACGGTTCAAGGATGCGTGTACGGATTACAAGAACCCTGACGGGCAGTATCGACGGGATACAGCTTTCGCGGCTGTCGAAAGGGCAGGTGTACGACATGAACACCTCGCTTGCCTGTTATCTGCTGTCGGAGGAGATGGCCGAGCCCGCGCTGAATGAGGATGCATCGATCCTTCCAGTCGAAAAGAAACTGTTCCAGCAACCAACCGAGACACAGAGAGGCATCGTCCTTCCGCGGTCCCTCGCTGCCGACCGGGCCCGTAAGGCCGCCGATCGAGCGCGTAAGAAGAAGCGGCAGAAGCGGGAAAGTTAGAAAGCAGGTTTCCATGCGATCCATCGCGGTCTTGCTCGCCGTGTCGTTGCTCGGTGCCGCGCTCCCGGCACTGGCGCAGTCGGGCGACGCGGGCAAGGAAGTTCGAATCGCCGGCTGCGTTCAATGGGAGAAGGACTACCGGAAGGAGCGCAGCGAGGGGCGCGGCGGCGCGCTTGGCACCGGGCTCGGCGTCGGCAACGAGTTCGTGCTGACGATGGTGAAGCCGGAGGGCGGGAGGAAGGCCACCGCCTACAGCATCACCGGCGATCGCGAGAAGGAGCTCGGCCGCCGGATTGGTCAGCAGGTCGAAGTCATTGGCGTGATCGAGGACGAGGGGAAGCCCGACGCGGACCGCTTCGGCGACCTGCCGCGCATCAAGATGACGGCGTGGATACCAGTCAAAGACTCCTGTCCTGCGCAGTAGCACATCCCAAATCCCAAGACCAAAACGGTCCTATTGGGATTTGGGTTTTGGGATTTGGGATTTGGGATTTTCTTGAAGCTCCCACAGCTTCATGAACCTCAGCCCGACCGACCACGCATTCATCAGCGAGATCGTCAGTCCCGCGGTGCCGTCGAGAAACCCTCTCCTCAGGATGTAATTGCGAAGGAACGCCGCGGGCGGGTGGATGAGGATCTCCACTGGACCCGTCCGGCGTCCCGCCTCGTACATCTGCTTCGCGGACAGCGTCGAGTAATGATTGATCCTCGCGATCTGGTCGCGGAGATCGCTGAACGAATAGTGCTCCAACTCGTGCTTCAGCTGGCCTGACGCTCCGTCGACGTTCACGGATTCGTGCACGTAGCGGCCGCGCCACCGCGCGAAGCGCCGGTCGTACAGGCGCGTCTGGTAATCGGGATAAAAGTCCGTCGTGCGAATCCAGCGGCCCAGATGGAAGGTGACGCGCGGGACGCGATAGCCGTGATACGGCGGGTCGCCTGCGAGCACACCCGTGATTTCACCGGCGAGCGCCTGCGGGATCCGCTCGTCGGCGTCGAGCGAGAAAATCCAGTCGTGGCTCGCCTGCTCCGCCGCGAAGTTCTTCTGATCGACGTAGCCGGTCCACGCGCGCGTCAGGACGCGCGCGCCCTTCCCGCGCGCGATATCCGTTGTCGCATCGGTGCTGCCCGAATCGACGACGAGGAGTTCGTCGGCGAAGGAGGCGGAATCGATGGCTGCTGCGATGTGTGAAGCCTCGTTCAGCGTGATGATCGTGACAGTTAGCTTCTGCACGTCATTCAAAATGCACAACGCAAACAGTACGCGCCGTTTGCATTTTGCATTACGGCGTTCGTCCGCCGCCACCTCCTGCTGGTGCTGCGCCCTGGCCGCCGGCGGCCGTTGTGGCCGACGTATTAATGACGTTGGTCCCGGCGCCCGTGCCGACATTGCCGCTCGTGACGGTCGCGAGCGTGGCCGTCGAGGCTCCGGCAACCGGTGCGATCTGCACGGTGTCGAAATCGATCTGGGCGCGGTTATAGGCGAGGATCGCGTTCAACTCGTCGTTGCGCGCCTGCGCCAGATCGCGCTGGGCCTGGAACACGAGAAAGTTGGTCGACGTTCCGGCCGCGAGCTTCTTCTGCTCGGCATCGAGGCGCTGCTCGGAGAGGTCGCGTGCCGCGCGCGTGCTGTCCACCAGCTTCTGGCCGGTCACGAGCTGTCTCGCGACGTTGCGCACCTGCGTGACCACCTGCAGCTCCGCGTTCTTCAACTGCGTCTCGGCTTGCGTCGTCTGGAGCTGCGCCCTCGCGAGGTTGGCCTCCTGCTGGCTGCGGCCAAGCGGGTAGCTGATGTTCAGGCCGAGCGTCCAGTTCGGATACTGGTTCCCGAACAGGTCGCCGAGGACGGACGCGAAGTTGCGCGGCGTTCCGACAGGGACGCCCACGGGAATGCCGAAGCTGTTGGTGCGCGCGACCGGATTTCCACCGAGGCCGGTCAGACCGTAGTCAAAGGTGGCGGTGACGTCGGGCAGCGCCTGATTGCGGAAGTACTTGATGTTGACGTCGGCGGACTCGAGCGCCTTGCGCGCCTGGAGCAGGTCGGTTCGCATCTGCAGCGCGTTGCGCACGGCGCCATCGAGATCGACCGTGCCCGGCTGGAACGCCGGCAGC
>Ga0075425_100004853_pt1 | contig 13941 bp, 6 predicted proteins | sample SoiMethybrSBSTD4_FD_75300 | JGI IMG/M metagenome (GOLD analysis project Ga0075425, IMG submission 75300) | Bulk soil microbial communities from a Populus tree surrounding site in Tennessee, USA - Soil MetaG P. TD hybrid SBSTD4 | ecosystem: Environmental > Terrestrial > Soil > Tree plantation...
TGCTGATTGCGCTGAAAGCGCGTTGCGCGATTGTCGTCAGCCCTCATCCCGCCGCGGCGCGCTGCATCACGCGCAGCGTGGAGATCATGTCCGACGCCGCGTCCCGAGCAGGGGCGCCCGCCGGCTCGGTCGGCTGGATGACCACCGTGACGCTGGAAGGCACGCAGGAGCTGATGAAGCATCGCGACGTCGCCGTCATCCTGGCAACGGGCGGCATGGGCCTGGTTCGCGCGGCGTACAGCTCCGGCAAACCGGCGTACGGCGTCGGGCCCGGCAACGCGCCCTGCTACATCGAGCGCAGCGCGGACCTCAAGAAGGCCGCCAGCGACATCATGATCGGGAAGATCTTCGACCACGGCGTGCTGTGTTCCTCACCGAACTCGGTCGTCGTGGACGAGGAGATTGCCGAGGAAGTCCGACGCCAGTTCGTGTCGGAGGGGGCGTATTTCATGAACGCCGCCGAGATGGAGGCGCTGGCGAGGATGCTGGTGACCCCGCAGCGGCTGCCGAACCCGGCGCTGGTTGGAAAGTCGGCGGCCTGGATTGCGAAACAGGTCGGCATCACAGTGCCCGAAGGGACCGGGGCGCTGATCGCCCCGCTCACGGGCGTCGGGCGGGACTATCCCCTCTCTATTGAGAAGCTGTGTCCCGTCCTCTCCTGGTACGTCGTCAAGGACTGGCGGGAAGGCTGCGAGCGCTGCATCCAGATTCTTCGCTATGGCGGCATGGGTCACACGATGTCGATCCATTCGAAGAACGACGACGTGATCCTGCAGTTTGGACTGAAGAAACCAGCTTTCCGGATCTGCGTGAACACGCCCACGACGCACGGGTCGATTGGGCTGACGACCGGCCTCGATCCGGCGATGACGCTTGGATGCGGAGGGTGGGGCGGCAATATCACGTCCGACAACATCTCCCCGCGCCACCTGCTGAACATCAAGCGGCTGGCGTACGAAGTCCGGCCGGCGGCCAGGCCGGGAACGAGACAGGGATCAGGGATCGGGGATCGGGGATCAGGGATCGGGGATCAGGGATCCCGGACCCCGGATCCCGGGTCACGGCTGCCCAGGGTGGCCGCTCGCCCGGAATCGGGAGGTATTTCCGCCCAGGCGCTGGCGGCGCGTATCGATAGCTTTCTCGAATCAAGGGGTTACCACGCACCTGCCGATAAAGAAGATCACAGCCGTACTGTGCAGGCAGGACCCGTTGAAAAGCCGGCCGTATTCGTCTGCGAAGACGATGTCCGGGCGGCCATGAAGGCGGGCCGAAAGGTTCTCATTGACGAAAAAACCATCGTCACGCCGTCGGCTCGCGACCTGGGTGAGGCTCAGAAGCTGTTCGTCCAGGCCGGCTGGCCTCGTTAACAGAACAGGTGGAAAGTGGGCCGGGAGGGCCGCTTCAGCTGCAACTGATGAGCCTAATGGACTTACTGTTGACCATCACCTCTGCCGAATGGTAGCCTTACCGCCGTGCTGAGAACGCATCACGTCCTGACGGCGGCGATTCTCTCCCTCGCAGCGGTATCCGGCGGGTGCGCGGCTCACTCCGAGGTCATCGCAGCGGCGGGACCTCAGCGGGCGGCGTCACCTGCCCCGGTGCTCGTCGCCGGTCCCACGTCGCCGCAGTTGGTGACGGACCCGATCGCCGACCTCATCGCGCTGTCGAACAGCCACTTTGACGCCGGACAGGCGGAACTTCAGCTTGGCCATCTCGATTCGGCCCGGAGCGAGTTCAACAAGGCGCTGGACGTCCTGTTGGAGTCACCGTCTGGCGCCCGGTCCGAGCCGCGGATCCGCGAGCACTTCGACCGGATGGTCGAGCGAATCAGCGCGACCGAGCTGACCTCGCTCGCCAAGGGCGATGGGTTCGCCGAGAAGAACTATCAGCCGGCCTCCATCGACGACATCCTTGCGCTTTCCACGTTCCAGCCGAATGCATCGGCCCGTACGCAGGAGGCCGTCGCCGCGGACCTGCAGTCCAACGACCACGACATCGACATCCCGTTGAATTCCCGTGTCTTGTCGTTCGTGGAGCTGTTCACGGGCCGCCTTCGCGGTTACCTGCAGGAGGGCTTGAGCCGGGGCGCCCGGTTCCTGCCCATGATTCAGGACGTCTTCCGGGCCGAGGGGCTGCCGCTGGACCTCGCCTATGTGCCGCTGGTCGAAAGCGCGTTCAAGCCGGACGCCCTGTCCCGGGCGAAAGCCAAGGGCATGTGGCAGTTCATGCGCGGCACGGCCCTCGAGAACGGCCTCAAGCATGATTGGTATATCGACGAGCGCGCCGAGCCGGAGAAAGCCACCCGCGCGGCCGCCAAGTACCTCAAGACGCTCTACAGCATGTACGGAGACTGGCACCTGGCGCTGGCGTCGTACAACGGCGGGCCAGGGCGCGTCCAGGCCGCGATCCGGCGTTCCGGCGGCGTCAAGGACTTCTGGCGCCTGAGCTCGTCGCGCCGCTACCTGCCGCGGGAGACCCGCGACTATGTGCCGCTGATCCTTGCGGCCATGATCGTGGCGCGCAACCCGGTCCAGTACGGCATGGACGTCGAGCCGGCGCCGCCGGTGGCACCGAACTTCGAAAAGGTCACGCTGCCGGTGGCGGTAGACCTGCGGCGCATCGCGGAATGGGCCGGAACCCCCGTCCAGACTATCCAGGAACTGAACCCGGAGCTCCGCCGCTGGACGACCCCGGTTCGGGCGAAGAACTACGAGTTGAAGGTTCCCGAGGGATCGGGTGATGCGGTTCGGGCGAAGCTGGCCGAGGCGGGCCCGGACAGCGCCAACCTGACGTGGCATACCGTGCGGAAGGGCGAGACCCTCCTCACGATTTCCCGCAAGCTGAAGGTGAACCGCGCTGACCTGGCGGACGCCAACTACCTGTCCGTCAAGGCGAGGGTTACTCCCGGCCAGCAGCTGATCGTTCCGCGGGCGCCAACCACCCTCCTTGCCGCGCGCGCCGAGAACCCTGCGCCGCTCGTGGAGACTCGCAAAACCGACCCGGTCGTCGCCGCAAGCGTGACGATCCCGAACGGCGCCGCGCGTGAGAGCTCGGTGCAGTCGAAGGTAGTCTACCGAGTCAGACGGGGCGACACGCTCGGCTCCATCGCACGTGTGTTCCAGACCAGCGTGGCGTCGCTGAAGAAGTGGAACAGCCTGCGGACCAACACCCTGAAGGTCGGCCAGCGGCTCACGATCCTGACGACGACGGGCGCGCTCGCCACGCACTAGAAGAAATCGACGTCGAAAAGAAAAGCCCGGGAGCCTGACGGCTGCCCGGGCTTTTTTGTTGATTGGTGCGATCAGCCGCTACGCCGACGCCGCCGACTTCCTCGAATCGTCGGCCTTGGCCGCCGTCCGCGTACGGAGCTGCTTGATGCTCTCCTCGATGCGCTCGGCCAGTTCGCGCTCGTGCTGGAGGTTGCGCAGCGTGTTCTGCGCTTCCTGCATCACGAACTCCATCCGGGCAAGACGCTCGGCGACGTGATCGATGACCGCCTTCTGCTCGCCCAGCGTCTCGAGGTTGACGCGAACGTCCTCGAGCAGGTTCGAGATCAGGCTGGTCTTGGACTGTACCTCGTCAACGGTCTTCCGGCGGGCGTCGATGGCGTTGATCTTGTCCTCGGTCTCGGACGCCGTCGCGAGCAGGTCCTGTATCTGGCGGCGCAGCGCGGCGACTTCCTCGCGGTGATCGCTGACATACTGCAGGTCGGCGCGGCTGCGCGCGCTGATCTGGTAGACGTTCTCGACCTCGGACTTCACGGCGGACACCAGCGTCTCGCGCTCGGTGATCGCCTTCATCTTCTGGTCGATCTCGTTCGACTTCTGCGCCAGCTCGGCCATCTTCGCCTCGACCGCGCCGATCTTCTTCTCCGAGAACGCGAGCTGTGAACGGCGCTGATCGAGCGACTTGTACATCGCCTCTGCACGCTTGATCTGGTCCTCGGCCGCTTCCGCCTGGGCAACCGCGTCGCGCTGGCGGGCCTGGATGCGCGCGAGCTCGGCGATGAGCTCGTCCTTGGCCGCCGACGACCGGTTCAGCTCCTCGCCGAGCGCCTGCACCTGCTTCATGCGTTCGGCCGCTTCCGCCGCCAGAGTCCGAGCCGACTCCGCAAGCTCCGCAATGCGCGCCTGCTGCTCGTTGATGGTCGCCTCGTCGCGGACGGCTTCCTTGATCCGGGCCTGCGCCTTCTCGAGCTGCGCCTGCAGGATGTCCAGGCGGTTCGCCAGCGGCATGACCTTCGTCTGGGCCGCCGCGACCTGGTCGATCTTCTGCTGCGCGTCGAGCATCTGCGCGACCACGCCGTCGCACTGCGTCTTGAGCGTATCGAGCTCGGTGCGCCGCGCCAGCTGCTCCGCGAGCTTCCGATCGACGTCCGCGGTCATCACGTGCAGCGTGTTGATGCGTGCCTCGAGCTTGTCCACGAACTGGATGCGGCTCGTCAGCCGCATGAGCTGCGCGTCGAGGTCCGCGGCCACTTCTCCCAGCCGCGTCGCGTGCTTCGTGCCCTCATCCACCTGTCCCAGCTTCCCGATGATCGCGTCCATCGTCGCCTCGAGCTCGGGCGTCCGCGCCCGGAACGAGGTGAGACGATCGCCGAAGGCTTCGAGCGCCGCGCGGTCGGCACCGAGCTTGTCGCGCAGGGCTGCGATTTCCGCGTGGGACTTGTGGAACTCCTGGATGTCCTTCCTGAGGACCTCGAGGTCGGTGCGGTTCTGTTTGAGCCCGTCGTACTGGGCGGCCGTGCGCTTGGACAGTTCATCCACCTGCGCGAGCCGCTCCTGCAGCGTCTCGAGATTCGCCTGCTTCTTCGCCAGCTCGTCGGCGTGCGTCGTCAGCGACTGGAATTCCTTGCTGAGCGCGTCCGCCTTCTGATTGAGCAGCGACAGGTTCTTTTCCTTCGCGCTGAGGGCGTCGACACGGGCCTCCGCCTCGCGCACCGACGACTGCAGCGCCCGCAGCCGCTGGTCGAACGACTCGAATTCCTTCTTCTCGAGCGACAGCTTTTCGAGATTGGTGCGCAGCACGTCCACGAGGCTTCGGCCGTCCTTCTCGAACCTGGCCGCCTCGCGCGCGAACTCGTCGCGCACCGTCGTGGACGCCTCGACCTGGGTGTTGGTCTCCGCCACGAGCTTCTCGATTTTCTCGAGCGATTCCTCGCTGCGTGCCGCCTGCTTCAACCCTTCATTCAGCTTGTTGATCTGGACGTCCATGCTCCAGACCAGCTCGTTGAGGCGGTTGGCCTCGACGACGGCGCGTTCGACGGTGTGCTTCTGCGACTCGAGCGCCTTCGATTTCTGAGCGACGTGCTCGGCGAGCGAGTTCAGCCACGTGAGCTTTTCCTCGGTGGCCTTGCTCAATTCCTGGAGCTCGACGAGCGGACCGAGCCGCTTTTCGACGTCCTTGACGGCCTCGGTCGCGGCGGTGGAGTCCTCGCGCGCCTCGCGTGACGTCTCGCGCAGCTTGTTGTAATCCTGTGAAAGCTGGCCGGCCGTGCCGCGGACCTGGTCGAGCTCCGCGCGCAGCGTGTTGGCGTGGTCCACCGACTGCCTGATTTCGCCCTGCGCCGCGCGCAGCTGGCTGCGGAATTCTTCGAGCGTCGCGCGTTCGCGCTTGAGGGCGTCGACGCTCGCCTGCGTCTCGAGCGCCTGCGAGGAGAGCTGCTGCACCTGCTGGCGGTGCTTCTGCAGCTCGCCGTCGGGCGCCATCAGCTTGTCGGCCGCGACCTGCGCCTGCGTGGCCGATTCGATCAGCGCCTGCACGCGTTTCTCGACCTCGCCGAACGCCCGTGCGCGATCCTCGAGCCCCTCGACGCGCTTGACGATCTCATCGAGCTTGCTCGTGGTGGTGGTGGCTTTCTGATCGACCTGCTCGAGCGATTTCCCGAGCTGCGACAGCTTCGCGCTGCGCATGGAAATCTGCGTGAGCATCGTGCTGAGCGCGCTGCGCTCTTCTCTGGCGGCGGCTATCAGCCCCTGGAGATCGTCGGTCTGTTTCTGTGCCTTTCCACCGCCGGTCAGGCCTTTAATCGCGTCCAGCATGCTGGTGTTCCTCTTCGAGATTGAGAGCAGATCTCGTGTCGCCGGCCACGCCGGCCGATCCTCAAGAGAATACCGAGGAGATCCCCGAGACTCAACGACAACGAGAGTAAATCTCACCGGTTATCGGCTCGTTCGCGTTGCGGAAATAGCCGTACTTCGGACCCCCGGGAATCGCAGGAACTGCGCACGTCCGGGGCGGGCGAGCGGATTTCCTAAGCTTTGCGCGCATCACGCCGCTTGCAAGCGCGACAGTATGCTTGCGCGTCTTCAGTCGGCCGCTGTTTTCGGCGTCGAGGCGTATCCGGTCCGGATCGAGGTGGACGTCTCGTTCGGCCTGCCCTCCTTCACGATGGTCGGGCTCCCCGATGCGACCGTCCGGGAGAGCCGCGATCGCGTTCGTCTCGCGATTCGAAATTCCGGGCTCGACTTCCCCCCTCATCGCATTACCGTGAACCTCGCCCCTGCTGACGTGCGGAAGGCGGGCTCGTCGTTCGACCTGCCGATCGCGCTTGGCGTGCTCGCCACCACGGGGCAGCTCGCCCCGCCCGCGCTCGATGACACGCTCGTCCTCGGGGAGCTCTCGCTGGACGGGGGGATCAACGCCATCCGCGGCGTCCTGCCCATCGCGGTCGCGGCCCGGCGGTTCGGCGCGAAGCGCCTTCTTCTCCCGCCGCAAAACGCTCCGGAAGCGTCTGTCGTCCACGGCCTCGCCGTCTGCGTCGTGCGATCGCTCCGGGAGGCCCTCGAGGCGCTCCGTTCGCCGGATGCGGCAATCCAGGCACCCGCTGCCCTTCCCGAAATGACAACGACGCCGTGCGACGGCGACCTGGCCGACGTTCGCGGACAGCTGTTCGCCAGGCGGGCGCTGGAGGTGGCGGCCGCCGGTGGCCATAACCTCCTGCTGATCGGGCCACCGGGTGCCGGCAAAACGATGCTCGCCCGGCGGCTCGGGGGCATCCTGCCGCCGCTCGCCTTCGAGGAAGCGCTGGAGTGTACGGCGATCCATTCAGTCGCCGGCACGCTTCCTCCCGGCGCCGGCCTGCTGACGTGGCGTCCGTTTCGCGCGCCGCATCACACGGTCTCGAACGTCGCGCTGGTCGGCGGTGGGTCCATCCCGCGGCCGGGCGAAATCTCCCTCGCGCACAACGGCGTGCTGTTTCTCGACGAGATGCCGGAGTTCGATCGGCGGGTGCTGGAGGTGCTTCGCCAGCCGCTCGAAGAAGGACGCGTGACGATTGCGCGTGCCGCGCGGACCGCGATCTTTCCCGCGCGCTTCGTGCTGATCGCCGCGATGAACCCCTGCCCGTGCGGCTTCCTCGGCGACGATCGCCGCGGCTGCCGCTGCACGCCCGCCAGCGTGGCGAACTATCGCGGGCGTCTGTCCGGCCCGCTGCGCGATCGGATCGATCTCACGGTCGAAGTCCCCGCCGTCCCGATCAGCGCCATCGCCGACGCGGCGCCGGGCGAATCGTCTGCATCAGTGCGCGAGCGCGTGCTCGCCGCGCGGCGCAGTCAGCACACGCGCTATGGACCTGATGGAGCGCGAACCAACGCCGACCTCCGCGGGGGCGCGGTCGGACACCACTGCCGCCCGGACGCCAAAGGCCGCTCGCTCCTGCTCGGAGCCGCGAAGCAACTCGGGCTGACGGCGCGCGCTCACGATCGGGTGCTGAAGGTCGCGAGAACGATCGCCGATCTCGCGGCGTCAGATGGCGTCGAACGGGAGCACGTTGCGGAGGCGCTCCAATATCGACTCGTGGAGTGACGGGCCGCCACAAAGAGCACAAAGAAGGGGAGCCACAAAGACACAAAGGGCACAAAGGCTAAAGAGCACGAAGAATTCTTATGAAATACGCGGTCATACCGCCAGAAACTGAGCGCGTGGGATCAGCAGTGATCCGTGGGGCGATTGAAGTGCATCGTCATCTCGGCTCAGGTTTTCTTGAACGGATCTGATCGTCAGCGGCTGCGTCATCGTCGAATTGAAAGCTGTCGCGACGCTGCATGAAGTTCACGAAGCGAAGGTGATCTCGTACTTGAAGACCACGGGCCTTCGACTCGGCTACCTGTTGAACTTTCATCACACCACGATGAAGGAAGGGATCAAGCGAATCGTCTTGTAAGCAAATGAAGTGAACCGACAGACACTCAAACCAAAAAATCTTCGTGCTCTTTCCTTTGTGATCTTCGTGCTCTTCGTGGCTCCCGTTACTTTGTGCTCTTTGTGGCCTGCGGCCGCGCGGATCTTCGCTTGATATTCGCTAGAGCTAATGTTTCTCGTCGGAAACACCGAAACGCTGTGTTAGTCTGTTCGCTCCCCAGCGAACTCATCCGTCGGCCCAGCAATTACTTTCAAGGATGTAATGGCTTCCAGGCGTTACACGATTATTGTTGCCGACCGCAGCTCGGGCGTTGTGCGCCGCGCGACCGTTTCGCTGCGGCCCTTCTTCATCGGCGCGGGCGTGCTCGCCGCGCTCCCCGTGCTCATCGGTATTGGCGCCGCCTGGAAGGCGAAGAGCGACGTGGCCGATCTGCGCACGAGCCATCAGGCGCTCGAAGCAGAGAACGCGAACTTCCGCTCCGCGACCAGCGATCTCGCCACGCAGATTTCGTCGCTCGAGGCCGCCGTCCAGGATATCGGCGCGCGCTCGGCGCTCGATCCCACGCTCGCGAAAACGATGGACAAGCTCCCCGCGGTCGTGAAGTCGCGCGCCATGGGCGGCAGCACGGAAGCCGATCGCGCGGCGCAGCGAACGCTCTCCGCGCTCGGCACACCAGAGGATACGTTCGGCATGCTGCGCACCGTGCTCGAAAGCCTCGAGTCGCGCCTGAGCATCGTGAGCCGCAACGTCGATCGTCGCAACGCGCTCGCCGCGGCGACGCCGTCAATCTGGCCGGCACGAGGCTGGCTGTCATCGACGATGGGCCGCCGCTCGGATCCGTTTACGGGCGGCGACGACTTTCACGCCGGGCTCGATATCGCCGGTGAGCGTGGCCAGCCTGTGTTCGCAACGGCTGCCGGGACCGTGTCACATGTCGGCTACGAGGGCGGCTACGGAAACCTGATTGTGGTCGACCACGGCTTCGGCCTGCAGACGCGTTACGGCCATCTGCTGAACTACAGCGTGAAGCAGGGCGCCAAGGTGAAGCGCGGCGACGTCATTGGCCACGTCGGCAACACGGGCCGTTCCACCGGGTACCATCTCCATTACGAGGTGCTGGCCAACGGCAAGCTCCTCAATCCGCTCCAGCTCCTCTCGCAGCAGAAGCCCCGGGCTCAGTAACCGGCCCCCTGCCGGCGCGGCGCGGCTTGAGAGCCGAGAGGTCCGCGACACCGTTTTTCCCGTAAACTAGACAGATATCCCGCCGCCACGGCGGCGCGTCCTACTGGTAATGCTCGGACAACTCCTCGCCAAGGTCATCGGCACGCAGAACGAGCGTGAGATCAAGCGGCTTCGGCCGCGGGTCGTCGAGATCAGCGCGCTCGAACCCCGGATTCAGGTCCTCACGGACGAACAGCTCCGCGGCAAGACCGAGGAGTTCAGGGCGCGCGTCGCGGGCGGCGAATCGCTCCACGACGTGCTGCCCGAGGCGTTCGCCGTCGTCCGCGAAGCCGGCAAGCGCGTGCTTAACATGCGGCACTTCGACGTGCAGCTGATCGGCGGCATGGTGCTGCACACCGGCAAGATTGCGGAGATGAAGACCGGCGAGGGCAAGACGCTCGTCGCGACGCTCCCTGCGTACCTCAACGCGCTCGAAGGCAAAGGCGTTCACGTCGTCACCGTCAACGACTACCTGGCGCGGCGCGACTCGGAGTGGATGGGACGCCTGTACCGCTTCCTCGGCATGAGCGTCGGCGTCATCCAGCACGAACTGAACGACCAGCAGCGGCAGGTCGCCTACGCGGCGGATATCACCTACGGCACCAACAACGAGTTCGGCTTCGACTACCTGCGCGACAACATGAAGTTCGACCTCGGGTCGATGGTGCAGCGCGGGCACCACTACGCGATCGTCGACGAAGTCGACAGCATCCTGATCGACGAAGCCAGGACGCCGCTCATCATCTCCGGTCCGGCGGAGGAATCCACGGACCTGTATTACGAGGTCGATCGCATCATCCCCCGCCTGAAGAAGGGCGCGGTGACGCAGGGCAACGTCAAGTCCGAGGAACGCGAAGAGCTCGAGAAGACCGGCGACTACATCGTCGACGAGAAGCACAAGACGGTGACGCTGACCGAGACCGGCATGGCCAAGGCCGAGCAGATGCTCGGGCACCGTCTCGTGCCGGGGTCGAGCGGGCTCTACGATCCCGCGAACATGCCGCTGCTCCACCACGTGCACCAGGGGCTGCGCGCGCACACGCTGTTCCGGCTCGACGTCGATTACATGATCAAGGACGGCGGCGTCGTCATCGTCGACGAGTTCACCGGCCGCCTGATGCCGGGACGGCGCTGGAGCGACGGTCTCCACCAGGCCGTGGAAGCGAAGGAGAAGGTCAAGATCGAGCGCGAGAACCAGACGCTCGCGACCATCACCTTCCAGAACTACTTCCGCAAGTACAAGAAGCTGTCCGGCATGACGGGCACTGCGGAAACCGAGGCGCCCGAGTTCAACAAGATTTACAGCCTGGACGTCATCGTCATCCCGACCAACCGCCCGCTGAAGCGAGTCGAGGAACCGGACCTCGTGTACCGGACCGAGCGCGAGAAGTACGAGGCCATCGTCAACGACATCCTCGACAAGCAGGCAAGTGGACGGCCGACGCTGGTCGGCACGGTGTCGATCGAAAAGTCGGAACGCCTCTCTTCCCTGCTGCGCAAGCGCGGCATCAGGCACGTCGTCCTGAACGCGAAGTACCACGCCCAGGAGGCGGAGATCGTCGCCCAGGCGGGACGCAAGGACAACGTCACGATCGCCACCAACATGGCGGGCCGCGGCACGGACATCCTGCTGGGCGGCAACGCCGAGCACATGGCGCGGCAGCAATGTCTGTCGGAAGAGGTCGCGGAGAAGGTTCCAAGAGGCGAGGAGAAGTACGTCGACGACGAGGAGTTCGTCTACTTCTTCCACGTCGACTCGTTCTACCGCGTCCCGCGGCCGGACTGGGAACGCATCTTCGCGCACTTCAGTCGAAGCACCCAGGCGGAACACGAAACAGTCGTCGAGCTCAGCGGTCTTCACATCCTCGGCACCGAGCGCCACGAGGCGCGCCGCATCGACAACCAGTTGCGCGGACGCGCGGGACGCCAGGGGGATCCCGGGTCGTCGCGCTTCTACCTGTCGCTCGAAGACGACCTGATGCGCATCTTCGGCTCGGATCGCATCTCCGGCCTGATGCAGCGGCTCGGCATGGAAGAAGGCGTGCCCATCGAGCACGGCATGGTCACGCGCGCCATCGAGCGCGCGCAGAAGCAGGTCGAGGCGCAGAACTTCTCCGTCCGCAAGCACCTCCTCGAGTACGACGACGTGATGAACAAGCAGCGTGAAAGCGTGTACACGCTGCGCCGCGAGATCCTCGAGGGGAAGATTCATCTGTCCGACGAGGAGCTGGTCGACACGCGCACGTACCTGCTCGCGCTGGCGGAGGACATCCTCGACAGCCAGATTGACCAGTACGCGGGCAAGGACATGGACGCGGACGAGTGGGACATCCCCGCGCTGCTGCGGGAGGTGAACCGCGTCTTCGGTCTCGAACAGGCGCAGCTCGAGGCGCTGAAGCTGGACGAGATGAACTCGGACGAGCTCGGCGACGCGATCTGGGCGGTGATCAAGGCGAGCTACGACGAAAAGGAAACGCTCGTCGGATCCGAGCTGCTGCGGCGCGTCGAGCGCGACATCATGCTGCAGATCGTCGACGAGCAGTGGAAGGATCACCTCTACTCGCTCGACCACCTGAAGGAAGGCATCGGTCTCCGCGGGTACGGCCAGCGCGACCCGCTCGTCGAATACAAGCGGGAGAGCTTCGATCTGTTCACCGCCATGAAGGAGCGGATCGAAGAAGCGATGGTCCGCTACGTGATGTGGCTGCGCCCCGTCCTCAACGAGGAAGCGGCGCCCGCGCCGCGGCCGGTCGCTCGCCGGGCGGCGCCGCTCACGATGAACAAGGCCGAAGCCGCGTCGGCGTTCGGGACCGCGCGCTCCGCCGCCGCCGCGCCCGCGATGGCGGCATCGTCGCGGCAGGGTCCGGTACCAGCACGAACGGGCGGCGACGACGTGATCAAGACGGTGCGCCGCGAAGAGCCGAAAGTCGGCCGCAACGATCCGTGCCCGTGCGGCAGTGGGAAGAAGTACAAGAAATGCCACGGCCAGGCGGCGTAAAGGTTGAGGATTCCATGGAATTAAAGACCGGTTCGCTGACCCTCCTCCCGACCGGAACCGAGCTCGCCACAGCCCTGACATTCGACGACGTCCTTCTGGTCCCGCAGCACTCGACGGTGCTCCCGACGCAGGTGGACATCTCGACGAGACTCACGCGCAACATACGCCTGAACGTCCCGCTGGTCAGCGCGGCGATGGACACGGTCACCGAATCGGCGCTGGCGATCGCCATGGCGCAGCACGGCGGCCTCGGCGTGATGCACAAGAACCTGTCGATCGAAGAGCAGGCGTCGGAAGTGGATCGGGTGAAGCGCTCCGAGAGCGGCATGATCGTCAACCCGATCACGCTCGGCCCGTCCAACCGGATCTACGAAGCCCACGAGCTGATGAAGAAGTACCGCATCTCCGGCGTGCCGATCACCGACGACGGCAGCAAGGAGGGACGGCTCGTAGGCATCCTGACGAACCGCGACCTTCGGTTCGAGACCAACATGAACCGCGCGATCGACGAGGTGATGACGAAGGAGCCGCTCTACACCGTCGCCGTCGGGACGACGCTGGACGAGGCGCGCGAAATCCTGCACCAGCACAAGGTCGAGAAGCTGCTCGTCGTCGATCGTGACTACCGCCTGAAGGGCCTGATCACCGTCAAGGACATTCAGAAGGCGGTCAAGTATCCGCTCGCGTGCAAGGACGCGCTCGGCCGGCTGCGCTGCGGCGCCGCCATCGGCGTCAGCCGGGACGCCTTCGATCGCGCGGCGGCGCTCGTCGCCGCAGGAGTGGACGTGCTCGTGGTCGACACCGCGCACGGCCATTCGCAAGGCGTCATCGACATGGTCGCGAACGTTCGCCGCCAGTTCCCGAACATCGAGCTCGTCGCCGGCAACGTGGCAACCCCGGAAGCAACGGAGGCGCTGATCGACGCCGGGGTGGACGCGGTGAAGGTCGGCATCGGAGCGGGCTCGATCTGCACGACGCGCGTCGTCGCCGGCATCGGGGTGCCGATGATCAGCTCGATCATCGACTGCGCACGCGCCGCGTCGGCGCGCAACGTGCCGATCATCGCCGACGGCGGCATGCGGTATTCGGGCGACATCGTGAAGGCGCTCGCCGTCGGCGCAAGCTGCGCGATGATCGGCAACCTGTTTGCCGGGACCGACGAGAGCCCCGGCGAGCTGATTCTCTTCCAGGGCCGCAGCTACAAGGAATATCGCGGCATGGGCTCAATCGGCGCGATGCGCCGCGGCAGCCGCGACCGCTACTTCCAGGACGAGTTCGATCTCGAAGGCGGACGCGCGACCGAGAAGCTGGTGCCCGAAGGCATCGAAGGACGCGTGGCGCACAAGGGTTCGGTCGCCGCCATGATTCATCAGCTCGTCGGAGGCCTCCGCGCCGGGATGGGCTATTGCGGCAGCCCGACGATTCCCGACCTGCAGCGCAAGGCAAAGCTCATTCGCATCACGGCTGCGGGCGCGCGCGAGAGCCACGTCCACGACGTGCAGATCACGAAGGAAGCGCCGAACTACCGGATGGAATAAGGCCGGCTAAAGCCGGCCTCTACGTACGTTGGGCTACGTAC
>Ga0075425_100004854_pt1 | contig 13940 bp, 6 predicted proteins | sample SoiMethybrSBSTD4_FD_75300 | JGI IMG/M metagenome (GOLD analysis project Ga0075425, IMG submission 75300) | Bulk soil microbial communities from a Populus tree surrounding site in Tennessee, USA - Soil MetaG P. TD hybrid SBSTD4 | ecosystem: Environmental > Terrestrial > Soil > Tree plantation...
AATCGCAACGGGTTTTTCTACGTGCTCGATCGCGTGTCGGGACAGTTCCTCACGGCAAAGGCGTTCGTCTATCAGACATGGAACGACGGATTCGACGAGAACGGCCGCCCGATCAAGAACCCGAAATTCTGGCCCAAGCCGATGGGCGGGATCGTAGTCAATCCCGGCACGCAGGGTGGCACCAACTGGTATCCACCTTCGTATAGTCCACGGACGGGACTCTTCTACGTTCCAACCTGGGAGAACTCCGGCGGGCGGTCCGCGAAATATCCTGTCCCTGACTGGGTAGAAGGGCAGCGCTATACGGGATCGACGCCACCTGCAGGGACGACTGCCGCCGGTGGCCGCGCATCGCGACCGCCCGCGACCTACAGAAAGGAGGAAGAAGGATACGGTGCGATTCGCGCACTCGATCCGAAAACCGGCGACAAGAAGTGGGACTTCAAGATGGTGAACTACACCGAGTCCGGCGTGCTCTCGACCGCAGGTGATCTCGTGTTCGGCGGTGGGATGGACGGCACCTTCGTCGCGCTCGACGCCAAGACGGGTGAATTGCTGTGGCACGTCAATCTCGGAGGACCGAACGCCAGCGGTCCAATCAGCTACGCCGTCGATGGCAAGCAGTACATCGTCGGCACCGGCCAGGGATCGATGTTTATCTTCGCCTTGCCGGACGACAAATAATCGCGCGCGAGAGTGTCGCGCACGACCTATCGGGATCCGCGTTTCGGGACGCGGGATCCGGGATCCCGGATTCCGGATTCCGGATTCCGGATCCCAGCATCGGCCGAATCATCAACACCGGCCGTTCATAAACGTTTCGCACCGGGCACAGATCGTGCGGTCCAGCCCGGCGAGTTTTGCACCGAACTGAATACTGTTTCTGGTTTTCGCGTTCAGCAAGCATATCGCTTGGTCTGAGCCGCGACATGGCGTGGCTGGGCCACGTACGAAGATGAATTCATAGCCCTTCATTGATAACTGCGGGGTGACCGGCCGCGCAGGCCGGCCGCCAATCGGGAGGTGTACCGTGAAAGTGTCGAGCAGGGTTCCTCAGGCAGTGGTCGCCCTTGCGATTGTCTGCATGGCGATCGTATTCCTACCGCGCACATCGTTCGGGCAAGTGCTCTACGGCTCCATTGTCGGAACCGTCACCGACGACACGGGGGCTGGCGTGCCCAAAGCAGTAGTGATGGTCACAAACACATCCACTGGGCTGTCGCGTCAGGTCACAGCGGACGAGACTGGCTATTACTCGATCCCGAACCTTCTCGAAGGTACGTATGACCTGTCGATTTCCTCGGGAGGGTTCCGACCGTACTCCGAAAAGGGAGTCACCGTTTCGATCAACAAGGTGACTCGCGTCGACGCCAACATCAAACTCGGCGGAGTGACCGAGCAGGTCAGCGTCGAAGCGAGCACGGCTATGCTTCAGACGACGAAGTCGGACGTCAGCACCAGTCTGGATACGCAGGCGATCGAGAACCTGCCGCTCTCCGGGTATCGCAACTTCCAATCCCTCATCAATCTGGTTCCCGGCGCGACACCTGGGCGTTATCAAAACGCCGTGACCGACACACCAGGACGCGCGCTGACGACGAACGTCAATGGGCAGGAGCGCGGCGCGAACAATACCCGCGTCGATGGGTCCGCCGACATTCTCGTGACGATGCCGCATCACGCGGTCTATGTGCCGCCGGCGGAGAGCATCCAGGAAGTCAACATCGCCACGAATAACTTCGATGCCGAACAGGGGATGACTGGCGGGGCGGCTGTCACCGTGATCACGAAGTCAGGAACCAATAATTTCCGCGGCAGCGCGTTCGCGATGCACGACAACAGCGCACTGCGTGCCTTCACCTGGGACGAGAACCGCGCCGGCGTCACGGAGAAACCGGACGGCAAACGGAACATCGACGGGGCGAGCATCGGCGGGCCGATCAAGAAGAATCAGTGGTTCTTCTTCACAAACTGGGAGGGCACGTTCGAGCGAGTCAGCAACTCAGTGCTGTCGTCAGTCCCGGCACCGGATCTGCGAAACGGGGACTTCAGCCGCTTCCTGGGAAGCCAGATCCTCAGCGCGGCAGGAACCCCGATCATGGTGCCGACGACCGAGGGTGGGACGACACCTCTACGGGAGGGGATGATTTTCGATCCGTTCAGCGGCAACAGGGACGGCACCGGACGGTCCGTGATCTCGAGCGGCGGACGCATCAACGTCATTCCGCAGGCGCGACTGAATGTCCCGATGATGAAAATGATGGCGCTGATTCCGCAGCCGAATCAGTCCGGCGACTTTAACAATTACTTCAACACCGGCACGCAGAAGTTGAACCGGAACAATGTCGACGCGAAGGTCAACTGGAACCGCAACGAACGCCATCAGATGTGGTTCAAGTACAGCGTCATGGATGCACTCGTGCATGGTGACCCTCGACTTGGCGCCGCCGGTGGGGATTGTTTGTGCGCTGGAGGCGGCCTCGGTGATGGGTCGACGCTGGTGCAGATTGCCGGAATGGGTCACACCTACACGGTGTCGCCGAACTTCCTGGTCGATGGAGTGTTCGGCTGGACGCGATTCGGCCAGAGCGTAGAACCACCTGACCTCGGCAGCAACTTCGGCTTGGACGTCCTTGGGATTCCCGGAACCAACGGACCGGATCCAAGAGAGAGCGGCATGCCGCCTCTTTATATCTCCGGTTTCTCCTCGCTCGGGAACCCTGAGGGCTGGAATCCTCTCTATCGCAACGACCAGTCCTACACGTTCAACACCAACGCCAGCTGGAATAAGGGCACGCACGACATCCGATTCGGTTTCGACTTCGTGCATCACCTGATGAACCACTGGCAACCGGAACTCGGCGAAGGGCCGCGCGGGGCGTTCTATTTCGATCCGGGCGTCACCGCGTTGAATCCTGATGCGCTCGACGCCACCGTCGGCTTCCGCGGCGGCACGCCGTCGTTCGAAGACGACATGAATGCGCTCGCGGCATTCGAACTGGGAGTGGCCGACGTGTCGGGCAAGAGCAGCCAGTTCATCAAGATGAACAGCTTCGAAAATCAGTATGCCACCTACATTCGCGATCGGTGGCGGGCGACGCCGAAGCTCACCGTCGATCTCGGATTGCGATGGGAACTCTATCCGAACAGAACGCGCTCGGGCGGTCTCGGGATTGAATCGTACGATCCGACCACGAACGAAGCGCTGATCGGCGGCAAAGGCGGGATTCCTCAGGACAACGGCGTCGGCTTCAGCAAGAAGCTGTTCGCTCCGCGCATCGGTTTCGCATATCAAATCGATGACAAGACGGTGGTCCGCAGCGGGTACGGCATCACGTATCACTCACATCCGTGGGGCGCTCAGGCGTTGCGCGGCTGGTACCCGTTGACGCTCGTCGCCGTGTTCTCCGGTGTCAATGGCTACCAGCCTGTCACCACCGATCCCGCATATGTCGCCGCCGGCGTTCCCAATGCGCCGCTAGGCCCCACCGTCGGCATTCCATCGATCTGCTGCCCTGACATCAGTAAGGGTAGAGTGCCGTTGCCCGAGGTTGCGGAAGACGGATATCCGCGAGCGAACGAGATGCTGCACCGCGGCTACATCGAGTCCTGGAACCTGGTGTTCGAGCGCAAGCTGCCGGCGCAGATGATCGCCACGCTTGGATACGTCGGCTCGCAATCGATTCGCGGGTTCGCGTTCCTCGATATCAACGCGTCGCAGGTCCCGGGATCAGGAGACGAGGGACGGCCGCTGTTTCAGAAATTCGGCCGTACTACGACAACCAGAGAATGGGATGGTCGAACACACAGCAACTACAATTCGCTGCAGGCGACGCTGAATCGGCGATTCTCGCAGGGCCTGCTGATCAAGAGCGCCTATACGTTCTCGAAGGCGATCGACGAGGCCACTTACTCCGACTGGACGGAGTTCTCGTGGAACGCCCTCGATTATATGTATCGGAATCGGGCGCTCGCGTCGCACGATGTGCCCCACAATTTCCAGCTCGCCGCGGTTTACGAATTGCCGGTTGGTCCTGGCAAGAAATGGGGGCAGACCGGCACGACGGCCGCGATCTTCGGAGGCTGGCAGTTGAATGGTGTCTTTGCCGCGTACTCAGGGCGGCCATTCCAGCTGACGGCGTCCGGCACGTCATTGAACATGCCTGGCAACCTGCAGACGCCCGATCAGGTCAAGGACAACGTCGAAATCCTTGGCAACGTCGGCGGGGACGGCACGTACTTCGATACGACCGCGTTCAAGCGCGTGACCGAAGTGCGGTTCGGCAATGTCGGCCGCAACACGATGAGAGGACCGGGTCTTGCCAACCTCGATCTCGGCCTTTTCCGAACCTTCAAGGTTGGTTCGCAGTCCAACCTGCAGTTCCGCGCGGAGGCCTTCAATGCGACCAACACGCCGCATTTCGGCAATCCAAACGGCAACGTGAACAGCTCGAACTTTGGAAAGGTGCTCGCGACGCAGACGGCGTACGCGACGGGCCGGTCTCGGGAGTTCCGGTTTGGTCTCCGGCTAAGCTTCTAAGAACGTTCAACGGGCGCAGGCATCGTGCCTGCGCCCGTCATTCAGCATTCAGAATTCAGCAATCAGAACTTTTCAGGATCGCTACCAGACCCGCACGCGCTTCTCGGGCGGCAGATACATCTTCTGACCTGGCGTGACGTTGAAGGTCGAATACCACGGATCGAGATTGCGCACCGTGGCGGCGCGATACTCATCTGGCGGGTGCCCGTCCGACGCGACCAGCATGCGAACGAACTCCTCGCGCATCTTGTCGCGCCAGCTCTGACCGAAGCTGATGAAGAACGTCCGATCGTCAGCCGGCTTCCCATTCAAAGACAAGTGATACGCGTCGTACGCCGCCGCCAGGCCGGCGAGATCGGCAATGCTCTCGCCGAGCACCAGATGGCCGTTGAGGTGAAGATCCGGAAACGGCTGATACGCGCCGTACTGCGCGGCCAGGGCTTCGCTCGCGGTTTTGAAATGCTCGAGATCCTGAGGGGTCCACCAATTCGCCATGCGGCCGTGCGCGTCGAACTGGCTTCCCGAATCGTCGAAGCTGTGGCTGATCTCATGGCCGATCGTCCCGCCCATGGCGCCGAAATTCGCCGCCGGATCGCGGTTCGGATCGAAGTAAGGTGCCTGAAGAAATGCCGCAGGGAAGTTGAGCGCGTTCTGGAGGGGCAGGTTGACCGCATTGACGGTTTGCGGCGTCATCCACCATTCCGTGCGATCGACCGGCTGCTTCAGCTTCGCGAGCTGACGATGGTATTCGAACAGTTCCGCGCGCTGGAGATTTCCGAGCGCATCGCCTTTGGCTATCTCGAGCGATGAGTAATCGATCCACTTGTCCGGATAGCCGACCCCGACGTAAAGCGTCTTCACTTTCTCTTTCGCCTTTGCCTTGGTCTCTGGCGTCATCCACTGGAGTGCATCGATCCGTTTATCGAAAGCTTTGGTCAGATCGTCGACCATCGCGCGCACCTTGGCTTTCGCGTCGGCCGAGAAATGCTTGGCGACATACAGTTTTCCGACGGCTTCACCAAGCGCATTGCTGGTCGCGTCAACACCGCGCTGCCATCGTGGGCGCTGCTGCGGCGTTCCGTTCAAAGTCTTTCCATAGAACGCGAAGCCCTCGTCAACGAATGCCTTCGGAAGAAAGCCAGTGACCTGATTCACGGCGTGAAAGGCAAGCCATTCCTTCCATCTATCCAGAGGCGCTTTGGCGACAAGCGCCGACAGGCCCGTGACTGCCGACGGATGCCAGACGATGAAGCTCGGTGCTTCGTGTAATCCGGCCGCCTCGAGCAGCACCGGCCAGTCCAGGCCTGGCGCCTTCGATGGCAGTGTGTCTCGCGCCCACACCTGCGGCTGCTTGACGTCGGCCGACTGCTCGCGGGTCGCATGCACGGCGGCCATTTTCGTTTCGAGATCGACGATCCGAGCCGCCCGTGCGGGCGCATCCTTGAAACCCGCCAGTCCGAGCACCGCGGCGACGTGCCGTTTGTAGTCGGTGCGGACAGCAGACATCTTGGGGCTGGTCGACAGGTAATAGTCACGATCGGGCATACCCAGCCCACCCTGCAGCAGATAGGGCATGTTGTGGTCCGGATCGGTCAAGCCCTGTGCGATGAACACGCCGAAGAGATGCTCGGTTTGAAAGTTCGTGGCATTCAGTGGATCGACATCGGCGCGTAGCGTGGCACCGATGGCGCGAGAGAGTTCGCGTGAGTCCTTGATCGCGGCAATGGCATCGAGCTGCGGCTTCAGCGATGTGAGCCCCTTCGACTCGATCCCGCTCTCGTCCATGAAACTCGCGTAGAAGTCGCCGATCTTGCGCGCATCCGTCGAGGCATTTGCACCGGTGTTTGCCGGGTCTTGAATGATGTCCACCGTCTGCTGTCGCGTCCGATCGATCAGGATGCTGATGACGCCATAGGTTGCCTTGTCGGGCGGAATCTCGGTCGCCTTCGTCCATCCGCCATTCGTGTACCCGTAGAAGTCGTCACCAGGCGCCACCGACGTATCCATGCCTGCGGTGTCGATCCCTTTGGGCAGGGATGTGGTTTCTGCCGACGACGGCTGTGGCTTCGACGAGCATCCTGTTGATACCGCAACGATGAAGGAAAGAAAAGCAATCCGCAGCCTCACATCAACGCTCCTTCCAGACTAGAACTGGTTTCAAGACCGTGTCAGGCGCGGGTTCTTCTATGAAGGGCGCCCGCTATCGGTTTTGAAACCAGTTCTCAGGAACTTTGAATATACGGCACGCGGATACGGCGCGTCGACCGACGTGGGGCCGACGCGCCTCGAGTTGGGACGAACTGATTTCGTTACTGGCCGGGATGCAGCGGCTGCATCGCGTGCTCGTTGATGTAATTGGCGATGGTCTCACCCAGCTGATTGCTGATCGCCACTGTGCTCGGATAGTGCATGCCGCCCCAGACGCGCGCGTTGTTGCCATCCATCCGCGCCTGCGAAATGCTTGTGTAGGTCCGGCTCGGGAGATCGATGTTATTCGCTCGCGTGGTAAGCGTGAACGTCTGCGCATCGTCGAACCAGGTGAGCAGGACCGTGGCACCCGCGCCATTCAGCGAGGGATGTCCCGCCGGATACTCCGGGTGCGACGGCGTGGAGATGAGAGGCGTCCAGTTCACGTCCGCTTCAGTGCCCGGGTTGAAGTCCAGGTCTGCAAGCGTGATTGCCGTGATCGGGCGCCAGGTCACGAGGGTGTCGCTCTCGGCGTAGTGCCGCTTCCCATTCCACGTCGTAAACATGGTGTCGGCCATGGCAATGTTCAACACGGCAAGCAGTCGATTCGCCTTTGACATCGAAAGATCATTTGCCCGTGCCATCTGATTCGCTGCCTGGTTCCAATGAACGCTGGCGTTGCCGTCCCAGAACGGCGCAAGCGCCGTTTGGTCGTCGGTGCGGGTGGATCCGCTGAATCGACCGAGACTCTTGACCGTGTTGAAGTCGTCGACATACGTGCTGGTCAAAAAACCGCGCGGCGCCGGAGGTTGGAACTGCGTGGCACTCGCGAGCACGAATGGTTGAGTGAACGCCAGAGGCTGTGATGCCATCGACGCGAGCAGCGGAGGTGTCGGGCGCCACTGGCCCACCGCCGGTCCGCCTCGGAACGCCGGATATGATCCGCTGAATCCATCGGCCGCACGCCAGGCAAGCACCGCGTTTGCGACCTGCACGCCCCACGCGATCCCTCGCTCCCGTGACCGTCCGCCATCGTCATCCTCGTCGTCATACAGCGCGGCCAGTGAGGCCGCATAGCGGGCATCGAGGTCCGACTGGCGCGTCGGGAACAATGCGTGAAGCGTTGTGTAGGCCGCAGCAATGACCGCGGCTCGCCGTGATGCGCCTCGGGGCGCAGCGGGCTGGACGTAGATGGGCGTATACCGCCGCTCGATACCGTTGTAGGCATCGAAAATCGCGGTGTGAACAATTGCACTCAGCCGCGGACTTGTGGCATTCACGGCATTGCCCTGAACGAGGGTGTCGATAAGGATCTGATTCCATTCGAGTACCTGGTTCGTCTCGTCATCCGCGACCTTGGTGGCAGATACGCAGGTCAAACTCACTGTCGCAATGACGGTCAGCCCAAACAAAAACCGCCTCAAAAACTGTGATCTCATGATTCATCCCTCCGGGACGCCGAAAATGGTTGCGCATCGAGGAATGCGCGAAATTCGCTCGGGAGGGTGAACGCAGTCAGGAATAGGCGATACTTCGCAGCGTGAATACCCCTTCCCCTGGTGCGGTGACCGAGCTCCTTCGGGCCTGGAGCGACGGCGATGATGCGGCTCTCGAGCAGCTCATCCCGCTCATGGAGGCGGAGCTGCGCCGCCTGGCACGCGGTTACATGGGCCGTGAGCGCCAGGGACACACCTTGCAGACGACCGCGCTCGTCAATGAAGCATTCCTCCGTTTGACGGATGCCCGCCATGTCCGTTGGCAGGATCGGGCTCACTTCCTTGGGATCTCTGCGCGTCTGATGCGGCGCGTGCTTGTTGATTACGCGCGCCGGCGGGGATTCCACAAACGCGGCGGGGGAGCCCAGCGAGTGACGCTCGACGAGGCCGTGATGCCCGCAGCGGACCCGGCCTTCGACGTGGTAGCCCTGGATCGCGCATTAGAAGCATTGGAGAAGTCCGATCCTCGAAAGAGCCGGACCGTCGAGTTGCGCTTCTTCGGCGGGCTGAGCGTGGAAGAAACCGCCGAGGTCCTCAAAGTGTCGACCGATACGGTGAAACGAGATTGGCGGCTGGCAAAACTCTGGCTCCTTCGCGAGCTCGAGGGCGAGACCCATGACTGACGCTGAACGCCGTCAGCGGATCGACGAGCTCTGCGATGCGGCGCTCGATCGCGACACTGGGGAACGCGCCGCGTTTATTGCCGCCGCATGTCAGGACGATGATGCGTTGCGGCAGGAGATCGAAAGTCTGCTGGCGCACGCCCCGCGGGCCGAGCGGTTTCTGACCACATCGGTCACCACTGTTGCGGCGGAAATGTTCGCCGGCGATCGCGAATCGCTGATTGGCCGACAGCTTGGTCCTTACAAAGTCACGGCATTTCTCGGGGCCGGCGGGATGGGCGAGGTCTATCGCGCTCGCGATACGAGGTTGGGCCGCGATGTCGCAATCAAGGTCTTGCCCGATCGCTTCGTGCCCATACCTGGACGACTTGCGCGTTTCGAATTGGAAGCACGCGTCCTGGCCAGTCTGAATCATCCCCACATCGCCGCAATCTACGGGATCGAGGAGGCGGGCGACGTTCGCGGGCTCGTTCTCGAACTGGTCGAAGGGATCACGCTCGCCGAGCATCTCGGCGCGGGCGCCTTGTCCATTAATGAAGCGCTCGAGCTCGCGCGCCAGCTTGCAGATGCCCTCGAGTCGGCGCACGAAAAGGGCATCATTCACCGGGATCTCAAACCCGCCAATATCAAACTCACCGCGAGTGGCGCGATCAAGGTGCTCGACTTCGGATTGGCGAAAGTGTTTGCGAAAGACGACTCGCCGGATGAAGCCGGGAATGTCTCGCCGGTGGCGGCGACGCATTCCGATGAGGGTGTTATCGCGGGAACAATTGCCTACATGAGCCCGGAACAGTCCCGAGGACGGCCGGTCGACAAGCGGACCGACATCTGGGCTTTTGGTTGTGTCGTCTATCAGATGCTGACAGGCCGTCCGGCATTCGCCGGGGACACATCTCCAGATACGGCCGCCGCAGTCCTTCAACGAGAACCGGATTGGGCCCTGATGCCGGCGCAGACACCCGCGAGCATCACTCGACTCGTTCGGCGATGTCTCGAAAAAGATCCGAAGCGGCGGCTGCGTGATATCGGCGACGCACGGCTGGAGATCGAAGAGGCGTTGGCCCATCCCGATTCCGGCCGCACCCAGCCCATCCAGCATCGCGGCCGCATCGGCTGGTGGGCCGCCGCCACCGCGACCCTGCTGATCGCCGGCGCCGCTGCGACCATGTGGGCACTCGATCGGTCCGGCTACTTCTGGAGGAATCCGCTCGAGGGCGCGAAGCCTGTCAAGTTGACCGACTTTGGAGGCGCCGAACAACACGCCGCCATTTCGCGCGACGGCAAGTTCATCGCCTTTCTCTCCGATCGCGAGGGTGCGCGGGACATCTGGCTCAGCCAGGTCGGCACCGAGAAGCCCTATAACCTCACCAAAGGCAGCATTCACGAACTGCGGAACCCCGCGACTCGAACCCTGGGTTTCTCGCCGGACGGCTCCTTCGTCGCCTTGTGGACTCGGGGCCCGAGCGGTTCGGTTGATGCAGGATGGACCGTACCGACACTCGGCGGCACGCCGCAGCCATACCTTACCGGTGTCTCGGAACTCGACTGGTCATCCGATGGCACACGCATCGTCTACCATCCCGCCACGGAGGGCGACCCGCTGTTCGTGACGAGACCAAACGAAAAAGTGGGCCGCCAGATTTACGTCGCACGACCTGGGTTTCACAACCACTTTCCGATTTGGTCGCGCGATGACGCCTACATCTATTTTGTCCACGGCCTGCCGCTCGGCGACAGCGACATCTGGCGCATCCGGGTCGATGGCGGCGAGCCTGAACGGCTGACCTTTCATGCCGCGCCCGTTTCCTTCCCAACGTTCATGAACGACCGAACGCTCCTGTATCTGGCGACGGATCGCGACGGCTCCGGACCATGGATCTACGCACTCGACATCAACCGCCGGATTCCGCACCGTGTGCTCGCGGGTCTCGAGCAGTACACGTCCTTGTCGGCGAGTGATGATGGCAGACGGCTCGTCGCAACGGTTTCGCGCACGACGAGTCGACTCTGGCGGGTGGCGCGTGGCGAACGAGCGGCCGACGAGTCTCAGAGCTCACTGGTCTCGTTGACAACCGGCGCTGGTTTGTCGCCGCGCATCGGGCCTGACTACATCGTCTATCGCACTCCGCGAGCTGGACGCGACGGGTTGTGGCGAATCGCGAGAGACGGTGCAGCAACGGAGCTCTGGACTGGCGTCAACGGCCGGGCGGTTGGTGCGCCGGCCGTCGCGCCCGACGGCCGCCGCATCGCATTCACGGTGCAGGCCGGCAACCGGACGCAGTTGTATGTCATGAACGCCGACGGCACCGGTACGCGCCGCATCGCCGAGCAACTCGACGTGCGTGGGTCGGCCGCATGGTCGCCCGACGGACGATCGCTGGCAGTTGCCGCGAACGAGAACGGCGAGCCGCACCTGTTCAAGATTCCTCTCGAAGGAGGATCACCGGTGGCACTCGTCAAGAGCTACTCGACGGATCCCACGTGGTCGCCGAGTGGAAGGTTCCTCGTCTACACAGACGCGGACGTCGGGACGAGGTTCTCGCTGAAGGCCGTTACCGGCGACGGCGCGCCGCGACGGGTCCCGACGCTGGTGCTGACGAGGGGCGCGAGACGACTGGTCTTTTTGTCTGAAGACGTCCTCGTGTTCATGAAAGGGGATCTCTCACACAAGGATCTGTGGTCTCTCGATCTCACGACCGGCCGCGAGCAGCAGATCACGGCGCTGCAGTCGGGACTCGTCATGGGAGACTTCGACATCTCGACTGATGGTCGAGAGATTGTTTTCGATCGGACGCGCGAGGAATCGGATATCGTCCTCTTCGATCTGCAGCCGCGCTGAACGGCAGCGCGCTACGCCGTTTTCGCCCAGTTCGCGACGACCTGGACCAGATCGTCGCTCGCGTCCAACGATCGGACCGAGGCATTCGGCGCACTCCGATATCGATCTGCAGCCGCCGCGGCGGCCGGTTCGCCCCGCGGGCTCACCGGGTTGATCAGCAGCACTGGCCTCGGGCCGACCGCGCGAGCCACTTCGGGCAGATCGAACTCGCGAAGCAGTCCAAATGCGTAGATGCCGAACGGTTGCGTATAGCGTTCCGCCGTCGCGAGCGAGCGATAGTCGGTGACCGTCTGTCGCAGCGCGACCTTGAGGACGCGCGGGTCGAGCGCGGCGGCATAGAGCGCGATCACGCCGTGTGCGCCATCGCCAACGAGCGATACGCCACCGCCCCCGACATCGGGCCGCGAACGCAGATAGTCAAGCGCGCGCAGTGTGTCGTACACCTGTCCGCCCAGCATCGGCTTGCCAAGCATCAGCGTGAACCACGCCAGGTATGCCTCGTCGGGGATGCGACCCGGGAAGTAGAAGCGTCCACGGGGTGGATATCCGATCGCACAATCTCCCCGGCCGCGCACGTCGATCACGGCAATCCGGCAGCCTCCCTTCGCGCACAGCCGCTCGGCAAACGCGTCCTCAGCGATTGCACTCCAGGCGGATGATTCGCCGAGATACAGCAGAGTGGGAGTTCCAGCTCCGGCGTTATCCGGCGTCAAGACCCAGCCGGGCGTTCGAATCTCGCGCTGACTGGCGATCTCGATTTGTTCCGCCTTGTAACCGGGCTTCTTGATGCTGACCAGGACACGCGCTGTCGCTTTCGCGTCGCGCGGTTCGTCGACGCTCAGCACGCTTCGGATGCGAGTGCGTACCTCGTCGGCACCAAGCGCGGATGGCGTGTGAACCTCGTCAGCCAATTGCCGCGTCAGGGAGAGCGCGGTCTCGCCACCCAACGACGTCGTCACGAAACCGGTCGACGTGACGAAGAGCGTCGCGTCCGACTCGACCGCCTGTGACGTCTCACCGTCGTCGGCGTTCTTCATGTCGAACCAGCGGTTGAACCAGGCGTACGTCGCTCGCCGCATTTCGTACACGTAGCCGTGCGACACAGTCGTCGCCTGGAGCGCGACCCGATCAGGGGCGCCAAGGATGCCGTACGCGCGCTTGTATTCACCGAGAAGATCAAGCGAGCCGCTCACGTATTCCGGCGAGTAGGTGTGACCGGCATCGTGGAGCGTGATTCCCATCAACAGCGGCTTGGGCGCGAATGCATACAGCAAGTCGGCCCGATCGAGCCCTCGCGCAAGTGCCGGAATGATGTTCTGTTCCGCGTCGTCGGCTGATCCCGGCGGCTCGACATCTGCCTGCGCAAGGTTTTCCGTGTTGCCCATCGAGACAACGGCGACGCGGATGCGGTTATCGAGTGCCGAGAGAAACTGCGTCAGCGTGCCGCCGCCCGACTGACCGCAGCACCCGATGCGATCCGGGTCGACTTCAGGGCGGGTCAGCAGGTAATCGATCCCGCGGATTCCATCCCACGCACGAAAGAGACCGAAATTTGCACCGAGCAGAATCAGCCGGCGCCCGGCATATTCGTGCTCGCCCGTTCCGCCACCGGCAATAGCGCTCTGACCGGGCCTGCTGCCCGGGTATTCGATGCGTTCTCCCTGGCCGAATGGGTCATACGCAAGCACCACGTATCCCTTGCGAGCGAGGTTGGAGAACAGCTTCTGATAACTCGGCCAGGCTTTGCCGTTCACCGAGTGGCCCAGCGGGCCAAGAATCCCCGGCCTGCGGGCAGTTCCCGACGGGATGTAGAGGTTCGCTGTGACATAGAGACGCGGGCGGCTCTCGAACGTGACTTTCTCGATTCGATAGCCTGGACGCTCGACGGTGCCAATCACGCGCGGATTGAGCGGAGTCTTGTCGAGCGGCCCACCGAGCATCTTCCAGAGTTCCGCGACGACTGTTTTCTGCCGCTCCAACACCTGCTCACGCGTCGAGATGGCGTTGATGATCTGCTTCCGTCGATCGCGGGCTTCGTCACTGATCCGGATGAGGTATCGCTCGAGATCGCGCGAGTAGTCAGGCAGCGCCGCAACATCGACGTTGAGGTCCACACCTGGTGCGCCTTGCTGACGGCTCGCGGACTGTTGCGGCAAGCTGATCGAGACAGCGAAGCGAGTTGCCGCAGCGAGCGCACCGGTTGTCTCGAGGAACTTACGGCGGGTATATGTCATGGCAACTGCATATTAATCCCT
>Ga0075425_100004855_pt1 | contig 13939 bp, 12 predicted proteins | sample SoiMethybrSBSTD4_FD_75300 | JGI IMG/M metagenome (GOLD analysis project Ga0075425, IMG submission 75300) | Bulk soil microbial communities from a Populus tree surrounding site in Tennessee, USA - Soil MetaG P. TD hybrid SBSTD4 | ecosystem: Environmental > Terrestrial > Soil > Tree plantation...
CACCAGTTACCCAGCGAAACCGCTCGTTAGCTTGCGGACTTATCGACAATTATCCGCGTGGAACCCTCCTCCACCGATGATTCGCGCCTTCAGGGCGCACTGCCATAAACGGAATAGCGTCAGATAAAGAGGTACGGCGACCGCCGCCTGCAAATACCTCATCGACATCGTCAACGCGCGACGCCGAGCTGCCGCAAGCCGGTCTCCGCGCAGATCGCCGCGATTGTCATTGCGCAGATCAGATAGCGGCCGTTAGCCGTGCTGAGCCACCGCGTCTTGCCATTCTGGAGCGTCATAACCGGCATGTAGGAATCCGATTCAGCGTCATACCTGGTCAGACGCAAGCCTGCGATCTCTGCAAAGGCATAGGTGCGGCGACGCTGGTACCAGCCACGCCCAACGCTCACCTGGTGGTCGACACGGCTGGAGCGCAGATCAAAAGTGGTGGTGACCTCACGAGGCAGTAAAAGAAAAACGCCAATGCCGACGACCGTCACGCCAAACATGAGACCAAACCAGTAGGCAACCAAGGCGGGCGCGCTCTGATTAGGTATCTCAATCCCGTAGATGCGACAAAAAAGATATAGCCCGAAGCCGCCCACCAGGGCCCCCACCCACCTGGCGTTGTGCTTCGCGTGCACGATTAGTGCCTTGCCTTGGCGCTCAAGACGCAGGTCGGGTTGGACCATCGTCACGCTGCGTTCACTCTAAGGCGCTCATCTTCCCACTCCTTATCTCTTCGGAGACCAGATGAAGAGCTGGGCGATGGATACGAGTCTAGCTTCAATTGCGAGTGGGTTTTGTGACATCGGCTGTGCGCCAAGCGGTTGGGGGCTGTGGGTCAACTACAGCCAAAGTCTTGCCTGCGATCAAGGGTCTACCTCTAGTCTCTTCTACCCTTCACACAAGCGGACACGCCGCTTTCCATGCACGGCATGTGCAAAGAGTGCCGATTCTTGACTCATGCACCACAGCAACCGCGACAACCCAGTCGGCACCCTCCAGCAGAAAAGGCGCAGGCGATCGGCATCGGGGGGATTTACTCGATCACCTCATTGGCGCGCACGAGGAACGTAGAGTAACGGTCAATCCGAATGCCTTCGCGGCCCGTAAATTGACGATCAGCTTGAAGACAACGGGGTCGCTCTTCCAAACATACCAATAAGGACTGCAACACAGATGTCATGACAGTTAGGCACCATTGGACCCGCTCTGAACACGGAGGGACTGTCATGGGCCGAGATAACCCGTCCACAATTGACAATTTGGCTGCGAGTTCACTCAATATCCTCGCGCAACGCATCGGACGCCGAGCCTTTTTACAAGGGGCCGCCGCCGCTGTTGCCTACAGGGCCCTTGGTGCCGCGCGCGCCTGGGCTGATGATGGCGTGGGCGATATTAAGATCGGCGTCGCCAATGCTATTACACCGACTCCGGGCGTCGCTCAGGCGTCGCAGATTGACCCCGAATTCGCAGTTCGGCTCGTCGTGAGGGGTACCGATCCAATAGAAAATCCCAGCGGGGTGATTACCACCTTCGGCCAGCTCGCAAACGGTACACACACCGAGCCCGACCAAAACACCTTCATCGTCTTTAAGAAAAGCCCTGGTGGTCCAACTCCGGGTTTCAACTATGGCCATCGCTTCCTCTACCAGGGCCATGAGAATGCTGGAAATCTTGCATTCCTCACACGCATCAATCTTGATGTGACCGACCCAGCCCACCGCATTACACTCTTGACGCCGGTCAATCCCGCGACCGGTCTTACCAACTTGAACCGCATCGACGGCTCAACCTACAATCCGTTCAACAACACGCTGCTGTTCACTGAGGAAAATAGCGTAGGGCTCGACGGAACTGGAAATGTCATCCAGATAACAACGGGTTGGCCACCCGTGCTCACAAGGCTGGGTCCGTTCTTCGGTCTTGGCGGATGGGAGGGCATTCATCCCGACGACCAGGGTGTTATCTATTTGCAGGAGGACATCGGCGGCGCCACGGCTCCCCCCAATGCCCTGGCCACCGTCGACGGACAGCCGAACGTGCCGTTGCGGAGGGCTCGCCAGCCAAATTCCTTCGTCTATCGCTACATCCCGAAGAACCCGAGACGGCTCGAGGATGGTGGCAAGCTGCAGGCGCTGCAGGTCATCATCGACGGCAAACCGGTCACGTTCCATGCCGACGATGTCATCGGCGACATCATTTCACCGGCACAACGGAAGCTGCATGAGCCGGGAACGATCTACTTTATCAAATGGGTCACCATCCATGAATCGAAGGCAGGCGATACGAAGGACTTCGTCGCCACGACGGCGGCCAGGGCTGCGGGCGCCACGCCGTTCAAGCGCCCGGAAAACATGGCCTGGTTGCCGGGCTCCAAGTTCCGTACCTTCTTCTTCACGGCGACCGGCGACACGGATGCGCCGACCGGGCAGGTTCCCCAGCTTGCCGCGCGCGGCGCCTGGGGCGCCATCTTCCGCGTCGATCTTTTCGGCGATGACCCTCGACACGATCAGGATCGCAAAAAAGGCGATGGGACGATTTCGATCTTCGTGCTTGGCGACGCGGACCATACCTCATTTGACAACTTGGCCTTCGCCAATGATCGGCAGCTGCTTGCCGCGGAAGATCGCGGCGATACGCTCCATGCGCAGCTACAAAAGTTTGATTCCGTATGGGCCTTCGACGTGGAGAGATTCAGGGCTGTCCGCTTTATCGCTCTCGGCCGCGATGCGAGTTCGGCGGCGGCTGGGAACGACAATAACGAGCCAACCGGCGTGTTCGTGTCGAGCGGCAGCCCGCGCGACGACGAGTTGCTAGGAACCAAGGAAAGCCTGGATGACGCTCGCGGATTTTATACCCAGCAGCACGGCAACGGCGACGTGTTCGAGTTTTTCCGGGTAGGGAAACGACATGCATAATCGCGCACCGATCGAAGCTTGCATGGCACGGGAATATTGGCCTAACAGTGCACGGAACACATGGCTTAGGCGATAACGGCCAACCAAGCGTTGGGCGACTCGAACAAGGTGTCTCCTCGCAAGGCTGTGATGTTGGCGACCATCGATCGCCTAGTCCGACGCGCAGCTCGGGCGCCGGCAAAAAAGGTGGATGGCTGTTTTGAGCATGGCGCGAAAAGGAGACTGATTGCGACCCCCGGGGCCAGTTGAGCCCCGGCACGCTCGCGTTGCCGCCGTTACGGCAGTACCAGCGTTCTCTCATGGCCGGAATGTGCGTGTCTGTGCAAGAGCGAGTCTCCGCGGCCCGATAGTACGATCGCGTTCGCCTGGGGTCAGAACGATCACGTGCTACGGCGGTTCTTCGACGCATTCGGGATCATCCCATTCCTGATCGGTTGGTCGCGATGACGGAAAGTCGAAGCCTGCCTCACAGAACGCCGCGTGAGCCTCGGGCCAAGCGCATAGGTACCTCGCGCCTATATTGCAAACGGCCGCGGTGGCTTGGGAGAGCCTCGCGGCCGATCTCTCGCCCCGAACCCGGAGCCGATTGCCTGACTAGGTCATGGTTTCCAGTGCTTGGCCAGCATTTCCTCGGCCCATGTTTTTCCCCTTCTTGTCTCTAGCGTCTACACAGCGACCTTCGTCGTAATACTTATTTTCACCGCACTCACCCGGTGCCGTTCTTGGTTGTGCGGCGACAAGCCCAGTCGCAGCGGCAATGCCCTGCCAGCGCGAGCAACGCCATCGACCATCTCTTGTAAGGCATGTTTCTTCTCCTGCCTTTCGTGTTGACAAAAACGGTCGGAGAGAAAGCTTGTAATGCTATGATTTCACAGGATCGTCAGCTCGCAGATTTTTTGAGCAAATGAGGAACAGGTGACGCGGTTCGACGTTGCGCGACGGCGTTGCGATGTGCGGAGACCGTCCACCTTACGACCTTACGCGCCTTGCCGCCTGGGCTTCGGCGTGCGAATGCGCGTGCTGCCCGTACCGACCACGATGTGAACTGAGGGCGCTCTAAGTCTCCTCGCGCTCGTGGCTGACGGCGTGCGCACCGTCGATTCGAATGTTGCGTTTAAGCCCATCTGAAAGATGAATCGGAGCGAGCCTAGCGGGGGGGAAATGCCACAGGCGCCATCCCGTCATCCTTGCCGCGCAATGCTGCCTCAGGTCGGCTGCATGGCGGCGCGCTTGGTTCGGAATTTGGGTGCGCAGACTTCAGCCACTTTGAAGCGCCGAAGTTCGCTCAGACGGGCGCGTAGGATTCCAAGTTTGCAATGTTTATCACCTTGCGCGTTGGGCGCTGAGCTTTCCGCGATCAGCAGATCCAGCTCTGCGATGCGCCGATCAAGCATTTCAATTACGCTCAAAGCGTCCTCTACAGGTTAGGCATAGTCTGTCGCCTACGCCTCTTGTGTGACAGATTCGCGACAGCCCGACATTGGGGTCAGGTGAAGTTATTCCCTCTGTACCTTTCCCAGGCGGCTGCAGGAGGGTAGTGGTGGTGTGTCAACCGCCGCCTGATCGGGCCGGGCCGCGGGCGAGGTCGGCCGCAATTAGGTGTGTGACTCTCGGCGTGCCGCTACGTCGTGCCGCTCGCCGGCAGTTGTTAACCGATGCGTACCAAATACGCTTCATTGAATTTGTCCGAATTAGCATCGTTTTACTCGACGGGACCCGGTCACCGTGGGACGCGAGGCGAACCATACACTGCAGTACGAATGTCGTTGTCCAATCGTGGTTTGGGTCACATATTTAGGAGATAGTCGAGTTCACCAAGTCCAACCGACTTTCAATCGTGAGGGGAAGCCTGAACCGTCTCATGCGGCATCACCACTTCGGGCGAGGACATTGCCCAGCCCTCGATGCTATGTCGCATGGCCCTGTCTGCGGAGGATTTCGGTGCATCGAATTGATGTCAGTGATGATCGTCGGACGGCCGAAAGTGTGCTCGCCATCGAGGCTCAGGAAATACCGGATGTGTTAGTCGAGCTCACCAAGTCCAAGCGACTTTCAATCGTGATGGGAAGCCTGAACCGTCTCATGCGGCATCCGACTGACCAGGAGCTTGGCCGGCGCGCTTTGCGCCATCTTGGCTTCCTCGACGACTGAGCGGAGATTTCTCGACATCGCAAAATCAGCGTCTCCGCCTTCAAGTGCTTTCTGCTTGGTGCGTTTGCCAGCCGACTTCAAGTTCAGTTGATCCGCTAACCGCGGCTCGTCCGAAGATCCCGGTATGCATCGGACAGACATAGGGGCAGTGACGCTTTTATTCCAGATTTTACGAAGTCGTGCCGCACTCCGACCCAGGAACGGGGGAGGTTCGCCATGAATAAGCTCGTTGTCGCGGCGCTGCTGAGTTTCAACGGCGGGTTCCTTGATACGGTTGGTTTCCTGGGGTTGCAGGGTCTGTTCACGGCCCATGTCACAGGAAACTTCGTTACGCTTGGAGCGGCTTTGGTGTTCGGGACCCATGGCGTGGTCGGTAAGCTGCTGGCGCTTCCCGAGTTCGTCATTGTGATCGCGTTAGCGCGCCTCGCCGGGGCGGCGCTGACCGCGCGGCAATTGCCGACCTTGCGGATTTTGCTCGGCGTGAAAGTGTTGTTTCTGGTGGCGTTTTTCGTGCTCGCGGTCGCGCTTGGGCCATTCCCTGACAGCGATGTGCCCGCTGCGCTGGTCACCGGTTTCGCTGGTATCGCGGCGATGGCTATCCAGAATGGCGTGCAGCGCGTTCATCTCACCACCATCCCGCCCACGACATTGATGACCGGCAACAGCACCCAAGCCACACTCGACGCGATCGACCTGCTGCGCGGCGTGGATGGCGACAAAAGAGCTGTCGTTCGCGCCCGCTTTTCCGCAACGGTCCGCGGCATATTCTTCTTTGCCGCTGGCTGCGCGGTCGCCGCCGTCCTCTACGCCTGGGTCGGTTTCTGGTGCCTTGCAGTCTCGGTCGTTGTGGGCGCCGCAAGCGCCATCGTACGCACCGAGGATTGAGGCGCGGTTCGCCCGCGAACTGGGCTGCGTGGTGACAATTGAACCGTGAGGCAACGGATCAAGACCATGACGACGCACGCAAGACAGGCGCTGCGCGCGAAGAGCATGTTCTGAACGGCAACAAACCAACGTTGATTGCCTACAGCGTGAAGAATGGACGCGGCGAGGAGGCGAAGGCGATCTGGACGCGGATCGGCGCGGCCTGGGCGCACGAAAATGGCCCGACCACTCGATCCGCCTCGATGTGTTGCCGGACGATGGCCGATTGGTGCTGGTGGTACCCGCCGAGGTGAAGCCGGGTGATCCGGCGTGAACCAACGTCTCATGTGACAGAAGTGTAAGATGGCATTGACGGAGCTTGACATTAGCGGCTTCAACTGTCCGGAAATCAGCTAGTTGAAGTCGAAAATTGAGACCCGCATGCTGGATATGCGCGAGACCGGAGTGCCCACCTTGCGAAAGCGGTTCATCGAGGAGGCAGCGGCGCGCAAGTCGAATGCGTGAGCAAAACGGCAGACGCCGCCCTGTGACGGTGGTGAAAAGTGAGAGGCAACAGGCGCGGGGGACAGAAACGTCTCCCGCGTTCTATTTTGTGGTGACTGAATCATGGACGTCAGCTTCCGAAACGCATGCGGTCTCGCGAACGCAAATCCGCGTCACAACATGCCAACTGCAGGCATTCAGAGAGATGCGATCCCGAGTGAAAGGCACTTAACTGAAGCAATCAACGTCGGCCAGCTCTTACCACGTTTGCCAAAAGCACGCCGAGGCAGCCAAGCAACAAGATGGCTCCCGCCACCAATGGGACGCTCGAAATCAGCGTTGCGGTCATGGCGGCAAAGACGACAACCGTCAAGATTTCCAAGGCGAGCCAGCCATCGTCAACGAACAGCCCGATCAGCTCACGTATGAAAGCTCTCAGCATATTCATGGCAATACCTCCTCACTCGGGCGACGCACTAAGGTGACTGCCGCGCGTCCAGCGGCGAGGAAAAGCACCGCAAAGGCGACGATGGCGAGATCAGCGCCCGGCCAATCAACACCGAGACCTTCTCCCGTCCAAAAAACGCCGAATGCAGTCAGCATCACGCCGACGACAAACTTAAGCGCGTTTTCGGGAACCCGCGCCAGCGGACGGTGCACAACAACACCGACGCCAGCGACCAGCAAGCATGCTGCAAGCGCACCAGCACTCGCAGGAACGAGCAGCTCGCGGCCGGCGCTGAGCGCGATCACGATGAACACCACTTCGAGTCCTTCGAGAAGCACGGCCTTGAAGCTGGCCAGCCCCGCGAGCCAATCGAGCCGCGCCTCGTGACGGCGGGCTTGCTCACACAGGTCTGCGGTTTCAGTCGCGAAGGTCGCGGTCTCATCGTGTAGAGGGATGACACCCGCTGAGCGTAGGATCGCTTTTCGCAGCCAGCGCATGCCGAACAACAGGAGCAGAATCCCAATCGCCAGCTGCAGGAGATGGAGTGGGATACGATCCAGCAGCGGGCCGAGGGCTACTACGATCAGTACAAGCGATATAAGTCCCGCGAGTGCGCCCAGCCCGGCGGGGCGCCAGCCGCGAACAGTAGCGACGGCTAGCACGATGGTTAGTGCCTCCACCGCCTCGACCAGCGAAGCCAAAAATGCCGCCGTCATTGCCGGAGCGTTCGCCCAAGTGACCATCACAACAAAACCTCGCGGAGCTGTGTTTTCGTGCTCCCTGCACGCCTGAGGTCTTCCTGCACAAGTATGGTGGTTCTAATGAACAGAGGATTGATCCGAATGGACGACCGTTCGAACTCCCGGTCCATCATCAAGATGTCGTGCCTGAGTTTCATCAAGGCGGGAATGCTCTGGCCTGTTAGTGGCGGACCCAAGAGCGCCACTGCCACGATGAACGCTGCAAAAGAGCCAGCCATGGAGTGCCTGGCTTGGAGCGCAGTAGGACTCGTCCGGATCTGGCTCTGGAGCCCGGTCGGGCGGGCAAAGACAGGCGACGGTTTGACTAGAAGCGGTATCATGAGGATGGCGCCGAAGATGACCGAAGCCACCCCAAGATCGTCGTTTTCATGTCACTTCTCCGCGTGCGTGCGTCGTCCCGCAAGGGTTTCGGTCTGGTGACCTCTAGCCGTGAGATATAGGACTGATCTTGATATGTTGGAAATGCATCGTCTTCATTGGTACATGTCCCTATCGAATTAGGGCGTTGGAGGTCTCGCTTTGGCTGGATCGAGCGTGAAGTGGGGTGCAATCGACCTTAACCTGCTTGTCGTGTTCGACGCCATCATGCAGGAAGGAAACGTCACCCGAGGTGGCCAGCGCCTCGGTCTAAGTCAGCCCGCGATGAGCCATGCCCTCGCGAGGCTGCGCCACACATTGAAGGACGAATTGTTTATTCGTAGCCCCAAGGGAATGGTGCCGACGCCGCGTGCCGAGCAGCTTGCTTTGCCGGTCAGGTCGACGCTGGAAGGGTTGCAACATTCCCTAGAGCCGTCCCAGTTCGATCCGTCGACGGCAACGAGCACCTTCCGCGTTGCTGTCGACAATTATGCGGCGGTTGTATTAGTCGGCCCGATAGCCGCGCGCACCACTAAGACGGCTCCGGAGGTGACGTTGGAATTCCGTCCAAGCGGCACGCTCAATGTCCCCGAATTGCTTGATCGTGGTGAGTTGGATTTGGCGATCGGCCCCTTCGGCAAGCAAGGCGAACGATTTTCGCACCAGCAATTGCTGCAAGATAGATATGTCGCTGTTTTGCGTAAAGGTCACCCGGCAACGAGCACGCGCGAGTTGTCTATGGAGAGATTTGCCGCCCTGCCCCACCTTGAGATTTCGTCTGTTCGCCCTGCGACCGATTTCATCGATGAGGCGCTCGCGCGGCGGAAGTTGACACGTCGGATAGCATTGCGTGCGCCCTTCCTATCCGCCGTGCGGATCTTGGTCACGTCGGAGATGGTCTCCATCTTTCCACGACGCATTGCCGAAGAGCTCGTACGGTATCGGCCTCTCGTGATCCGCCATTTATCGCTTGCGTCACCGAGCATCGAGACCGCGATGATTTGGCCGCGGCGCCTTGCCAATCAGCCAGCGCATCGTTGGCTACGCGATATTGTCTGCCTAGCAACAAAGGGCCTTCGTTCCGAATAGAAGCTGGCTGCAGCGGGTCAATTTCACCCTTGGAGTATACGTCTCCTTTCGGAGCTATCCCATCCCGCCCTGGACCTCGAACTGATCGGCGTAGTCGGGCGACCATGTCGCGGGGGAGGCCGTGGAGTGTGTCTTGGCGGGCAACGCTTGCTCTCAAAACAGAATATCAATCTCGGCACAGAGCGTTGCTACCAAAGTCCGATGCAGCCCGACCCCTGACGGCGGTAGCTCGGATTGGGGGCGGCGTTCAGTTCCGAACCAGTACCATACCCGGCGCGGTGCCGACCTTTTCGCTGCTCCTGCAGTGCCGATCGGAGGATAGGCACGGATAGCGTGAGGGGGAGGCTAGGCCACGAGCTTCCCTCCATTCATTTTCGTCCCCTCTCTGTCTCTTTCAGGCCGAGTCCTGTCGATGATGATGCCGAAACTCTCATAATGGCCCTGGCGCCTCCACCGTGGTCCAGCCGGCTTGCTCGGCACCGGTGTGTCGCCCGGCAGCTCAGACCGTCTGCTTCCGGAGTATTTCTGTCGTGCCGTACAGGATGGGTACAAGCCGCGGCGCAGCCGGGACCTCACGGCCGCGCGCGTCCGAGGACGGAAATCTTGTGCATGGGCTGCACCCTCCTCGCGCGCTCACAATGGCCATTCAGCGCCGAGCCGCAAATGGCTCCATTGCGTCGCTTTCCGGGTTTCTATCATTTGAAGGCAACTTCCTTTCCAGCACGCCACTCTTGGGAGTCAGGAGCTTGGTCATGACCGTACGGCCTTGCCGAAGCTTCGGTGCTCGTCGGACCTCCTCGGTGATGATGTCCAGTGAACCTGTGTTCGGGCCCGTCGAGGCGTAGCACCAACGGCTCCTCGCCAACCACAATGCTCTGCCCTCGTCCCATCGCAGATTGATCGCGAGCTTGGCTGCAAGCGTGGTACCGCGGATCCCCACGATTTCTAAGCTCGGCTCCATCAACAGGCGGTCGAGCACGCCCCACGTGAAAGAGCCATGCGAGCCGCCGCGCGCCGCTTATCGACGGATCGAAAGGGATCTGGTGAATTCGCTCTCTGCTGCATGGCATTTCCTCTTTCACGACTTCGGCCGCACCATATAGGCCTTCTATTTCACGGGTTCTCGAGGCCCGACCCACACACCGTCAGGTAGAGCGGGAATTCTCTTTGCCAATCCTTCAAGCATGCCCTGCAGCACGCTCTCGCTCAGCTCATCGGTCTTTCGGCTTGGCCCCACCAACCGGTCGACCAGCAACAATGTGAGGCCATGCATGAGCGACCAGAAGATAAGGATGGCCGCGGCGATCCTGCGGTCGTTTCGCGGTGTCTTCGGAAGCGGTCGCCCCAGAGCGCCCTGAGCGATGGCATCCGCGAGAAGCGCCTTCGTCTTTTCAGCAGCGGCGATTTCGATGGCAGGGCGGCCCTCGTCCGGTCCGGTGAGATAGCCGCCAAACATCAAGCGGTAGAGAGCCGGATTCTCCACGCCATGACGCACGTAATCGCGCGCGATAGCGAATAGGCGTGCCCTGGGACTAGTCTGTCCCTGCATGGCGCCGGTTAGCCGTTTTGCCAGAAGGTCGAATCCTACCGCCGAGACAGCCGCCAGCAATTCGTGCTTGTCAGCGAAGTGCTTGTAGGGCGCGTTATGAGTAACGCCCGCACGGCGTGCGAGCTCCCGCAATGAAAACTCGGTGCTTTGCGTCTCGCTAAGGACCTCAAGTGCCGCATTCACGATGGCCCGGTGGAGGTCACCGTGATGGTAGGGGCGCTCCTCGGCAGCGGTGTTGGCTTTGCTCATGGTCTCTCCAATTAGGCATAAGTGGTCATTGTCCACATAGTCACACACACTCGTGACGCGCCCTGATGTTGACAGTGACTACTTAGCTCCTTAAGTGGCCGCTGTCAACATCCTTTAACAGTGACGCCTGCGGAGAGCGCGATGAAGAGTGCACCGGCTACGCCCGCCAGCGGTCGCCATCAGAGTGCCGCCTTCGAAGTCCGACCGCGCCTGAGGCGGGCGGCCCCAGGCTCTGCGCCTGCCGGGAGTGAAGGCACGATGGGCCCGACAAAGAATGGCGCCCTGATCTCCGTGATGACCGCAGTGTTTCTCACGCTGATGATTCAAGCTGCGCTCACGTTCCAAAAATACAGTTTCGACCGCGGGCTAATGCTGGGAAGCACGATGGCGGCGGTCGACTGGTGTGAGGATGTCGCTCGCCGCAAGAACTTGCGGCCGTCACGCTTGACCTTGGTTCTGATCGCCACCATCGCCACGGCCTTCACGGCGACTTTGCAGCAGGCAGCACAGGTCTTGGCCACCGCCTTGACTCAAGCCATCACGCACTCGTGACGGCTACGATGTTGACAATGCCTACTTAAGTGGTCACTGTCAACATATGGTCACGCAGTTCCCTGGAGAATAAGCATGCGACGTATAACCATTCCTCTCGCGCTTCTTGTAGCTCTCGCAGGCTGCCAGGCCGAAACGGCAACTCCGGACGTGCGGTCGGCACGGACACTTATCGTCGAGCCCACACGGATTGACGCCGATCGCCAGGTCGTGGGCGAGGTTAAGCCGCGATATGAGAGCGATTTGTCATTCCGAGTCGCTGGAAAGGTACTCCATCGGCGCGTTGATGTCGGAGTAAGCGTGAGACAAGGCGAAACGCTAGCGGCGCTCGACATGGAAGACTTCCAAAACCGCCTGCGTTCTGCTGAAGCGGAGGTCGCCTCGACTGAGGCCGAAGTGGTCGAAACATTTGGGAACGAGGCTCGCAAGGCGAAGCTCTTGAAAGATGGCTTTACGCCACAAGCGACCTACGACACAGCACTCCGCAATTTGCGTTCCGCCGAGGCCAGGCGCGCATCTGCCAAGGCCAATGTCGATCTCGCCCGCGATCAGCTTCGCTACACCGAGCTAAAGGCTGACTTCGACGGTGTCATCACCGCGGTCGGCGCCGAGCCGGGTCAGAATGTCAATGCCGGGCAGATGGTGGTGAAGCTCGCGCGACCGGGCGACAAGGATGCCGTCTTCAGCATAGCCGAGACCGCTTTCACTGGTCAGCATACGATGAGCGAGCATGCCGAAGTCGTGGTGTGGCCACTGTTCAACCCGGAGCTGAAGACTGAAGGGGTAGCACGCGAGATCTCTCCGATCGCGGACTCCGCGACACGCACCTATACCGTCAAAGTAACGCTCAAGAATCCGCCGCGGCAGCTCCGCTTCGGCATGAGTATTGGTGGCCGCTGGAGCGCAAATTCTGGTCCCGTAGTCGCGCTCCCCCTGTCAGCTCTCTTCGAGCAGAACGATACACCCGCCGTATGGGTGGTCGACCAGCGCTCCGGCAGCGTCGCGCTGAGGCCAGTTGCCGTCGCTCGTTACGATACCGATCGCGTCGTGATCGCTGAGGGGCTCGCGAAGGGAGATGTCGTTGTCACGGCCGGCGCCAACACACTGACGCAAGGTCAGAAGGTCCGAGTCGCGCAAACCTTGATGAGCGGGAGTATCAGCAAATGAAGAACCTCAACCTGTCCCGGTGGGCGCTCGAGCACAAGAGCCTCGTCGTCTACCTCATGCTGGTCGTCGCGCTTGCCGGCCTCATACAGTATCGCAACCTCGGCCGCGAGGAGGACCCGCCATTCACCATCAAGACCATGGTGGTCAAGACAGTGTGGCCAGGCGCCACGACGCTCGAAATCGTGCAGCAGGTCACCGACCGCATCGAAAAGAAGCTCGAGGAGTTGCCGAACCTCGATTATCTGAAGAGCTACAGCAAGCCCGGCGAGTCCGTGGTATTCGTGACGCTCAAGGATTCTGTCCGTGCGTCCGACGTGCCTGATCTGTGGTATCAGGCTCGCAAGAAGATCGGCGACATCAAGCAGACCTTACCCCAGGGCGTGCAAGGTCCGTTCTTCAATGACGAGTTCGGCGATACCTATGCTCTCGTCTTCGCCCTGACCGCGGACGGTTTTTCGCACCGCGAGCTGCGCGACCATGCCGAGCGGCTGCGAGGTGAGCTGCTGAGCGTTCCGGACATTGCCAAGATTGATCTCATCGGCACGCAGGACGAGAAGATTTATCTCGAGTTCTCCACGCAACAGCTCGCGGCCATGGGCCTCGACATTTCCAGCCTCATAACGACGCTGCAGGCACAGAACGCCATCCAGCCAAGTGGCACCGTCGACGCAGGAGCCGAAAAGATCGCGATCCGCGTTTCTGGCCAATTCACGTCGGAAGAAAATCTCAACGCGATCAACTTCCGCGCCAACGGCCGCTTCTTTCGCCTGAGCGATATCGCCAAAGTACGCCGAGCCTACGTCGACCCGCAGCAGCCAATGTTCCGATTCAACGGCATGTCGGCGATCGGCCTTGGCATCTCCATGGCCAAGAACGGCAATGTGCTCACGTTCGGCGAGCACATGAAGGAGCGGCTCACCAAACTGACCCAGACCTTGCCCGTGGGCATCGAGTCGCATCTCGTTGCAGACCAGCCGCACGTCGTCGAGGAGGCTGTCGGCGAGTTCGTCAAAACCCTGATCGAAGCCATCGCCATTGTGCTGGGCGTGAGCTTTCTGGCGCTCGGCTGGCGTCCCGGCATCGTCGTCGCCATCGCCATCCCATTGGTTCTCGCCATCACCTTCGTGGTCATGAAGCTGACAGGCATTAGCTTGCAGCGCATCTCGCTCGGCGCGCTCATCATCGGCCTAGGGCTTCTGGTCGACGATGCCATGATCGCGGTTGAGACCATGATCACCAAACTCGAGGAGGGTTACGACAAGATCTCTGCCGCAACGTTCGCCTACACCTCCACCGCCTTCCCGATGCTCACGGGAACGCTCGTGAC
>Ga0075425_100004856_pt1 | contig 13938 bp, 14 predicted proteins | sample SoiMethybrSBSTD4_FD_75300 | JGI IMG/M metagenome (GOLD analysis project Ga0075425, IMG submission 75300) | Bulk soil microbial communities from a Populus tree surrounding site in Tennessee, USA - Soil MetaG P. TD hybrid SBSTD4 | ecosystem: Environmental > Terrestrial > Soil > Tree plantation...
GCACAACCTGGCCAAGGTGAACGAGATCGAGACGTGCGGGACGTGTCACCTCCAGAAGCGCGCGCAGCAGCTCCGCTCGTCCCACATGCCGCTGCGCGAGGGCAAGATGTCGTGCAGCTCGTGCCACAACCCGCACGGCACGGTCTCGCAGGCGCTCCTCAAGGAGAACTCGCCGAACGAGACGTGCTACACCTGCCACGCCGAGAAGCGCGGGCCGTTCCTCTGGGAGCACGCGCCCGTGGCCGAGAGCTGCATGAACTGCCACGAGCCGCACGGCACGAATCACGAGAACCTCCTGAAGGTCGCCAAGCCGCGCCTGTGCCAGCAGTGCCACGTGCTCCCCGGGCATCCGAGCAACCCGTACGGGCCCGATCCGCCGTCGCTCAGGTTCGTGGGCGCGCGCCAGTGCTCGAACTGCCACGCGAACGTCCACGGCTCGAACCACCCGGCCGGAAGGTTCTTCGCGCGATGAAAATGACGCGGCTCGTGGTCGTCATCGCGCTCGCGGTGCTGACACCGGGGCTCGCGTGGGCTCAAGTCTCGCTCGGCTCCGTGAATCTCGAGGGCGGCATCGAGGCCGGCGTGCGCTTCCTGCCGGATCGGCCCTCGCAGCTGCGCGAGCAGAAGTTCGAGGAGTATCGCGACGTCACGCAGGGCCTCTTCCTCCAGGACCTGCGGCTGCGGCTCTTCACGCCGGACGAGAAGTACTCGCTGGACGCGTTCGGCTCGAAGTGGGGCCAGCAGGATCAGGAGTTCCGCTTCGCACTGAACCGCCTCGGTCTCTGGACGTTCGGCATGTCGTGGGACCAGACGCCGCACATCTACTCGACCACCGCGCGCTTGCTCGAGACAGAGACGTCGCGCGGCGTGTTCACGCTGCCGAACCCGCGGCCGCCGCTCAGCGACTACAACTTCGGTCGCCGGCTCGACGAGGTCGGCATCCGCTGGGACACCGCGAAGATCTCGTTCGCGGCGACGCCGACGCCCGACCTCGAGCTGCGCGCCGACTACACGCGCATCCACAAGGAGGGCGAGCGCCCGATCGGGATCGTCTACGGCGGGCCGGGTAGCAACTTCCTCGAGACGCTGGAGCCGATCAACGAGACGATCCACGACCTCCGCCTGCAGGCGAACCTCGCGCGTGATGTCTGGCAGCTGCGGCTCGGCTACGCGATGTCGATGTTCGACAACGGCAACCGCATCGTGATCGCCGACAACCCGTGCTTCGGTCTCCCGGCGCCGGTGACGGCGGCGGTGCCCGGTTGCGGGCCCGACGCCGTGGGCGCACCGGCGCTCGGCGGCGTGTCCCAGGCGCCGTCGAACCAGGCGCACACCTGGAGCCTGGCCGGCGGCATCGACCTGCCGATGAGCACGCGGCTCAGCGCGAACGTGGCGTACGGCCTGCGCTTCCAGAACGCGAGCTTCCTGCCCCAAACGGTCAACCCCGCGATCGTCTCGCCGCTGCTCGGGCTGCCGGCCCGGAGCCTCGACGGCACCGTGGCCACCACGCTCGTGAGCCTGCAAGCGGTGACCCGGCCGATCCAGCCGCTCACGCTGACCGCGAAGTATCGCTATTACGACTACAACGATCTGACCAAGGAGCTGCAGTTCTCCGCCCGCGTGCTCGACGACCGCACGCTGGTCACCGAGAACGTCGTCGCGCGGCGTCCCGACTACACCAAGCAGAACGCGGACCTCGACGCGCGCTGGCGCTTCGGCAACCCGCTCGCCGTCACCGTCGGCACGGGATGGGAGCGGTGGGATCGCGACAAGACGTTCCGCGAGGTGCCCACGAGCGACGAGTACTTCGCCAAGGCGGTGATCGACTGGACGCCGGCGGAGTGGCTCACCGCGCACCTGACCTACCGGCCGTCGTTCCGCCGGATCGACGACTACAACACGTACGCGCATTACCTCTCGCTGCACCTCGATCCGGTCACGGCGGCGACGCTCAACACGAATCAATCGCCGCTGCTCCGGAAGTTCGACGAGGGCGAGCGCGATCGCCAGCGCGCCGACCTCCTGCTGCAGATCGTGCCGAGCGAGCGGCTCAGCGCCACGATCAGCGCCGGCTGGAAGAGCGACGACTACCTCCGCTCGCCGCTCGGTCTGCAGCAGGCGACGTCGTGGTCCGTCGGCGTCGACCTCACGTTCGTGCCCGTCGAGCGCGTCAGCCTCGTCGCCGGCTACGTGCGCGAGTGGATCTTCGAGAAGCAGCATTCGCGTACCGGCCCCGGCGACCTCGACTGGATCTCGGACAACGCCGATACCGTAGATACCGCATACGTCGGGCTGAAGGCGCGACTGTCGGAGCATCTCGAATCGACGTTCGGCGTGAGCTTCTCGACCGCGACCGGCACCGTCCAGACGCGTAGCCCGTCGCAGACGACGCCGACGGCGCCGACGCACTGGCCGGCGTTCCTCGACTCACTCGTGCGGGTCGACGCGGCGCTGCGCTACCGCGTGTCGGACAACTGGACGGCCGGCCTCGCGTACGTCTACGAGACGTTCGGCCAGCGCGACTGGCGCACCGACACGATCAATCCGTTCGTGCCGGCCATCGGCTCGTCCATCTTCCTCGGCGACAAGACCAAGGGCTACGATGCGCACGTCGTGGCCGTCACCCTCGGCTACCGCTTCCGGTGATCTCCCGGCTCGCGCTCCTCGTAATCCTCGCCGCGCTCGCCGGCTGCGCGTCGGCGGCGCCGGTCGGTTACTGCACGCCGGCCGGCGTCCGGACGATGCCGACCGCGGGCGTCTCCGGGACCGTCGGCTCGATCAACGCGCTGCCCGCGGCCGGCGCGTGTGGCCCGCTGACGGTGCCCCGCTAGACGATCACCGACAACCAGTGAACGATCAGTGGCGCCGCCCACATGCCGAGCCGGGCGACGGGCCAGCTCAAGAGCGCCGCCCAGGCCACGGGCTCCGGCATCCGCAAGAGTCGTAACAGCACGATCAGCACGAGCCACCAGCCGAAGGCGGCTGCGATCCAGACGAGGACGTCGTCGAGACGCATCGTCTCGAGAACTCCCGCCAGCGCGCTCACGTCAGCGGACCAGGCGCATGCCGCCACAGTCGGCATGGCCGAACGTCCGCTTGGGCTTCTCGAACGCGCTCACGTCCTGGATGCCGTGAACCACCGTTCCGCACGCGCCGCACTTCCGGCCGCCCTTTTCCCAGCGGGTGTAACAGCTCGTACAGATGGCCATGTCCTTCCAGTCGCGCAGGCGGACGGCGTCCTTCGTGGAGACGCGGCGGTCACAGAAGATGCACGTGATCTTGCCCCATCCAAACATGTCGGCCTCCCGATGGGCGACGACGTACGGACACGCCGTCGCTCGTGTCTTGGACGATTGATTCGAGTGACGCTGCGACGCTGGGGACGGCTAGGCTTCGGGAGGGACGAACGGAGCGCGGGCGATCAAGAGCCCGGCCAGCCTCGGCTGGCTACCGAGGGTCGATCCGACGACGACGGACGAGACGCGAAACGGAATCGCCGGTGTCGCGATCCACGGCGTCCTGAGGAACGGCGCGCGATGCACGTGGGCTTTCGAGTCGAACCCCGTGGGGGAAGAGCCGGAGTCGGCGTATCGAAGGGCCGGGGCCACGACCACGAGGGCCAGCAAGAACCACAGCACCCACGACCATCGCCGCATCGAGGTTCCGACTCCTTGCTTCATCTATTGCGCGGGCCGCGAAAATGTCAAGGCATCTACAAGATGAGCGTGTCCTCCGCCGGTGTCTGCAGCGCCTGCAGCGCCGTCCGCAACAGACGCTTCCTGAACCGGCGCTCTTCCTCCGGGCTCAGATCGGGGTCGCCGACGACGCTGGTGATGGCCTTGCCGCGGACGATGCGGTTCGAGCCGACCGAGCGGGCGAGCGCGTCGAGGGCACTGATCTGGACGATCGGGATGCCGAGCGTGTCGAACTCCTTCGCGAGCGCGGCGCCGCCGCGGTTGCACGACCCTCACGTGGAGGTCAGGATCACGCCGTCGACACCCGCGGCCTTCAGCTCACGGCCCATCTCCTGGGCGAAGCGTCGCATGTCGGGAATCACCGACGTGTTGCCCGTCGTCGAGAAGAACTCGGGATGCAGCCGGCCGATCACGCCCTCGCGCTCGAGCTCGCGGGCGACGTCGAGCGGCAGCACGCGGTGGGGATCCTCGTTGATGCGCGTCGTGTTGAAACCGCCGTGGACGGACTGCCACCGCGAGGGCGGCAGCGCGTCGGCGCCGTCGATGGAGTAGCGGAGCCACTTGGTGGCGTAGCCGGACTCGAGACGATCCGGGTTTCCGCGCGGCACGAGGCCGCCGGTCGTGATCAGCGCGATGGTCGCGTGCGCGGGATCGCGGAGCGGCGGCGCCGCGGCCACGCGGTTATAGCGCGGCACGGGCCACTCCGTCGTGTACGGCTCGCCGCGGACTTTGCGCAGCAGCATCTCCATCGCACGCTCGGCGGCCGGACGGCTCGCCGTCTCGAAGACCCGCCGGCCGGTGGGGATGTAACCTTCCTCGGCGGGCGGGCCCAGCGGAGACTTCGCCGCGAGCTTCAGCGCCAGACGCGCCATCGCCTGCACCGCGTCGGCCATCCCGGTCGCCGTCTTCTGCGTGCTCGTGATGTGGAGCTTGGTGCGGAAGATCTCGGCCGCCGCGTTGTCGACGTGCATTCCGCTGACGACGGTCGCGCCGAGGCGCTCGCGCGCGCGCAGCGCGACCTCTCCGCACGCCCAGCCGTAGCGGCCGGCGGAGAACGCGGGCCCGGTCACGACGACGTCCGGCCGGTGCGCGGCGATGAGGTCGACGATGGCGTCGATGGCGCCGGGCTTCTCGCCGGCGTGGTTGTCGCCGCAGTAGACCGTCGCGACGATCTGCGCGCGATCGCCGAACGCCTGCTGGAGCACACGGCCGGGGCCGATCGCGCCCTCGCGCTGGCCGGGCGGCGTGTCCGCCTTGTCCTCGGCGCCGATCCCTGCGAAGAACTGATTGAGGTAGTGCACCGCTCGTAACGCCATCGTCACACCCTCCGCCTACTCGTACCGCACGGTCAGCCGCGAGCTGCCGTTCGGATCGATCGCCCCGTAGAGGTAGCGCATCGGCACGGTGAGCTCGCCGCGCGCGTCGATGTCGGGATCGACCAGACGATCGCCGCCGATCAGCGTCGTCGGCTTCGGCAGCGTCACCAGCTGGCCGCGGCTGCCGGAGCTCACGATGGCGTCCGCCTCGGGGACCGCGAAGATGAACCCCGGGTCGTCTGGGCCCTCGCCGACGTCGTTGTAGACGAGCGTGGTCTTGATGCCGGCCCGCTCGAGCTTCTGGATCGTCAGCATGAGGTCGACGGCGTGGTTCGATCCGTTGAGGCCGATCACCATCGCCGCGTCCGCGCGGAGGAGCCGCGCCATCTTCGACACCGAGCTCGACGACGCTTCCTTGTCCGCGGCCGAGACGGTCACGCCGCCGAACTCGATGCAGCCGAGGAAGTCGATGTCGCGCCCGTGGCGCCGGCACAGCTCCATCAAGATGGGATGGTTCTGCTCGCGGTACGTCGAGCCGATGTAGCCGCGGTTCCAGCGCACCACCGCGCCGTCGAAGTACTCGTTGGGATGGAGCATCGTCCCGAGCGGCAGCGACACACGCACCCCGTAGATGAACGGCGTGAGCGTGACCTCCTGGCTCAGGCACACGACGCGGGGCAGGGCAGGGTCGCACGGCGCGAGCTCGAACCTCTCGACGTCGTCCGGCGTCGCCTCGCGTGCCGTGCGTCCGAGGTGGGCGGCGATCTTCAGGCCCGCGGCCTGGACGGCGCGGTTGTACTCGTTCGACTCCGGCCCGCCGGTGAGGAAGTCCTTGATGATCTCGGAGCCGGGAGGGAAGAACGCCATGTTCGGGGTCAGCTCGAGCACGACGTTGAACGTCCGCCCGAAGGGGCTCAGCTCGGCGCCCGGGCCGGCCATGTCGATGAGGCGCTCGCGGAACACGGTCGACTCGCCGGGCACCGGCGCGCCGACCTCGACGACGGCAACGCCGGCGAGCCGGTTCGTGCGGCCCTCGCCGACGGTGGTCGGCGGCGAGACGAAGCCCGGGAAGACGCCGCCGGGCCCCGCGACCTTCCAGCGCGGCTCGACGACGTCGAGCGCGTGGATGATGCGAACCGATTCGCCGGGCTTCACGACACGCACCTGCGCGTCGGCGAAATGCTGATCCTCCAGCACGAGCCGCCGCAGCTCTTGGACGTCCACCACGAGCGTGTGGTCGCGGAGCTCCGTGCGGCCGCCGACCTCGACGTCACGGACGTTCATCGTGCCGATCTCGAGCCTCATCGGCCCCATCCTAGCCCGAATCCGGGAAAATGAGCTCGGGTCGCGTGCTCGAACGAACGTCGTCCGGACTCGTGTACATTCATGCTCATGGTGCCGACGTTCATCCTGATTCCGCTACAGGGGAGGACACGAACATGACGGCAACCAAAGGCAAAGGCTTTGTCGTACCCGTCGGCGGCGGGACGCACCTCGACATGGGCGCGCCCGGCCGCTTCGCCGCCTTGAAGCTCCTCGGCCACGAGACCAATGAGAGCGTCATGTTGTTCGAGGAGACCGTGCCGGCCGGCACCAAGAGCCTCTTCCATTTACACCACGACAGCGACGAGGTCGCCTGGGTGCTTGCCGGTGAGATCACCTTCCAGATCGGCGACGAGGTGAGCGTCGGCGGGCCCGGCACCTGCGCCTTCTTCCCGCGCAACGTCCCGCATGCCTGGAAGAACACCGGCAGCGACACCGGCCGCGTCTTGTTCCTGTACACCCCGGCCGCCGCCGGCGGCTACATCGAGGAGCTCTTGACGCACCCCGCCGGCCAGATGAACGACGACGAACGCAACAAACTCTGCGAGCGCTACCACTGGGAAGTTGTCGGTCAAAACCCGCTTTGAGCGGGAGATCGCCCGGTAGCGGTCCGGTAGCTATACGACCAAAGGCCTATTGCGGTCCGGCTCTGGGCTTCCTTCAATACGCGGAAATGCGCAAGAGACGTCTGCGCGGCGGCCACCCCTGGACGCGGCTCTTGTGGCATCCACCGCCCAACGAGGCGCGGTGGCGCTGCTTGGGGTGATCGCGTACAACCTCGGTAGCTTTTTGCGTCGGCTGGTCTTGTCGCCCGCCATTCACAGCACCAGCCCGCCAATCAGCGGCACCGCTGACGGCGAAGTCACCCCGCCGGATGTCGATGGAGCGGCAGCCCCAACCTCGATGGCGGCGGTCAGTCCGGTCGCCGTCTCGCCAGTCCTGGCGAGAGTCGCAAGCGAAGCTGCGGCGCTGCTGGGACCGTCCGTCGCCGCCGTCTGGATTGCTGACGAGGGCGCCCGCACCCTGAAGGTCGGGGCGATCAGTGGACACCCCGCGGGCCGCTTCCCGTTTCTCCAGTTAGTCGTCCTCGCCTTTGGTCAGGGCGGCGTGGGTTGGGTCGCGGCCACGCGGGCAGCGCTCGAGGTTGACGACCTGTTTGCCGATGCGCGTTTCATCGGTCGGCACTGGTGGCGGAGCCATGGGTTTTCGAGCTTCCTCGGTCTTCCCATCATTCGCGAGGATCGGCTGCTGGGTGTGCTCACGCTGAATGGCACTGGGCCGCTGCGGCTGACCGCCGAGGAGCGCGATCAATTAGCCGGGCTGACCGATCAGGCCGCGACGGCCCTTCTGGGTACTCAGGTCGAAGCCGAGAGAGTGCAGCGCGAGGAGGCCGCGGCCAGTCGCGCTGCGCGCGCGATGCCCCTCCGGTTCGACGAGCTTCTGGTCCGCCTCTCCAGCACGTTGGTTCACCTGCCCAGCCACGAGGTCGAGACTGCCTTCGAGATCTCGCTAGAACGGCTCGGGCAATTTCTCGCGCTCGACCGAGTCACCCTTTATCGTCTGTCCCGGGACGCCAAGGGGTTCGTGGTGGCCTACTCCTGGAGCGGTCCCGGGGTGGAGCCGGTGCCACGTCTCAGCGTGAGCCAGGACTTTCCCTGGATCACCGCGCAGATCCTCCGTGAGCAGTCCGTCGTCTGCTCCCGCCCGGAAGAGCTACCACGCGAAGGCACGCGCGACGCCGAGACGCTCCGCCGGCGGGGAGTCCGCTCGAACCTCGCCGTCCCGATGGTCGCGGGTGGCCGCATTCTCGGGGCTCTCGCCTGTGTCACGCTGAACGTCGAGCGGGCCTGGCCGGACGAGCTGGTGCAGCGCCTGCGTCTCGTCGGAGAGTTGTTTGCGAACGCGCTCGCGCAGAAGGAGGCGGATGACAGCGTGCGCGAGAGCGAGCTGGCGAAGTCGGCCATCCTCGCCTCCCTCAGCAACAGCGTCGCCGTGCTGGATCGCGAGGGCCAGATCGTCACCGTCAATGACGGCTGGAGGCGCTTCGCGCGCGAGAATGGCTGGCCGCCGGAGGCCGGCGTGGGTGCCAGCTATCTCGACGTCTGGCGGCGCGCCGCCGGCTCGGATACGCCCCAGGCCGCCGAGGCACTCGCTGGGATCACGGCGGTGCTGGGCGGGTCGACAGCGAGCTTCGCGCTCGAGTACCCGACTCGCACGCCGGGGGGAGAGCGCTGGTTCACGATCTCCGTGGTACCGCTGCGCGTGCCGAAGGGGGGTGCCGTTGTCTCGCATACGGACATCACCGAGCGGAAGCTCGCAGAGCTGGCGGCTGAGCGGAGCCGTCAGGAGCTGGCGCATGTCACGCGCGTCTCGACGATCGGCGCCCTGACCACCTCGCTGGCTCACGAGCTGAACCAGCCGCTGACAGGAATCCTGGCCAACGCTCAGGCCGCCTTGCGCCTGCTGGAGGCGACACCGCCAGATCTCGTCGAGATCCGGCGCATCCTCTCCGATATCGTCGACGACGACAAGCGTGCGGGGGAAGTGATCCGCGGCCTGCGCAGCCTGCTCCGGAAGGAGAACGTCCCATTCAGCGTCTTCGATCTCAACGGCTTGATCCGGGACGTGGCAAGGCTCCTGAGCAGCGATGCGATCATTCGCAACGTCACGGTCAGGCTGGAGCTCGACCCGAATCCAGTGTTCGTGAGCGGGGACGGCGTTCAGCTGCAGCAGGTCGTCCTGAATCTGCTGCTCAACGCCATGGAGGCGATGGCCGAGCGCGCCGAGGACCGGCGAACGATCACCGTGCGGACCGAGAGCCCCGACGTCGAGACCGTCCAGGTCGCCGTGCTGGACGACGGGATGGGCCTCCGCCAGGGCTCGCACCACCTGATCTTCGAGCCCTTCTACACCACCAAGCCCTCGGGGGTCGGCATGGGCCTCGCGATCTCGAAGTCCATCATCGAGGCTCACGGTGGACGTATCTGGGCCACGGACAACGCGCCCGCAGGAGCGATCTTCCACTTCTCGGTGCCGCTCGCCGACACGAGGTCGGCGTGATCGAGACATCCGGCGTCCGCGATCACGGCTAGCTCACGCCACGCAGACGTGGGTCGAGCGATCGGCGGAGGGAATCGCCGAACAGGTTGGCGCCGAGCACCGTGACGACGATGGCGAGGCCGGGGATGGCGGAGAGCCACCAGGCGGTGCCGACGTACTCGCGGCCCTCGCTGATCATCCCACCCCAGCTCGGCGTGGGCGGCTGGACGCCGAGGCCCAGGAATGAGAGCGACGACTCCACGATGATCAGCTCGGCGAGCTGGAAGGTCGAGACGACGATCGCCGGGCCGACGACGTTGGGTGCGATGTGGCGGAAGAGGATGCGCGCCGCGCCGCTCCCGACCGCGCGCGCGGCCATCACGAACTCGCGCTCCTTGGCGCTCAGCGTGACGACCCTGATGAGCCGCGCGTAGACGACCCAGCTCCGCAGCACGAGCACGATCACCAGGTTCAGCAGCGACGGTCGCAGCAACGCCATGACCGCGATGGCGAGCAGCAGGTACGGAAACGACAGCTGCACGTCGGCCAACCGCATGATGAGCGCGTCGGCCCACGAGCCCGCGTAGCCGGACAGCAGCCCGAGCACGATGCCGAGGACCGCGGCGAGGACGACGGCCGCGCCGGCGACGCCGAGCGACGTCCGCGCGCCGAAGAGCACGCGGCTCAGGATGTCGCGGCCGAGCGTGTCGGTGCCGAGGGGATGATTCCACTCGCCGCGCTCGCTCCAGATCGGCGGCGCCAGGCGATGCGCGAGGTCGAAGCCGCCGAGGCCGTGGGGCGCCAGCAGCGGAGCCAGCGCCGCGACGAGCACGACCGCGGTCACCACGCCGCCGCCGACACCGATCGCGCGCCACGCGCGCCTCACGTGCGGGCGAGCCTCAGCCGCGGATCCAGATAGCCGTAGAGCAGATCGAGCGACATGTTGATGACGATGAACCCCGCCGCCACGAGCTCGACCGCGGCCAGCAGCACCGGGTAGTCCTTGCGCAGGATCGCGTCGAGGATCAGCGTGCCCACTCCGGGCCAGGCGAACACCGTCTCGGTCACGACGGCGCCGCCGAGCAGGGCACCGAGCTGCAAGCCAATCAGCGTGACGATGGGCAGGAGCGCGTTCTTGAGCGCATGGACGACCGTCACCGCGCGCTCCGACAGCCCCTTGGCCCGGGCCGTGCGCACATAGTCCTGGGCGAGCGCCTCGAGCATCTCCGAGCGCGTGAGCCGCGCGAGCAGGGCCGCGAGGTAGAGCCCGAGCGCGAGCGCCGGCATGACGAGATTCAGCACGCCGCCGTAGCCGGAGACGGGGAGCCAGCGGAGGTTCACGGCGAAGATCCGGATCATCAGGAGGCCGAGCCAGAACGTGGGGACGGACTGGCCGAGCAGCACCATCGCCATGACCGCGCGATCTCCGAGCGTGCCCGCCCGCACCGCCGCGACGACGCCCGCCGGAATCCCGATGGCGACGCCTAGCGCGACGGCGGTGGCGGTCAGGAGCAGCGTCGCCGGCACGCGCTCGAGCACGACCTCGATCGCGGGACGACCGAAGGCGAACGACCGGCCGAAATCGCCGCGCGCCACGTGGCTCACGTAGCTCGCGTACTGCACGGGAAGCGGCCGATCGAGGCCGTAGAGATGGCGGAAGGCCGCGCGCTGCTCCGCGCCGGCGTCGGGCGGTAGCAGGATGAACGCGGGATCCCCCGACAGCGACACGAGCAGGAAGGCCACGCAGGTCACCCCGAGGAGAGCGACCACGGCCTGCAGGAGCCGGCCGACGACGTAGCGGCGCGTAGGTCTAGCGGCTCAGCGAGGCGTGAGCACGAAGTAGTAGAGGTGCGCCTTGCCGCCGCGCCCGATCGACGGCTGCCACGGGATCTCCCGACGCTTGGCGATGAGCTCGTCCTGATGATGGATGAAGAGCCACAGCGCCTCGTCCGAGGCGAAGCGCGCCAGCTCCTGGTAGAGCTTGCCGCGCTTGTCCCGATCGAGCTCGCTCGCCGCCGCGGTCGTGAGCTGGGTCAGCCGCGTCTCCACCTCGGGCGTGAAGATCTTCGGCGTCTTGAAGAACCACCGCGCCATGATGTCCGACTCGGCGATCGTTCCCCACTGTCCGGCCGTGATCCCGTCGAAGGTCGAGGCCTGGAGATCGCGCTGGATCTTCGCGCGCTCGGTGGGAACGAGTCGGGCCTTCACGCCGACCTGCCCGAGCATGGCCGCCGCCGCCTCGGCGATCTCCTTGTCGGCGAGGAACGCGCCGGTCGAGATGTTCCACGTCACCTCGAAGCCGCTCGCGAGGCCGGCCTCGGCGAGCAGCTTGCGCGCCTGGGCGGGATCGTACGGATAGGGCTTGATCTCCGGGTCGTAGCCGAGCCAGCCGGACGAGAACGGCTGGCCGGTCGCGCGGCCGTAGCCCTGCAAGAGGCTCTTCACGATGCTCTCGCGGTCGACGGCATAGTTCAGCGCGCGGCGCACACGGACGTCGTTGAGCGGCTTCTGGAGCGTGTTGATCGGATACGCGATGATCCTCGCCCCGGGCACAGTGAGGATCGTGGTCTCGCCGCCGGAGAGCTCCTTCACCTGCGCGATCGGCGGGTTGATGGCGATGTCGACGCCGCCGGCACGCAGCTCCGCCGCCCGCGTGCTCGGATCGACGATCGGCCGGAAGACGAGCCGCTTCGGCGTGACCTGGCCGCCCCAGTAATCGGCGTTGGCGTCGAGCACGATCCGCTGCCCGCGCTGCCACTCGACGAAGCGGTAGGGGCCCGAGCCGATCGGCTTGGCCGCGAACTGATCCGCGCCCAGCTTGTCGTAGGCGCGCGGCAGGATGTGCATGCGCGTGAGGTTGAAGAGCAGCGGCGGGAACGGCGTCTTGGTGGTGATCTCGATCGTGTAGGGATCGATGACGCGGGCACCCTCGGTCGGGCCCAGGTAGGCGTTGATGGTCGCGCCCTTGTTCGCGAGCTGCGTGTCGACGGTAAACTTCACGTCCTCGGCGGTGAGCGGGTCGCCGTTGTGGAACTTCACACCGCGCCGGAGGTGGAAGCGCCACGTCGTGGGATTGGGGTTCTCCCAGCGGACGGCGAGCATGGGCTTGAGCGTGAGGTTCGATCCCGTGAAGTCCACGAGGGCGTCGAAGATGTGGATCTGCACGTAGTCCGAGACGGCGGCCAGGCCGCCCTTGCCCGCCGGGTTCAGCGTGAACGGCTCCTCGCCGAAGGCCACGGTCCACGGATCCTTGGCCAGCGCGGGCGTCGACGCCGTCGCGGCGACGCCGAGAACGATCAATGCCAGGAGAATGTTCTTCATCGTGCGATCTCCGTCGTGAGAATGCCCGTAGTGTAGCTGAACTTGCTCCGGCGGCACGATCGCGCCGCGCGCGGTACACTCTGCCCTTGTCGCGCGTGCGCGGCGAGGAGGCTGGCAGATGAGCTCTACGAGCGTCGGCATCGTCGGCGACTTCGAACCCGGTCGCCCGACCCATGAAGCCACCGGCCGGGCGCTCTCCCACGTCGGGCTGCCCTTCGAGTGGGTCCCGACGATGGAGATCCCGCCGGGACACGCCGAGCAGCGCCTGGCCGCCTATGCCGGCCTGTTCATCTCGCCGGGCAGCCCGTACCGGAGCATGGACGGCGCGCTCGCCGCCGTCCGCCATGCCCGCGAGCGCGGGGTGCCGCTCGTCGGCACCTGAGGCGGCTTCCAGCACGCGATCGTCGAGTTCGCGCGCAACGTCCTCGGGCTCGAGGACGCCGACCATGCCGAGAGCAATCCCGACGCCGAGCGTCTCATCATCACGCCGCTGACCTGCTCGCTGGTGGGGACCGAGCAGCGCGTGACCCTCGTCCCCGGCAGCCGCGCCGCGCGCCTGTACGGTGAGCGGCACGCCGTCGAGGATTTCCGCTGTCGCTACGGTGTCGATCCCGCTTACCGCGAGGTCTTCGCGCCGGCCGGCCTGGAGCCGACCGGCTTCGGCGACGACGGCGAGCTGCGGATCGTCGAGCTCCGCGGCCACCCGTTCTTCGTCGCGACGCTCTTCGTCCCCCAGATGCGCTCGACGTCCGAGCGGCCGCACCCGCTGTTGCAGGGATTTGCAGAGGCGGTGCGAGCCGCCGCGACCACCCGAGAGTCCGCCGCACTCGGGAGGGCGCGATGAGCGCCCTCGAGGACTACGCGAACAAGTACAAGACCGTGCGCATGGAGCGGCGCAACGGCGTCCTGCAAGTCACGCTGCACACCGACGGCGGCTCGCTGCGCTGGGGATTCCTGCCGCACGGTGAGCTGCCCGAGGCCTTCCACGACATCGGCGCCGACCGCGACAACCGCGTCGTCATCCTGACGGGCACCGGTGAGGAGTTCTCCGGGCCGCGCGCGACGCCCGGGACCTCGTCCTTCCCCACGCGGCCGTCCATCGAGCGGATCGACCGCATCCACTGGGAGGGGCGGCACCTCTTGATGAATCTCCTGAACATCGAGGTGCCGGTGATCAGCGCCATCAACGGTCCGGCATGGCGTCACTCGGAGCTCCCGCTGCTGTGCGACATCGTGCTCGCCGC